>Ga0255055_10001058_pt1 | contig 20878 bp, 17 predicted proteins | sample JV7_2_27_MG_FD_188633 | JGI IMG/M metagenome (GOLD analysis project Ga0255055, IMG submission 188633) | Seawater microbial communities from Jervis Inlet, British Columbia, Canada - JV7_2_27 | ecosystem: Environmental > Aquatic > Marine > Inlet | place: Canada: British Columbia | collected...
CGTATCATGTTGTACTAATCGCTGAGATTTTATACCAGTGTTCTCCTGCGCAGATTACCATGCTGATCCGAAACTACCACCAAATGCCTCATTCGCAGCCATTGGCTCCATTACCCCTTCACTTCTCAGCATACCAGCATTAGGACCAAGAGGGCCACCGGCAACATTAGCATCAACCAATGGGTTCTGAGGCCCGCCATATATAGATTGGCTGGTGGCCGATATAGGTTCGACACCCGGAGTGGCGGAGGATGGAGGTGCCGGTTGTCCGCCCCCCATACGGTTATGTGCCATGGCATAGTCGGCGCGACTGGCTTGATGAGTAGGGATACCGTTCCGGGCTATCGGTTGCGTGACTTTCACTACCGAAGCCCTCCCTTTCGCCTTCTTTTTCTTAGTTTCCTCTCCCTCCCAGAGTTCAGAGGCACGACTATAAAGGATCCCCGCCTTTTTCCCAGGAGTAAGGGTTTCCGATTGAATAGAAGCTACCAAGAAGACGGTTGCGACAGAGATAAGCTGGAGGGACTCCATAGGCTCCCCACTGTAGGTCGGAATATACATAATAATACGGTGGACGAAGAAGAGAGCAACGAGCGTAATAATTATTTGAAACGCCATTTCTGCTAAAAGTTCAGCGCTACCCTTTTCCTTATTGGCCTCCGGGAACAATGACGTCATCCCCTTCTCAACCAGAGTTATCGGGATTACAGCAAGTAGTGTATATTGTGCCATGTTGAGAAGACGCGACTTTGTTGTGGCATCGAACTCAGACATATGTTTGATAAATCCCCCATTAGTACCGGATTGAGTTGTACTCGTAGACTCCATATGAACTATCAAAAGATATTAAATTTACCGGTAGTAGTCTAGTCAATGATACGCAGACTCTTTAGCACTACCAGGTTCCAGTCCCACGAGAGACAGTATCTCAATGCTATAAGGGATATCATCGAGACTGGCGACCATCAGGTTGGGAGAAATGGGAATACATTTCGCAAGATAGGGATTACAATGAGATTCTCCTTAGAGAACGGGACTCTCCCACTAATCACTACAAAGAAGCTCGCCTGGAGAACCTGCCTAAAGGAACTTCTGTGGTTTATATCCGGGAGTACAGACAACAAAACTCTTCAGGATCAGAGTGTCCACATATGGGACGGGAACGCTTCGATTGAAGCAATGCAAGCGAGAGGTCTTTCTCACTATCTGCCGGGGGATTTAGGACCTATTTATGGACACCAATGGCGATCATTCAATGCACCGTATACACACAGTGGTGACGATTATGCAGGGAAGGGCGTCGATCAGTTAGCAGATCTTGTCCGCCGTCTCAAAGACCCCGAGGAACGATACTCTAGAAGAAACCTTCTCTTGGCCTGGAATCCATCACAAATCGACCAAATGGCCCTCCCACCCTGTCATGTTCTCTCCCAGTTTCACGTAACACAAGAAAATAAGCTTACCAGTTCAATGTACCAACGAAGCGGTGACATGGGTCTAGGCATTCCATTCAATATAGCATCATATAGTCTCCTGACTCACCTGATAGCAGTGCATTGCAACTTAGAGGCACATGAATTCATTCACTTTATAGGTGACGCTCACATATATGATGACCATGTGGACATACTCAAGGAACAGATTGAGCGTACGCCAGCTCTTCCCCCAACGGTTGTCGTTAGGCCTCAGGTATGTATTGATGATTATGGAGTGGACGATTTCTCTGTAAGTGGGTACAGATCCCAGGGGAAGTTGGAGATGGAAATGCGTATTTAGTTTAGGAAAAACTTCTGGTTTGAGGCTATAGCATGTCAAGTTTTTCTGAAGAGTCTACTAGTGGACCACGTGTCCTCAAAGGCACACCCTTTCAGCAACATTACCAGATCTTGAATTTCCATGAGAAGCGACTTGCCCGATTGGAGAAGAGAATGGGTGAGGAGGACAGTACTGATAATTCGACCACCAACGATCAACAGGTAAAAATGCTAGTGCAGCATATCCAACAATTGAGCCGAAGAATTACTCAAATGGAGGCGGCAAGTCGGGAGGTCACGAGAAAGGCCCAGACAGTAGACATTGTAATGGGTCAAATGCAATCACAGCTTAGTGCTCTTAGTACTGACGAGGACAGTGTTGCCGATATATCTATAGTCTCTGAGGCGTCTCCAGTTCCAAAGCAAAAAGGACGAAAAAAGAAGGGCAAGAACGTACGCCTAGAGGTCAGTGAAAATTGATGTTCATTCGATTTCTGATGCGAATATCATTATACAACGATGAGATTCATAGTATCTGCTAGTGACAAAGTGCGAGCAATCGTTAATATCTTCAGGAACCTTACTGGTCTCGTAGAAGATATTAACCTCTATTTTAGGACTGATGGTATCTATGCTCAGGGTATGGATAGTAGCCACATTTGCCTGTGTGAATTCAATATCGAGGCTAGTTGGTTTGACAACTACACATGTGATCTGGATGGTGTCGCGGGTCTTCATAGCAAGTTTATGTACAAACTCCTTGATTGTTGGCAGGAAGGACAAACTATTACGATGACTCTGAACCCAGCACACGGGGACAAGGCTAGCATAGAGCTCACTGGGGCGGGTTCCATCGAGAAATCCTTCGAATTTCCACTTATCGACATAGATTCTCAATTGCTAGATATCCCCGATAACGATCACCAAGCGGATATCACTATACGGTCAACACAATTCAGTCTACTAGTCGGCCAGTTGTCCATATTCAGCGACATGGTCACATTCAAGTGTACGCAAGATGACATCCACATGACAGCTGCTGGAGATAGTGGCACGATGACGGCCAAGATCCAGGATGACGACATCGATGAGTATGCAATAGAAGAAGGAATCGATCTCAGTGTCTCATACAGTCTTCCATATGTAAAGAAAATGTGCGCATTTGCCAGGTTGAGTCCTATCATCTATCTCCATTGTAGCGCAGCCCGACCAATGAAGATAAACTACCCTCTGGATGGACAGCCTGACGGTAAGAACTATATGAGGTTCTTCCTCGCCCCACGCCTGGAAACTGATGACTAATACGCTTAAAGTCCAGTATTCATTTCCAATTGATAAGTAAGTAAATGAGCTACTTCCTTGTAATTTTTATTTTCTCCTTGGTCCTGTTTCTATACCTCCATGTATACTACCACCTTAAGACGAGCAGTGATCTAGAAGTATATACAATAGAAAGACCGTCGAAGGATAAACTAGAGGAAATATGCGACCTCAGACAACCCGTCTTATTTGACTTCCATAGCGAAGATATCCAGAAACTGTGTAGCCTTGAACGCCTAGATGACAATTACGGCGCCTTCGACATTAAGATACGAGATATTAGCAAACAGGACGAAAATGCCGAGCTTTATTTGCCTTTCCTTCTGAAAGAAGGGTTAAAATTATTCCAAGAGGACACGGCGGGTCGCTTCATATCCGAGAATAATAGGGAGTTTCTTGATGAAACGGGTGTTATCAAAGCTTTCCGCTACAATGACGCATTTCTTCGCCCGCCCATGGTGGCCCGTTGTATATACGATATATGGTCCGGTTCAGTCGGAGCACAAACGCCTCTCCGTTACAGCCTTAGCTATCGTAACTTCCTGTATGTGACGACAGGAAAAGTACGAATAAAGCTCATTCCTCCCAGCGCTACAAAGTACTTATCTCTAGAGAAGGACTATGATAATGCTGAATATAGGTCGCCAGTAAATCCATGGGATGTCGGCTCAGAACATAAGGCTTCATTTGACAAGGTGAAAGTCCTGGATGTTGAACTCACACCCGGTCTCATGATGTCCATCCCCGCTTACTGGTGGTACAGTCTCGAATACTCTACACTATCGAGCATATGTGTCTTCCAATACCGAACTTACATGAGTGCCATTTCTGTGTTGCCAGAGACAATTATGGCGCTCCTACAAGGCCAGAGTATCAAAAGAGAGATCGCCGAGAAGATGGAGGAAAGTGTCGGACCTGTCGCCACGACGACAGAGAAGACAGAAGAAGAGTAAATTGATAGTAGTATGTTTAGAACGGACCATAACTACTATCAATCAAATGCCCTATAGAATTACAATACTAGATAGGACTTACACTAAATGGAGTGTAGAATGCACCCAGAGTGGAGATGTTATGAAAGTTGGGGCAGATTTCGACCCTTTTCAGGATCGATTATTTGACGGTGATATATTCGAGTCCTTGGGAAGGACACCAAACATAGTGGACTCTAAAGTGAGAAGGAGCTTGATCCCTGGTGTGCTGGTCTTGCGGGGCAATAGGATGCTGGGTCGCCCGCCTGGGAAGAGGAGAGGGAACAGATTTTACTATAAGTGTATCCCCAACAACAGGCGACTACCCGCCTTTCTGGTGCCATGTGGTATAAAATTAGGGTTCAACAAGCATATTCCAAACAGGTTTGTGGTCTTTAGGTTTGACAGGTGGGAAGACAAACACCCTTGTGGTATCCTACATGAAACTTTAGGCAGCGTGAATGATTTTGAAAGCTTTTGTGCTTATCAGCTTCAATGCAGAGATTTGCGTATCGCCCCTAAGGAAATGAAGAGACTTGTAGTTCCTCGCTTTAAAAAACAAGAAGAACGAGATCCCTTTCTCGCATTGATATGGAAATCAAGTCTAGAAAACAGATGTAACTATCGTGTGATTACAATAGATCCTGCCGGGAGCAAAGATTTGGACGACGCGTTTAGCATCACCAGTATCCCTACCGGGGATACACGAATCAGTATCTACATCTCACATGTGCCACTGTGGTTAGACATGTTGGATCTTTGGCAACATGTTCCTACCCGATCATCTACTATATACCTCCCTAATCGGAAGGTAGGCATGCTACCTAACATTCTCGCAGATGACATGTTCAGCCTACTGAATGGCAAGGTACGACCAACATTGTTCCTAGATCTCGTATTTGGTCCGGATGGTGTCATAAAGACCTCTACATTTGGCCAAGCCCTAATATATGTCAATACCAATTACGTATATGACTCCGCGAACCTTGACGATGATCCTACCTATAAGAGAGCCTTCGCATTGTTAAAGGGGCGTCGGGATATATCGGACAGTGAGTCAATGCAAGTCAAGAACAGTCATGACCTAATTCAGTATCTCATGATACAAATGAATCGTTGCGCTGGAACTGTTCTTAGTCAGTATCATTGTGGTGTTTACAGGTGCTTTGAGGGGAAGGGTTCAAATTTGTCCCCGACACATCCGGGACTGAAGAAGTTCCTCAGGGGCTGGGGCGGCAAAGGGTCATACAGCGACATCTCTAATAATTCTGGTCACTCTATTTTGGGTCTGACTGCGTATGCACAGGTTACAAGTCCAATCCGTAGACAAGTAGATATCATCAACATATTAGCCCTCTCATCAAAACTAGGATTATATAACTATACTCCGAAAGCAGTCGGGTTTTACGCCGAAAGGACCTCCGCATTCGCACTGACAAGATTGAATATGGAAGCTAAAGCAATAGCAAAGGTTCAAAAGGAGTGTCAGCTTTTACATGCTTGTCTCATCAGAGAAAATGATGATAGTGAGCATGTAAGAGAGGGTCTGGTCTTCGAGAAGACCCTGGATGACGCATTGTGGTGCTATTTGGTCTATGTACCTTCGCTTAGTATAGTTGTAGAGTGTCGCAGTCCAGTGGAACTGGAATGTGGCAGTAAGAACCTATTTAAATTCCATATCATCTTAGATGAGGACAGGCTCAAACAGAAAGTAAAATTAGAGCTTGTCAACAATTGCACTTAGTTTTAATAATCGCCCCGACGCCGTAGATTCCACTGTTTCCTTGAACGGACTTAACGCATCCTGACGTACCGACTCCTTCGGGATCGGCACATATATTTTTGATAACACCCCTTTTGAAGTAGATATCTGTTGATGCCGTTAGGGCTACTCCGATAGCATCTGCGCCCTGAGTCAGTTGATAGTCCGGAACAAGTCCGGACTTTCCAACATTAGTCCCTTTTGCCTGGATCTTATCGATAAAGATGTCTACTATTTTGATAGACTGTCCTCCCGAGATAAACAGACCGAGATTGCCTTTCATGGTGTGACCCATTGAGTCTCCATTAACCACGTAATCAATGCCGGCGGACTCCATTGCGTCAGAAAGACCTGCGACTCCGAGTGACGGGTTGCTTTCGGACCATCCGACGATATCATTCAATATTGACGTGGATCCGAATGGCGAACCAGATGCAAATCCGCATTTAGCTAACAATAGCTGCGCGTTCGACAGCGACGTGGCACTATATGTCTCCTTACCTTGTTCATTTTTCAAGAGTTCCCTTATCGGTAGAATGTCTCCGAAGGGCCCGGCCTGTCTTCCTTTGCCATATGCCCCTAAGGACATATCGCCTGTTCCAAGGGCCACAACCTCAACTGGGTGGGTTACAATATGAGCAATTGAGATCTTCCAGAGGAGTATGTTGATGTTCCCGATTGCTGCAGACGTGCGTTCCTCAAGGAAATTCCCAATCACAACTCCGTTAACATTGAGAACCATGCCATACATATTACCGTCATAAAGCCCAGTTGTGTTATTGAAGTAGGTATCCGTGGTGCCAGTAGTGAGTATCTGTGATGTGGCCTTATCAAGATCAGCATCAAGATCATTGAGGACATCTTTAATAGTGAGGATTGTATCCCCATCATTGGGCTTCAATGTTTCGATACAACTTGCCTCAATCTGTTTTAGAAACAGACGAATGAATCGTGCCTGTGAGAAGGTAGATAGTACAGGTAGGGGGCGTTTCAGCCCCGTCATCGACACATCCCCAATAATACTACCTGTTGACCCGTTGAGTGCAATCCCCGCAACTTCAAAATCGACTATGTTCAGTTTATATAACACAATCTGGTCTGCTGCGTTTCCATGAATTCCATGGTGTGATGATGTGCCTAATGTACCATTCATGACCAATACACGCGATCCGGGCTTGTAGTTGCTCGTGTCGCTGAAGTCGAATGGACCTTGAGTCGGAATAAACGGTGAGCTGGCCAGTTCGATATTGGTATAAAATCGCTGTTCTAAATTATGTCTTGGTGACTGTTTAATCGTATGGCCATTCAGATCAATGATGACGTCTGAAGTCTCTACCGTTATCGCGGCGAAAAATCCTAAGTGGTAGGACCCAGCTGCCCCGCATGGGTAATGCCCCGATGCCATCTGGGTTGGTGTAGCGAAACAATCGTTGTTAGGATTTGGTTCGAAATTGATATCTTCCTGCAAAACATAGACACCTGGTACAGTTATTCGCACGGTGCCAGTTGTGAAGTCACTATTTTTAAGGTAGACGACACCAAAAGGGTTCGTCGTCTTATACGAGTAGTTCTGGTATGTCATTTTGTATGGATAGGACTCAAAGAATTTTAGAAGAAGAGCCTGGTCCTCTGTGAACACTTCCGATTTCAGCTCTACTGGGAATGTCGGGAGCGTATAGCCTTCTTTTTTGACTGGAGGTTTCTGTTTGTGTGAAGGACCTCCTCGCCACATAGTTTTTAAACCAGATCTGCGATACTTTCCATTCATCTATATAGTTAATAGAAAGTTTATTGCATGAATCGTATAAAGATTCCGAACCCGAGTGTTGGGATCACTAGCGACAAGATCCCAAATAAATAGGGTCTACCAGTTGCTAGCAACGCTTCGCCGATATCGCGACCTATGGCTTCTGGGTCTCCTGGGAGGCTCATAATATATACTATGCCATTACTATATAATGGCCCAGAAAACTCAAATGAAAAAAATCCTTTACCCTACCCACGGTGTCGTAACACATGCGATGGGTTATGGGTCAGTTATTGCCACAAGCATTCTCTTAGTCCTCGATGGAATTTGGGTTTACACATTCATGCGTAATAAATACATTACGCAAATTAAGAAAATCCAAGGATCCGATCTCAAAGCAAATCTAGGGTATGCTGTTTTAGCTTACATGTTAATGGTTGTCGGTCTTAATATCTTTGTGTTACCAAGAATACGTAAGGGTCACGAATTAGTAGACAGTCTTCTATACGGGGGTGGATTCGGAGCGGTTCTTTATGGAGTTTACGACTTCACAGCAGCAGCAGTTTTCAAGGATTGGGATATGGGACTGGCGCTATTAGACATTCTTTGGGGTTCTTTCGTGTTCTTCATTTCTGCCTATATCGGATCTCTGACTCGCTAGGCTCACTCGATTATCGATAAATTTTGTTTCTTGGAGAAACAAAATTCTGAAATGGAATTCGAAACCATATCATTCTATTTTTCAGGGAGGAAGAGAGGCAGATCTGGTAGGTCTATTAATGTAGTTGACGTCCATGAAAATATATAGTGGTACTGTACAGATGCCAGTAGTAATAGTTTCTCCTGAAGATCTAGTGGTTGGTAAGACATACTGGGTTGAAAACCTCGGCCGGGGCGCGGCCCAAATGCGGGCCAACTACGTCCACGACCCTCAGCAGGTCTTGTCCCAATCCATCCGCGATGGGTTCAACTTCACTCCAAAGATGCGATTCGTAGTTACTATTGAGTCTAAGAAGGAGGAGTTTGTACCACCACAACTTCGTCAACTCAATCCTTGGCCATGGGAGATTAAGTTGGGAGACATCAAGCGCATCGATGGAAAAGGGGTAGGGAAGGGTTGGGAATTGGTGAACTTCGATCCATCTACGTACACACCTCTCTGGGAGATGATTATGGACCTCGCCCATGCCCCGGTGTTTTATGAGAGAAAGAGTACCTCTTCGACAGCAATGCAGAAGGTCTTCTCCGAGAGAAACCCACCACCACCGTCTTCTTCCTCTTCCTCTTCGCTCGTGTCATCCGTGAATGAATCGTCGTCCAACCAGTACGGTGCTTTAGATGATATCATAAAAGAACATAAGAAATACGGGGGAAGAAGAAAGTCAAAAAGAAGGCGCCGAACGAGAGGCCGCCGTAGGAAGAGGAAACGTACGAGGCGTTTGAGAAGAAGGAAGAAGAAGAGGAGGACTAGGAGGTAACTACTTACCGGCGTTTCTTCTTTTGCCAGCGGAATGTGACCATCATTGTATTCGTAGTAGAGATCTGCACATTAGAGGTAGAGACTTTGATTCGTGGCAATAGACTTAATAGTCAGTTCGGGTATTTTTCGAATCTTTGAGAGCAGCGCAGAGTCTCCGGTTAGTGCACATACTTTTTCAAGTTCATTGACCATATTGTTGATCTTGAGAACGGCTTTGATAAAGGTACCCGTCCCAATCCCATATCCCTCTGCTTCAGCATAGACCTTTGCGCACCCACTAGCATCGGCAGATTCGCACCAGTTCAGAATCAATTCCACTAGGTCATAGTGGATCTCGTTTTTGCCGACGAATGGGAGGCGTTGCTCCAAAATGATGTCGTGATAGTCATTATATGCTTTTCCTATCTGCGCGATCGCATTCTTGACCTCCGTAGGTGCTTCAATATAGCTAATACCGTTGAGTTTGAATTCGTCGGAGATATTGATGTCGGTGAATATGCTAAGAACACCGGCTATCTGGGCAGCGGTAAGTTCATCGAAGCTTCCAGAGCTCAAGATGTCTGCCATTGCTAGACAGTGCATCTCTTGAATACTTGCCGCAATATGACCTTTATTCGTTAGTTGGAAATTAGGCGACTCTCCTTCAATAAACCCTCGTCTTTCTAGAATCTCGAGGTGGGCGGACACCTCCCCTTGAATATATTGCTCAATGCTCACTAGTCTCTCTTCATACTTCTTCACATCTTCCTTAGCTTTCAACGATTCTATAAATCTCTCGTAGTCTGCTTGGAACCGTTTATGCGAGGCCTTGATGTCATCAATTTGTCTCTTGAGGACCTTACGCCTTTTCTTTTTTGCTCCCGCAGCAAGTTCATTGCTCTTTCTCCTGTAATCCTCCAAAGTTTCGACAGGAATCACATAGAGTGGTGAGCTGACCGCCTCCCTGGCCTTCTCTAACTGAAGGATAATCCACTCCTTTTCCTTCTGGATTGAAGATGCTAGCATGCTCTCAGAGGCGAAGTTAGCAAGCTCGAACTTCTTCGCACCCAGTAGACGGAGTAAGAGATTAAAGTGTATCTTGAAATTAGATTCGAGCGCTTGTGGTTGACCATCTAGCATATTTCTATATGTTTGTGCATCGATAGTATTGCGATGGTGTATGCTGTTGCTAAGATGGTATACAAAGCCGATATTGTCCATCCCCCTCCTTCCCGCGCGCCCAGCCATTTGGGTATATTCATGGGATTTTGGTGTTCGGAAGGTTTTGCCGTCCCACTTGTCTAGGGAGGGGAAGACCGCCGATTTTACCGGCATATTTAGTCCTACCGCAAAGGTCTCTGTGGCAAACAGTAGTTTTATACACCCCTGTTCGAATAGTTTTTCCACCAGTTCCCGAAGAACTTGGGGGACACCGGCATGATGGAATGCAACACCTTTCTCAAGTAGACGCACCATCTTGAGGTATTCAGGGAGGACGAGGAACTCTTTGTAGTTAGGTAACTTAAGAATCATCTTCTTGCACCTATCGGCCATAGTGGATGGTAGTTTGGAGCCTTCGTCGAACAGGCTCCTATTGATCTTAGATGCGTAAACTTCGGTCTGTCTCCTAGAGAAGACGAAGACAATGGCTGGCAGTTGGTCATTCTTTGCCATATATTCTACTAGTTGTCCCACAGCGTAGAACCGGTTGACATGGACTTTGGCCAGCTCGAATTTCCGCAGGCATTTCATGGTCTTTCGATAGTTCCCTTCCCGAAAGGCCTCGCCTTCTTTTTTCAACACCAATGGTTTACCGAGTAAGGTTTCTGCGGCTGTTCTTGCGGCCTTGTCGAGTTTTTTTAGTTGTGATGCTGGAGCTACAGTGAAGCTGTAATGAACGAGAGGGACTTGTCTTTTTGTCTCGATACATAACCATACTTCCCTGCTTCCATTCGTTTGGCGTCCCTCGATCCAGTTGGCCAGTTTTTCGGGCTTGTCCAGGGTGGCGGAAAGCATAATGAGCTGGATACTCTCAGGTAGCATCATCATGGTCTCTTCTACAGCACCACCTCTGTTCGGATCGTTCAGATAGTGAACTTCGTCGAATATAACTTTCGAAAGGTCATTTTCGATGTCCATCTCGAAATGCAAGTCCACTTGTTCTTCTCTCAAGGTGCCTTCTTTGACCATTTGGCGTTGGAAAAGTGTATTTCGGAGAATCTCCGTCGTCATGACGAGCACGTCTGCTTCTGGGTTAAAGCAAACATTTCCCGTGATGATTCCGACGGACTTTTCAGGGAATTTCTCCTGAAACTCGTGGAACTTTTGGTTGCTGAGCGCCTTTATTGGGCTGAGGAAGATTACTCGTTCATGATGCCCGCTACTATGTCGAATAGCAGCATTTGCCACAAGGGTTTTGCCAGAGCCAGTTGGCGCTGAAACCAGCACATGATGCCCCAAATGTAGAGCTTCAACTGCGTATTTCTGGAAGCTCGATAGATCAAAATCCCAATCGTTAAACAGGCCCAGAGTTTCGTTGCTGGCATCTTCGGTTGAATAGATTTCATTACAGAGTTTCATGCTATGTTTATAGCACAGAGGGTAATCTGTATATGGATTCAATTTTGCCTTTATTTCAGCCAAAAAATAAGAAGTTCGAGAGAGATCAATATATAGAACAACTTCTACCTCTTGCCCAGTCTGGTGGCCATCCAAGCTACCAGTGTTACAGCGCCTCCTGCCCACAATGCGATATAATGCTTCGCTATCTCATATTGTACAGTGTTAATGAAATGACAGAGAGGCGACCCGAGTGCGAGGAAGGTTGTCACCAGGCCTTTTAAGGACATTGGCGCACACAGGTGGCTGTAGAGTTGGACCAATGTCCAGTGTATCACCCCAGTGAGAATAATCATACTAATGAAGATTCCCACAGGATGTCTAGCATAGTCGAAACATTTACTGAATAGGGTCATGGTATTTATTGTAGGCATCTCTGGCTTTCCGCACGCTGCCGGATCGCGTCATCATATCAATTTCTCGGTGGTAGATTTTCTCACAGTATATCATATATGGTACGATTTCACAATATTTATGCAAGATAAACTGACAATTGTCTCCATAAAAGGGGTTAGAGAGAATCCCCCTTTTCATGTCATAATGAGTGAAACAGCAACTAGCGACAATGACTCCCGTTACCAGGGTAGAGTTAAATGGTTCAACAACAAGGCTGGATACGGCTTTGTTACGGTTGTGGGTGGTGAGAGTGATGGCAAGGATATCTTTGCACATCACAGTGGTGTGATTGTTCAGGAGGAGCAATACAAGTATCTTGTTCAGGGCGAATATGTGGCATTCAAGCTTACCAACTCGAATGACGCGGATCATCCGGATCAGGCCACCGAAGTGACCGGCATTGGAGGAGGGCTTCTCATGTGCGAGACCCGCACCATTACCAGGAAGCAGAGAGAGGCGCAGGAAGATGGTGATATGGAGGGCCAGCAAACTCGGCCACCACGCAGGAGGGTTCGTGGTCGTGGAGGAGGACCTCGCGAAGGCGCCGGTGGTGGAGAAGGCTGGAAGATGTCAAGGGAGACCGGACCTCCTCAGCGAAGACGCCAGAGAGCTCCAAATAGCGAATAAACAAGCTTAATCATGTAAATTATAAAGTTATTTACATGGTGTAGAAGACATAAATGTCTAAATTGATTTAAAGCAACGCCCCCATATGTAGGTCATAACATGTCGAACGTCAAGTATACAACAGTTGAGTCTAGTCCTGAGGAGGGGACGAAACAATCCTCCAATGAGATTACTGAGCAGTTTGCCGGAGTCTTGAGTACCCTTTCGTCTTTTCGCTCACAGATCACAATGCTCCAAAATCAGGTGCGTGGTTTGGAGAAGTCGATCAATAAGAAGTTTAAGGCTCTTCATCGAGAGGCCAAGAAAAATAAGACAAAGGGTAATCGCAAACCCTCTGGTTTCGCTGTCCCCACTACCATCACGACCGAGTTGTGCGATTTCATGAAGAAGCCACATGGATCTCAAGTGGCTCGGACCGAGGTCACCCAGTATATCATTCAGTATATCAAGGATAATAAGCTGCAGTGGACCGAGAACAGGAAAGTCATCAAACCAGATGGAAAGCTGAACTCCCTCCTTGACGTCCCTGTTGGCGAGGAGGTGACCTACTTCAACCTTCAACGTTTTATGAACCGCCATTTTGTCAAGGGAGGATCAAATGTGAAAACAGCATAATTTAAGAGTGGTCTAAACACTCTATATTTTTTTGGCAGGATTGGGGTTCAAATACTTATCCCATTCCTTCAATATATACGGACTCTATTAGCTATATGTTCGTGGCGACGATTGGTGCGGCAAGGGCGGAGAAAAAGCACCACAGACTCGGCATATGTCCCGATGATCCCCCTTGATATACTAGCTGCCAGGATTGCCGTCGTGAGGTATATCATGACCACTATGTTGAGCCTCCCAACAAACAGTGCGCTGGCAAACATGAGCACGTACATAGTCTTCGCCCATGTCAATGTTCGAGCGTCCTCACCTGTCCATAGACATGTTTTGGCGCATGATAATTGCAATGATGTAGATCTGCGTAAATAGAGAATAATTACAACAATAAGCGACAAACAACCTAGGATCTTTGACGAGTGCTAGGCGAGAGATGCCTCAAGATTGATGCACATGTTTACTCATACAGAAAAAATTCTGTCGGCGGCTTCTCCGAGTCATCACCTCACTATCATTGTCTTCACATGGATACATCGGATAGATGATGCTTTTAACTGCAACAGAAGTCTAGACAAATTCACAGATAATTACTTTCGCCTACTATATACATATGACAAGTGCACATATCGAGGCACCCAGCATCTGGTTGATTGGTTCGGATAATAAGAGTCTGCCTGGGAAGGCAAACAAGAGTTATAATTCAGCCTCAGAGCAGTGGGCAGTAGGGAGACGCGAAAAGGGGCTGTTATGGCAAACATTGGTCACATTTACTGCTATATGGTGTTTCCCCCTATATCTGAGTTATTTGGCTGGGACCCATATGCATGATGTAGGAGGTGCCGTTATCGCAGGCTACGGGTTCTCGGTGATGGGGTATCTTGCATACCGTATACTTTTGGATTGGACAGGTGGGTGGGTCATTAATAAGGCTGGTGGCGACTTCGTGAGACTAGGGGAGTGGTATTTGCCCGACGGCACCCTTGTCACTGATTACGATATGATGAAGTCTAATCGCTTCGCAAGTGGTGTAGGGACCCAGACATATGTTGTGACTAATTCGAAGAAGTATGGGTTTGACAAGCATAATGGTATCTTCATTACAAAGGCGGTGTTCGAGGAGGCTGTTAAGAAGGGTATGAAGGTGACTCCTCTCGGGAAATATTATGAAAAGGCCTTTTCTAAGACTCTGGCCCCTGATGACCACCTGACAACTACTGGAGTGGCAGCCTCGGCAGGAGACCCATTGGGACTCGTAGTAAGAGGTGGGTGGGTTGTATTCTATATTCAGATAACATTGGGCACTATAGCAGCCCAAATTGGCTATAGGGCGTTTAAAGAGATCCTGCCCTGGCTAATGATGAGCACATTTTTCTCAATAGCATTCTTAGGATTTTGGTGGACAACATACACATTCAGTTCCACTGTGCGCACCGTGGAAGTAAAAACAAAGGCCTTATTGCTTGCCGTATCATTCAGTTTAACAGGCTGTCTAATCCTACTCGGCCGTCTTCCGAAGATTGTTTCTTAGAAATAATATGGTGTTATAATAGCCAATGTCTCATTCAATCAAACATCATCATGGGGACTCCAAAAATAAGCCAACACCTCACAGACATTTGTCTCCGCTCAAGAAGAGGGAGATCCCATACGGGGGACTGTGGTATCATGTCTCAATGCTCACTCCTTTGTTGATCTGGGTTGGAGTTATCATCTATACGCGTGCTTTCTCATGCAGGTTTTGTAATGCTCTGACCTATGTGGCATACGTTGTTCTTTTAGCACCATTCTTATTATTCTTCTACAACATTTACGAGATATTCTTCTCCCCATCCAGCCTTTATGCTCGGGAATTTGGATCCGGGAAGGAAAGGTTCGGTAAAGCAGTTGTCCCCTCAGGCTGGGGGTTTTGCTATACAACAAAAGTTAGCGGGAGCCATCCTTTACGACCCTTGGCAACATTCAACTACGTATGTGATTCCCAGAATGACACATTCTTGAAGACTCGCACTAATGAATTGCTGGCGAGGGCATACAATATCAACTATGCCCTCCTTCTGCTAGTCTTCCTTCTATACAATAACATGCCTTCAAACATTCTGAAAGACCCTCGGGTTGCGATTTTCTTTGTAATGAGCCTTATCTTGGGTAGCATCACAGCCGTTATGCCCCTGTTTACGACGACATTCGACATCTATAGTGTCTGGCTTCTTCAACAATTCGAGCTATTACTCGACATTAATATAAGCGCATTCGTAATGATCATTCTTTACCTGCTCGAACATGCCTTCTTCCGGAAGAGGGGCAAACCCCGAAAGATCAAGAATATGTCCTTCTTCGATTGGTTAAAAGGACTATTCTAGACAATCATCGATGTCTATACGAGTCTGGAGAGAATCACTATGTGATTTTAAAATGGCATAATGAACTACTACAAAAAAATTCTATGCTATAATATAAGGTAGACATGGGTAATAAAGGGACTAAGAAGAGAACCAAGGGAACAGATAGCAGCGGTGGTGGTGGCGAATTGAATATGAAACAGTACGGCGACCTATACAAACAATGGGAAGGTGTGATAACAGCCTTGAACCTCAAGAAACGAAAAGTTGGGTTGACTTCAGCTGAAAAGAACCGGCTCAGAACGGCAATGGAAAATAGAGATAACATTCGCGATCTCTTAGAGCAGAGATTTCCACGGGGCAGGGAAAAAAGACATGTTCCATTGACTTCCAAGATACCATCCATTCGGATACAGGAAGGTACTGCGGTCTACGACATTACCATGGACCTTGTGGGCGTGGGGGCGAGAGGGAACCCCACCACAGTCGGTACAGAAATGAAATCAATGGGGGGGGAGGACCCTCTAGCTGCCGTCACGGAGGTTATCTGTATGATGGGTCATGGATCATTTGGTGCTTTGACGGTTGAAACCTCATCTGACAAAGGGGAAGAAAAGGATGTGTCACGTTTTACATTAACAATTGATGATAAAACTCCACGCGGATCGCGCTCTTCGAAGACTACGCCACAAAACGTAGGAGTAGTAGTGAGTTACGAAGGAGGTCCGGGTCAATCGGCATTCTTTGAGTTACCCAAAAGGTCTTTTTTAATAAAGACGACGCCATATGGATCATGCGGCAGGAGTGATAGAGAACGCGACGCTGAAGGGATGACATTAGCAGTAAGTCAAGAAATGGCGAAGACCATTCCAAGATTGTTTTCAAGAGATGGTACTGACGTCTTCTCAACGGGATTGACTGAGCAGCAAGTTCAGCTCGAGAGTGGCGGACAGAAGCTCAATCTGGGGCGGGGGAACATGGTAGGATCCAGGCTACCCTCCAATAATTCAATACCCGGGGACCATGTCCTCAATCTAGAGGTTGAATTTTTTGAGAACGGAAAAGGTTGGGCTTTCTTCGGACTCTATGGAGGAAAACGATTGATGGCCAAGGCAAAACAGCAATCACTTATACAAGCTGCTGTCGATGCACAACATCAAGAGATAGGGACATCTCAGTATAACGTTGTACAAGAGGGGAATGACCGACCAAGGAAAGAGTTCATAAAATGGTTCATCTTGAAGTGTGTCTATAAGGTTAGAGGAGCTTTCTATAACTCTGATACAGGGCAGCAGTTTGTCCCAACAGGGGATGTTTGGAGCGCGTTCATCGATTCCGACGACGAGTACCCTCTTATTCAAGGATGGACAAGAAATGTGTCTCGCGGAGGTCCTCAAATAATAAGTGAGGACTGGCCGCCGGAGCCGGAAGAGGAGGAGGGTAAGAAAGCATGGATAGACAAACTCCTCATGCCAATGGTCAGAACATACAATCAGCAAGGACAGACAAGTCTTTGGGATCCATTATTACATAGGTTTCACGGAGAGGTGTGGGAATCGGTCCGGGGTTTATTGCTCGATGGTGGGACAGGTTTAGAACGGGGAGAGATTTTGTTGTCGGATCTCATGTCTTGGTATGCGGCTGGTACACAGCCCGGGTTCGCGGTATGGGTACCAAATATATGCTATCCCTTTGATTACACAGCCAAAATAGGTAGCAAAACGTATGACGTCGGCCAGGACGATGGGATGCCAGTTTTCCTAGAAGGCCATGAGCAGCTCGTCAATGCTGTCTTCGAGGCTTTTAAAGTGAAACTAGGCGCATTGGACGAGGGGAACCAGGCAGGGTTCAATATGTTACTGGAGCAATTGGGGCGGCGGGAAATGTCCGGGTTGGCGCCGACAAGGAGCAGGCAATCAAGGGATCTCGTCGAGGCAGGCGCCGATGAGAAAGAGCTCCATCCACTACTAATGGCAGTGGAGACAGAGAAGCAAGGGGGTGGCAGGAGGAGGAGGAGAAAGAAGATAACGAGGCGCAAACGATCTAGAGGTCGTACGAGGAAGAAGAAAAGGAGGAGAGTGCCTCGTAAACGCGGAAGGCGGAAGCGCACCAGAAGAGGTCGCCGCAAAAGGAGGCAGAAGACTCGAAGGCACCGGTGAATCTAAATAGTACCATATAATAATTACCACACACCCAAGAGAATTCCAAATTTTCTTTATTCTAGATCGGCGAAGTCTACGTGAGGTCTGGAGAGAATCACTATGCGATTTCTAAAAAAATGGCATAATGAATCCGATCTGACGAAGGCGAAGGAAAGTAACAATATTACCCCTTTTTAATAGCTGTAAAATTTTCTCACACATATATATATATATAGGATGAATAAGACAACAAAAGAAGAAGATGCACGACTCAAACACCAGCGCTGGGTTGCTCACGAGACGCGGAGGGGCACGCATGAGGAGATAGCAGAGTTTAATCAAGAAAGGGAAGCATTGTCATTACTCACTGGAAAATCTGAGAAAACTTCTTCAAAAGACGCGTTGAAAGCAGCAGAAAAATACCTCCTCCGCAAACATCCTCGCGAAAATCTCACACATGATTGGATGTCTCGTCGGTTACAAGATGTGAACCAGTTCCTCAAGGTGCGCACCGACAGCATTTTGCCGAGGGCAGATAAAGAATATAACCGTGTGACCACACACGCAGGGGCGGCGAGAAGAGGAGCCAAATCCTTGGACCTTCCTTCGTCGGGTCAACTTCCATCGGTCTATACTGCGAGGGGGGGAATAGCGAGCACCAGTACTGACCCTAATATTCTCTCAAAGCGATTCTTGCTAACTAACAACATTCTGCCTCATCTTTATCTCAACCCCAATGAAGTTGATAATACAATCGCACAGATTTTGGGAAAGGACTGGCGAGAATTAGAAGTCCAACAAAGACGAGATGCGATCATCAGCAGAGGTACTACCATTGGGATGATGGGCCATGGCGGCATGGGTATGGATGAGGGGCACACGAAGGTGGTATTGGAAGCAACATATGAGGATCCGACAGCGGTCCGTAAGACCGTTACGCGATCCGATCGCAAGGGTCAGGGGACTGAGACTGAGATAAAAGTCAGCATACCCGACACACAAAGAGTCTTTTTTCCCGTACCTCAATCGGCACTACTAGCACGGACCGTCCCTCTTGGCATGTGTGGGATCATCGACCGGAAAAGCGATGAAAGTACAACTCTCGCTCTCAGTGAAGGTTCGCCCGGACTCTTATTGGAAATGTTCTCAGACTATAGAAATGATATTATGAGGACAGAACTTTCGAACCATGAAGCTGGTTTTGTGGGGAATTTGAAAGAGAAAGCCAGGAGGGAGATACACGGAGCAATCCATGGCAGCGGCGGAGGGATAGAGATGCAACCGCAATATGCTGCCCCGGGAACCCTCGTTCTGGATAAGGAAATAGATTTCTTTGGGAATAGTGGTTTTGCGCACTTTTGCGTTTACGATGGGCCCAGACTATGGAGGAAGGCTGATAAGCTGTGGAAATTAAAAAATGATAGAGGAGTGCGTTATGTTGTCGTGGATCAGATCAACAAGATCGGGAATCCGACGGATGTGGTGCCCTATGTTGCGGGGCCGGGCTCGGCCCGCCAAGAAGAATCTTTTAAGAAGTGGTTTGTTTTGAAATGCATATATAACGTGGTGAAGTGGGGTGATGGGGCACCTCACCTAACAAAACTCCAACATCCGCCAAAACCCATGCAGGTGAACGAAAGCGACGAGGAATACAGATCTGAACTAGAGAGGTGGGTACTGCAGCACCTAGCCCCGGTCGTGTGGATCCCAACAAGAACTTATTACAAGATGTGGGACCCCATGCTTCATCGCATGCGACAAAATGGCGGGCGGGAGTCAATAAGGTGGTTTCTTGTACAGCCTCAAAATGGACTGGGACCAGGGAAGCTGACGTTGAAGCAGCTCATGCTGTGGAAGCAGGGCGGAGTCGGTGGGGGGTACGATGTGTGGCTCGACAACATTTGTGATCCGGTCCAGCAATCGTTTAAGTTGCCAGGGCGAGATAGCCTTTTATCTATCCACCCAATGCGTAAAATCATTCAGGGGGGTAGTGGTAGTGAGGAGGAGCTACAACTTATTGACGCAATGCGGCATGCATTTATAGAGGCTTATAGAGAGAATGATGAACGTAACAGGCAGTACATGTCACTTTTGGTGGATACCATGGGACTTTCCGGAACGCTGCCCACACAAGTCCGCCGTTCGGGGAGGAATTTCGACCCCCAAACCCATGTCCGAACGAAGATCGAGGGGCCCGGTGACATGGGCTCGGCGGGAAGTACACTTGGCGATGCTGCGATGGCACAAATGGCTTGGGGGATGCTCTCTAGTGAGGACGACATGGATATTTCAGACGAGGATAGTGATGAAGGTAATTTGAAAAAAGATAGTAGTGGGGGTAGTGGTCAGGGAGGCTTTGGTGGGGGTGGGAAGAAGAGAACTCGGCGAAGGAAGAAGAGAACTCGGCGAAGGAAGAAGAAGAAGAAGACCAGAAGAATCCGCAACAAGAGAAGGAAGAGGACTCGTGTAAGGCGTCGATCGGCCCCACGCAGGCGCACTCGCAAAGGACGATGAATTATAAAATAGTACCCAATAACAACAATGTCGGAAAAGAAGTATAGCTGTAAATTGGTTCTTCTTGGAGATTCTGCCGTAGGGAAATCATGCCTGGTTACACGGTTCACGAAGGGAGAGTTTTTCGAGTTCCAAGAACCAACAATCGGAGCCGCATTCCTTACAGCTGAAGTGGGTTTAGACGATGGGACAAGTGTGAAGTTTGAGCTTTGGGATACCGCGGGTCAAGAGCGGTATCGTAGTCTGGCCCCCATGTATTACCGAGGCGCGGCAGCTGCCATTGTTGCTTATGATATTACTAACGCAGATTCATTCAATGGTGCCAAGGCATGGGTAGCGGAACTTCAGTGTCGAGGGGGGTCTGACTGTCTAATTGTTTTGGTTGGGAACAAGTCAGACTTAGAGTATTCGAGAAATGTGGATGAGACTCTTGTCTCAACATATGTCGCCTCTAGTGAAATATCTCATATAAAGACCTCAGCAAAGACGGGGGAAAATGTGAGCGAACTATTCCGCTTGATAGCTAAAAAAGTTCCTAAGGACCAATCATCTGGACGAGGTTGTCCAGAATTGACGTGTGTGCATCCATCTCAGACACGACCAAGGACATGTTGTTAGCG
>Ga0255055_10001059_pt1 | contig 20876 bp, 12 predicted proteins | sample JV7_2_27_MG_FD_188633 | JGI IMG/M metagenome (GOLD analysis project Ga0255055, IMG submission 188633) | Seawater microbial communities from Jervis Inlet, British Columbia, Canada - JV7_2_27 | ecosystem: Environmental > Aquatic > Marine > Inlet | place: Canada: British Columbia | collected...
GACTTCCCTCTAGTGAGCGATCCGGGAACCGCGTTCAACTACAGCAATCTGACGTCCCATCTCCTTGCGATCATTGTGGCGCGGGCGGTCAATACGGATCTCGAGTCATACGGTCAGGAGAATCTCTTCTCGCCGACAAACACACAGGTTGGCGATTGGAGTCGCGATGCAGATGGCTACAACTTCGGCTGTTTTGAAATCTCCTTTACGGCTCGTGATATGGCCAAGTTCGGCTCGCTGTACCTGAACCGCGGTGAGTACGAGGGGAATCGGGTGCTTTCGGCCGACTGGGTCAGCGAGTCGTTGCAACGGTACTCGGAGGGTATCAATCGAACCGGGGAGACATCCAGCAGAATGGGCCGTTACTTCAGCGACATCGGGTATGGCTATCAGTGGTGGTCCGCCACGGTGGGCGAGCATCACTTCGACTACGCGGCGGGGCATGGCGGGAGCTTGATCGTCCTGCTGGATGAGCTCGACATGATCATCGTCACTACCGCAGATCCGCTGTACGATTTCCCGGCCGAGGAAGGATGGAAGTTCGAAGGGCCGATCGTTGATCTGGTGGGCAGGTTCATCGAATCGTTACCGAAGGAGTGACGAGCAGGCCAGAGTGAGGTCAGTGAGTTGTTAGGTCTTATTATCGTGCTCCAGAGTTATAACTACTTTGCCTTTGTGGTTACCTTCCCCAAAATACCGCATAGCCTCAGGTACTTCACTCAACTTGTAGGACCCATCTATCACTGGCCTGACTTTGCCGGCCTCGAACAGTTCGTTCATGTAAGCCAAATCCTTGTTTGGTTTCAGGAGAACGATACGTACGCTCTTCTTAGTGAACATCGAAATCCACGGCCCCAGGAATACCGCTTGCAAAAGCCGACCACTGGATCCCCCGACGGTGACATAGCTTCCGTTGGAACTCAATGCACGCATGTAGTCGAATATTGACCGATTCGTCTTGACATCGAGAATCAGGTCATAACACTGCCCCTTTCTAGTGAAATCTTCTCTTGTGTAATCAATGACCTGATCAAAGCCCATTGAGCGCAGCATGTCCAATTTCCCTGAGCTGTCAACACCCGTCACTTCAACACCGTACAGCTTGGCAATCTGCACGGCAAAAGTACCTACACCCCCGCCCGCACCATTGATCAGGAGCTTCTGTCCCTGTTGAATGTGCCCTTTATCACGGAGGCCCTGTAGAGCCAACATTGCCGCTTGGGGTATTGCCGCTGCTTCATCGAATGTCATACTCGCCGGTTTCAGCGCTAGTGCATTCTCACGAGCACAGACATACTCGGCGAAACCACCCCAGGTCCCGCTTAGATCCCCGTAAACTGCATCGCCTGGCTGCAACTGCGTTGCGTTCTTGCCCACTTCTTCAATTCGCCCCGCTACGTCAGAGCCGAGTATTGTCTTCTTCGGTCTCAAGAGACCGAATGACAGGCGATTTACGAACGGAATACCTTGGAGGAGGCCCCAGTCCCAATCATTGATGGATGCTGCATGAACTCTTATCAGTACTTCATCGTCCTTCGGAGTAGGTTTCTCTACCTCTCTTAGTTCAAGAACATCAGGTGTTCCGTATCGTGTGTATACAATTGCTTTCATGTTCTTCCTTCTTGATTACCTTGGACGAGTCAATCCTGGTACACCTGCCCGCCATCTTGCACGCTCCTACAGCAGCCAATATGCAACCCTGTGCGGCGCATAACATGGCCGTCGCACCGAGCCGGTCACCGCAAGCGGCCACGGCGGCGGCGAACCTGCCATAAGACGAGTGCCGCGCCGACCACGACGATGCCGACAATGATCCATGCGACGGGGAACGGGTCCGGCTCTGGGGGCGGCAGGTAGTCGACCACCAGATCAAAGAACTGCTCCTCATAGTCGGACAGGCTGATCCCCATATGATCTTCGAAGGCAGTCGCGAACGCCGCGCCGTCGGCCAGGTCCAGGAGAATGGCCGTGAAGTCAGTGGGCGACTTGCCGAGACCATCTGGGTCGATCAGATACTCGACGGCCAACTGGGACATCGGGTAGTGGTACTTCTGATACAGCCCGGGTTCGGTCTCATCGGGAGGGGTATCCACCCTGAATGCGACCGGACTGCGCTGCCCGAATCTGTCAGTCAGATCGTTCAGGTCGCCAAGCGTTCTGGGCACGGGACCCGTTGTACCGCCCACGAGGGCTTCGGCCATTCCCTCGCTGAACCACGTGGGCACACGCTGCGGGGAATCCCCGGGGAGGGCGGCTGTATCCCGGCCCTTCAGCAGCAGCTCCACCACATGCACCAGTTCGTGCTTGAGCACGATCTTGTAGAACTCGAGGTCGGTGCGGCGCCTTTCGGCTTCGTGATCCAGCGACCAGATGATCAGCCCGCCGTAGTATCCCCTGGCACCCCCACCCCAGTCCGGCTGATTGTTCCTGTTGGCGTAGATGTGGATCTTGTCCTGGCCGGGTGGAAACCGAAACATCGTTTGCGGATCTACGCCCAACTCTGTAATCGTCTCTACCAGGACCTCTTCGGCGGCCTCCGCAAGAGCCTGTTTCGCTTCCGGACTGGATGCGTCGCTGTACACCACGATGTGCGGGCTCTCGTACGGCTTCCCGTCATGGGGCCACTGGTTGCGTGAGTACCACGAACCGCTGTCGACCATCTCTTGTGGTTCATCTGGCGGCTCACCGCAGGCCGAAGCGAGCCCCACGAGCAGGATTCCACTGACATTGAGCGCGACTGTCCGCAAAGAACTCTTCATGACCGCTCCCCCTCGCTTCCCATAGCCATTGCTTTACCTACGAAGGCGGCGCGGGAAGAGTTGCGCTCAATGGGACAGATATGATCGTGATTGAGGCCATACGGCTCCAGCGCGGTCGGCTTTGGGCTTGCCCGCCACTCCCGTAGCACCCACTTTGGCTGTTACCCTGAGAGGCGCCCATGGGTACTGCCAGCCGCATCTGTACATCCTGTGATACTCCCGTACCGGACGATGCCGCCTTCTGTCCCGCCTGTGGCGTCGCGACGCCTACCGATGTGTCACTGGAGCCCACTGAGGGCATCGAGCAGCAACTGACCGCCGCGCTCGCGGACCGCTATCGGATCGAGCGTGAGCTGGGCCGTGGAGGCATGGCGGTAGTCTTCCTCGCGCATGACCTGAAGCACGACCGGCCGGTGGCCGTGAAGGTCATGCGGCCCGAGCTCGCAGCGTCCATCGGAACCGAGCGATTCCTCCGCGAGATTCAGATCGCGGCGAAGCTGAACCACCCCCACATCCTGATGCTGATCGATTCGGGCGAGGCAGACGGCTTGCTGTACTACGTCATGCCGTACGTCGAAGGCGAGACGCTGCGCGAGCGTATCGCCCGCGAAGGCCAACTGCCGCTCGACGATGCACTCCAAGTCACCCGCGACGTCGCGGCCGCTTTGAGTTACGCGCACAGCCAGGGCGTCGTCCACCGCGACATCAAGCCGGAAAACGTGTTGCTCTCGACGGGCGAGGCGGTCGTGGCCGACTTCGGGATTGCGGCAGCCGTCACGGCTGCGGGTGGGGGACGCCTCACCGAGACGGGCATCAGCATCGGCTCGCCCGCTTACATGAGTCCCGAGCAGGCCAGTGGTGAGCACCGAGTCGATGGGCGAATCGACATCTATTCTCTGGGCTGCGTGCTGTACGAGATGCTGAGCGGCGATGCGCCATATACCGCGTCCACGCCGCACGCGCTACTGGCAAAAAAGCTGAGCGAGCCGACGCCGCGGATCTCTGTAGTGCGGGATACCGTGCCGCCTGGTATCGAGGCAGCGCTCGCCAAAGCGCTGGCAAAAACGCCGGCAGACCGGTACACGACGGCGCAGCAGTTCGCCCAGGCCCTGACGACGCCCGGGGACGGAATCACAGCAGCCTATGAGGAGTCTGATCGCGCGGAGGCCGGCGGAGGGCTCAACCTGCGGTGGCTCGCGAGTCGGCTCCGTCAGCTCCGGGTGGCAATCCCCACGGTCGCTGCGATTGTCGCGGTGGCCTTCTTCGCCGTCTGGTTCTTCCAGCAACGAGCGGAGGTGCGGTGGGCCAGGGAGGTGGCTCTTCCGGAGATCGAGCAGCTCATCGCCGAGAACGACGTGTGGCGGAACCTGGTGCCGCCCTACCGCCTCGCGGTACAGGCCGAAGCCGTTCTCGGCGATGACCCCGAGCTAGCGGAGCTGTTCTCCCAGGTCTCGCTCGAGATCGACGTCCTGACGGAGCCTCCCGGCGCCAGCATCTATATGAGAGAGTACGGAGACGCAGACGGCGAGTGGGCCCTCCTGGGAGTCTCGCCGCTCGAGAACGTCCGCGTACCCATCGGGATCTTCCGCTGGAAGATCGAAAAGGACGGCTACGAGACCGTCCTGGTGGCGGCCTCGACGTGGAACGCGGGAGCCGAAAAGGACATTATCTCCGCCTACGATCTCCGCCGCACGCTGGACGAGCAGGGTAGTGCGCCGCCGGGGATGGTGCGGGTAGAGGCCACGGAAACCGCAGTCGGGACACTGGGCGAGTTCTTCATCGACCGGTACGAGGTCACGAACCAGCAGTACAAGGAGTTCGTCGACGCCGGCGGGTACAGAGACAGGGAGTACTGGAAGCACCCGTTCGTGCAGGACGGACGGCAGCTCAGCTGGGACGAGGCAATGGGGGAATTCGTCGACCCGTCGGACCAGCCCGGGCCCTCGACCTGGCTGGGAGGAGATTACCCGCAGGGCCAGGGCGATTACCCGGTCTCGGGGGTGAGCTGGTACGAGGCGGCGGCGTATGCCGAGTACGCCGGCAAGAGCCTGCCCACGAACGCCCACTGGAACGTGGCACGAGGAGGCCTCACCCCGATGATTCAATTCCCACAGCTCGGAGGGTTCGGCGTATTGGCCCCCTTCAGCAACTTCGGGGGGCAAGGGCCCGTTCAGGTCGGGAGCCTCGATGGCGTCACTGCCTACGGGGCCTACGACATGGCGGGCAACGTGAGGGAGTGGTGCTGGAACGAGACCCCGCAGGGAAGACTCGTCAGAGGCGGCGCCTGGAACGACAACACCTACGAGTTCCGCACTCCTCGGCAGGCGCCACCCATGGATCGTTCCGCCCGGAACGGATTCCGGTTGGCCATCTACCCCGACTCCGAGACGGTGCCCGAAGCGGCGTTCGGCCTCCAGACCATCAACGTGTTCCGGGATTTCCGCGCGCAGCAGCCGGTTTCCGATGCCGTCTTCGACGTGTACAGGGAGCAGTTCTCCTACGACGCGACGGACCTCAACGCCCGTGTGGAGCACCGGGAGGAGAGCCCCGGACGGTGGGTCAGGGAGAAGATCTCGTTCGACGCCGCATACGGGGGCGAGCGGGTTCTGGCTCACCTCTTCCTGCCCGCCAACACGCCTCCACCCTTCCAGACGGTCATATACTTCCCCGGAGGCGCGTCCACCTGGATGACATCGAGCGAGGACCTGGAGAGCTACTACGAGTTCTCCATGTTCCTGTCCTTCCTCGTGAGGAACGGCCGGGCCGTCCTCTATCCCGTCTACAAGGGGACGTTCGAGCGCGGAAGCCCGGCCTTGATGGCCCTCCTCGGGGGAGCCCAGTCTCACGCCTACACCGAGTTCGTGGTCCAGATGGTCAAGGATTTCAAGCGAAGCATGGACTACCTGGAGACCCGGCCGGACATCGACAGCGAGAAGCTCGCCTATTATGGGATGAGCTGGGGAGGCGTGCTCGGGGCGATCATCCCGGCGGTGGAGGAGCGCCTCGGCGCCAGTATCCTGCTGGCGGGTGGGTTTGGGGCGCCCGCACGGCCCGAGGCCCATCAGCTCAACTACGTGACCCGAGTCGAGACGCCTACCCTGATGTTGAACGGCAGGTACGACAATATCTTCGCGCTCGAGGAGAAGGTCAGGCCCATGTTCGACCTTCTCGGGACCACGGCGGAGCACAAGCAGCTCATTCTCTACGACACCGACCACATCCCGCCCAGGGCCGAGTTCATCAAGGAGATCCTGGCCTGGCTGGACACGTATCTGGGGCCGGTTGGGAGGTAGCACCGCCCTGGGCTCTGCTGATCCAGAGGGGCGGCCTCAGGAGGCCGCAACCCGGCAAGGTGTCACTTCAAACGCGAGTTCGTGTCGTCCGGTGCCGGGGTGACCAGTGTCACATTGGCACGCGCCAGCAGGGTGAATCATCTTCACCGGAACAGTCGTCAGCGGGTGCCTCTCATGCCAGTACCAGCCATCGCCATTCATGGGTCCCGTCAAGGCTCGAAGATCGCGCGAGCCGTCGATGGCAACTTCAAGGACTTCGCCCCCTACGACCGGGTCGTCACCCTCGCGTTCGACTGGGACGCCGTGGTCCCGGAGTCGAGCCGCAAGGGAGTCCGAAACCTGTACGGGTTCCTCAAGCGGAACGCCGCCACTATCGGTGCGGCGTCCAGCGTGGGGTTGGACTTCGGGCCCCACCGCCTCGACAGGTCGGTGGGTGCCTTGCAGGTCAAAGTGCATTGGCTGCTCCAGGTGGTAATGTCGGCGCTGGTTGCGATGCTGTTCGCCACGCTGGTGGCCAAGCCCGCGCTGCTGGCACCGGCGGCCTGGCTCGGTCTCCCTACCGTCATGTTCTCACCCATGCGATGGGTGGCCACCGCCCTGAGCTGGTCGCAGCTCGCGCTTGCCGCCGGGATCACTCTGTTGATTGCACTCGCCGGGTTGCGCCTGCTACTCACCATGTCTGTGCGGCCGGTTGTCGTCACGCTCCGCAGCATCGTCCTCTTGTTGCTGCAGCCGGTCCTGGTCATCATACTCGGCGCCTTCGCGGCAGAGTGGTGGCTGCTGTTGGCAGTCTTCGCCCTCCCGCTGCTCTCCGCGTATGTCGCTGGAGGTGTCGCCGCGGCCTTGCTCTGGGCCGGTGTACTCGTTGCCGTGATCGCACTGCGGCTGCGCTGGGCCCGCAGGTCACTGGGCGGGCCGCTCAAAGTGGCACTCGACGCGTTCCGGTATCTCGGCGAGCCGCAGTATCGGAGACGGATCCAGCAGGCCCTGGACAAGGCGATCGAGAAGGCGCGAGCGCGCGTCGGCAACGAGCAGGACTTCGTGCTGGTCGCCCAGGGCATCGGTACGGTAATGGCCCTCGATTCATTGATGCACTCGCGCGTCTGGAGAGAGACGGATCGCGTGCTGCTCGTGACGATGGGCTCGCCACTCAGACGGTGGTTCCTCACGTTCTATCCAGGCACGCTCTTCCCCGAGCGCATGAAGAGCGTGGTCGAAGTCGTCGTGCGGCGCCTGCGCGAGTTGCGGTGGGTCAACATCTACCGCCCATGGGATTACCTGGGTGCCGACCTCGGCCTGAAGCCCTTCAACGGACGGGACATATCGACGGGGATGCGCGTGCGGCGCGTCGTCGGTCATGCCGACTATTGGCGCGACGCCGAAGCCCGAGTGACTTTCCAACACGGTTTACTCCGGCTCGAGGCCGTGCAACCGCGCCCCGTCGAGAAAGAGGAGTCGGTTCACGAGCTACCAAGCCCGCGGAGCGCCGCTCGATTCCGCATCCCCCCGCGCGCACACACACTGCTCAGGGCAGGGTTCGTTCTCGTCACCGTCGGATGGATGCTCTTGTGGGTGGCTACGGGATCGGGCGTGCTCGTGTCCGGGGTCGAGGCCCCGTCCGAACTGCTCGAGCGGCGGGGCGTCGCGGTCGAGGCCGCGGTCAGCCATCGCCGCGAGACAGTGGAAAACGACAACGGTGTGACGTACGTGGACCACTGGGTGTTCGCGTTCGCCGACTCGAGCGGGGTAGCCAGGCGCGTGAACGTCGAGCGCAACGTGAGCGATGCCTATTTCGGCATTGCTTCTCACGGCTTTGACGCCCGCACGCTCACGCGCCGGATCCGCGCCGCATGCAGCGACACCCGGCCCACGAATTGGCTGCCCATGGGGAACATGCAGGCGAGCTGCACCCTGGAGGGCGTCCGGCTGCGCTACTACTCGGGAGACATGAGGGTGCTGGACCTGCCGGACTTCCAGCAGCGCCGGTTCGGGGGCGATCCGGTCCGGGGATGGACCGAGGCCGGCGTCGTGGCGGCCATGCTCTCGGTGCTAGTCCTGATTCCCCTAGTTCTGGGAGTCAGGGTGTTCGGCATGCTCCTGGGGTGAGAGACTCACGTCGGCCGCAGTAGCAACTCCACGTCCTTCATTCCCACCATGAGGCGGTCTATCTCATCTCCCACGCCGGCGGCCGCCGCCAGATCGGCCGTGAGACCATCGACGCTCCCCGTACCGGTCGTCAGGCGCAACAATCCGAGACGAATTGTTTCCAACGAAGCGACTGCCTCTGCCAAGTGCCTCTCGGTGGTTTCCCGCGCGTCCCGCAGATCGGCGGGAATCTCGTCTCCGGCCGCTCGCGCCGCCGCATGCGCATCGTTCAGCATCTCGAGTGTCTGCCGGAGTTTCTGTGCGTCGGCTTCCAGATGCCGGACCACCGATGGCACGTCACCCAGGCCGGAGCGAAGCGCCTTGGGGAGTTGCTCGTACAGGGCGTCCACGGCAAAGCCGATCTGAAGTTCGGTGGGACGATGCGTCGGCCGCATGGGGAAAGCCTTCTTCTTGAGCCGAACGCCGGCCACCTTGAAGAGCCACTTGGCAAATCGGCCCTTCCAGAACTTGAAGCGACGCTCGGCCTTGGCGTCGATACGTCGCGCCCTCAGCGTCGTGCCGATCGACAGCGATACGGCGCCTGCCAAAACGGAAACCGTAAAAGTCAACGCAAATACTTCCCCAGGTGGAAGCAGTCCAAAAAAGGAAGCGACGAAACTCGCTGCGAGGCCAGCTCCCGCCACCGCAGCCACTCGGAACGCGGTCTTCTCCGCTGAGGATGGCTCGACGCCGTGGCTGTAGGCCAATTCCTCGCGCCGGCGTTCTACTTCAGACCGCAACGCGGCCAGGAGATCTGCTCGAGTATGCCCCGAAGCCAGCAGCCTCCGGATGCGATGCGTTGCAAGCGCGAGCGGTGGTGCGAGGACCCACGAGCCGTATATAGCGACAAAGGCTCCAAGGAGGCTCAAGGCTCCTGACTCCTGAAGCCCAATAGCCAGCACCGGCGTGACCATGGCGATCGAAAACACGAAATAGGCAACACCGTCGCCGGGCAAGTCGATCGGATCCTTCATGAAATTGCGGACTGGTACCGGCACGTCGCGCCGCTCACGTAAAGCCACATCCAGAGCGTCGGACAGAGCCGCCGCCGTCTCGAAACGAGCGTCCGGCTCCTTTGCCAGGCACCGGTCTACGCAGCGGGCCAAGCGGCTCGGCACGTGGGGAGCGACGGTCTTGAGCGGCGGGGGCGGATCTTCCCGATGCTGCCGCAATACTTCGGCAGCTCGCTCATCGTGGAAGGGCAGTGTCCCTGAGAGCGCGTAGAATCCCACCACCCCCATCGAGTACGTATCACTTCGCGCATCGACGCCTTGGCCGCGCGCTTGCTCCGGGCTCATGAACTCGGCCGTGCCGATGATCTCGCCGGCGCCGGTCGCCGCCGCTCCCTCCAGCAAACTGGCGATACCAAAGTCTGCCACGAGCGCGCGGCCGGTTTCTTCTTCCAGGAGGATGTTGTCGGGCTTCACGTCGCGATGGATCACCCCCTGTGAATGCGCATAGGCCAGCGCCCAACCGATCTCCTTGAGCATCCGCGCGCCTGCGGATGGCGGCAGTGGTCCACGATCCCGCACCCGCTGGCCGAGGGTTTCTCCGGCGATGTACGCCATCGCGAAGTAGACGAACTCTCCCACCTCGTCGACGGCAAAGATGGGAATGATGTTGGGGTGCGACAGCTTGGCGGCCGTGCGCGCTTCGCGGAGGAAGCGCTCACGCAGGTCTGCTTTATTGGAAAGTTCTTGCGGCAGGACCTTCAGGGCCACCGGTCGGTCCAGCTGCACCTCCTGGGCGAGGTACACGATTCCCATGCCGCCCCGGCCGATCTCGGCCTCCAGGGAGTACTTCCCCGCGAGAGCCTCCTGCAGCGCGAAGAACTGGGGATCGAAGTGGGCGGTCATGATCGGCAAAGATAGGGATCGCGCCACAATGTAGCGAGAACGCCACCTGAGAGCGCCGAAACGCGACCCCGGTTAAGCCGAAGTCGCGCCGTCAGCCAGAGGGCCGGCTCTAGCGGGAGCCCGGTACCTCAACGGGCCGCCGCGGAGCGAGCACCATCACATGAGCGTAGGGCGTGTCCGCCCACATCACCCACGGCGCGCCGCTCGACGGCGTCGTCGGCAACGCCGCACGCATCTCCTCCGGAACCAGGAGAGCGACATGCGGTGACCCGTCAAAAATCATTCCACCTTCAGCCTCGGGGCCTTCGTTGCTGAGTGGATACTCCCCCTGGAGCCAGTACCCCACCGCCATGGTCGTGACTGCCGGCGGAGTTGCACCTTCAACAAGAGCCTCGAGAAACTGCACCCACGGCCCATCCAGGCACATCTGCCTTCCGTCAGCGCCCATGTCAGGAAAACACGTGTAGCCATTGTTCCCCGCACGGAGTACCGCCCCGCCCCATTCCTGCACGGTGGCGTGCGCAACAAGAGCCTCTGGTCCAGCACTGAGAGCCTTGGCAATGCGCGCGTCCTTGTCCATCTCCTGTGCTGCCGCGTTAGAGACAAGCGTGGGGGCGCTGCCGAGTACCACTCCGACGGCAAGGGAGAGTAGAATCTTGGCTTGCATGACTGGACTCCAGGCTTATGGGAGGTAGGGAGGGGACGATAGTATCCTCTCGGGGGCATTACCGCCAAGAGCCTGATTAGGCATCCCCTCGCCGCAACTCCCCATCACGATCACGGCAAGGCGTCAGCGCGCTCGGCCTCGAGGGCCGCCAACCGCGCGGCGAGTTGCTCCGCCAGCGGCTCCCACTCTGGCGCGAGTTCCTGGACGAGCTCGACGCCCCGAGCATACACGGCGCCGGCCCGGTCGATGTCGCCGGCGGCCTCGAGGGCCCGGCCCACCGCCAGCACAGCGTCCGGCTCCACGGCCGCCAATCGCTCGAGCCGCGCCAGCGCCGAGTCCCGCGCTCCCCACACGATCTCGTCTGCCAGACGATACTCGCGGGTGTGTTCGGGATACGCACTCTGGGCCTCCAACCGGTCCAAGTACAGGGACAGGCTCGCCCGATCCCCTTGCCGCAGTGCCAGCTCGACGATGTGGAAGTAGGCGGGAGCGTAAGTCGAGTCCAGGGCCGTCGCCCGCTCGAAGGGGACCCGCAACTCGGCAGAGCCGAGTCCCAGGAGGTCGTTCGAGTGGTACTGCACCTCGCCCATGACCATCCAGCCGAAGACATCGCGGGGGTATTGCTCCACGAAGAGGCGCATAGTGTCCACACCTGCCAGCCGGTCGGCCGCAAACGCCTGGGCGGCCGCCGCCAGTAACCGCTCCCGGGGTGGCAGCCGGTCCTGGAACGCCACGGCACGCTCCAGGTGCTCCTGCCCCCGATGGGACGCGGGACCGTCCACCCACCAGTACGCGTCCGCCAGTAGGATGTGGGCCAGGGCGAAGGCGGAGTCCAGCCGCACAGCATCGGTGAACCGGGAGATGGCCGAGTCCCACGTCGCACGCCGCGCGTACTGTGCCCCGGCCAGGTATGCGCGCACCGCCTCCACCGAGCCGCTGGTCACGGCGCTGACCCGCACGTCCGGCAGGGCCTCGCTGGACCGCCAGATCTCCCGCAGCAGTCGCACGCTGAGGCTGTCCACGATGGAGAGGATTTCGGCGACCGGACCATCTACGGTCCCGCCGCCCAACTGGCGGCCCGCCGTGCTGTGCAACTCGGCCTGCAGCCGGATCCGGTCCCCCACTTCCACGACGCTGCCGGTGAGGATCGACCCCGCTTCGAGGGCACGGCCGATGGCCAGCGCTTGCTGGAGACTCACCTGCCCGGACGCTGCCTCCTTCCGCCAGCGCTTCAGCACGAGCCGCGGATCCGTCATCCGGATGCCTCCCACCCCGCTCAGGTTGTTGGTAAGGAGATCCACCATCCCCTCCCCCAACAACTCCACGTCGGGACCTGTGGCCGCAAAGGGCAGCACCGCGATCACCCGTGCGTCCGCCGCGACGCTCGTCGCACGTGGCGACCGCGTGAGCACCGCGAACGCCGCGACGGCCACCGACAGCCCGGCCAGTGCCAGCGCCGCCCGGGTCACGATGGCGCGACGGCCCTCGTGCTTCAGCACCTTTGCGGCTTCCAGGGCACTGACCATGTCCTCGGCCGAGGCGAAGCGATCGGCGGGCTCCACCGCCATCGCCCGCGCCACCACCTGCCGCACGGGGCCCGGTACATGCTCCAGCTTGGGCCGCTGTCCCGTCACCGCCTTCGCGAGCACTCTCTGCGGCGTCATCCCCGTGTAGGGCGGGTTGCCCGACAGCATCTCGTGGAGCACGCACCCCAGGGAGTAGATATCAGTACGCCCGTCCAGGTCGGACTCGCCCATGGCTTGCTCGGGACTCATGTAGTCCGGGGTGCCGACCGCGATCCCCACCTGGGTGAACTGCCCACCCCCCGCCGCGCTGATCGCCCGTGCGATGCCGAAGTCCGCGACGATCGCATGGCCGTCGGACAGCAGGATGTTGGCGGGCTTGATGTCCCGATGCACGATGCCCTGCCGGTGGGCGTAGCCGAGTGCCCCGGCCACCTCCTGCGCAATGCGCAGCGCCGCGTCCGGCGGCACTTTGGACTCCCGCTGGATGTAGCTCTCGAGCGACTCCCCCTCGACATAGGGCATGACGTAGTACAGCGCGCCATTGGCCTCTCCGGAGTCGTGCATCGGCAGGATATGAGGGTGCTGCAGCTTCGCGGCGATCTGGATCTCGCGGACGAAGCGCTCGTGCCCCAGCGATGCGGCGAGTGTCGGGTGCAGCACCTTGATCGCCACCTGCCGGCCGTGCTTGAGATCCTCTGCCAGGTAGACCGTGGCCATCCCTCCTCTACCGAGCTCCCGCTCGACGGAGTAGCGGCCAGCCAGGGCGGCCTTCAGGAGATCCAACAACTGGGACATTGAGCGCGATTCCGTGCAACGATACAGTAAGCTAGGAATGCTCCGGGGCGTTGTAAAACAAAGGTATGGACCCGCAAGTTGCCCTGCCTGACGCTAAACCCGACAAAATGCCACCTCAAATGCGGGTTCGTGTCGTCCTTTGTCGGGTTTTGGGAGGAAAATGTCGTACTTTGCCGTGTTGCCTCAAGAAGACAAGCCAGGGGGAGGCGAAGCATGAAGCGAAGCGATCGGGAATTGGGGATGGATCGCGCCATCACGCGGCGGGATTTCATCGGCGGCGTGGGGGTGGCGATCACCGGCTCGTATTTGGCGGGTCCGTGGACGGCATCGAGACTTGCCCAATCCGAGCGTGCCGCCGCGGCGGGCGTATCCGGGCTGCAGCAGGAGGCGTACTATCCGCCGGGAGAGATGGGGATGCGGGGCAGCCACCCCGGGTCGTTCGAGGTGGCGCACGCGCTGCGCGACGGCGCGCGCTGGGACGACCTGGGACCGGAAGCCGAGACGGGCGAGCGTTACGACCTGGTCGTGGTGGGCGGCGGCCTCAGCGGATTGGCGGCGGCCTACTTCTTCCGCAAAGAGGTTGGACCCGAGGCCCGCATTCTCGTGCTGGACAACTGCGACGACTTCGGGGGGCACGCGACGCGCAACGAGTTTCGGTCGGGGGGCCGCACGCTGCTGATCAACGGAGGCACGATCAACATCGAGGACCTGAGCGCGTACGACGGGCCGTCTCAGGAGATGATCCGCGAGCTGGGCATCGACGTCGGGCGTTTCGACGAGTTCCATGACGCAGAGCTGTACCCATCGCTGGGGCTCAGACCCGGTGTCTTCTTCGACGAGGAAACGTTTGGAGTCGACCGGCTGGTGGTCGGACAGGACGGGCTCGAGCTGGGCGAGTACCTGGCCAGGGCGCCGCTGTCCGAGCCGGCGCGCAAGGACATCGCGCGGCTCCAGGAGGACCGGGTGGACTACCTACCCGGTCGATCGCTGGCGGAGAAGACGCGTGCCCTTACCCAGATGTCATATCTCCAGTTCCTCACGGATCTCGTCAAGGTCGACGCCAGTGTGGTGCCCTACTTCCAGACCTGGCGGCAGGGGTATTGGGGAATCGGCAACGACGCGCTACCGGCGGAGATGGCCCGGGTAACCGGCTTCCCGGGCTTCCAGGGCATGGGGTTCTCCGACACACCGCCGAGCGAGGGTGCCTTCCCCGTTATCACGCCCACCAGCGGGCAGTACTTCCGCTTCCCCGATGGCAGCGCTTCGATCGCGCGACTGCTGGTGCGGAGCATGATCCCCGCCACCGCACCGGGCAGCAGCGCGGAGGACATCGTGACGGCGCGATTCGATTACGCGCAGCTCGATCGCGACGGCTCACCCGTGCGGATCCGGCTGAACAGCACGGCGGTGCGCGTGCGACACGTCGGTGACAACGAGAGCTCGAGCGAGGTGGAGGTTACGTACGTACGCTCGGGCCGGGCGCGGCGCGTGCGGGGCCGTTCCTGCGTGCTGGCCTGCTACAACGCGATGGTTCCGTACATGTGTCCGGAGCTTCCCGAGGCGCAGCGCGAGGCGCTGTCGTACGCGCTGAAGGCGCCCAGGGTGTACACCAGCGTGTTGATCCGGAACTGGAAGGCCTTCGAGCGATTGGGGCTCAGCGACGCGTTCTGCCCCGGGAGCTATCACGACGTCGTGGGTCTGGGCGATCCGATCAGCATGGGCGAGTATCGCTGCCCGCGCACGCCGGACGAGCCGATGGTGTTGCAGCTGTACCGGACGCCGCTGGCTCCGGGGTTGCCGGCGCCAGCGCAGTGGAAGAGGGGAATGCTCGAGCTGCAGATCACGACCTTCGAGGTGTTCGAACGCGAGGTCCGCGATCAGCTGGGGCGCATGCTCGGCGGCGGCGGATTCGATCCGGCCCGGGACATCGAGGCGATCACCGTCAACCGCTGGCCCCACGGCTACATCTTTTACTATGACCCCACCACGGACGAGGTGGCGTGGACCAGCGAGTGGCCGGTGCAAGAGCGTCCGTGGCTGCGCGCCCGCCAGCCCTTCGGCCGCATCGCCATCGCTAACTGCGACGCCGCGAACAACGCCATGACCGAGGGCTCGTTCAGCGCGGCCTACCGCGCCGTCCGCGAGGTGGTTGGGGGATAGGTGACGGGCGTCTCGCCGGGGCCTTTCTCTTGATTAGCGCGGGTAGCTTTACCCGCAGCACTCTCCAATTGCCCAGGGGTCCACACAAGATGAAGTCGCTTTCCTGCATTGTCAGTCTCTTCCTTCTTGCCATCGGTACTCCAGTATCAGCGAAGGCGACGCTGGAGCCCCAGCAGGCACAGCAGATTGCCGCCAAGCCGGTTGCGCTGAATGTGATGATCCACCTTCTGGACCTGCGGCAAATCAATGACGCCGAACAGACGGCGTTTGTCGACTTCGCCCTCTGGGTCAGCTGGCGCGATGAGAACCTCGCCAGTCCCGGCGCACCCGCCCGCTTTTTCAGGACGAATCAGATCTGGGTCCCGAACCTCCAGGTCATGAACTCATTAACCCTCACCAATCGGCGAGTCGATGTCGTGGAAGTGGACGAAGACGGCAACGCCCACTACAGGCGCCGATTGGTCGGGACCATTTCGGTACCCCGTGACCTCTCTGATTTCCCTATCGATGAGCACACGATGCGAATCGTGGTGGTAGCGGCTGGAATGAGCCGGGACGTCGAGATCGTGATCGATGAGCGACTGACCGGACAATCAGAAACCTTCTCCATACCGGAATGGGACGTCGGCTCGGGAGAGGCCGTGCTGTCAGAATTCGTCGCGGCAGGTGAGAGCTTCCCGATGGTGTCTTATGAGTGGGAAGTCGATCGCAAGATCGGCTACTACATCTGGAAGGTCATCTTACCGCTGGCCATGGTGGTCATGATGTCCTGGGCCGTGTTCTGGCTCGACCCCAAGCAGGCGGGTCCGCAGATCGGCATCGCCGCCACCTCGATCCTGACGCTCATTGCGTACCGCTTCACGCTCGGTTTCCTGGTGCCCCGACTGTCGTACCTGACGCGCCTGGACTTCTTTATCACCGGCGCATCGCTACTCGTGTTCGCGGCGCTGCTGGAGGCCCTGACCACCGTCAGCCTGGCCGAAGAACATCCCGCCCTCGCCAGGCGGATCGATGTCACATCGCGCTGGCTTTTCCCCGGAGCCTTCGTCGCCTTGACCATCGTGTCGTTCGTTCGATAGCCGGGCGAGGGGTGCTCAAACCCGGCAGAATGTCACCCTAAACGCGAGTTCGTGTCGTCCGTGTCGGGGTTGAGGGACAAGGTGGCGGGTTATGGCGGCATCTTGTCGGGGAGGATGTCGTATCTTGGCTACTGCGTCTCCTACCGCGATCCCTCTCCCACCAGCCGTGCCAACTCCGCGCGCACTGCCTCGACCTCCGGCTGCACCTCGGGCTCGGGATTGGGACGAAGCGTCAGGTAATGCGAGTAGGCCTCGATTGCGCCGTCTCGATCACCGACCAGAGCTGCGAGCCGTCCCTCCTGGCGGAGCCTGGTGGACAGGTAGTTCAAGCCTCCGCCGGTTTGGACAGGTTGACGCCGGACAGCCCCAAGAGCGCGCTGCGGCTCGCCCAGCTCTTCGAGGAGGCTCGCCAGCACCAAGTTCTCGTACGTCGGACTGCCATCGAAGAGGTAGTCTCCTGCACCCGGGACCCGCAGCAGGATCGAGTCCAATCGCTCGACGAGTCGGCGTGCGTCGGGGCGGCCGGAGCGGACGGCGAGCCAAGCCTCAACTGTGGCCGTGCAAGTCGGGGCACGCCCGACCAGCTTGCCGGTGTCACCAGCCGCGATTCCTGTCTGGAGGCGTGCGACGAGGCTCGGCACGCCGCTCGCTTCCCCCTTTGCCAGGCGCCACAGCGCGAGGGCCCAGGCGGCGTTGAGCTGGTGCAGCCGTCCCAGTCCAGCAGGAGCCAGCGGCGCGCGAGCGAGTGAGTCGGCGACGGCGGCCGCCTCCTCGGCAGGCACTCGCAGCCCGCCCCAGAACAACGCGTCGAGGATCGCCCTCACATCCACCGGCTGCTCTCTTGGCACCACAGCACGCTCAGCCTGGGCGTCCTGCGGTCGCCCGCCATTGAGCGCCCTCGTCCGCGCAACAAACGCCACGAAGCTCCGCTCGTTGCCAGTCGTAGCGAGCCGGCGCGCCAGCACCAGCAGTGTATCGAGATCCTCGATCCCCTGGCCGTGGGCCTGTGCAATGTCGATCGTTGACCCGACCGCACCTAGCCGAGACCCAAACCGCTCGAGCGCGTCGCGACGCATTTCATCGTCACCGGTGAGGGTGGCGACCGACCACCGTAGTTCGAGGCTGTACACGCTCGTCGAGTCGATCTTCACGAAGGGAGCCCAGAGCCGTCTCGCTTCCGCGGTGTCGCCCCGCCTGATCGCAAGCCGCAGCAGGTGACTGAACGGGCCGCCGAACATGGAGTCGAGGGCGATAGCCCGGTGAAACGCCCGCTCGGCCCGTTGCGGCGCATCCTCGAAGCCCATTAGCAGGCCAATATGGTAGTACGTGTCACCCACCAAGTACCATGCATCGGCCTGGTCGGGCAGCGCGGCCACCGCCCGCTCCCGCACTGCGAGCTGGTCCACGCCTGCATCGGGAACCGGGCCAGCCGGTCCCATTCGAGCTTCCAGCAACATCCGATCGCGCGGGCTCAATCGCTCACGGCCTTCCCACGCCATCACACTGACACGATCGATATCCGCAATCGGGCCGTACCAACCGGCGGTCTCGATGAGCGCCAGCGCCGCCAATACGAACCCCGAGTCGAGGCCGATCGCATGCGACAGGTGCCTCGCAGCGTCCTCGTACTGTGCGCGGCGGTATGCCGCCCGGCCGTCGATGTAGGCCTTGAGCGCGTCGAGCGACTCCGTGGTGAGGGACGCGACGTTCTCACCTCCAACGCCGGCTTCCTGCACTAGAAGCTCACCCACCAACCGGTCCAGCAGCACCGGCAGACTGTCGGTGGGTCCCTCGACCGTAGACTGCGCCGTTACCAGGGAGCGGCCTGTGCTGTGGACGAGCGAGGCGTTGAGGACGACACGTGTGGGCGAGCCCACTACGCTGCCGAGCAACAGCTGCCCGGCGCCGATGCCGCGCGCCACCTCTGCCGCCTCACTCTCTCCCATATCGTCCCCGCCTGCGCGGCGCCACGCGGCCACGACCGTGCGCGGATCGGCCGCACGCGGGCCACCCTCTCCTGTGAGCTTGGCGGCGAGAAGATCGATCATCCCCTCGCTCAAGTAACTGAGCGAGGGATCGGCTCCCGCCACACGGAACGGAAGCACCGCTACGAGGTTGGGGTCGACAGGCGTGGCGTCTTCACCACGCGTCGCGGTCCACACGCCGAGCAAGCCGCCCACCACCACGACGGCGCCCGCCACAGCGGCCGCGATGCGCCTGCGCGAGCCAGCCGCGACCGCTGCGTGCGGCCGGGTCTCGGTAGGCGTGATCCCCGCGCTCGGGGTCGCCAGTCCCTCCAGTTGCGACAGCATCTCCTCGGCCTGTTGCCACCGGTCCGCCGGCTTCTTCTCCAGACACTTCATGACCAGCGCCGCCAGCGGCATCGGCACTGTCTGCCGGTGCATGGTGACCGGCTCGGGCGCCTGCGTGACGTGGGCCGCAAGAACCAACTGTGGCGTGGTGCCGGTAAACGGGGGGCGGCCGGTCAGGAGCTCATACGCCATGGCACCAACTGCGTAGATGTCCACCCGGTGATCAATCTGGGGATCGGCCGCGGCCTGTTCCGGCGCCATGTAGGAGGGGGTGCCCAATGCTACGCCCACGGTCGTGATCTCTTGCCGGCCCGTTGCCTCTCCCACGGCCTTGGCTACCCCGAAGTCCGTCACGAGAGCATGCCGGCCCGATAGCATGACATTGTCGGGCTTGATGTCGCGGTGCACGACGCCGCGCTCATGGGCATGCGCCAGGGCATCCACCACGTCGCGCAAGATCCGCACCGCCTCTGCGATCGGCAGCTCCCGCTCGCGCGCGAGCTTCGCGCGGAGGGACTCGCCCTCCACGTACGGCATCACATAGTAGAGGAATCCGTCGGCCTGTCCGGAGTCGTAGAGCGGAAGAACGTGGGGATGCTGCAGCTGGGCGGCGATCTCGATCTCGCGCAGGAACCGCTCCGGCCCCATCGCCGCTGCGAGCTCTGACCGAAGGACCTTCACAGCCACCTTGCGGTGGTGCTTGAGATCCTCCGCCAGGTACACCGTCGCCATACCGCCTTCGCCGATCTCGCGCTCGACGGCGTAGCGGTCGGCGAGCGCCGTCTTCAGGCGCTCGAGGAGGTCAGACACAGGGGCTCGCTCCGGGAGGTAAGCGTCGCGACAATACTAGGCCTCGAAGGCTGCGCTCGCCAGGGGCCCAAACCCGGCACAATGTCACCTCAAACGCGAGTTCGTGTCGTCCGTGTCGGGTTTGGAGGCCAATGTGCCGGATTGATTGTGTTCAGCTCGACGCCTGCCACGCCTCTATCGCTCGATCGATCATGGGCGTTAGCCCCATCTGGGTACGGATCATGCCAATCTGCCCCATGTGATAGGTCTCGTGCCATACCACGTACGCGAGCACACCCAGCAGGTTCCTCTCTTCGTGCGGCGCGCCCATCTCTGCGATCGGATTGACGAGTTGCTCATGGGTCACAGTGCTGAATGCCCTGAACACCCGCTGTGAGATATCGCTCCACGACGACATGAGATCCGCTAGGGGCGGGTAATCACAACCGTCCGAAGCGGCCACGAGGCGATCGAACTTCTCGGCGAAGGGGTTCTCGGCCTCTGGATCGAGCAGCTTCAGAATCTCACATCGTCCGTTCAGGAGGTGGCCGACTACCCAGGAGATCGAAGGTCCCTCATCTGCGCGCACGCGTTGTGTTGCTTGCGCGTTTGAGAGATCACCGGTCAAGAGACCCATGAAGAAATCGGACACCCTCAGGCTTTCAGCAATTGGCCGGATGAGGTCAGTCATGACAGGGCCTTTGCGGGGGCGTGTTGACTCATGAGAGGGCAGCGCCCAGGGCATGCTTGGCGACAGCGCCGACGAGAGGCTAGCCGCCTACATAGCTTCATCGAACTCACCGCGATATCGCACTACACCACCAGCCTCGGGCAGAGCGCTATCGTCGAACACGGCGACCATGAACGCCTCATTGGGAATGCCTTCCCATTGACTGATGAGCTGGTACTTGGACGCAGGCTCAAAACCAAAGCGCGGGTAATACTCCGGGTGCCCCAAGACGATGACGAAGGGACAACCCGATTGACGCAGGTGCTCGAGTCCGTGCCGGACAAGTTCAGACCCAACACCTCTGCGCTGCCGGGACGGTAGAACCGCCATTGGCGCCAAGCCCATTCCGGCGACGGTACAGCCATCGACGGTGGCTGGGGTGAACAGAATATGCCCGACCACGGTTCCGCGTTCGACGGCGATAAATGAAAGGTAGCTTTCACAAGAGAGGCGTAGCTTATCAACAACGCTGGCTTCCGCGACGTCGTCAAATGCCGCAACATTCAAGCGGTGAATGGAGTCCTGATCAGTCGGTGCTTCTCGGCGAATCTCGATCATCGCGTCCCGTAGCTACAAGCAATTCTCCATCCTCAGGCTACGCGGACGACGAGCTACGATCTGACGCCACGCCGCGTACAAAGAGTGCCAGCCCTACCGCCCGCTACCACCCTTCGCCACCACGAACCTCTGCCCCCGCGCTGTCGGGCACTTGACCTCGGCGCTCACACCTTCCGCTGCCATCTCAGCCACGAAACGCTCACACAT
>Ga0255055_10001060_pt1 | contig 20872 bp, 19 predicted proteins | sample JV7_2_27_MG_FD_188633 | JGI IMG/M metagenome (GOLD analysis project Ga0255055, IMG submission 188633) | Seawater microbial communities from Jervis Inlet, British Columbia, Canada - JV7_2_27 | ecosystem: Environmental > Aquatic > Marine > Inlet | place: Canada: British Columbia | collected...
ATTCCGGTCATGATGGCCCGGTTGATCATGCGGGAGGTCTTGTGGGTGTCCCTGCTCGTGGAGAGGACGACCTTCTGACCGAAGGTCGCGGCGAACGCCGCCCCGACCTTGGCGGCGAACTCGGGATTGATCTCGTGATTGGCCAGTCCGTAGATACCGTATGCGCTGAACAGCGAACGCGCCCACTTCCCCCCCCACACGAGGGAAGAGGACAGGACCGCACCGTCCTCCACCTCCTTGTGCGGCCATACCTTGACGTTCGCCTTGACCACCGCTTCGGTCCCGATGACGCAATGATCGCTGATCACCGCCCGTTCAGCCAAAAAGGCCCGCCCCCGTATCTCGCAGTCCGAGCCGATGATGTTCTCGAGGAGCCGCGCCCCCTTGTGAATCCTCGTCCGGGGCCAAACGACCGAAGACTGGAGCACCGCACCGTCCTCGACGACGCACCCGTCCCCGAGCACCACGTTCTCCGCGGTGACGCCTGCCCCCACGAGGCAGTCCTTCCCGATTACGACGTTTTGCAGCTCGGAGGTGAAGTCGACGCGGGATTTCTCGCCGATCCACACGTTCCCGCTGCCTGCCTGTTTCCCCTCGAACTCGATCCCCACCTTCCCGGAGAGAATGTCCAGGTGGACGTTCAGGTACTCGTCCAGGTTTCCCACGTCCTTCCAGTACCCCTCCGCGATGTACCCCAGGAGCCGGTCTCCCCGCGACAGCATCTCCGGGAAAACGTTCCTGCTGAAGTCGAAGCTCTTCCCCGGCGGGATGAGGGAGAGCACTTCCGGCTCCAGGATGTAAATCCCCGTGTTCACCGTGTCGGAGAAGACTTCCCCCCACGACGGCTTCTCGAGAAACCGGACGATCCGCCCGTCGTCTTCCGTGATGACGATCCCGTACTGGAGCGGGTTGGGAACGCGGGTGAGCACGATCGTGGCGGCGGCCTTGCGCTCCCGGTGGAACGCGATCGCCCGGGAGATGTCGATATCGGTGATGATGTCGGCGCTGATCACCATGAACGTGCCGTCGATCCGGGACTCGGCGTTCTTGACCGCTCCCGCCGTCCCGTAATCGGCCTCCGCGCCGATGTAGTGAATCCGGGCGCCCCAGGGGGAGCCGTCCCCGAAATAGGAGGTGATCTTTTCGGGGTAGAAATACAGGAGCACATCCAGATCCGGGATCCCGGCACGTATGAGAAGCCGCACCACGTGCTCCATCATCGGCCGGTTGGCGACGTATGCCATCGGCTTCGGCAGTTTCTCCGTGAGCGGACGAAGCCTCGTCCCGAACCCGCCGGCCATCACGACCGCCTTCATCCCGTTAGGCCTCCTCACCGTCGATTGCGGATCACAGCATCCGGAAGAGCCTGACCATCCCGAAAACCCCGAACGAGAGCGCGAAGAAGAAGAGGAACAGGGCGCAGGACCCCACGACCCACCGGTAGACGCGGTCGGTGAACCGGCTTCTCCCCGCCGACACGGCGGCACCGACGAACAGGAACCAGACGGCGTCGGCCAGGATGTGCCCGGCGAAAAAGAGGGCGATCCCCGCGGCACCGAGCTCCCGGGAGATGACGAGATACCCGAGGCCGATCGTGGCCCACCAGATCACCCAGTAGGGGTTCGATATCGACGCCACGACGCCGGAAAGGACCGGGCGGAAAAACCCCGCGCCCATGCCGCCCTTCCCCCCCTCCGGCTCCACGTCCGTCTCCTTCCCGCCCACATCGAACCGAAGCGTCCGGACCTCGCGTGCCATCCCCACCGCCATCCAGAGAAGCATCGCCCCTCCGGCCAGGGCGATCACCGTCGTCGCCACATCCCCCCGCACCCAATCCGCCAGCCCGAGCAGGAGGAGTACGAGGAGCCCGGCCTCGAGGATCCCGTGTCCGAGGACGAGAAGCGGCGCCGCCACGAACCCCTGCCGGCTCGTGTCCCGGACGGTGACGGCAAGGAGCGGACCCGGCATCAGGGCTCCCGAAAGAGCAATGATGAAGGACGAGACGAATATGGCGGCGGGGGTGGCGAAATTCATATAGGCCTTATAATACAACAAGCCCGGGGATTTTGCTCAAACGCCCCCGTCGTGCGGGGGGAGCAGGTGTGTGGCCTGCGGTCCGTTCCCCGCCGGCACCCAGGAGGGTAAAGTGAATCGCGGACCGGTCCCGACCGTGGATGTCATCATCGAAGTCGAAGGAAAGATCGTCCTCGTTCGGAGGAAATATCCTCCACCCGGATGGGCCATCCCCGGGGGATTCATCGACCCGGGGGAAAGGGCCGAAGACGCCGCGATCCGGGAGGCGCAGGAGGAGACCGGGCTTTCCGTGACCCTCACCGCCCTGCTCGGCGTATATTCCGACCCGGCGCGGGACCCCCGCCGCCACACGATTTCCACCGTGTACGTCGCCGCAGCGGAAGGAACTCCCTCGGGGGGTGACGACGCCTCCGAGGCCCGGCTGTTCGGAGAGCGGGACCTGCCCGTTCCCCTCGCGTTCGACCACGCGAACATCCTGGCCGACTATTTCCGCTTCAAAAAGACGGGGAAACGACCGCTGTAAGCCCCGGCTCTACGCGAGGGTGCGGACGGCCTCCTCGATGCGGTCGATCCCCTTCTCGATGTTCTTCATCGACGTTGCGTACGACAGCCTCTGGTAGTCGTCGGCCCCGAACGCAATCCCGGGGACGGACGCGACCTTGTAGTCCGCCAGCAAATAGGCCGCGAGACTCGAGGAACCGTCGATCACTTTGCCCGACGGGGTCTTCTTCCCGTAAAGCTTCGAGAAGCTGGGAAAAACGTAGAACGCCCCCTGCGGCAGGAGGCAGGAGACGCCGGGGATCTTGTTGAGCCTGTCCACGATGGTGCGGCGGCGCCGGTCGAATTCGGCCACCCATTCCTTCATGAACTCCTTCGGCCCGTTGAGGGCCACGATGGCGGCCTTGTCGCAGAAGGAGACCGGGTTGCTCGTGCTCTGGCTCTGGATGTTGTTCATCGCCGCGACGAGGTCCTTGTCCGCCGCCACGTACCCGATTCTCCACCCCGTCATCGAATATGCCTTGGACAGCCCGTTGACGACGATCGTTCGCTTCTTGATCTCCTGCCCGAAGGACGCGATGCTTTCGAACCGGAACCCGTCGTACACGAGCTTCTCGTAGATGTCGTCGGACAGAACCGTGATGTCCCGGCGGACGACCACGTCCGCGATCCGTTTCAGTTCCTCCCCGGAGTACGCCGCTCCGGTGGGGTTGGACGGGCTGTTGAGGACCACACACTTCGTCCGGGGAGTGATCGCCTGGTCGAGCTGCTCGGGAGTCAGCTTGAACCCCGCCTCCTCCTTTGTCTCCAGGATCACCGGCGTCGCGCCCGCCAGGAGAACGATGTCGGGGTAGGAGACCCAGTAGGGAGCGGGGATGATGACCTCGTCCCCCTCCTCGAAGAACGCCTGGCCGACGTTGTAGATGGAGTGCTTCGCCCCCACGGAGACGATGATGTTCTCCCTCTTGTACTCGAGCCCGTTGTCGCGCCTGAATTTCGCGATGACCGCATCCTTGAGCTCCGGGGTGCCGGGGACCGGGGTGTACTTCGTGTACCCTTCGTCCAGAGCCTTCTTGGCCACCGCCTTTATGTGCTCCGGGGTGTCGAAGTCCGGCTCGCCGGCCCCAAAACCCACCACGTCGATCCCTTCCGCCTTCATGGCCTTGGCCTTGCTCGTAATCGCAAGCGTCGGAGACGGCTGGATGCTGCTCACCCTGCGTGCGAGTTTCATCGGATTCCTCTCCTCTCCACGTGATGCAGTTCTCGATGGTTTATTTCTTCCTGCCGAGCTTCCGGAGCATCCTGTCCCGCACGAGGGGGGGAACCAGGTCCTCGATCTTTCCCCCGAATCGTGCGATCTCCCTGGCGATCTGGGAGCTGATGTAGGAATAGCGCTCTCCGGTCATCATGAAAACCGTGTCCACCTCCGGCGAGAGCTTCTTGTTCATATGCGCCATCTGGAACTCGTATTCGAAATCCGAGATGGCCCGAAGCCCCCGCACCACGACGTGGGCATCCACGACGCGGACGTATTCGACGAGGAGCCCCCGGAAGGAGTCCACTTCCACGTTGGGGAAGGACCGGGTAAGTCTCCGGAGCATGTTCATTCTCTCGGTCGGCGTGAACATCGTGTCCTTGCGAATGTTCTTCGCCACGGAAACGATCACCCGGGAAAAAACCCGTGACGACCGGTCAATGATGTCGAGATGGCCGTACGTCGGAGGGTCGAACGACCCGGGGTAGACCGCGATGGTTCTCATCCTGGCTCCTTTCCCACGGTGAAGATCATCACCCTCGTGTCTCCGTAACGCCGGTCCCCGACCCGCTCCCACCCGGTCGGGAAGAGCGATTCCCCGGCCTTTGCGTCCTCTTCCACCACGACCGTCCCGCCGGGTTCCAGGACGCCCGCATCTTCAATATCCCCTGCCGAGCGCTCCGCGATCCCCTTTCCATAGGGAGGATCCAGGAAAACGAGTTCGAACCGGCTGCTGCGCCCCCGGAGGACGCGCAGGGCGGCCCGGCAATCCATGAGAAGGGGTTCCGCCGTGCTTCCTCCCAAATCCAGGACGTTCCGGCGCATGACCGCAAAGGTGCGGGGATCCGATTCCACCAGGACCGCCGAGGAGGCTCCGCGCGAAAGGGCCTCCAGGGCGAGCGCCCCGGTCCCGGCGAACAGGTCCAATACCCGCGCCCCCTTTATCCTGCCCCCCAGAATGTTGAATATTGCTTCCCGCACGCGATCGGCCGTCGGCCGCACCGCCTGCCCGCCCGGAGTGCGAAGTCTCCTGCCCCGCCACTCCCCCGATACGATGCGCACCGTCAGGTTACACGCGTGCGGTCAGGTAATCGGAAACGATTTGTGCCGTGCCCTCGGCGCGAAATGCCCGCAGGAGCGCCAGGGCCTCCCGGTAGGCGGCGTCTTCGATCCCCCCGGCGTCCTCTGCGGGGATCGCATCGATTTCCTGCTTGAACTGCTTCGTGGCGAATTTGATGTCCTTTCCGGCCTCCTTCGCCCAGTCGCGCATCCTCTGCATCAGGGCAGGGGGAAGGCCCGCGTGTGCGACGTTCTGCCACTGCGTGCCTACATTCCCTTTCCGGATGCCGCAGTCCGCGAACCGGCCGATGAGGTGGAGCGGCGTGCCCGTGATGCCATGCTGGGCGATGGAGACGCCGAACCGGCCGTGTACGGCCTCGTAGATCTCGCGGGTCCGGTCGAGGTCGATGGAGATCTTCTCCCCTTCGAGATAGTTTCCGTGCTTGGAGCCGTTGTTGATCGCAAGCAGGTCCGCTTCCACGCCTGCGGCTGCCAGCCGCTCCATGAAATCGACAGCCTCGGAGACCGTGGAAAGGGTGGCCTCGCTTCCCGCCGCCTTGATTTCCCCGACTTCCACCTCGAGTCCGAGATTTCTCTCTCCGATCGGGCGGGAGAGGTCCGCCACGATCCTGGCGTTGTCCGGGACCTGGTTGAAGGAGGCGTCGATGGCGAACGAGGTGTACCCCGCGTCAATCTCCGCCTCGATCAGGGCGCGGGACCCCTCGACCTCCTTTTCGGAAGTGTCCTTGACCGTGATGTGGTCCCCGTGGATCACAAAGGGGGTGGCAAACCGGACCTGCCCGGCGTACGCGAGGATCGTGGACACGAAGATCTCCGGCGTCATCCCCGTGTACCCCCCATCCAGGTTTCCCTCGCTCTTGGCCAACTCGAAGGCGACGAGGGCGTCAAGCTCCGCGGCGGCCCGCATGATCCCGGGGATGACGGAAGGGATGCGGATGTTGCACGCCATCACGATGACGTTGTGGGGGGAGAGCGCCCGGAAGACGTCCCGGCCGTTGACGGGGCAGGCAGGGTTTTCCGGCGGCACTTTCGCGGCGGCGTTCTCCGGCACGAACTTCCTGAGCAGTGTCCCGTTCATAAGGCTCCCTCCTTGAAATTATGCCCCCTCATTATTGGAATTTCGCACCCCCTCGTCAAGGAGTCCTCTCGACCGGCACGCCCTCCCTCGCCGTCATATCCTCCGGATCAACGTGGTACACTATCGGCGGGAAAATCCGGAAAAGGATCGCGATGAAAATTCACCCGTTTTTCCCCGTTCTCCTGCTGCTGGCATCCGCCGTGCCCGCGCTCCCCGATCCGGGTGGCGCCCCCCCCGCCAGGGAGATCACGATGAGGGAGTGCGTCGAGACGGCTCTGCGCAGCAACATCGACGTCGCCGTTTCCCGTTCCGAGCGGGAGGCGGCGGGCCTTTCCATTCCCATGGAGGAGGCGGCATTCCTGCCGAGGTTCACCGGGGACCTCTCCTATTCCAGTTCCATCGGGCCGACCGGCTCATCGATCGCCGGAACCTTGACCATCGACCAGAGCGCCTGGAAGTTCGACGCGGGAGTCCAGGAGTTGCTTCGTTCCGGAACCACCCTGTCCCTCTCCTTCGAGAACCAGCGACTGGATGCGGGAACCGCAGTCGCCCTGTTCAATCCCGAATACTCGACGGCCCTGACGCTCTCGGTGCACCACCCCCTCCTGAAGAATTCCGGGAGAGAGGTCACCGAGGCGCCCCTTACGATCGCTCGCGCCGGGGCGGAGGCGGGCGCCGGGGATTGGCTTTCGAAGGTGATGGATACGGTCGCCGCGGCAAGGACTTCGTTTCTTGCGTACCATGCCGCATCCCGGGAGGTCGAGGTGCGAAAGACCGCCCTGTCTCTTGCCGAACAACTGCTCGAACAGACCGAGGCGAGGATCGAAGCCGGTTTCGCCGCCCCGTTGGACCGGCTGCCCGCGGAAGCCGCTGCGGCCTCCAGGAAGGAGGAGCTTCTCCGGGCCGAGGCGGCGGCGCGGAACGCGGAGGACGACCTGAAGAACGTCCTCGGATTACGGGCCGACCAGGACTGGGAGGAGCGCCTGGTCCCGGTCCCTCCCCAAGGGGTTCCGCTCCCCCCCGGCCAGGACGACACCTTCGAGGAAGCGATGCGACGCCGCCCCGAGGTCCTTGCCCTGTCCGCCCGGACGCGCCGGACGGAGATCGAGGAGTCGGTCGCCCGGAACAGGATCTTGCCCGACCTGTCGCTTATCGCTTCGGGGGGGCTCACCGGACTCGCGGGGTCGCCGAACCCCAACCCGTTCTTCTCCGGCGGGGGCGGAGCGTTCGAAGGGAACTACGGGGACAGCCTCGAGGAAATGTTCTCGGGGAAGTACTACAAATGGTTCGTCGGCCTGTCGACGGAGATCCCCTGGAAATTTGCCCGGGAGAAGGCCGAGTGGGCCCGTGCGCGCAGCGTTCTTGAACAGCAGCGCCTTCGCGAGGAAGGCCTCCGCGCACAAATCCGAACGGAGGTTCGGAAAGCCCGCCGGGATCTTGCGTCTGCGCTTGCGCGCGTCGACGCGGCCGCTGCCTCCGTCGCCGCGGACAGGGGCAAGCTCGAAGCAGAGGGACGGAGGCTCGCCCTCGGGGCCACGACGACGACGCAGGTGCTCGAGTTCCAGCAGGACTATGCCCGGGCCCTCCTCTCGGAGGTGAAGGCGATGACGGACGCCTACGTGGCCCAGACCCGGCTCTGGCGCTCCGTCGGAACAATCGTCGAAAAGGAAGGAATCTCCGTCCGGTGAGACGGTGGGTGATCATCGGTACAGCCGTCGCACTCCTCGCCGCCGTGGGCGCCGCGCGCCACCCCATCGAGACGTTGCGAACCGAATGAGGGCAAAATCGATGCTTCGCGTGGGGAAGATCCCCTTCCTGAACCTTCTTCCCCTTTTCCGCGCCCTTGAGACGCACTTTCCTGTGGATTACGTGCGGTTCGTGCCGGGACCTCCGTACGAGCTCAACCGGAAGTTGCGCGCGGGAAGACTCGATATCTCGCCGTCCTCCTCGGTAGAGTACGGCAAACTCCCGGAGCGGTACCTGCTGTGCCCCGGCGTCTCGATTTCCTCCCGGGCGAAGGTCATGAGCGTACTCCTTTTCTCCCACCGTCCGGTGGACGAACTCCCCGGGGACCCGATCGCCGTCACGGGAAGTTCGGACAGCTCGAACCTCCTCCTGGAGATCCTCCTGCGGGAGTTCCGCGGCAGGCGGAACCGGCTGGTCCGCACCTCCCTCCCCGCCCGCGAGGCGCTTCAACGCTTCCCGGCGTATCTTGCCATCGGCGACGAAGCAATCCGGATGAGCCTGACCGGGGCGGCAGCCCACGTCACAGACCTGGGAGAGTGGTGGAACAGGGAGACGGGAACGCCGTTCGTCTTCGCTCTCTGGATCGTCTCCCGGAGCGCTCTCCGGGAGCGGGGGGAAAACCTCAGGCGGTTCGCCCGCACGCTGGTCCTGGCCAAAGAGGCCGCCCGGGAGGAAATCGACCGGGAGAACGGCGGCATCACCGGACCGGAGTGGATTCCCGGGGATTTTCTCTCGGAGTACTGGAGAAACCTCTCCTACGACCTCTCCGGGGAGATCGAGGGGCTTACGCGGTTCTTCCAGCTCGCCGCGAAGATCGGGCGTATTCCGGCCGTCCCGCCCTTGCGATTTCTCGACATCGACTGACTCCGTACCTGTGATAAAATCGGGTCATCCCCGCCGGGAGGGCAACCATGATCCACAAGGAGATGAAGATCGAATACGTCCTCCGGAAATATCCCCAGACGGTCGCCGTGTTCCAGAGGTTCGGGGTCGACTGCGCGGAATGCCAACTCTCCCAGTTTGAAGACGTCGAGCACGGAGCGAAAGTCCACAATATCGACCTGGACCTGCTGCTCGAGAGGTTGAACGATTCTCTGAAAACAGAACGGGGCTAGTGTCCGGGGCGGGAGTACTCGGCCCACGCGTCCTCGGACTCCCACACGGTTACCCGGGACAGGCGGACCGGGGGCGTGATTTTTCCTTCCATTTCGTCGAAGATATGACGGGCGATGTTCTCGGACGACGGGTTCCGGTCGTCAAAAGGCGGAACCTCGTTCAGGTACTTGTGGTCCATATGGGAGAGGATTTCGCCCAGCGCGGACTTCATCACCCGGAAGTCGAGCGCCATCCCCTGGGAATCGAGTTCCCCGGACTCCACGGTGATTTCCACCTGCCAGTTGTGCCCGTGGAGCCTCTCGCAGTTTCCTTCGTATTCCCGCAGTCGATGTGCCGCGGAAAACGAGGACCGTACCGTCAGGGCGTACTTTTCCCCGTGCATCACTCCTCCAGGGGGGACAACAGGATCCTCGATTTGGATTCCGCCCTGTCGAACCAGTTTCGAATCTCCCTCGCCGCCTTCTCGTCGAGGAGTTCCTTGCGTACTGCATCCTCCGGAATCTCCCCGGGACTTTTCCCCGTCCGCGAGGCCCTGCGTTTGATCTCCCTCTCCACCTCTTCCTCGTTCACGTCCACGAACACCGATACGCGATTCCGCAGGAATTCCCGGACCAGCAGCTTCCGTGCCGCATAGTCCCGGACCTGTCCGTCGGAGATCTCCCTTGCGCAAGGGGTGGGACATGCTCCCATGATGTCCAATGCCCCGGCCGCCTTCTCCTGCAGTACCGCGTTGTCGACCGTCCCCAGCCCCAGCTTCTCCTCCTGCTGTCTCACGAGGATGTCCGCGATCAGCCCGTCCCTGGCCTCGGGAAGGGACACCCCGACCGCCTCGTCCCCCGGGAACGCCCCGCACGCCTTGAGGCACGCCTCCCGATCGAGATCCGACAGGAAGATCACCTCGCCGTTCACGGTTGCCGCCGTAGCCTCGTAAAGCAGGTACCCCTTCGGCCCGGCCGCCTCCGCGCCCCCCGGGAAAAGAAAGACCGCGAAAAAGATGCACCCGGCGAAAAACCCGAGGCGGGGCTGTTTCACGGCTCGATCTCGAAGGAGATGTCGAGCGCCGGGGAAGAATGCGTAAGGGCACCGATGGAAACCGCGGAAACGCCCGTACGCGCGTATTCTCCGACGTTCCCCAGGTGGATCCCGCCGGACGCCTCAAGGAGAACCTTGTCCCCGTAGCGAAGCACCGCCTCGCTGACAGATTCCGGAGACATGTTGTCCAGAAGAAGTGCATCCGCGCCTGCGCCTAGCGCCTCCGCCGCCTGCTCGAGACTTTCCACCTCCACCTCCACCCGGGCGAGGTGGTGGCTCGTCCTCCGGGCAGCCGTCACGGCCATGGCGATGCCCCCCGCCGCCCGGATGGCGTTCTCCTTGATGAGCATACCGTCGGACAGGGAAAAACGGTGGTTGTGTCCCCCCCCCACCCGCACGGCGTACTTTTCCAGAGCCCTGAGCAGCGGCGTGGTCTTCCGCGTGTCCAGGATGCGTGTGCCGTACGGGGTCACCCGTTCGACGTAAGCGGCCGTCGTCGAGGCGATGCCGGAGAGACGCTGGAGGAAATTCAGGGCTACCCTCTCCCCGCGGAGAAGCGATGCCGCCTTCCCTTCCGCCTCCCCGACCTTCAATCCCCGGGACACCCTGCTTCCTTCCCGGAGAAACGTCGCTTCGACCTGCGGATCGATCTGGCGAAACACCTCGGCTGCCACCATGCCTCCGCAGAAGACGCCCTTGGCCCCGGCGATGAACGAACCGCGGGTCTGCCGGGAGAAGGAAGAGCCAAAGGGGTCGCCAAACGGCGCGTCCTCCCGGAGCGCGGCGCAGACCAGCTTCTCGTATTCGATTCGGGAGATCACAACAGGTAACGGGTAACCAGTTCGAAGTTTCTGGAAAGACTGTCGACCTTCTGCTCGAGGTCCCCTTTTCGAATCCGGTGCGCTTCCACGATGTCCGCGGGCGCGTTCGCCACGAACTTCTCGTTCCCGAGTTTCGCGCTCACGACGGAGAACTCCGAGCTGGCCTTGTCGATCTCCTTACGCAGGCGCGATGCCTCCTTGCGGAAATCGATGAGGCCCGCCAGGGGCACGCACACCTCGATATCGTTCACCACAGCCGTTGCATCTTCGACCGGGATGTAGTCGGGGTCCCTGTGCACCACCTTCCCGGCCCGCGTCAGACGAAGGATGATCTCCTCGTGATCGCGCAGAAACGAGAGATCCTCCGGCTGCCCTTTCAGGCGAACCTCCACCCGCTTCGCGGGGGGAACGTTCAGCTCGCTCCGGATGTTCCGGACGGCGCGAATGACCTCCATGAGATGGGCCATGTCCTCCTCGACGTCTACGTCGACCTGCTCCGGGTTGGCCGCCGGGTACTCTTCCTCCAGGACGGGTCCCCGTTCGCCGGGCAGCGAATGCCATATCTCCTCCGTGAGGAACGGGAGGAACGGGTGGGCAATCCTCAAGATCGTTTCGAACACGACCAGGAGCACGGCGCGCTGGTTTTCCCGGGCCTGTGCGGGCGCTTCCGGCAACAGCGGCGGCTTGATCATCTCCAGGTACCAGTCGCAGAACTCGTGCCAGGTGAACTGGTAGAAGACCGAGCTCGCTTCGTTGAAACGGTACTCCTCGATCCCCTTGCGGATCTCGTCGATCGCGCGCTGCAAGCGGGAAAGGATCCAGCGGTCCGCGACGGACAGCTCCGAAGGGAGGGACCTCGCGGTGCTCCCGTCGACGTGCATCCGCACGAACCTGCCCGCCTGGAAAAGCTTGTTCATGAAGTTCCGGTACCCTTCCAGGCGCTCGTCGGACATCCGGATGTCCCTCCCCTGCGCGGCTAAGGCCAGGAGCGTGAACCGGAAGGCGTCCGTTCCGTACCGTTCCATGAGATCGAGCGGGTCGATGACGTTGCCACGGGTCTTGCTCATCTTCTCCCCCTTGGGATCCCGGACGAGCGCATGGATCACCACGTCGCGGAAGGGGGGCTTCCCCGTGAACTCGATCCCCATCATCATCATCCTCGCCACCCAGAAAAAGAGGATGTCGAAACCCGTAACGAGAGCGGTTGTGGGGTAATACCGGGCGAGATCCTCGGTCCGATCCGGCCAACCCAGCGTGGAGAAGGGCCACAGTGCGGAGGAGAACCACGTGTCCAGCACGTCCTCCTCCTGGCGGAGATCGCCCGCACCACACGAGGAGCACCGGTCCGGAGCGTCGACCTCCACCATCGTCAGGCCGCAGGCGGTACAGTGCCAGGCGGGAATCCTGTGTCCCCACCAGATCTGCCGGGAGATGCACCAGTCCCGGATGTTCTCCATCCAGTCGAAATACGTCCGTTCCCAGTTCGTGGGGATGATCCGGGTCTCCCCCGACTGCACGGCCCGGATTGCGGGTTCCGCAACCGGTTTCGTCTTCACGAACCACTGGATGCTCTCGGTGGGTTCAACCACCGTCTTGCACCGGTAGCAGTGCCCGACGTTGTGGACGTATTGCTCCTCCTTGACGATGCTTTGATCTTTCCGAAGGGCTTCGACCACCGCTTCGCGGCATGCAAACCGGTCCATCCCCGCGAATGCCCCGGCCTCCCCCGTCATCTTCCCGGAATCGTCGATCACCCGTACGGAGGGCAGGTCGTGCCGCCTGGCCACCTCGAAGTCGTTCGGGTCGTGGGCGGGTGTGATCTTCACGGCGCCGGTCCCGAATTCGGGGTCCACCATTTCGTCGGAAAGCAACGGGATGGGGCGGTTCATGAGGGGCAGGCGGAGCGTCGCGCCGATCCGGCCCGTGTATCGCTCGTCCTTCGGGTTAACGGCGACCGCGGTATCTCCCAGCATCGTTTCGGGGCGTGTCGTAGCCACCACCACGCTCCGGCGCCCGGAAAGCTCGGGGTACCGGATGTAATACAGCCCCCCCTTCGTCTCCTCGTGGGCGACCTCGAGGTCTGACAGCGCCGTGTTGCACCGGGGGCACCAGTTGATGATGTAGCGTCCGCGGTATATGAGCCCCTTCCGGTGAAGCCTTACAAACGCCTCCCGTACCGCGCGGGAAAGCCCCTCGTCCATCGTGAACCGCTCCCGCCCCCAGTCGCAGGACGCGCCCAGCCGCTTGAGCTGGTTCAGGATGAGGCCGCCGCTTTCTTCCTTCCACTTCCAGACCCGCTCCTCGAACTTCTCCCTCCCCAACGAACGCCGGTCGGTCCCCTCGTTCGAGAGCAGGCGCTCAACCACGTTCTGGGTGGCGATCCCCGCATGGTCGGTTCCCGGCAACCAGAGCACGTTTCTGCCAAGCATTCTGTTGTAGCGAATGAGAACGTCCTGCAGGGTCACGTTGAGCGCGTGCCCCATGTGCAGGGAGCCCGTGACGTTCGGGGGAGGGATGACGATGCAGTAGGAATCGCCCGGTCGGGCGGGATCTGCGTGGAAGAGGTCAAGCCCCTCCCAGTAGGCGTACCACTTCTCTTCGGCGACTGCCGGATCGTACGACTTCTCCTGGTCCCTGGCTCCCATGTGCCCTTGCCTCAATACCCGGACCGCTCGCGGAACGGCCGGAGACTGACCGGCCTGTTCCCGAACGACCTCTCCGTGCGATAGGGGTTCGCCTGCCGGCGGGGTGACTTCAGGAAGATTCCTTCCCTGCTTCCTCGTGGATCCGGGCGATCTCCTCCCGGATGAGCGTCTCCGCGGTGGCCGGAATAACTTCCCACGCCACGGCTTCCACGGACTCCCGGATCTTCTCGTTAAACTCCTTCGTGAGGTTCTCCATCACTTCCCACATGACCTTTTCCACGCTTTCGGCGGCGACCTTCTCGAAGATCTCCTGCGCCCTTGCGGAGAACCGCTCCCGGAACTCCTTTTCCCACGGGAGACCCTCCGCAACGGAGGGAAAAGGCGCATCCTCCCGCTCTTCTTCGGCGGCTGCGATCTCCGTCTCCGGGATGACGGAGGGAAAAGGCGCATCCTCCCGCTCTTCTTCGGCGGCTGCGATCTCCGTCTCCGGGATGACGGAGGGAAAAGGCGCATCCTCCTGCTCTTCTTCGGCGGCTGCGATCTCCGTCTCCGGGATGACGGAGGGAAAAGGAACCGTCTCCTCTGCCTGAAGGGCCGGCTCGGGCGTCTCGCTTTCGGATGCCTCTATCTCTTCCAGCAAATCGATCCCCTCCAGTTCCTCGATCATCTCGAGGGCCGGCGTGAGATCGGTGACGGCGAGGGGGGAGTCGTCGAACACGGGCTCCTCGAAGTGCTCCTCGGTCGACAACATCTCTTCCTCCCTCCCCTCGGGAGGGGTTACGCCGTCTTGCTCTTCCTGCCTGGAAGGTTCCGCTTCCGGGAGGACCGCCTCCTTTTCCGGTCCCCTCTCGATATCCTCGAGAGATACGTCGAAATCATCCAGCGACAGGGTGCTTCCGGCAGGCCCCACGGCAGCGGCCGTGCCCACGCCAAGGTCCTCCGCTTCGTCAGCCCGGGACACGGAGGCCCGCGCCTCCTCCTCCATCTCTTTCAGGACATCGCTGAAGTCCCAGGGTTCCTCCGCGGAAGGGGGAGCCTGTTCCTCGTCCCCGGGCGCCGGGGCGGGTTCTTCCCTGCTCCGGAGAAGGGATTCGACCTTATCGATCAATTCCTGGGATTCGAACGGCTTGAACAGGACGCCGTTCGCCCCGCACTTCTTGAACCTCTCCTCGTCGAAGGGGCTAAGCGTCCCGGCGAGAATGAGTACGGGGTACGTTCCGCCCGCTTCCGGGGACCTCAACTCGTCCGCCACCTCGAACCCGTCCTTCCCCGGCAGGGAAACATCGGCGACCACGATATCGGGGGAGATCTCTTTCGCGAGCCGGATGGCGTCTTCCCCGTTGTCGACGACGGTGAGTGAGATCCCGGATTGCCTCAACGTCATCTCGAACACCCTCTGGATAGTAAGGCTGTCTTCGGCGAGCAGCAGCTTGGCGGTCATGGCTCCTCCAAATTGCCTTTTATTTTAGTTAGAATCCGGCAGTTTTTCAACGAAAAGGAAGTCGATCTCCCCGCGGTCCACATCCGCCCTCCGCAACCGGACCTGCAGGCGATCCCCCGGGGAGAACCTGCTCTTCCGGACGACCCCTTGCCACTCCCCCCGGTCCGCGGAGAAGCGGTACTCGTCGTCCCGCAGGGTGGAGATGTGGACGAATCCCTCCACGAGGCAATCCGCAAGCTCCACGTAGAACCCGTACCCCGTGACGGACGTGATGATCCCGGAAAACGTTTCTCCCGCCCGGGCCGAGAGGTAGAGGGCTTTCGCCCGCTGCTCCACGTCCCGCTCCGCCTCGATCGCCTTCCGTTCCAGTCCGCTCAGGTGTGCACCCATCTCCTTCCCGGCCGCCGAGACCGTTTTCACGTAGGGGGCGTACCCCTTGTCCCCCAGCGACGCTTTGAGCACCCGGTGGACGACCAGATCGGGGTAACGGCGGATCGGGGAGGTGAAATGGGTGTACTTGGGGAGGGCAAGCCCGAAATGTCCCATCGTCTCGGGGCCGTAACGCGCCTGCATCAGGCTGCGGAGCAGGAGCATGTTGATCACCTTCTCGTACTTTCCTCCCCGGGCCGCGGTGGCCCACTTCTGCAAACGGGAAGAGATGTCCCGGCGCTCCGTCACCCGGACCCTCTTGAGGAGCCTGGCCGCGGCATCCTCGAACTCCTCCACCTTGTCCTCCGCCGGATCCTCGTGGATCCGGAAGAGGAAGGGAAACTCCCGGGAGGAAAGATGCTCCGCCACCGCGGCATTGGCAAGAAGCATGAACTCCTCGATCAGCCGGTGGGATTCCCACCGGGGTGCCGCCGCCACCTCACGGGGGAGACCGTTCTTCACGATGATCTTCGCCTCCGGGAGATCGATGTCGAGGCTACCCCGACCCATGCGGGTGACCGTGAGACGGCCAGCCGCCGCTTTCATCCGCCGGAGCATCTCCCCGATGTCCGGCGGGATCTTCTCCCGCTTCCCCTTGCCCCTCTGCCGGGAAAGGAATGTATGGACTTCCTCGTAGGTGAGCCTCGCCCTGCTCCGGATGAGGGAAGGGTAGAAGGAGGCAGGCTCCGGCCGGCCCTGCCCGTTCAGACGGATGTCCACGGTGACCGTCAGCCGGTTGACCCCCGGCTTCAGGCTGCATATCCCTTCCGAGAGGGACGGCGGCAGCATCGGGATACACCGGTCGGGGAAATAGACGCTCGTTCCCCGGGCGTAGGCGTCGCGGTCGATGTCCCCCCCTGCGGGCACGTAGTGCGATACGTCGGCGATCGCGACAAGAAGGCGGTCGCGCCCCCGCTCGCGGACGAGGCAGACCGCATCGTCGAAATCCCTGGCATCCTCCCCGTCGATCGTGACGAACGGAAGGCCTCTCTGATCGACCCGCGGAAGATCTTTCTCTTCGGTTGCGATCCCCTTTCCTCCCTTCAGGCGGACTGCCTGCGGGATCCTACTCGCCTCCTCGATCGCCTCATCGGAAAAGTCCGCAGGAATGCCCCGAACCGCCGTGACGGCGATGGCGAGAGTTTCCATCGTGTGGCTCTCCCCGAGGCAACGGATGATCCTCGCGCGCCCTTCCTTCCCGGAAGACGGGTACTCCGTGATCTCGGCCAGGACGAGTTCCCCCGGCCCCGGGTCCAGACCGTCCGGAACCTCCGCGGGGAGAAGGAGATCCGCTTCGCGGTCGCGGAAACGGACGAGCGGACGATTTCCGACAGTGGCCAACCGCCCGACGAATTCCCGGATGCCCCGTTCGACGACACGGACGATCTTTCCATAGGGAGGAGCGCCACCACGCCGTTTCTCCAGACGGACGAGAACGCGGTCCTTGGGCAAAGCGCCGGAGAGGGCGGAACCGGGTATCCGGATCACGGGCTCCCCGGGGGAATCCGGGATGACGATCGCCCTGCCCTCCCTCGTCATTCGGAGGCGACCTTCCCGCCGGGCTTCCCTCCGCCCCTTTTCTCCTTCCCCGGCCCGCGCACCGTAGGGCGATTCGGCGGCCTCCACAGTTGCGGGGCGGCGCACGAACTTCCTCCCTTTTTTCCGACTTCCGGACTCCCCCAGGTTTTTCATCGCCGCCCGGAAATCCCTTCGCTCCCCTTTTCCAACACCGGCAGCGCGGTACCAGTCCCGCATGGAGAACATGCGGTCCCGCATCCGCCCTGCGTTCCGACGAAGCCACTTTTCCCAGAACGACCTGTCCCGCAACGTTGTTCTTCCTCCCCGTCTCCCCGGTAGTCCGGCTGGCACCACCCCTCCGTCCGGAAGAGCGCGTCCGGGCCCGATGGGACAACTTTCCCGTTGCCTGCGGAAAGTCCTTTGCTATAATTCTAATTCCCGCGTTACGGGTGCCGAAGTGGCGGAACTGGCAGACGCGCTAGATTCAGGGTCTAGTGCCCTTTGGGGCGTAGGGGTTCAACTCCCCTCTTCGGCACCATAAAAATTAAGGGGTTACGGGAAATCGTCCGTAACCCCTTTTTCATTGGCATCCCCATTTGTGACCGATTTGTGACCAATGTTTCCCACCATTACAATCTCATCTATGAGGGGGGGGATCCATCGTCCACTGTAGTGCCTTGTGTGCACAATATAATTTCTCCAATTGTGAGGTATGTTTGTAGGAATAAAGTCTTTGCTTCCTCTAGGGTCACATCAGAATGGACACCAGCAGAAACACGTTCATGGACTTCCCGAAGGGTTTTATTGAGACGTTGACGGCGAGATTCGCTTGTGCATTTCTCTCGCAGTAATACGTAAATCCTAGTTAAATATTTTTCCTTTCCAAGGTCATATTCGGTTCCATCCAATCTCAGTTTTTCTTCTCTTGGAGGATACACGGCATCTGCAAACGCGTTAATAATCCTTCGGCAGGTATTCATTGCATGGCTCACTGCTTCCCTATCCCCTGCAGAAAGTCTTTGTAAATTGCGGGGATTTTTTCGAGAGCATCACCTGCAGTTTTTCGAAGGAGTTCATCGACTGATTTTTTGTGTTTTTCAAAAACCGTCTCAGCAAGGCCACTGAAGGCCAATGTGTAATAGGTTTTTGATACAAAATCATGGACTAATGAAAGCACACGGGATCGTATCCCGCTTAACTGCCCGATTTGACTTGTGAGAGACTGCATGCGTGCAAGTACCGAGTCCGCAACACCTGTAACCTTATTAACATGTGCCCCTCCAAATCCTGCCACTATTTCATGCGGATTTGAACTCGAGGGTGCAAAATGTATGTCGGGCACTTTTAAATTCCGTACTTGTAATTCCATCGCCGCCACATGGCCATTAATTTCAGCAAGAGACTGCCAATATCCCAACTTTTTCTCTTTCTCGGTCCATCGCCCTGTTATATCCATATATTTTAAACTTACTGGATTATCTCCCGGGTAACCTCTCATTTCGAAGCGAAGCCATCTCTCAATTTCATCTGCTTCAACCAAACGAGCCAAGCGAGTTGTTTTTAACAATAGTTGATCAGGCATCATACGGGAGAGTTCGATATCATCTAGTAACTCTCGTGCTAAGGTAATCTTGTGTGCAGAGAGATCTTCAGGCATCCGCTGGAATACCCCCTCCGAGAATGTTACCTGAATTCCAGTCAGGAAGCATCTCCACTGCCTTCCGTTTGTGCTCCGGGGTCAGGTGCGCGTACCGCTTCATCATCGTAAAGTCGGAATGCCCGAGAAGCTCCATCAGGGTGTAGTCGTCCACCCCGGCCATCTTCTGGTGGCTGGCGAAGGTGTGTCGGAGGTCGTGGAAATGGAAACCGGGGGCGATCCCCGCTCTCTCCTTCGCTGCTTTCCACGCGCTGCGAAAGTCCTTGATCCCGATGGACAGGACCTTCAACCGTCGCGTCTCATCTTCTGACGGCGTTCCCCGGACTGCCTTGAACACGATGCCGGACGTGTCCAGAACGTTGCCCTTCGACTGGTGACGCCGGATCCGTTGCAGTTCCACCATCAACCGTTCCGATATGGGGATTTCCCGTGGCTTCCCGTTCTTCGTCCGCTCGCCGGGTAGGTAGATCATGTTGTTGCGGATCTCCTTCCACCGCAGGCCAAGTATCTCCGACTTACGCATCCCGGTTTCAAGTGCGCACAGGACGATGGGCCGAAGGTGGGGATGACAGGCATCAAGTAGTCTGCCCGCCTGTTCCACAGTAAGGTACTCGTTCCGGCCCGGGGGCTTCGGCAACCTCTGCACCTTCCCGCCGACCGCAGGATTCCTCTCGATATTTTCCCACTGGATCGCCTTGTTCAGGATCGCCCGGAGGTCGTCCAGGTGGTGGTTCACGTCCGACGCGCCGCGCTTCCCGCCGCCCCGCTTCGGTAGTTTCATGATGTATTCCTTGAACTGTTCGACCTCCAAGACCCCGATGTCCTGTACCATCCGACCCGCGAAGAATTTTCTGATCTGCCCGATGTAGGGGAGTTTCTCCTTACCCGTCTTCCCCTTCTTCAAGTTGGCGTACTGATCTGCCAGTTTATCGAAGGGGACGTTGCGCATCTTTCGGGGGAACCACCGCCCCTCCCGGATATCGTTCTTGATCCCGCCGAGCACGGCCACTGCGTCCTTATACGACGGCCCGACCGTCTCGACGTAACGCTTGCCCCCCGCGTAGTAGTCGATGTACCAGATCCTTCCCCTCTGTCGCACCCCCGGCGTCTTCGCCATCGTCAGGCCTCCTTCCCCTTACGCGGCTTCCCCTTCGCCTTGACGTACGCGTCGATCTGATCCCGGAGCCACTCCGCGAAGGACCTGTCCTCGTCAAGGAGGATATGGTAAAGCCGTCGTTTCTGTTCCTTTTCGATCAGTGCGATCACCTTGACCATCTTTTCCATGGCACCCGTCCTTTAATGGCGTCCTCCGCGTGTGCGGTGTTGGGTTCCCGGTTGCCCCCCTGCTATAATGCCATACTACCATATTTATAGCAGAGGGAACCCCCTTTTTTCAAGGGGCCGGAGGATGCCCATACAGTTCGGCATAATCCCTTGCAGTGTGTGTGTGGAGATTCTGCCTCAGGTCAGGATGTCGAGGCAGGGGGTTCTTTCATCCAGGGAATGTAATCCAAGGCGATTTGCATCCCAACCCCGGTCCCGTATACAAAATTATAGTACATCAACTGACGGACCTTTTCATCCTCGTTATTGAGGTCGGGGTAGAGTTAAATCACCTTTCGCATGTAGGTTTCGAACTCTTCCTCGATCACCGCATCATCTGTTCGTTCATCCACCGCTCGTTCGTCCGTAACTGTTTCCCCCTTTCCACGAACTGATCCGGTCCCGACCCCGTCTGGTAACTGGAGTTAACCATCTTACGGATCTTTTCGTCCTCGTAACTATTGTCGGGGTGGGATTCCTCCTTCGACGGATAACCGATCAGGCAGTTTCCCTTGCGCTACGCTAACGTGCCGTGCAGACCAAGGTGAAGGCATTCTCCCCTCACGATTTGCGGCGCACGTTTGCTTCCGAGATGCATAACGCAGGAGCCAACATTGCCACGGTGCAGAAGATGATGGGACACGCCGATCCCGCAACAACGGCACGTTATGACAGGCGTGGCGAGGAAGGGAAAAAAAAGGCCGCTTCGCCACTGCATTTCCCGTATGCAAGGAGGGGATGAAAAATATCAGGAGGGGCGCACGCTTATCGGGAGTCGTGTAGCCGATGGTGTTTACGAAACGTTACTGGATGGAATGGAAATAGAAGAACTTTGGGAGCAATAAGGGATCTACTTGAAGCATTACCTGATGGTTTATTCCCACTATACATGGTGGGATTGCGGACGTTCTTATTTATGCAGGATCATTGACATGTTGCATATGGGATACGTCGATGAGGTCCTCTTTGGAATGGAGGTCGTTGAGCGGATGCCGGATATTGTTCGTGATTGGGTCAAATTAGTGAAAAAGCGGTAACCCTATACACGGACATGGGATCGATCCTATCCCGGTATGGAATAGTTGTTTTTCAGATCTAAACTAATTTCCCAGAATCGCAAACAATAGGTTCCACTCGTGGGTGAAAAATATATCTCATAAAGGTTGGGGTAACCAATTTATACAATTTATTCTCCGTAT
>Ga0255055_10001061_pt1 | contig 20871 bp, 12 predicted proteins | sample JV7_2_27_MG_FD_188633 | JGI IMG/M metagenome (GOLD analysis project Ga0255055, IMG submission 188633) | Seawater microbial communities from Jervis Inlet, British Columbia, Canada - JV7_2_27 | ecosystem: Environmental > Aquatic > Marine > Inlet | place: Canada: British Columbia | collected...
CGTCACCGTGATCTTGTAGCTGAGCCCCGGCACGATGGATGGCCTGAGGTTGTTGGGTGAGAACGTGTAGTTGTCGCAGTCCGTCATTACCGCGCCGAGGCTCGGCGTGCAGTCGGCGGCGAACACTCCTGACACCGCCTGCAGGTGCCACACGGTGCCGTCCGCCGGCAGCGCGTCCATCCCGAAGAAGAAGTACTCCCCGTTGATCATCAGCACGATGCCGTTACCGTCCGACACTCCATCCGGCTGGTTCACGTCGAGCGGCTGGATCTCGGCTGTCTGACTCAGAGCCACGCAGTACGCCGGGATCTCCCACCAGTCATCGGTGCAGGTGGGGTCCGTCATGTACAGGTGCTGATAGGCGATGATGTTGAACGCAGACGATCCGACGCCGTCGTCTATGTCGTCAGACCAGATCGTGGCGTCCACTCCCGTGGCTAGCACGCCCGCCAGCGTGAGGAAGCCGTACCCCGTACCTCCTGCGTCGTTGAACGGCAGCGTAATGTTGTGCGTCTCGTCGCGCACTGTGACCGTTCCGCCTGCACCCCACATCACCGTGAAGTCGGCCGGGTACCACGCCGTATAGCCGCTCGCGCCCTGGCCACGCAGTGACACACTGACATCGCTGGTCGAGGAGCGGTACGCCGAAGGCGCCCAGATCCAGTTCACACCCGTCAGCTGGCCGGCGTTGCTCGCCGCGCTGGCCTCGGAGGTGACGGTCGGGTCTGCGGTGGGGGAGCCACCCTCGTCGTACCAGCGCGAGTGGCCCAGGTAGCGCGACCCCTCGAAGCCGGCTACTCCGTAACGGCCCGAGGCGGTGGCCACCGCCTGGGACGAATGTGCCATCCCGGTGGTGGTCCAGGTGTACTGGATCGGCATCCTCACGTCCTGGTTGAACTCGATGCCAAGCACGTCCATGGCGCTCGAGTCGTACGGCACCAGCGCCTGCGAGAACGAGCCCGAATGTGGAACCGCCGAGTTGAACGCAGGCTCGGTGATGGCCACGGTCTTCTGAATCACCGTGCCGCCAGCCCCCATCGTCACGTACAGGTTGGGCGGGTCACCGAACCCACCGGCCCACCCACGGTCCACCGAGTCGGTGCGCACGAAGATGTCGCCGAGCGGAAGCGCTTCGGTCAGCGCAGCCGTCAGTTCCAGGAGACCCGTGTTGACCGGCGGAATCGGACCGCCAAACGTGCCGTCTGCGCTGTTGATCTCCGGCCAAGGAGCGACCGGATCCAGCGCCACGCCATCGTCGCCGCTGATGGCCTGCACGGTGACCGTGGCCTCGAAGTTCCCCGCCACAGACCGCGGCCTGATGCTCTTGGTCACCCGCGCAGACTCGAGCGAGCTGGGGGCGGACGCGACCGAGTTGATGTCGAACGCCGTAACCGCGTAGTGATAGGTGAAGCCGTTCCTCACGCCCAGATCCACGAACGCAAACGGAACGCCCGCGTCCTCCATGGGCGGCATGCCGCTGGCGCCACCGGTCACGGCCGTGTCGGTTACGACGTTCAGGACCGTAGCACCGTCCGACAGCAGCACACGGCCGCCCTCCGGGATCTGCACGAAGTCGCTGATGATGTTCACGTCGTTAGGGAACGTAGGGCAGTCCGTCGTGATACCCAGCTCGGGCGCGCAGTTCCCGGCGTAGTCTATCTGACCGTCCGCGTCAGTGAACACCGTACCGGCGTAGTCGTACTGCACGATCAGCTCGAGCTGGCCGGTGGTGCGGCCGCGATAGATCCGGTAGCCCTCGACGTCGAATTGCCGGAAGTTCGCGTCGAAGAGCGGCCCCGGAACGGAGGCCACTGCGAAGTACGGATCGCCCGTGAACTCGGTCGCAGACTTCTGCCACACGACCGTTACCTGGTTGTCGGCCGCGATCGGGTAGAACACCACCGGCTCGGGCGCGAACGGCAGCAGGAACTTGTTGTCGAACACAGCCTGGGCCACCAGCGCCTTGTCCAGCAGCGAGCGCGGCACCGAGGTCACCTCTTCTTGGTCGTAGGCGCCGTTGGCGTTGAGGTCCGTGGCCGACAGCCAGCCCGCTATCGAGTCGATCACCCGCACCTTGGAGGGGTCGTTGAACAGTGAGTCTCCGGTGAACGGGATGAGCGGGTCCACCAACGTGCCGAACTTCCCCTCCAGGGGCGCGGCTACGGGTGCGGCGTGGATGTACGCCACTACCACGCTCGCTGCCTCTCCGGGGTTGAGCACCATCGGCCCGGAAGACTGGAAGAACCGCGTGTCACCTGCCTCGCTCTGCAGGTAGCAAAGGCGTCGCTCCTTGGGGTTCGTGAATGAGCAGGCGTTGTCACCGCTCTCCCGCGAGATGTTGCCCGATAGGTAGCGCCACAGCTGGGTTACGTCGCGCGGGTCGCCGAACTGCGGGTTGATGGTGTTGGAGAACAGCGTGAGCCCGACCTCCTCTCCAGTGATCGGGTCGACCGGGCTCCTGAGATACTTCACACCCACCAAGCCGGGGGCGGGTGCGAACGGCGGGCCGTTGATCTCCGGCGAGTAGCTGAACCAGGAGGCTTGAAAGTCACCCCTGTAGCCAACTCCCATGTCGAACGGCAGGATGGCCGTGGAGAAGTTCTCAGCAGAGCCCGCGATGTCAGGATCCATGGTGAAGGCAGCGTAGAAGTCGGTGACCGAGTAGCCCTGTGGCGGGATGTCGATCTCGAACCACTCCTCGACCGCCTCCACGTACGACTCTGCGATGTCGGCTACAGAGTCCCGGATGCCTGGGTGCAGACCATCGTAAACCGACCGGTCCGAGGCCGTAATGTTGTAGAACGTGTAGATGAAGTAGACGATGTCCTCGTTGCCGGACGGATAGTTCCAGCCCAGTCCGCGCTCCTCGACGAGCAAGCCCACGGGGTGCACGCGGCTCCCCTCGATGGCGGGGTTGCCGTCCCAGATGCGCACCCAGAGGTCCTGCTGGGCTATCCTATCGAGGCCGATCAGCACGTCGTTGTATAGGGCCGTGTCCCGCACGACGGCCTGGTCCGGCCAGTTGGCGAGGTCGTCCAGGTCTATCGAGTTGAACACCAGCGAGATGGGGTCGCCTTCCCCACGACCGCTCGCCAGGTTCACGAAGAACACCCCCACCGTGTCGCCCGCCCACTCGAACCCCGCATCCTCCGGGATCATACCGGCTACCTGGAGCCCAGAGTTGTAGATGTAGTCGTTCGGAGTGCCCTTGGGCCAGAAGCCTCCCGAGGAGAACGTGTGGGGATCAAGACAGACGTCGCCGATGTTGTCGACCGAGCAGTAGACACGGTTCACGTTGAAGACGGCGAGCGTGAGCGCGCCCAGGTCGAAACCGCCCTGCCTGCGGGCGCGCTCCCGCGGGGCCCGCTCGGCGGCGTGGAGATTCGCTGCTACCAGCAGCCCGGCCAATGCGATGGCGCAGGCCAGGGGAGTCGGCCTTGAGGTCACCTCAACTCCATTCGGTACCGTCGCTTGTGCGTGAGAGAACGCGGCCGAAGACATTGCCGCGCAATGCCTACAATAGGACTCGGGTAGCTATGGGGCCAGAGGCAGGAAGCCGAATATACACCGAAACCCGAAAGAACCGCTCGGCTTGACCCTGGCGATACCCGACTCAAATCCTCATAATGGCTCCAGGTCCATGGCTTGCCGCGCTGCCATCCCGGGTGGGGTCCGAGCGGCGAACTGATAGGGGGGAAATGCGGTTGCTCGTTCGTCTCTTCCGGTCTGCACCCGGCATCCTGTGCGCCACACTGGTGCTCTCGATCGGTGCCGCGCCGCTCTGTGCACAGGGTGCCACCGGTAAGGTTCAGGGCACGGTCCTGGACCCGATCGGCGAGCCGGTGGCCAACGCCCAGGTGTCGGTTCTCGGCACCGGGTTCAGGGTGCTCACCGACGCGTCCGGCTACTACTTCTTCAACCACGTTCCGGCCGGCACCTACAACCTGCGGGCCCAGTTCATCGGCTATCAAGCAGCCGAGGTGCGGGGCGTGCGGGTGCTGGCGGACCAGACGCTCAGCGTGAACTTCGGCCTCTCCGGCGCCGTGGCGCTGGAGGCGATAGTGGTGACGGCGGCCGAGTCACCGATCGTCCCTCGCGACCAGGTGACGTCGAAGTCGACCGTGTCGGGCGCAGTGATCAACGAGCTACCCGTGGACGACACCCGGGACGTGATCAACCTGCAGCCGGGTGTCGTGGAGTCGGGCAGCTTCCTGGGAGTCTCGATACGTGGGGGCCGCCCCAGTGAGGCGGTCGTCTACCTGGACGGGGTACCGGTGCGGCGCCTGCGATACGGCGCCGCCGATCTGGATCTGGCCACGAACGCGCTGGAGGAGGTGTCCGTCACTACCGGTGCTCTCAGTGCGGAGTACGGCGATGTTCAGTCCGGCGTGATCTCACTGGTCACACGCTCGGGCGGCCCGCAGTTCCAGGGGTCTCTGCTGTACGAGACCGACGAAGTGTTCGGCGATGCCATCAGGACGGGGTTCAACCGATTCGAGGCCACACTGAGCGGCCCGATAGTCAGCAACCTGACGTTCTTCGTGGCCGGAACCCTCACAGGCAACAAGTCCGACCCGGAGAGGGCGGGGATGGGCTGGGAGAACGTGCCGACGTACGTGCTCGGCGGGTACGACACGACCGTGAACATCGGCACGGCCACGGACAGTCAGGCGGTGGCCATACCACACTTCGTCCAGTACGGCGGGCAGTGCGATCCCGAGGCCAACCGCGGTGTCGAGTGCCAGGGTCGGCGGCTGCCGTACACCTGGAGCACGAACTGGCGTGCCAATGCGAAGCTCACATACACGTACGGGGCGGGCTCTCGTTTCTCGCTCTCCGGAACTTGGGATGGGGATCAGGAGCGAGACTGGGCCGACAACATGATCCTCAACCCCACCAGCTACTCGGGGTGGCGGGGCCGCTCGCAGGTCTACATCGTCAACTGGGTGCAGCAGGTGTTCCGCAGCGCCGAGACCGAGCTCAGCTTCGATCTCAACCTCTCCTACCAGGCCGATCGAGAGAGCTACTCGATCCTGGACCCTGCCTGGGAGCTCGAGCATCGGGACCCGTCGCTGGGGATCGAGCTTTCGGACATGAAATTCCTGGTGGACTTCGACCACTACTCCGACGACGATCCCGCCGATCCGCGCACCGTGAACCGGCTCGAGACCCAGGAGGACTGGGACAGGCTGGTTGACAACGTGCGAAGCGGTAAGGGAACCCGGGTCCCGTACGAGCACCGCAACGACCTGCTTGTGCGCCAGCCGTTCAGGATGAACCCGTTCGGGATGACGGGTTTCTTCCCAACGGAGGGTTACTCCACGGGCCCGAGGCTGAACCAGGAGCACAGAGGGTTAGGGCGCCTCAACGTGGACTGGCAGTTCGACCGCTACAACAGACTCAAGTTCGGCGGGGAGGGGCAGGTCGGCAGGCTCAGGACCGCAAACAACTCGCTGATTTCCCCGGGGGCTACGAACATCTACAGCGAGACCCCGGTGCGCTGGGCCGCATACATACAGGACCGGCTCGATCTGGGCGATGTTGTGCTCGAGGTGGGGCTACGCTGGGACTACTTCGATTCCCGCGCCCTCTTCCCGGTCACCAACCGCTCCTTCGACCACCCGGCCTACGACCCCGACCTGCCGATCGAGGAGCTCACGTGCCGCGGTGACGAGTGCGATCCCAATGAGCACATCTGGCGGGAATCGGAGCCGCACACGGCCCTCTCGCCCCGGCTCCGCGTGTCGTTCCCAGTGACCGATCGCACCAACTTCCGGCTCTCCTACGCGCATCAGGTGCAGTCTCCGGCGTTCTGGAACGTGTTCTTCAACAAGAACGAGGCCGGGCGGTTCGGCGGCGGCGAGGTCAGCTACGGACGCAGCATTCTGTTCGAGTTCGGGATCCGGCACGCCTTCACGCGCGACCTGGTGGTGGATCTGGCGGCGTACAACAAGGAGAAGGTGTCCGACCTCGCTTCGCGCGTGGTCCCCGTCTGGGACCCGACGCTGCAGACAGAGACCTTCCCACAGGCGCTCACCAACGCCGACTTCGGCAACGTGCGAGGGTTCGAGGTGCAGGTGATATACCGAGCCGGCAACTGGTTCAACGGCCAGGCGGCGTACAGCTTCCAGACGGCGAAGGGTACGGGCTCCGATCCCTACAGCCAGTGGTATGCGGCCGAGTTCAATCAAGTGACGGGGGAGATCAAGCTGCCGCCGCAGGCCACGCTGCGCACCGACGACGACCGCTCCCACAACATCGCCGGCTCCCTCGCGTTCAACTGGCCCGACGACTTTGAGCGTGGCACCTGGTACGGGGGGATACTGCGCAATGGAGGGCTGTTCGCACGGGTCCGCTTCTTTTCGGGGCTTCCGTACACCCGGCTCCACAACGAAGGTTCGCTCAACTGGTCTTTCGGGGGTAGCGGGGGTTGGGACCGAGACCGGGCGGTGGACGACCAGCTCAACGGATCGTCACTGCCCTGGCAGTCCTCCATAGACCTTCGAATCACGAAGGGCATCCGGCTCGGGCCCACCGACTGGACCCTCTACGCCGATTTCCGCAACCTGTTCAACGTTCGGAACGTGATCGGTGTGTTCACGGAGACGGGAAGCACCAGGAACGACCTCTACCGGGACAAGGAGGTCGGGCAGGAAATCACGAACCTGAGTCGCCAGGCGGGCGGTGCACGGGTCATCAACATCGACAAGGGTGGAGAGACCCTGGAGGCGGTCGTCCTATCCCACTGCGCCGGCTCGGAACTGCACGGGTTGCCTGCGTGGACAGGGCAGGGAGGTGCGGCGGACTGCGTCATGCTGCAGCGGACCGAAGCGCGATTCGGCAACGGCGATCAGATCTACGACGAAGACGAGCAGCGGGTCGCGCTCTTTGGCTGGTATGAACTGTGGGCCGGTCCGCAGTGGCTGCAGGGTGACCCGCGCCACATCCGGCTGGGGATAGAGCTGAGCTTTTAGCGGCTTGGGTTGGGACTCTGCCGCCGTCGACCACCCGCGTCCGCACCACGCAGGTCCAGATCCATCTGTCTGATGCCCTGAGCTGGCGAGCCGGGCCGCCGTATGCGCGGCGGCTTGGTCCAACCGGCCAGCTCCAGGACCGTTGCGGTCTGACGGTTCGCTCGGTCCGATTCCTGCGTGCCCCGCGCGACCGACGCCGCCAGGTCGAGCCACGACAAGGCCTCCTCGAACGACAGCCGCTGCAGCGCCGCCTCGGCGCAGACCATCGCGTAGTGGTGCGCCATTCCCTGTTCGCCGCCACGCTCGGCGTGCCGCGCGATCTGCGCCGCCACCTCGAGCTCTTCTTCCGGGGAGCGGATCGCTTCCAGCGAGAGTGCCACTGAGCGATGCAGCTCCTGGCGCCGCGCAGGCGTGAGTGTGCCCCGGACGACCTCCGCTATGACCGGGTGCGCGCACCTGTAGCGCCCGTTCTCCTCCACCAGGAGCTGGCGCCCCACCAGCTCGTCCGCGTGTGCGGCCGCGCGCAGCCGCGAGATGCCGTGCACGTGGGACAAGACGTCCGTGCGGACGTCGCGGCCGACCACGGCGATCGTCGCCAGCAGGTCTCGCTGCTCGTACGGCAGCGGCACCACGCGCTCGACTACGGCGTCCCGAATCGTCTGCGGCATCGCGATGTCGCTGTAATCGCTTCCCGCCATGGCCGGTGAGGCATACCACTCTCCGGTCTTGGAGTCCACGCGGATGAGGTCCTGCACGAACAGCGTCTTCAGAAGCTCGATGACGTGGAATGGGTTCCCGTCGGTCACGGCGTGTACGCGCGCCGCCAGGCGCCGCCCCCCGGTGGGGCCGACGACGCGGCCCAACTCCCGGATCATGGCGCAAACTTCGTTCTCGCTGAGCGGCTCCAGCGTAAGCACCGTGGCGTCGCGCTGCGAGCGCAGCGCCCGGCAGAGGCGGGCCGACGTGGCGTCGCGGCTGAGGGCGGCCTGCGTCAGTGTGGTGAGTAGCACCGCCGGCACCTCCTCGATCCTGCGGGCCAGGAAGTGGAGCAGTGCGCACGACTCGGCGTCACACCACTGGAGGTCGTCCACGAAGATCACTACCGGGCGCTCGGCCGCCAGTGTGAGGACTACCTGAGCGACCGCCTCGTAGAGACGCCAGCGGTCCCCTCCGTCGGCCGGCGCGGGCGCCGGCAGGGATGCGAATCGCCTTCGCACGTCCGGCACCAGGCGTGCGAGCTCCGCGAGCCACTCGGGCGCCGTGCCCGCCAGCCCGGGAGCATCGAGCACGCCGCGCAGGGCCTCCGCGATGGGTGCGTACGGAATGCCCATGGCAGGATCGTAGCCGGCCGCCCGGAGCACGGTGGCTCCTTCCAGCTCCGCCCATTGCAGGAACTCCTCCGCCAGGCGGGACTTCCCGACGCCCGGCTCGCCTTCGATCACCACCACCTGCCCGCGTCCGTCGGAGACTGCCCGCCACGCCTTCAGCAGGCGCGCCCACTGAGGCTCGCGGCCCACCAGGCTGGCGTAGAAGTCCGGGCCTACCGGCTCATCGTCCGCCGCCTTGGTGTGCTTCGCAGGAGCCTCTTCCGGGTGCTCGACCCTTCGCGCCAGGGCGAGAATGTCGGCGCTGGGCGCGGTGCCGAGCTCGCGCGCCAACCGGTCGCGGTACCGCGTGAAGTGTCGCAGCGCGGCGCGGCGGTCACCCTCGAGGCACGACGCCTCGATCGCAGTGCGGGTGGCCTCCTCGGACAACGGATCGGACTCCAGCCAGCGCTCGGCCCAACTCTCCGCCTCACGCCAGCGCGAGTGCTCCAGCGCCTCCCGAGCCAGCGTGCGGAGGACGCCCTCGTACTCGTCCAGTAGTCGCTGCCGCGTCTCCGCTGCCCACTCCTCGAAGATGGGCGCATCGCGCACGGAGAAATCGGACATGAACCGGGGCACGTCGAACCACGCCGCGGTGGTGGGGTCCTGTCGCATGGCCTCGCGGAACTCGTAAACGTCGCACTCCACGGGGCCCACCAGCTCCACTCTGGAGCGGTCCGACTGGATGGCGTCCCCGACGACGCCGCGCAGTTGCTTGAGGGCCTGACGGAGTGACACACGGGCGGCCTCATCGGTGGAGTCGCCCCAGAGGAGTGCTGCGAGAGATTCCCGGGAGTGCGGACCCGGCTCGAGCGCCAGATACACGAGTAGCGCGGTGGGCTTGGACCCGCCGACTTGGCGCGCTTCCGGTCCGTGCGGGGCCTGGGCGCTGGGAGGGCCAAACAACCTGAGATTGACGCCTGGCACCAGTCCCCCCTCTCGGGCTGAGGGAGGCTGTCTAAGCTACGCCCATTCCACGGGCCGGCAAGTCAGATTCACGGAGATTTCACGACGCCTCGCGAGGTTGGTCTCGGCTTGAGGCGGCCTCCCTCGGTCGCCCATTCAGTCGGAAGCAGTTGGAGGTAGGCCAATACCATCACCACAGGAGGTAGCAGCATGGCCAGTCAGAAAGAGCCGGTGCGGATCGCCCTCACTGATGAGCAGAAGAAGATGGTCCGTGATGCGACCGGCAAGGACGCGGAGGCCATCGAGCTGAGCGTCGACGAGCTCGAGGAGCGGATCGCCCCCGCCAAGTGGGGACACCCGATGAAGCCGTAGGCCAGGCTCGGTCCTGAGAGGGCGCTCGCTTCCGCGGGCGCCCTTTTTGCGCATGAACACGTGCAGACCAGCGCTACGGGCGATTTTCGGGGGGTTGTCGCCAGAGCAGGTGTCCCAATCTTGACACGTCACTACCGGACCTGCCTCTTGGCCCTATGGGTATCGACGGTGAGTCCCCCTCCCCTGCCGTCACGCCGGAGGGTCTCCAAGCGGAAGTCGAGCGCTTCCGCCTGCTGTACGAGATCGGCCAGGAGTTCAACTCCTCGCTCGATTTCGACGCGCTGCTACCCCAGGTCTTCAACTCTGTCCTGAGCGCCGTCAGCGCGCAGGGCGGTTCCATCTGGATCGCCGAGGGCGACGTCCTGCGCTGCAGGCTCGCCATGGGCTCGGCGAGCCAGAAGCTCGTGGGGAGCGAAGTCCCGATCGGCGAGGGGTTCGTGGGCGACGTGGCGCAGCGCCAGCGCACCACCATCGTGTCCGACGCGATGCGCGACCCCCGGTTCCAGCAGCGTGTGGACCGCTCCAGCACCATGATGACCACCAACCTGATGGCGACCCCGATGGTGACCAAGGGCATCACAGTGGGCTCCATTCAGGTCACCAACAAGCTGGGTGAGGTCGGGATCTTCGACGAAGGAGATTGCGAGGTGCTGGAGGGCCTCGCCGCCGCCGCCGCCGTCGCGCTCCGCAACGCACAGCTGCATACGGCCGAAAAGCGCGCCCGGGACCTCGCGTTGCTTCTGGAGATCAGCCGGGAGATCACGTCCACTCTGGATCTCGACAGGGTTCTCCAGTCGGTCGTTAACCTCGCGTCGCGAGCCCTCACGTTCGACAGTGGTGCAGTCGGGATGTTCGACAGGCGCCGGCTCGAGATCCGCGCCATTGCCGGCCAGGATGAGGTGGACGAGAAGAGCGACGAGACGAAGCGGCTGGCGGCGCGCGGTGCGTGGGCAGCCGACCGCGAGGAGTCGTTCTACGTGGCAGACTGCGGCGCGCCGGTGTCCGATGCGGAGCGGGCCTTCGTGGCGGCGTTCGGCGAGGGCCTCCAGGAAGACGGCGTTCAGAGCCTGCTCTATATGCCGCTCAGGGACGAGGAGGGACCGCTCGGCATCGTGATGTTCGAGGCCGAGCGCACAGACTTCGCAACCGATACTCAGCGGGAACTCGCCGAGATCCTGGCCAACCAGACGACGGTGGCGCTGCGCAACGCCGAGCTCTACAACCAGGTGCCACTAGCCGAAGCACTGGGGACCATCGCCAAGAAGAGGCGCGCGCTGATGCAGCTGCCGCGCCGCCGGCGCCAGGTCTACGCCGTGGCTGCGGTCGCCGCCCTCGCTGCCGTGACGCTGGTTCGCTGGCCCCTCAGAGTCGCGGGGAGCGAGCCGACGTTCCGGGCGGTGAGCTATGCCGAGGTGCGACCACTAGTGCCAGGCATCGTGGAGCGCGTGATGGTGTCGGAGGGCCAGGCGGTGCTGCGCGGCGCGCCGCTGATGCGGCTGCGTGACGCGGAGCTGCGTGCCGAGCGCGAGGCGGCCGCGGCCGCGACCGAGGTGGCCGAGCGTGCGGCCGCCGTGGCCGTGACGCAGAGCAATCCGGCCGAGGAACGCATGAATCGCGCTCGCGTGCAGGCGCTGCGACGGGAGGTGGCGCTGCTCGATGAGCAGCTGGCGGCGACCGTAGTGCGGGCGCCGGTGAGTGGCGTCGTGCTGACGCCGCGGACGGAGGATCTTCTGGGTTCGTGGTTCGACGAAGGGTCGCACCTGCTCACCCTGGGGCGAACCGACACGCTCGAGTTGGAGCTGGGCGTGCGGCAGCGCGACATCGAGCGGGTCGAGCCGGGGCAGCGCCTGCGGCTGCGCGTCGATGCGCTCCCGCAGCGCACGTTCGAGGGGCGGGTGATAACGATCGCCGAGTTGCCGGTGGAGCGAGGCAATGAGGTGTACTTCCCGGTGCGGGCCCTGGTGCCGAGCCCCGATGGTGAGCTCAAGCCGGGAATGGTGGCCCACGCCAAGGTGCTCACGGGCTCCATGTCGATAGCCGAGCGCGTGCTCCGGGCGCCGGCGCGATGGGCGCGGCTCGCCTGGTGGAGGATGCGATGGTGAAACTTCCCGTTGGTTGTTGCGCCATCCTGGCGCTGGGCGTGACTGCGTGTGGCTCGGATACCGCTCCCGAGGCGGCAGCCGACGCTCAGGCGCTGGTCGCTCTGGCGAGTGTGGACACCCTGACAGTGAACGTCCCCCTCTCGATTCCGGCCCAGCTATACGTGGAGCATGATGCCCTCGTGTACGCGCGATCCATGGGCATCGTGGAGACGGTGGACGCGGACGTCGGGTCGAGAGTCCGTCAAGGACAGGTTTTGGCCCGGCTCGAGAGCATCGATCAGGAGATCGCGCTGGCGGAGGCCGAGCACATCTTCAACACCGCCGAGGTCATCGTGAACCGGCTGCGCGAGCTCGGTGGTAAGGGCGTTGTGAGCGCGGCGGACTCGGAGCAGGCCGAGCTCGAGTACCAGCGGGCCAGGCTCGCGCGGCGACAGGCGCAGCGGAACTTCGACCTCACGCGCGTGGCCGCGCCGTTCAACGGCATCGTTGCGGCGCGGACCATCCATCCGGGCAGGCTCGTGGTGGCCGGCGACTCGCTGTTCCGTGTCACCGCGATGGCGCCCCTGCTGATCTCCGTGCGAGTGCCCGAGATATCGTCCGCGGCAATCGAGCGCGGCGCGGAGGCGGAGGTGGTCGGACTGGACGGGCAGCGCGCACGAGCCACGGTGAGCCGCGTTTCACCCGCAGTAGATGCGGCGAGCGGCACGCGAGAGGTGATCCTGCGGCTCGAGGCGGGCTCCGGTCTGCCTCCGGGGGCCAGCGTCACGGTGCGTCTGGCGGCGGAGCCGCGCACCGTACTCACCATCCCGGCGGACGCCGCCACGGAAGAGGGCTACGTGCTCGTGTGGGAGAACGGCCGCAGCGCGCTCCGGGCAGTGACACTCGGGAGTGCCCTGGACGACGGTCGTCGTGTAGTGGTGAGCGGGCTGGCCGCCGGAGAGCAGGTCGTGCGCCGCCAGACATGAACCGCAGCCCCAAGCTCAGGGAAGATCTCGTAATCGTCGAGCAGACCTACCGGGGCGAGCAGACCTACATCGTCAAGGATCCCGAAACCCACAAGTACTTCCGCTTCAAGCCGCTCGAGGTGCTGGTGATGCAGCAGTTCGCCGGCGAGCACAGCTCCGCCGAGGTGTCGGCCGCCCTCGAGGAGCAAGGCCTGCCGCTCAAGCCTGTCGCCGTCGAGGCGTTCGCCCGGAAGCTCGACAAGATGGGCATACTGGAGCAAACGCTGGCCGAGAAGTCGGTGCTGCAAATGGAGCGTCTGCGCGCGGAGCGGCAGCGCAGGGTGAAGGGGACGCACTACAAGGGGAGCCTGCTGCGCATGCGCTGGTCGGCGGGTGATCCCGACGAGCTGTTCGACCGCTGGCTGCCGCGCCTCAAGTTCTTCTTCACGCCCGCGTTCCTCGCCGTCTCTGTCGTCCTGTTCGTGGTGTACTTCGCGATTCTCGTGCTCAGGTGGCCGGACATCTGGGCCGGAATGGCGCGGCTGTACGACCCCAGCTCGTACACGCTCGGGATGATCGTGGTGTTCTGGGGCACGGCCATGGTGGTCATCGTGATCCACGAGTTGGGACACGGGATCACGTGCAAGTACTTCGGCGGGCAGGTCCACGAGATGGGGGCGATGCTCATCTACTTCGAGCCCGCTTTCTACTGCAACGTGAACGACGCGTGGACCTTTCCCAAGCTGAGCGACCGCATATGGGTCACTGCGGCGGGGTCGTGGATCCAGATGGTGGTGGCGGCCGTCGCAGGGATGGTATGGGTGGTGGTGCAGCCGGACACGCTGGTGTCGCAGATCGCGTTCGCCGCCGTGCTGGTGGGTGGGGCGACCACGGTGCTCGCCAACGCGAACCCGCTGATCCCTCTGGACGGCTACTACGCACTGAGCGACTACCTGGAGATCCCGAACCTGCGCTTCCGCGCGCTGGCATACCTGGAGTGGATGGTGAAGCGCCATGTACTGCGGCTCGAGCTCCCGGAGCCGCAGGCCGACGAGCGGGAAAAGAAGGTCTTCCTCATCTACGGCACGCTGGCCTTCCTGTATATCGCGCTCATCCTCACGGTGTTCGCGGCCCTGGCGCTCGGCTGGGTACGGGGTGCGCTCGGCACGCTCGGCGTGCTGGCGTTCCTGTTCCTGCTGTGGGCGATGCTGCGGTCCGCGATCCGCGATTGGCATCGTGCGGCGGTAACGTCGGTGCGTGAGCACCGAGCGTTCTGGCGCTCGCGCAAGACCGGCGGGATCACGGCGGCTCTCGTGGTCGTGCTTGCGGCTGGCCTGCTCGTTCCGTGGCCCATCGTGGTGAAGGGGAGGTTCACCGCGGCCGGGGTGAGTTGGAGTGTGCTCACCGCGGCAGAGGATGCCGTGGTGGGTCGGGTCTACGTCATCGAGGGAGCGCGGGTCGAGGCGGGAACTCCGCTTGTTCGGCTGCGCAACCTGGAGCTCGAGCGCGAGGCTCTGGCAGTGCAGCGCGCCGCGGACTCACTTGCCGTACGGGTCGCGACCGCCAGGGCCACGGCCGACGCCGGTGCCCTGCGGCAACTCGAGGTGCAGCAGGCGGAGACCACTGCGCGGCTGGCGGCCATGCGGGCCCGCCTCGAGCGGCTCACACTGCGCGCTCCGGTCGCGGGCGTCGTGGTCACCCCGCGGGTGGAGGAGATCGGCGGCCGCTGGTTCGAAGCGGGAGAGACGGTCGTGCAGCTGCACCGGCCCGACTCCCTCGAGCTCCGCATCGCACTGCAGCGTGCCGGGGCGCGGTTGGTTGAACCGGGTCAGCAGGCGAGCATCGTGTCGTACTCCGACGTTGCTGCACCCGTGCGGGCAACGGTGACCAGCGTGGCGGCGACCGGCGACGCGGAGGACGGAGTGATGGAGGCACGCGTACGCTTGGCCAACCGAGGCGACGGGTTGCGGCCCGGAGTGACCGGCGAGGCGAAGATCGTGGTGCGGCGCTCCAACGTGTTCGGGGCGATTCTGTGGGCGGTGAGGAAACGGGTGAGGGGGGATTTGTTCTTGTAGGGTGGGAAGGGCAGCGACAAAGGGCCCTCCACTCGGAGGGTCCTTTGGTTCGCTGCGGTGCCGCCAGCGCTACGGCAACTGCTTGCGGTTCTTGTTCCTCTCCCGCAGGGGCTCGGCCTGATCGGAGGGAGTCTCCACAGCCACCACTTGCGAGGGCTCGTCCTCGACGAGAGCCGGGCCGGCCACGTCGCTGCAACCGGTTGTTCCCAGGGCGGCTACCATCAGTCCGATCCAGAGCATGTTCTTGCGTGACATTGTTGCCTCCTCGTGATGCGCCGCCTGGGCGGCTGCTCCCAATTCCGGTGACGCGCTTGGCGTCAGTTTCTGGACCCAAGCTAGGCCGAGCCGCGCATGCTCCGGACATGTGGCGGATCCATCCAGTCAATGCGTTGCAGTACAATCACTTACGGCGTCGTTAGGGGGCGTCACACCGGCCCTGTTAGGCAGGTCACCGACCGCCGCGGTACCCCCGTGCTAGGCTGGCGCATGCACAAGGCTCGTTTCTGGCTCATTCTGGCCGTGTTTACCGCGGTGGCAGGCTGTGAGGTCCCCGACTCACGGCCCGCACTCTGGGTGCGCATTCCCGAGGGCGTGCCGATAGAGGCGGTCGCCGAGACGCTGGCGGCCCGCGAGGTCGTGACGTCGGCTGGCGAGTTCGAGCGCTTTGCGCGAATGGGCCGCAAGCACCTGGGCATCCAGCCCGGGCTCTACCCGCTGCGCCGCGGGATGCCGATGGGCGAGGTGCTGGTCACGCTGCGCCGCGGCACGCCGGAGGTGCGGGCGGTGCGAATCCGCCAGCGCACCACGCTGGCCGAGGTGGCGCTCCAGCTTGAGCGGGCGATGGGGGTGCCGGCCGAGAGCACGATAGCGGCCGCCTCCGACTCGCAGATCAGGGAGCGAGCCGGTGCGTCATCTGAGACGGTCGAGGGCTACCTGTTCCCCACTCTGTACCGTCTCAGGACGGCTGCCGACGCGCACGAGATCGTGCGGCAGATGGTGGACACGTTCGACGCACGCTGGCAACACGAGTGGGAAGCGAGAAACCGGGACCTGGGGCTCACCCGCCACGAGCTGATCACGCTAGCGTCCATCATCGAAGGCGAGATGCCGATCCCCGCCGAGGCGCCGTTCGTCTCGTCGGTCTACCACAACCGCCTGGAGCGCGGCATGCGGCTGCAGGCCGACCCCACGGTGGTGTACGCCCTGGGCGAGCGCCGCCGCCTGTTCTACGAAGACCTCGAGGTCGACTCCGAGTACAACACGTACCTGATCGATGGGCTGCCCCCCGGCCCGATCAACCAGCCGTCCACCGCCAGCATCATCGCGGCGCTGTACCCGGCGCCGAGCGACTACCTCTACTTCGTCGCGCGCTCCGACGGGCGGCATCTGTTCTCCCGCAGCTACCGCGAGCACCTGGCGACGATCCGCCGGATTCGGCGGCCGCGGTCCACCGGAACGAGCGCCCCCGACTAGAACCGCTCTCCGGTCGGTACTCTGGCTCTCCGCTCGGGCGCGTCGTATGCTAACCAATGCCCGACGCCCTCCCGTCTCTAGAACTCAAGTGCTTCGGCCCGCCCACGGCGCGGTTGGCCGGCGGCGATCCGCCGCCGGACGTGCTGTGGCGCAAGCATCTGGCGCTCCTCATCTATCTCGCGCTCTCGCCGCAACACACCCGGACCAGGGACCACCTGCTCGGCCTGCTGTGGCCGGAGAAGACACAGGACAAGGCGCGCCACTCGCTGAACGAAGCTGTGCGGCGGTTGCGTGCCGGTCTCGGCAGTGAGCGGCTGGTCTCCGAGGGGGAGACGCTGCGACTGAGTGGTGCGGCGCTCGACGTGGACGCGCTCCGGTCCACGGAGCTGACCGAGGGAGATTTCCTGGAGGGGTTCGGACTGGGCGACGCGCCCGCGTTCGAGGATTGGGCTGCGGCCCAGCGCAGCAAGTTCCGAGCGGCGGGTGTGGAGTCGCTGCTCAAACAGGGCGAGGCGGCGCTCGGCGAGAACCGGTTGCGGCGAGCTCGCGAAGCGGGAAGGAGAGCGCTGGCGCTCGACTCCTCGTCCGAGATGGCGGCGAGCTTGTTGATGCGGGCGGCGGCGCTGGCGGGCGATGCCACGGCTGCCCTGGCCGTCTATCACCAATTCCGCGAGCGGCTCAGGGAGGACATGGGAGAGGACCCGGGCCAGGAGCTGCAGGCTCTAGCTGAGCGCATACGCACCAGGAAGTGGCGCCGAGCATCAGCACAGATGGCAGACATCGATCCGCCGCTCGTGGGCAGGTCGGACGTCTACGCCACGGCGTTTGCGCTCCTCGAAGAGGCGCTCAAGAGCGGCGGCCGATGTCTCGTGATCAGTGGTGATCCCGGGATGGGAAAGACGCGGCTCATCAATGAGTGCGCCGAGCGACTGGCGCTCGCCGGCGCGGTCGTGGTGCGAGCGCGGCCGCTGGAGAGCGATCACGACTCCAAGTGGAGCACGCTGCGGCTGCTGGCCCGGTCGGGCCTGGCTGCCATGCCCGGTGCGGCGGGCGCGGATCCGCGCGCTCTCGGAGTGCTGGCAGGGCTCGTGCCGGAGCTCGCTGAGCGATTCGAGCCGGCGGCCGCACAGGATGCCGGCGACGTGTCGGCCGCGCTGGCGTCGCTACTCGGAGCGGTGGCCGAGGAGCAGCCGGTCGGCGTGCTGTTGGACGAGGCGCACCTGGCGGATGGGAACACCGTCGCGGCGCTGGAGGCAGCGGCGCGCAGCTTGGGAGCCGCTCCCGTGATCCTCGTGCTGGCCGTGGACCCCTCAGCGTCGACCATACCGCGAGAGTTGCTGCGCCTGATGGGGGAGGTCGGCCGGGGAGTGCGCGGCGCGTCGGTGCGGCTCGATCCCTTCGGAACCGACGACATGCGCGACCTCGTCGCAGCGCTGGCCGCGTGGTGCGAGGGTCCGGAGCAGGTGGAGCGCCTGGCCAGACGGATCACGTTCGAGGCGGGCGGCAATCCTCTGTACGCCGTCACGCTCCTCAGGGGTCTGGATCGGACGACCACGCTCAAGGAGGATCTGGTCTCCTGGCCGCCGCAGGCAGCCACCATGGAAGGGGCGCTTCCGTTCACGATGCCGCAGCTGGCCAACATGGCGGTGGTGGCGCGGGTGGCCGAGCTGGACGAGGAGAGCCAGGCAGTGCTCAAGGCGGCCAGCATAACGGGCGTGGCGTTGGACCTCCCCTTGATAGCAGCACTGGCGGAGTCGCCGTTGGAGCGGGTCGAGGAGGTTCTCGACCTATTGGAGCAGCGGCGCCTCGTGGTGTACGACGGAACCCGGTACACCTTCTCGGCCGCCCTTATTCCGCAGGTGATCCGCGGCGAGTGCATTACCAGCGGACAGCGGCGGCGGCTGCGCAAGCGCGCGATCGAGGCGCTCCAGGCACGCGGCGACCTGGAGTCGCGCGTTCTCCTGGCGGAGCTCAGGGCCAAGGTGGAACCGGACGATGCTGCGTTCGGGGATGCGGTGGAGATCGCACGCACGGCGCACGAGGACGGCTCACTTCGCACCGCGCAGCGGGCACTGGCCGCGGCGGCCAGAATGGCCGCCAAGGGTGACCCCGCCAGACGGGAGGTGGTCGCGGGACTGCGCACCTCGCTCGGGGGGAAGAGCACGCAAACGGGGCCGGGAATCTGAGATCCCCGGCCCCATTCGCATTGCTGCCCGCTCTGTCCTAGCGCTCCTGCTTCCGCTTCCGGGCATTGTCGCGCAGGTCCTGAACTTCGTCCCGCGTGTCGTCCTGCTGCTCCACTCCATACGTCTGTGACTCGATGTTCGCGGGCTCGTACGGATTGGAGCAGGCGGTCGTGAGGGCGAGACCGAAGATCGCTGCGGCCATCCGAAGGGTGTGCTTGCGTGCCATGGTTTCCTCCGCTGCTGGGTTCCGCGCCGTGGCGGGAACGTGTCGAGTGTCGTTCGTGTCGCTTTCTGGAGTGCAAGCTAGGAGTGACCGAACAGGCAGCGGTAAAGCGCCGTGCATGGCGAGTCAATTCGTTGTGGCGTATCAACTTGGACGGCAGGCCCGGGCCAGCTGCGGGGCCGGCTTGCTACGGAGGCCCCCGCACGCGACTATTCATCCTGCCCTAGCTGGAGCCATCCGATTCGACGCAGAGATCTCCTCCCGTCCGTCCAGGAAGCCCTGGCGGGCCGCTACAAGGTTGAGCGCGAGGTGGCCCGCGGCGGAGCCGCGCGTGTCTTCCTGGCGTACGATCTCGAGGGCAAGCCGATGGCGCTCAAGGTGCTGCACCCGCAGCTCGCCGTGTCGGTGACCGCCGACCGGTTCCTGCGCGAGATCGCCTTCCTCAAGGACATCGACCACCCACGGATCGGGAAGCTGGTGGACTCGGGCGAGAACGAGTGGCTCGTCTACTACGTGATGCCCTACGTGGGGGGGCCCACCCTGCGGGAGCACCTCGGCAAGGTGAAGCAGGCATCCATCTCCGACACTCTGCGCATCGCCCATGATCTGCTGGACGCCCTGGAATACGCCCACGCCAAGAACATCGTGCACCGCGACGTGAAGCCCGAGAACATAGTGCTGTCGTCCGAGGGTGCGGTGCTGCTGGACTTCGGCATCGCTCGGGCCGTGGCCGAGTCCGGCACGGACCGGCTCACCCGCTCGGGCTTCGCGGTTGGCACGTCGTCCTACATGAGCCCCGAGCAGGTGGAGGGCAAGGAGGACATCGACAAACGCTCCGACATCTACTCGCTGGGGTGCGTGCTGTTCGAGTCTTTCGCGGGCCGGCCGCCGTTCTGGGCGCCGCGCGAGGAGGCCGTGCTGCGGCTCCACCTTGAGGGGAAGGTCCCCGAGATCCGGAAACTGAGGCGCGATATCCCCGAGCCGGTGGCGGCGGCGCTCGACAAGGCGCTGCAGAACGCGCGGGACGAGCGCTGGCAGTCGGCGGCGGATATGAAGGCAGCGATGCCGGATCCGGCGGAGTACATGGAGTAGGCCGGCAGGGTCTTTGGAGATCGACCTGGAAGAGCCTGACCGTCCCGGTCAGGCTTTTTCTGTCACCACCGGCTTCAGTGTGTCCAGCTTTGCGGGATCGAAGTCGTCCGGCTCGCGGTAGTACCACGCCATCGCCGCGCCCGCCAGCAGGATCGCGACGCTGGTGGCCTGCGCGATGGTGAACGTGTCGTCCAGCAGCACCCGGTCGTCCTTGGCGCGCACGAACTCCACGACGAACCTCTCGACCGAGTAGAACATCATGTAGACGCCGAACAGCCAGCCGGCCGCGTGCAACCGGTTCCGCAGGCGCCACAGGATCCAGAATACGAACAGCATCAGGGCGACTTCGTAAAGCTGCGTGGGGTGCACGGCGAGCACTTCGAAGGGGCTCGTGCCCGCCGGGAGCTCCACGCCCCACGCCGCCAGGTTCTGTGCGGTGGACGGGGGCAGGCCCTCGGGGAACTTCATGCCCCACGGAAGGCCTGTCGGAACGCCGTAGTCGTCCTGCACCAGGAAGCAGCCTACCCGTCCCAGGGCGTACCCAACTGCGCACCCGGGTGCCACGAGGTGGAGCGTGTAGCGCAGCGGAACGCGCTTCATCCGGCTCACGACCCACACGGACAGGATGCCACCGATCAGGCCGCCGTACCAGACGAGGCCGCCGCGAGAGAACAGCGCGTCCCAGCCACCCTGGAGGGCCCAGTACCACAGCTTGGCTCCGAGGATGCCGCCGATCACGGCGGCGACTACGACGTCCCAGGCGTACTGCTCGTTGAGTCCCTTCTCGGCGAGCTGCTGCTGCACGACCCATCCGCCGACGAGGAATGCCGTCATCACCATTATGCCGAAGCCGGTGATCTCCAGCGGTCCGATGGAAAAGGTCAGCGGATAGACGGGCATCTGGGCTCAGCCTCGCGAGGGTGAAAAGTCGGGGGCGCGCTCCAGGCCGGGCCAGGGAAACCGTGCCTGCGCGTCCAGATACAGGTCGCTCTGCTCGCCGCGCTCCAGGTGGAACCACCCGGCGCGGGCTATCATTGCGGCGTTGTCGGCGTTGAGGCGGGGGTTCGCGACGGCGACCCGCGCGAGTCCCTGCAGCCGGTCCGTCATGACGGAGGCCAGCGTGCGGGAGCAGGCAACGCCACCGCCCAGCACAACGGTGT
>Ga0255055_10001062_pt1 | contig 20863 bp, 34 predicted proteins | sample JV7_2_27_MG_FD_188633 | JGI IMG/M metagenome (GOLD analysis project Ga0255055, IMG submission 188633) | Seawater microbial communities from Jervis Inlet, British Columbia, Canada - JV7_2_27 | ecosystem: Environmental > Aquatic > Marine > Inlet | place: Canada: British Columbia | collected...
TGGAATGTTAGGAGGGATACTACGGATACTCCTATCAATAAATCCAAACTTTTCATTCACCGGATTATAATACTCGTGCTTGAATAATGTTTCTATTGGAATGAAACCGGCTTCAATAACTTCATCCCATATCTTCTTTGCAGTTTCTTCATCAACATTAATAGGACCAGGAACAGCAGTGGCCTGAAAATGACAAGCAACTAAAACACTTTTGATATTCTTAATCTTAGGATAATAAGAAATTGGATCAATGCCTAGTTCTTCACGGCAACACAATTCCGCCTTTGTCATTGCACCAGAAAATTGTTCACACATTGGAAAATGAATTTGAAATGTATAATCATATCCGTCAATGTGCTTATTAGGGTTAGTTATTAGTAATGCTTTTTTGATTAACTTTTCTTGCCCAACACCGTCCTGAAGTGCAATGTCCATTTTGATCCTTGGAAACATTGTTTCCAATCGATTAAGCAAAGGAAGGAACATAATCAAATCACCTAACCCATGCCAAAAAACCAAACATACTTTACTAGGCTTGTCCTTTCTCAAATAATCAGATACTTTTTTAATCTCATAATTAGAAATAAGCATCAGTGAAAAGTCCTCACTTTCATTTTTGGCGGATTTGGTAAATGTTTTCCTTTTTCTTTTGCATCACGATTTACTAACCGCTTTAATTCATCCAAACTATGAATCAGATCATCATCAGGAAACTTATATTGAAATTGTGTGTGTGTTAATTTCTTTTCTTCTTTCCTAGTAATAGTTATAAAAAAACTCTCTGCTTTTGCAGCTAATTCCAAACATTCATTTAATTGATTAATAATTTTTTCTAATTCATCCATTCTGTCCTCCTTTCAATATGATAATATTCCACCTTCATAATAAAGCAACACATTCCTAGCAACTTCCTGCGGTGAGATCATCACAAAACATCTAGGCTCACCACCAACACGGCTCATGCAATCTTCATATTTTCCTGTCCAACAACCATTACTAGGAGCACATTTGAGACAGCCACAAACAGAAAGATAACGATGATAATTGTATGTGTGCCACCTTGGAGGCTCCTTTCCTCCTGCTATTATTACAGACGGTTTATTGAATGCTGCTGCGATTAAAAACTGACATGAAAGCGGCCCGATAGTTCCTTCAGACCAATAAATGACTTTGATAAGATCACGAACAGAAGTTTTGCCTATCAAATTGTAAACACTGTCTAATTCAGTATGAACATCATTGGTAGTGCCTATTTGAACTATCTGAATTTTGTTCTTCAACAGGTTTACCACCTCTTGCCAAAATGGATAGTGCTTCAAAGGAATATCGGCTTTGTATCCTGCATTCAAAACCCAATAATTCCCACTGTAATTGAATTCATTCCAAACAATGTTATCATCCTTTTCTTTATCCATAAGATGAAGATCAGGATTCATTGAAGTAAAAGGAATATCAATTCCTAGTTGATCTGCAAGATCCAATCTAAAGCCATCTGAAAAACTCATGCTGCCTGCATTTTGAATCAATGGATATCCAATTTCCAGGCGTTCCGCTGTTCCGTCCTTTATGCTAGTAATATAAGGATTATTCAACCACACATCAGGCCACCTTGTTCTGACATCAGTTTGGTATTCACCTGGATATGCTAGATGTAAATCTCTTACTGCAATAGTCATCATTGCAATATCACCAACGTCAAGTCCACTAGCTAAAATGAGTTTTCTCATACAACCCTCTTATACAGTACAGATAATATATCTTTCCTAGGTGGGCATTCTGGCATTCCTTTTTCTATTGGAGAAAAAAGCCACCGTTTGAAAAGAGCGTCTAGTACTTCTTCTGTGAAATAATGTAAGTGTTCTTGTGGTTTAAAATGTTTCCAATCCAAAATACTAGTATCTTTCCTAACAATGGGAAGTGAAAGTGCAACAAACTTTGTGTTTACAAGAAACCTATCAATCACCGAAAAGTCTGGTATGTGTTCAAGAACATCCCAAAGACAAACCAAATCACATGATACAAAATCTTTTGGGATACCAGTTTGTGGATAACTAGCAATATCATATGTAAAAACAGTTACGCCTCTTGGACGAAAAGCCCGAAACCAACCAACACCAGAACCAAAATCCAACACAGTGCTAGCATTGGCCGGTTTCACAAAATCCCATCTTATATTACTTATCTGTTCTGCGGTTTCACTGTTTTGCCTCAGCATTATTTCCCAATAGTCTAAATCATATTTCATTTTACTAGTTCCTTATATTTCTATACCACCAACCCCAATCGAAAATCACATACCAGCATTTATCAAGTCTAAATCTGTCACGTTTAACGGGGCGACAGGCTTTAATAAAGAAAAAGGGACAGAAGCACTCCATTCATATATTCCTTGGCCTTCACCATTTAACTTCCATTCACTTCCGGCTTGGATATTAGCATTAGAATAAACACCGGATGTTAATGATTCCAAGTCAATGTATGCTGAACCATCAACATTAGCAGGAACAGGATCTTCCCACAATGTAGCATCCCAATTAACTTTATGAACATCAACTCCTGCTTGTGGTGCAGATGAAAGAAATGGCTCTGCATAAGCCATTTGACATTCATCAAATTGATAGCTAATTCCAAAAGCAAACACAAACAAAAACACAAACAATAATCTTTTCATGATCGGTTCTCCTTTCCAAAAGTTATTTTGTTACAATTGCTTTGTTCTTTTCCGAATCTAGCATTGTGTTTTTCGCCGCTTCCTTCATGTCTTTCTTTTTTTTCCGTGTTTTAGATTTCATAGGTTTACTAACATCTTTTTTCACACCTACCACCTCCTTTCTTTCCAGCATTATTGCCCTTACTATCTTATCACTTACTTCACCATTAGGAACTTTTTGTTCATGGCAATGACAAGCAAATTTCAGCATATCTTCATTACTGACATTATTATAAACACCCCTATAATACTGTCCGGCCTGGAACGTCTTTATAGGCATGTATTTTTTTTCCACAAACAAATCAGGAATTGCTACGGCAGCACTGATAACATATTTTGTGTTGAAACCAAGTGCCAGTAATTTCTTTAATTCTGTTTCCAAACTTTTCTCTTTCGAATATGTTCTTGGATGCACTTCAATCAATATCTTACATGGAAAACTATTTTCAGCAAACATATTAATAGCCCCACGAATTACTTCAACTTCATGCCCTTCGACATCCATCTTTATGAAGTTTGGCGGCTGAGTATGTTCACTGCGTTCAAGTACAATAGTTTCCACTTTTATTTCTTCCTTTGAATGTTTGGTTTTCATTACACTACTTAAATTAGTAGCGTCAGATAAATTGAAAACAATTTCACCACATGAATCAGAAACAACAACTTGATGAACAGAAACATTCTTATATTCATTTTTGGTGATTGACATTTGAAGTAATTCAGCATTTCTTGGATCTGGTTCAAAGGCCATTACAAATCCACTTCCATTAAGTATTTCTGCACCTATCAATGTTTGATATCCTACATTAGCACCGATATCGTAAAAGATCATTCCAGGTTTCAATTCATTTCTAAACACCCACATGAAGGCCGGTTCCCTGTCTGGATGCCCTTTACGCCAGCCCCTTAGCTTTGCATGAATGCCTTTCCCATTTTTTAACAAACACATTACATTGTTGAATACTTTGTTCTCTATTACTTTCATCATGTCCTCCTTTCAACTAATATATTATTTGCGTAATCTCCCTATTGCTTTACGTTCACCTGGAAACACAGTCCAATCTCCTGTACCTATCATTTGTTTAAGTTGTTTAACATGATGAATTACTTTCATTACACCCATCGGTTCAATACTAGCTGCTTGATCAGTTCCCCACATTGAACGGTCCAAAGTGATATGCATTTCAATCATTTCTGCTCCTATTGCTGCTGCTCCTAGCATTGCAGTAAGTCCTGCTGAATGATTAGAAAAGCCAATTTTTTGTTTTGGAAATTGGCTTTTCAATGTGTTTATGAAACTGAGATTTACTTCTTCCGGTGGTGTAGGATAAGTAGAAGTGCAAGCTAGTATATATTTTACATCTCGTTTTACTAGCTTATAAAACTCTCTACGATTAGTCATACCAGTAGATAATATCATTGGAATTCCCAATTTCCGAATTTCATATATCAAATCTAAATCAGTATTACAACAAGAAGGAACCTTAACAAAAGGTAAACCAAAAGAAGAATTTTTGAAAAACTCAACTGATGACTGATCCCAAATACTAGCAAACCAAGGAATATCTATTTGCTTACAATACTTATCTATTATTTCATATTCTGCTTTAGAAAATTCTATGTGTTTTTTGTAATCCAAATATGTCATTGTTCCCCACGGTGTTTCCCGTTTCACATTCTTTTGATGTTCTGGAACACATTGATCAGGATCACGTTTCTGAAATTTGACAAAATCACATCCTGCTAGTTTTGCCACTTTGATCAGTTCTTTTGCTATTCCTAAATTTCCATTATGGTTGATGCCAATTTCCGCCGTTACGATTATCATCTGCCCCTCCTTTTCTCTGCTTCTACATACAAAGAATAATTGCGGTGATCTTTAAGATCTTTACCAACAAAAATGTCAGAACACTTTTCAAAATCTTTCCTAGTAATTCCTTCAAAGCCAACTTTAGTCAAATACCAAAATAAAGTTTCACAATCGAATATCATTTTATGGCCGCTGATCCACAATTTCTTGTTCCCTTTTTTGTCAATCGTAAATTGATCAGAAGTGTATGCCCATTTTAAAAGTTTTCCCATTTTGGTCTTTGGATAATAACTAGCTCCTTGTGATCCAGCAGAAAATAAAGCTTTATGGTCTTTAAAATATCGGCGCATTGCTAATTCAAAATCAGGAACTACTATTCTTATCTTTCCTTTTTCCTTCAATGTCCTGAATATCTCAGAAAAAATAAATTGAAGCCTTTCCGGTTTGACATGTTCTAATGTATGAGAAGTATAATAATTGTCAACGGAATTGTCTTCAAGCGGAAGGCATTCACAAGAATTCAAATCCACTATATAAGTGTCCTTTGGTATTATATCCATCACTTTCCAAATACCATTTAAGGTGTTGCGATTTTTTCTTCCACCTATATCTATGTTCAACTTTTCTTTTTGCATTTGAATTCCATTGCATTAGTGTAAGCTTGCGGCCTTGTTATATTTTTTACAAATACTCGGCCATTGAAACTATCAAAGTAATCAATAAACAAATCTATTAATTTTGGATGTGATAAAAACTGCTTGTGTTTTACATCTTGCCAACAAACTTCTTCATTGCCTGGAACAGTTATAAACAACGTCCCGCCAACTGCTATTGAACGAATGATAGAATTTACTGTTCTTTTCAGTTCAAAATCATATGTGTGTTCTAAAGTTTCAACACAAAAGAAGTAATCAAATTGTTCAAAGTAAGGCAAGCACCTTATATCTTCAACAACGTATTCTGCTTTTTTGCCTGTTGATTCTTTAGCTAACTCCAACTGTTCTCTATCAGTATCTACTCCTACTAATATTATTGGAGCTAATTTATCTAAAATTGCTTTCATTCCTTCACCTGGACCACAGGCGCAATCGATTATTCTTTTGCCTTTTTCCGGTTTATACAGTTCTATTAATTTCAAATATCTGACCATACTCATTGTGTTATATTCCTTATCAAGTTTTTAGAATAATGCATATTGAAAAGGTCTTCATATTTTCTAAACAAATTTCCTTCATAAAAAGGAAAAACCTCAAATTCATAGTCCTTGAAATAACCCGCCAAATTCCTAATAGAAGTATTCTGCGGCCAATTCATCCAATTGTCTGCCCTTGCTTGCCTGTCCCTTTGCTTTGGAGATCCATGATCATACCTGGAACAATCAATTATATTTATCCATTTTTTTCTGCTGCCTAGCAGCCATACAACTGTTGTGCTTCCCATAGTAATAATAAATTCACTGCGGCAAATGTGGGTTAAAAGGTCTTTGCCACTTACTTCAATTTCACAAGGTGTATTCAATTCAGGAATAACATCTGTAATGACAGATTCTTTATTACATTTCTTATATGGTGCAGGATGTGTCTTGATCACAATCTTATTAGGATTCGATACTTCAATTGCTTCTAGTAATGTGTTAAAAAGGTTTATTTGATTTTTGATTATTTTCTTATTTGATATATGTTTTCTCAATGGAGAAATGATAGTTCTACCGCCGCCTGGATGAACAATTAAGACTTGTCCTTTCTTTTCCTTTACCTGTGTTTGCCGTTTCCTAAGTGCTTCACACATACCGTTGCCAATAACTTCATCTATTATACGCCCACCTTTTGGAAAACGACAAAAGAAATGGTTGTATGGAATATTCATTTGTCTAACATTCCCAATCTGCATATGATCAGTACAAAGTATTCTATGTGGGGGTTCTTTCTTATCAATAGACCAAATGATTTTATCTAAATGTTTTACATGCAACCCAAAATTCTTAGCTAGATAACTCAAAGTCCCTTCACTACAACATGAAATATCCCAAGGGGTATCATAATAAACAGACGGATTATATTTGATAGGCCCTCTGCGATTAATATAAACAGAATGGCCTTCTTCTATCAATCTGTCCAGTATGTGTAATATACTGCGATACCTTTGCATCAACATTTTACTTATTAGTATTTTCATGAATACACACCACCCTTTTAAAACTTGGCCCCCAACTTTTACTAGTATGAATTTGTATTTTGTACCCAATTGATTTTAAATGTTTTAGCATTTCATTGTGTGCTTTCTTTACAACAATTTTACCATCGTGTGGCGCAAAGCAAATGTAAGGAATTTTAGCAGCAGTTGACTTATCAAGGCTAGTCAATATATCTACTTCAGATCCTTCAACGTTCAACTTTAATAAATCTATTTTATCGATCTTATATTTTTTCATTAATGTTTTGATAGTTATAGTAATTACAGAAATCATTCTTTTCACCTTGAAACGAGCATACATACTACATGCATTCTTTTTATATTTAGAATCATCCACATATAAATGCCTAGTACCATCGACATCCCACAACGCCGCTTCCACTATTGTTACAGGTTTATTACAGCCACAAAATATTTGTCTCAGAAAAAAAGTGTTTTCATAATGTGGTTCAATTGCAAAAATCTGACAGCCGTAGGTAAGCATCATGTGTTTAGTCCATTGACCACAATAAGCCCCACCATCTACTACTATTGATTTTTTTGTCAATCCAGGCGGAATATAATATTTTTCTGCAATGTCTTCTTCCGCTTTTAGATCTTTTTCAAATACTGGTTTGCTGCTTCTGCACATACCCCCACCTTATCCTTTTCTTTAATTGTTGGTGTTATGCCTAACCATTTGCCCATTGCAATCAGATCTTTGTGTTTTGCCCCTTTTCCATATCTCTTATCCGCTTTGAATTTGTGCGGTTTCAAAATCGTTCTATCATATACATGCAACCAAAAAATATCTACATCTTGTGGTTGATAAAACCCTTCTTCTGCATTCCACACCTTAGTAGTTAGAATATGATTCCTCCATTTAATAGGAATGTCCACGCTCATTGAGAAATCAACTTTAACTAACATATTATTTATTGTTACATGATATACAGATTCACCTTTCCTATAAACAGCCCCAAGTCTATCTACTAAACGTGTGCGATTACTAGTTATAATATCTATGTCTTTTCCAGCTTCAATATTAACACTTACCTTCGGGCCAATATTCATAATTGTTGAAGACATATTTTCAACAACTAATTCTTTATAAAAATAATCCAATTTAAAGTATTCTTTCGATTTTTGTTCTCCTACTACTATAAAGTCTTTATGTAAAAAATCATGCACGTCTTGACGAACCCCATCTTTTCCTTTCATATGACGAAAATTATCAATCTCCAAATCATTCATACTTAATAAATACTTCAACATATAAACAACTGCTTTCTCACTATCAAATGAATGTATGCAATTGTGACCAACTAACAACCTGACTTTTTCCTTCAACAACTTATTGTTTGCCTTATCGCCTTTACATATAATAATTAACAAAGACGTGTTGTTCCCTTGTGCTAGTATCTTAGCTTGAACTGATTCTTTTTTTGATGGATCTAAGTGCTCATACAAGTGCCGGACCTTTTGAGAAAACTCTTGTTTATCATCAGTCCTTCGCCTAATAATACTAACCAAGTCATATAAATTACATACTCGTTTCAGAATCCCTCTTGTAAACATTTCTCCTGATTGAAAAATCATAAATGCTATTAATTCCATAAGGCCCCTAAGTCAATTTCATTCCTTCACTTTGAATGTATGTTTCCGGCCTGAAAAACTTTAATCGATTCATATCTTCCAACATTTTCAATTCACTATTTATTAACATCTTAAGTATTTTAGATTGTTTCAATAAAGGTGAAGCTATATAAGTATCACGTTCCCAAACTGTTTTTCCAACAATTGGTTTATAATATCTATTTGAAACAGTCCAATAAAGAGACTGATTCAAATGAATACTATATAAAAATCTTTTCACTGAAACACCCACATACTCAGGAGTTATTATATAAGGATGCTTCTTTGTCCATTCATGATCTTTGATAAGACTATCAAAAACAAAATCCCAATGATCCCTTCTTTTAAACAAAGGTAAATTTTGTTTTGTATCTAAAATTATTTCTCTAATAAGATCATATTCTTCTTGTTCAAACATATCTACAGCAGAATCAATATCAAAACCTGTTGATTCCAAAAAGTAATATCTTAATACTAGGTCATATCTATTAGAAATAAATTTTGGATAATCAATGTTTGTCACTTTTCTTCCTCAACTTCAATGCATGTCTGTACAATCGAAAATCATATTTATTCATCTGCTGCAACAAATCTTCTTGCCCTTCCCAAACTGCTCCTAAAGGTCTGGTCACACCATATTGCTTCCTATGATTCTTATAACGGAGTTTAAAAACTTTACTGCATAGTTTATGATCACCAATTCCTCTTTCTTGAAAACCAATGAATTTATAAATTTTCAAATTCTTTTTGGCCGCTTTCAAAAATCTTTCCATTGTTGAAGAATTATATTTCACCAGACTACTACTTCCAGGTGGATAAACACCACCACTAGACCGTTTGTGGCGGGGAATAATATTACACAATGGCTCCAATCCAGAAAGTTGTTTAGTCATAATATCACAGCCTATTCTTTTTTCTAAACAATATTCTAAAACCATCCTAAGCTGTTCGCTTTTTAGCCGTTTATAAGCCCATCCTTGCTTATCAAAAAACACACAAAGGGCATCTCTATTCCTGTATATACTCTTAGTAGATAAAATATGTTGAACTTCAGATATGCTCCTAGCTATTGGGTGTCTCATAAATGTGATATATTCAAAATCAATAATCGGAAATACCTTATGAAGCCCGTGAAAAAAATGCGCCGCTACAAATCTCGGTTCTTTTTTATACTTAATCTTTCTTCCGGTTTGTAATGCTTCATATATTCCAAGTTTTCCCAAAGACAAAAGCTTTTGTTCTGTCATATTCCCTTTTACCCAAAACCGATCAGTTCTAAAATTGACCTTTATGCCTTGCCAAAAAGAAGTACTTCCTGTCTTACATATCTGAGTCAATAATATAAGCATACTTCTTTCCTTTAAATAAGCCCCCTGTATTCATAAATCTTTTCCATGACTTCCAAATCTTCCATTGTATCAATTTCAAATGAAGTCCAGTGTGGAACTTCAATACATCCTATATTTCCACCCAATCGATTTTTACTAGCATACATCTCTTTCCTAGTAATCACATAAAAAGCACCAGTTTCTTTTATATAATACTGATCTTTAAACAGTTCTTGTCTTCTTGGCCTATTAAATATATCCAAAGTTACAGGAACCATATGCTCACTGCCTTTCCAAATAAACTGCTTCATCCTAGTTCCGCTGAATACACTGTCAAATTTCCCATTCACTACCATTGAAATGCCTTCATTGATATCTTTAAGTCGTATCATTGGCGAAGTGCATTGAACAAGTACAATAACATCAAATTCTATTTCCCTAGCAAAATGAAACATTACTGATTCTGTGCTTGCTTCATCAGTTGCTAATTCTTTTGGTCTGTCAATAACAGAAACATTTGTTTCTAAAACACATTCTTTTATACGTTCATCTTCTGTGCTTACCCAAACTTCATCTGCTATAGATTGCAAAGAAGTTCTAATAGCATGATGTATTAATGGCCTGCCACAAAAATCAACAATATTCTTTTGCAGAACACCTTTACTTCTACCCCTTGCCGGAATAAGAATAACTGTTTTCATTTAAACACCTCCAAGTTTGCTAGTTGTGGTAATTGGCCTGGATAATATGTAACCAATTTATAATTAATACTAGGATGATCTTTAACAATGTCAATGAAAGTGGTTTTCAAATGTTTGATCATTCCACGATTTATGTTTTCCATTTGGAATTTTCTACGCTTCATAACCATGTAATCAACAGCATAAAAATCCAAACCAACAATCCACAATGTTTTTGGTTTCAATTCTTCCGACACAATTAACGTAAGAAGCACACCAGAATTTTTGATAGCATTACAAATCGGATAATACTTATCGTGTAGCAATTCCAAATTTAATCTTCTAGGATATATACCCATAGCAAGCAGAGCATTTGGCTTTCCCTTACCTGGGAGTAAATGTTTGCTAGTCCATGTTGCTAATCCACTATCAATGTTCCATGCTTTATATAAAGGCTTTTCCATAAACGATTTCTGATCGGCATTTATAAATTGCATAACTTTCTTGCCCGAAAATATATGTTTCCCAAACACATGAAACTCCTTGTTGAAACTATTAACTATGAAACAGTCATCAAATTTGTCAATTACTTCAGGCAACCTTTCCAACGATTTGCCACGACAAATTATTCCAAAGTTATCCAAATCTTGTTCGAATATCATTTCTCTACCACTAGTATTCGATGCTTGTAAATATCTGTTGGTTCTCTGTCCAAATAATACCAGGAACGAATGGCTTTCCTTTCTGATAATTTGGCTAATTCCTGTTCTAGTAATATATAACTGACACCCCAATACATCCCATGATCTGCAATCTTCCTGACTTTATAATTCATTTTGTCTTTCCAAGCTTCAAACGATGGTCCGGTAAACAATATTGCTTTGCTAGACACACGAAGCATTTCCTTGATAGATTCCCAACTGCCTCCCACATGCATACAAACATCAATTTGAAATGATACATCAACTTCATTATCCTTCAAAGAAATTTTCCAACATGTTCCATCTATTACTTCCACACTAGTTTTTCTTTTTGCAAATTCATTTTTAGTAATGCAACGCATATGCTCTGAAGGATCAAGACCAATGGATTCTTTTACATAATCTTTAATAACCCATAACCAATTTCCACAACCACAGCCTACTTCAAGAACTTTAGGCTTTTCAGGCAATGATACTAGTAATTCTTTTAAAGCAGCAATAATTGGTTGTCTAGCAATTATTTTCTTTTGTCGAGGATCATTTTCAAAATCTTCATACGGCCCCCACCGTTTTTTAAGCATTTCACAATATTCTTTATCATCCCAAGTATCAAAGTTTTGCTTTCCTTCTGTTTTCCAACCCATTTTTCATCTCCTTTAGTTTTATACTGTATTCCATATATCTTTGTTCCTTGCTACTAATTTCTTTTTTGTGAGCACTCCATAAAAAAGCTTTTTCCCTGGAAAACTGATCCATATACATTCGGCTCAAAAACAAAAACTTCATTTGTTCCTGAAACTTTCTCACCAGCTTTGTAAGAATTGGTTGGTCTTTGTTGTAGTAAAAATCACCAGACATGCACATGTTGTTAAACTTTGTTAAAAAATAAATAGTAGATTTTGTTTTTCTAAAAGCAATAAACCCACCACAAAATTTTTCTGCCATTTCCGCTTTGACAACAGCCATATCATATTCCGGCATGAGTTTTTTAAACTCATGCAATGGATTAACCATGATCATATCTACATCAGTGATTATATAATGATCTTCATCAGGAAATTTTTCCATTACGTCTAATACTATGCCGCCTCTACTACATATGATTTGAAACACCGTCATATCATTTTTTAATATCTTTGTAGTTACGCCTCCTATTACATTGTCGTAACTTTCCAAATACTGATACAATTCTTTTGAAAGATTAAATGTCCATAGGAAAATTCTTTCCTTTGGCTCATGGATGCCTATTGATTCGATCATCAAATGTGCCCACTTGTAGTAATTATGATCAAAGTATAGAATAAACATTTTACAATCTTCCCCAAAGATATCTAAAATAATTAACTGTGTTCTCGTAACCTATAAATTGTTTCCAACGCCTGGAAATTTCCAAAGCTTTTTCATACTCAGTTCTTGATCCTAGTAAACGTATTATTTCCGCACTTAAAGTTCTTGCATCTGTCACATTTATAAAAGGAGAATTACTAGGATAAAACTTTCCCAAGTCTTGTTTTTCAAATTTTTCTACACTACAAAGAACAACACAATCAAGTGCTAGTGCTTCAAGTCCATTCTTTCCAACATCCCCAATATCTGGTCTTATCTGATCAATAAAAATATGTGCTCTTGCTTTCTTTGCCAAACATTCTTTGTGTGATCTTCCAACAACCATGTCAAAATCAAAATCCACTTTTTGTTTTGCTAGTTCTACACCCCTTCGAATTTTATAAGTGCCTTTCCTTTTAAGTCTTTTACTAAGGCCAGGGGAAAAACAGACAATAGGTTTTTCCGGTTTTGTACTATCGATATAATTATATTCATGACACATCAAATACGGAACATTTTTTTCTCCCAAAGAAACAAGTTCAGGAGAAGCAAGCCTAGTAACAATTTTATATTGATCAAACAGTTCATTCATTTTTTTATGTTCCCGCCTATACATAGTACCAGACATTATCACAGTTGGTTTTGCATATGCCTTTTTAGAAAACCATTTCATTAATTCTGGAAACTGTTTATGCATTTGGAACAACATTCCAGAACTACTAATAATTATTCGATTATGTTTTTTAGACAATTTCTTAAACCAAGCTTTTATATTTTGTTTAGTTAATTTGTGTGTTTTATTTTCAAGACCTGTTATCCTGCCATAAGGATCAAGGTCTTTATATATTAACCTGCTATCAATATTTTGTGACAGAAAAGCTTTGTGCAATTGATCGGCAGCAGCAAATTCCGGCGACATGCATATTATTCCTATCATATTCTTTCCCTCACTGACACACGGCCTATATGAACTGCTGGCCTTCCTGCAACCATTTCCCCAAAAAGAACATCTTGAGTAACTAGCGATCCTGCGGCAACAAATGTATGCTCATTTATAATTACACCAGGAAGCACACAAACATTCATTCCTATACGTGCGCCCCTGCATATTTTGATAGGTTCTTGTTTATATCCTGTTCTTCCATGACTGCAAATAGTTTTATCTTCGCCACAAATAAAACCAGGGCCGATAAAAACATCTTCTTCAATGACCACCCCTTTGCATATAAAACTATTTGCCTGTATTCTAGTTCGTTCACCAATGACAGTCCATCCTTCAATGACAGTGTTATGCCCAATCATAACACCGTCTTTCAGTGTAGTCATTGGGCGAAGGGTGACATGATTGCCTATCAATACATTGTTTCCAATAAGACACCCATCTTCGATCACTACACATGTTCCAAGTTTTACATTTTTTCCAAAATCCACAGTCGGATATATAGCCCAAACACCAAACCCTTTCTGTGCTTGTTCATGCAGGTTTAACCATCTTAGTGTTTTCATTTTTTAATACTCCTTTTTTGTCTTTTTCAAAACCTTCAAGCCAATCCCAGACATCATCAGCAATTTTTTCAGCTTCTTCAAAATATAATATTACTTCTTCTTTTTCTTTTACAGCTTTTTGTGGTTTGTCATTCATTTTAATGCCTCCTTAAATACTTCTATATATCTGTTTGACATATATTGTGCTTCAAGTTCTTTTGGTTGAACGGCCCTAATATCCATCTTATATATAGCGTGTAATGTTTTTACAATAATTGTTTCCACATCATAATGTACTTTATTGTATTCATCAGAATAATGATAGCACGGTTCGATAGATTCTTTTTCATATTTGTTTATTACTATTCCACATCCTTCAGTCATTTCACACAATTCAACAGCCCCGCCACATGCAGCAGTAGTGATAACAGGGATGCCAGCCCCTATTGATTCCACGACTGCATTAGGACAGCAATCTTTTTTTGACAAATGAATCGATACATCACTTTTTGCAAAAATCGGTTTCATCTGTTTGTAATTCAAATGCCCATAATAAAATATGTCTGGATCATGAACAATTTTATTATTACTAGTATTACCAATCACATGTAACCGTGCATCAGGATTCAAAGGTTTATACATTTCGAAGATCTTCAAAATTTCAATAAGCCGTTTGTGTCTTCGCCAATGTGCAGCAACTATTATATTGAACAGCCCATCAATAGTATGTGGCCCACACCATTCCCAATCAATGCCGTTGTGAATAATATATGCTAGTGAACGTCCGCCCGAATATCCTTTTCTTGGGGTCAAATATTTTTCACACATACACATACCGAAGCTGCTTTGATAAATAACCGCATCGGCTGTACTGTGTCCAACATTTAATTTTTCGTTTCGCTTTTTGTAATCAGTTGCTTGATCATAGTAAACCCCATCAACACGAAACACTAGGGGCAATCCTGTTTTCCGATATATTTTTATACAAGACAATTGTACATTGCAATTATTAGCCGTTTCGGACCACTTATGTCCTAGTCTTTTCCAGTGAGGAAGCATTCTCTGTATTGCAATATGGTTTATACAATTGTCTAAAAATATTTTCATTTGCTTTCTTCTTGAATAGTCTCCTAGCCACAATAAAAATGACTAGGAGACTGCAATTCTACCTCTTGTGATTTCTTGTTACCGAGGGAGCAAGATCTGCCTTAGCATCTTTCCACTTCTCGTTACCTCGATTTTGCCTATCATAGTAGTTAAAAGCAGATTGATTTTTTAAGCTTTCCACCACCTGCTCTGCGCCTTGTTGGGTTGTAATAGTGCCCCTTTCAGTATCTACAACTTGCCTGGAATTTATACTTCTTTTACTCATTGTCTTATCTCCTTACAAGTATTGGTAATTGTAGTTTCCTAATATTTTTCATAACAAATCTTATAATCCATCCCATACTAAGGGGCTTTCACTCATTTTGAATCATCCACCAAATAGCTTTATTCATCTTTTTCTCTCTAGTATTTTGTAATGTGAATAATCTTTTGTTGTAAAATGTTTATACAAATGCTTTGACTGTTCTTTGTTTATAACTTTTGTTCGCAATGGATTTTCCGTATTTAGTATGTAGACAATATCAGGTAACCAACGAATCTTTTTAGTAGGAGTCATGAACATCATTGGATACATGATAGCCCTGTCATAATTACATGGGGCATATTCACCGCCAACTTTGAAATCTTGTTTATCAATTTGTTCCCAAAGAAATGCTTTAAACGTTTTCAAATGTGTTTGTGCCCAGGCAGATTTTTGAAAAGATCGTTTATGCATCCATTTACTTTCATTGTGTTCCGGCCTGACACGCCCTCCATCACTAGATTGAAAAGTTCCATATGTAATCCAACATCTTTTCCTATTATAAACTTCATTAAGTCTGGTTAGTACTCCGCTATGGGCTAGCCAATCATCCATGTCTACAACAACTATTATATCTTCTTCAGATTTAATGTATTGATCTAAATACTCTACACTGTTTGCCAACCATTTCATATTCCTATCGTTGGAATGATAAAACGTTTTATCATTTGCGTTCATCTTGATTTCAGATAAACTATTGTCTGTTGAAGCGTCATCTACTAGCACATGAACATAATTTTCATAAGTCTGGTTGCTAATACTTTCCATATGCTGTTTGATCCAGGCAGAACAATTATATCCACATGAAAAAACAATGAACCTATGATTTATTTGTGTCCTAGTATGTTTATACCGTTCATATGGCAGTTTGGCTTTAAAATAGTTGCCCATACTTTTTTGCAATGTATATCCTAGTATTTTGTCATTCTTCGGATGAATATTATAAACATACATTTCACCGCTGACATATTCAAGTCTTTCCGACGGACACATTTCTAGCAGTGGAAATCCAATTGCAAAATCATAAGCCGATAATGCATATTCACCATCTTGTGTTTTAAGATCTTCCACTTGTATAGCATTGTATAAAAAAACTTTGAATGTTCGCGGCGCACGAAACAACCAGACTTTTTCTGCACGATACCCACGGCTTTTGACAACCTCTTTTTTGTATCTTCCACAAGGCGTGTCGTCCACGCCATCAGTGCGGACAGGACAGCCATATGTCATCCAAGATCCTTTTGTCCGATATATTTCAGCAATTTGTTCTACCACTTGACTATGTACTAGCCAATCGTCAAGGTCTACTACAAATATGATATCTTCCAGACTTTGGATATACGGCTTTACAAGATATTGCACTGCGTTTGCTAACCATCCTTTGCCCCGCCGTTCACGTTTTATTGCAGTGCACCGTGGATGTGCGTAACGTGAAATTTCATTCCAAGTATTATCGGAACTGGCATCATCTACTATTAAATGAATAAAATTTTTATATGTTTGCCCACTAATACTTTTCATATGCTGTTTAACAAACGGACCCACGTTTTTACCGCAAGAAAAAATTATAAATCTCATTTTTCATCCCTGGTTAAAAAGGTTACGAATCTTATTAGTTCGTATATTCCGATATTGGTTAAACTAGTTGATAGTTGTTTATCTGTTTTCGGCACAGTATATGGTTTGTTCATACCTTGTACACGACAAATATTTGGATAACTTTTTTTCACACGTGCTAGCATTACCCGCCGCGCAACATTAGTGATCTGACAAAGGCGTGTTTCTGTAACATAGAATAAATCTACTAGCGATTCAAAAGTATGTCCATGAAAAACATGTGACAGGATAATTGCTTTTGTCCGATCTGATTTTAATCGATTAAAAGCGGATAAACAGGTGGCTGCAAATTCTTTTAACAATAATTGTTCTTCAGCAGAAATGTGGTTATCAAACAATGTTGAAGAAAGGGGATTAGACTTTTCTTCGTCTAGCATTAGTTTATCAATTGAAAACAGTTTGTAAAACCCATCAAGTGGGGCGGTCTTACATTTTTTCCATACAGAACGGGGTATTTTGACCTGATCTTGCGCCCGGATCAAGTCCAGGACGTGTCCGTACAGTCTGCGGCGTGAAAAGGTACGTAAATCCCTTTGTGCAGGATCGTGGCGGTTAATACAGCGCATCATCACTATTACAAGTTCGTTGACAAGATCTTCAACATCGTATGCAGGATTAGCAGTTAAAAGTCGGCCATAATAAGATCGTGCTACTATATTTATGAGGTCCATATGGGCTAATAGTTCGTTCATGACCAATAATTCCGGTATGGAAATTTGCTGACTGCTGTGAATGCAATATGAGTTAAAATCTGTTCGCTAGGCTTTCCAACAGATCGTGGTCGGCGAACCCATATGCCGCCTAGTCTTTTGCCTAATCGTCTTTCACCCTTATACTTCCAACGAAAGACGTTTAACAATCCAATACCTTTTGGCAATTCGTTTACGCTGATTACATTGGGCGGACAAACGAATGTCAGTGTATGGCAGTAAGCAAGATAGTTCTTCCATTTTTTGTCATGTAAAAAATCAGCCCTATTACTTTTAAATTCAAAAATACGAATCTTTCGTGCATAACAATTAATTCTAATCAGGTCGAAACGGTGATTATCAATTCCAAATTCAAATAAACATACTTCATGACCACTTAGAGGAAATGGCTTGTCTGATACCGGCCTGAACCATTGACGAATATCAGATGTGCTAATATTCGGGTCAATAACATATCTACTGTCTAATGTTTGGAATAACATTGGTTTTCACATTTATATATATTTTGGAACATGGTTAATGGTTCTAATTCCCTTTTTGGAGTTTGGCAAATTTCCATGGTGCTAGACAAAGTTTAAATTATATATGGAGCGTGAGATACTGCTATGGCCCCCAACCACTATTGATTTGCCCAAACACCCTCCCCCCTTCTCAATAGCTAGTCGATAACCGCTGCTGTTCTTGCCATTGCTAGCCACTACTAACCTCTGTTCACCAATAGCTAGTAGGTTTAAACCATTGCTAGCACCATACATACCATCACACCCTGTCCGTCTGCCACAATAGCTAGTGTTGTTTCCTTTCTTAATAACATTGCTAGCTAAGATCATGGCCTGTGTTCCCATATCAATACGTTCCCTATGTTTATTAATTCATTATTGGCTTGATATATCCATAATTTACCACATAAACAAAGGTGGCCTCCGTGATCTGCCGGTATCATAAACCCATCTCTATATCCACGTTCCTGACTATCCCACCAATGGCTGTCCTTTGCTAGCATCCATTCTTTTATATCCATCTGCTTTCCACAGATAGAACAGATAACAGGACTGCATTCTTTTGTTTCTTTATATAATGTTAATTTAGATTTACTAGTCAACAGATGTGGGTTTCCATTATCATCATGTGCAACGGCATAACTGTATCCTAATATACCTTCTGGTTGTTTATACACATGATTAACTATCATTACAACAACTTCATCTGCCATCCATAAATCAATATTCATTCCCTTTTGTAGATCCTTTATTGATAGCTTACCCATTGCTAGCTCCTTTCAATTGTTAGTTCATTCATTACTAGTAGCTTTCTATATATGCACAGGTTAAATATATAAATGCCCTGTGGAGTGATCAGAACCGCTTCCCTGGCATAATTTTACTAGCACTGCCCCCATTTTCTTTCCTGTATAAACATTCCTTTACATATGAAATCATAACACATTTTCCTTATCCCATACACAACAACTTGTTTATCAACACCACAATCATAATACAGCCCTTACTCCCTTATTTCCACCCCCTTATACATATCTCAACTTTCTTTCCTCCTATACATTCTATTCCCTTCCCTACTTTCTTTCCCATACAATTGTTTGATATTCTTAGTCATTAAACAGTTTATCCCCAATAGATAGTACATAATATAATGGCTATACAAACATTAGCTATTGCAAACCATACTAGACAAAGCTTTTTCCAGCTTTCTTTCTTATGTTTTTTATCCAACATATTTCTTCCTTTCTCCTATTACTATTTTATCCTATCCATCTTCCCCTGGCATCTCTAGGGATATTAAGCATTTCCTTTCTCAATGCGTTGCTGTCTCTTTCACTCCATGAACAGTATTTCCATGGAATAGTTAAATTCTTGGTCGGTTCTATATCCTTTTCCAACGCTTCAACAGGTTTATTCAAATATCCTGTTCTTACCTGCCACAACAATACCGGCTTTTGTTCGGTCAAATAACTTTGTTCATCAGGATAAACAGCTTCTACAAACCGGCCTGTAAATCTGTGTACTGCACCTACTATCAATCCAGAAGTATTTAGGGTCTTAAACCGATACATCATTCTTTCTTTCTTGACAACATCTAAATCCAATTTTACTACAGCATGTACAATCACAGAATCCCCGATCTTAAACTTTGGTATCTTTTTCATTTATCCCCCTTTCTTTAGCTATTATCTTTTTCTTCACTTCAATCTTGGCTATTAGTTCTCGCACATCTTTTTTATTCATTTACTAACCCCTTTTTGATCTATTACTTCGTATAAACAATAGTAACCCTTTCTAATTCCCTTTGTATATATTCTTCGTATAAGCAAAAAGGACAACAGCTAAGAGGACCACCACATCTGTTTGTCCTATGATCAATCCGCAATTCAGTTAAAGCTTCTTCCCTGTCTCTTTCATCCTCTGCTGCTTCGCCCATTTTCTTTCCTTTCTTATCCATTATATTTATACATCTCCTATACGAACAGAACGATTTTTACTCACTACTAGTTGAAGTCCTATACTACTATTTAACATCAACGTTGTTATTGTTGCTTTACTTTGATTGTTACAAATCTGAAGCTGACATGAACATCCTTTTTTGTTTATTTTATCAGCCGTATATCGAATTCCTTTTAACAATCCATCCAATTCTTCTAATAAACTATTTTCATCTGCTGACAGCCAATTTACATTATCCATTACTAGCTCCTTTCTCTTTATTTTATTCCCACATATGCTTATATATACAAATTTCATGCCTAGGAATACATAAATAAGCTTGTGTACAAAGTTTGCAAGAAGCTATTGGATCACAATCTCCATGTTTAGCCCATATTATTAAATCCATTTCTTCTTGCCAATGAGGCCACCAAATAGACAATCTGCTTTTCTTATACATTTGCTTTTCTCCATAATCCTGCTTCTTTTAAACAGGTTATTACATTGTTCAACAATGTTCCATCACCATATCCTCTTACTAGTAATTCATTGTTTCTTTCCCAAACGGTAACACACTGTCTATGATCTATCAACGTTATATGACTGCCCTTCATTATATTGTTTCCTGTTCCCCAAGTCCGGCCATGCACTGGCACACTGTTCCACAAATCGTCTAATGCTTTACGTGCTTCTACTAGTATGTCTTTCATCTTTGTTCCACACCTTATTTTTTTAGTGCATTCTTGACCTTTGATCTGAGCCGGAAAAAAGCCTGTCATTTTCCTGCCCTAGATTTGACCTGAAACCGTACCTGGCTGAAAGCCTTACCAGGCTTGAGTTTGT
>Ga0255055_10001063_pt1 | contig 20862 bp, 37 predicted proteins | sample JV7_2_27_MG_FD_188633 | JGI IMG/M metagenome (GOLD analysis project Ga0255055, IMG submission 188633) | Seawater microbial communities from Jervis Inlet, British Columbia, Canada - JV7_2_27 | ecosystem: Environmental > Aquatic > Marine > Inlet | place: Canada: British Columbia | collected...
ATGAGAAAAAAGAACTTTTGGTCAAGAGAACATATGGCTATGAGAATATTATTAGTAGAAGATAGAATTGATAGATTAGAAAGGAAACGTGGTAAAAAATGATTGAGGTGAATGAGTGATGAGAGAAAAAGACGCGTGTGATATATGTATAGAACGAGCAAGAAAAATATTGAAACAAAACAAAAAGAAAACCGACCTTTTTAATTTGGGTGGTTGTGGTCTGTTTTGTTGTGACCATATATACAAGACTGAAGGCATAATAAAAAGGAGGTAGTAATATGAAAGATAAATATCTACAAAATAAAATACGAGATATTAGTAAACAAATAGAAAATCTATCAAACCAAATATCAAAAATAGAAGAATCGCAAATATCTGAAATGAAGTTACAGAAAATGCATGACGATATGGAACTTATGATAAAAGAAAGTAAAACATTATATGATATGCAATCTTATTACACAAAATGTTTTGATAAAACACATAAAACTATGCAAAAAAGTCTAAAACGTCATTTAAAAGAAATAGCAAAAAGTATAGATATGAACTATGACCATTATGACAACTCAATATTCCAATTAGCAAAATTATTACAAAAAAAAGGTGTAATTACGCTGGAGGAGTATATACAAAGATTAAGTAAGAAAAAAGAGGTGTGTGAGTGATGAAAATAGGGTTATACAATTTAGAACCAAAAATTGTTAATAGTGCTATGATGAGGGTTAGCTCATATCATAAGAAGCGGGGCGATCAGGTAGAACGATACGGCGTATTAAAACATGACGAATATAATATGATATATGCCTTCTCAATTTTTAATTTCACACCAAAACCATTTATAAGAATTGATATGATTAAAGGCGGATCTGGGTTCGATATTAAAAAGAAACTACCTAAAGAAATAGACGAATGCTATTATGATTGGTCATTATATCCAGATTGCGATTTTTCTTTAATATGGTTCAGTGAGGGTTGTATTCGAAACTGCCCTTTTTGTATTGTTAGACAAAAAGAAGGATATATCCACCCAGTAACACCCAGAAACCTTAATCCTAACGGTAAATATATCAAGGTTATGGATAATAATTTTTTTGCTAACCCTAAATGGCGATCAGCAGTATTACAATTATTAGAATGGGGGCAATTAGTGGACTTTCAGGGCGTAGATGTCAGACTTATTAATAAAGAACAGGCGAATGCCCTTAATTCTATAAAACACCATAAAAGGATAAAAATAGCATGGGATAACCCGAAAGAAGATATTTTAAAACATATTAAACGTATGCTAAAATGGGTTAAACCCTATAAGATCATGTGTTATGTTTTGATAGGTTATTGGTCTACACCAAAAGAAGATCTATATCGTGTGGAAAAATTAAGGGATCTGGGTATAGATCCATACATAATGCCTTTTGATAAACATGACCGATACCAAAAGGATTTCACAAGGTGGGTTAATCATAAAGCAATATTCAATACGGTTTCATGGAAAGATTATGATAGGGGTGTTAAAAAATGAATATAATTGAAAAAACTTGTCCTATATGCAAGAAACATAAGATCAAAGTTTATCATAGACCAAAATGCTATGGGGAGCATAAAGCTATGGCTGGAAGCAATAAAAAAAGAATACCGACTTTGTATAATGAAGTTTTTGAGGTCATAGAAAATTGTAAATGCGGGGCTAAAAAAAAGGATATAAACACTAAGTTTAAAGGCGGTAAGCCTATGTCTAACGAAAATGTAATAAAAAGAATGAAGGATTTGGGTATATCATGCTTGAAGTAAATAAAATTCATCATGGAGATTGTATTGAAGTTATGAAAACCTTTCCTGACAACAGCATAGACCATATTATAACTGATCCACCTTATTGTTTAACACAACAAAACTATGGGTTTGAAAGAGGCGAAGATAGTCCATTTAAAAGAACTGCAAAAGGCGGATTTATGGGTAAATTATGGGATAATGATATTGCATTAAATCATTCTGTATGGAAAGAAGCCTTCAGAATCCTTAAATCCGGTGGCTATCTTTTAGCATTCGGTGGGACAAGGACATATCATAGATTAACTTGTGCAATAGAAGATTCAGGATTTCAGATAAGGGATTGTATGATGTGGCTTTATGGTTCAGGATTTCCTAAGAGTTTAAACATAGGGAAAAAATCAGGCAATAAAGATTGGGAAGGTTGGGGAACTGCCTTAAAACCCGCATGGGAGCCAATAATCATGGCTATGAAGCCTGTTGATAAAAACTTTTGTAATAATGCTTTAACTCATGGTATCGCAGGATTGAATATAGATGCTTGTCGGATAAATGGAATAACTAATAAAGATAAAATTAAAAGGCAAAGTTTTCAAAATATTGAAAATCTTAAAAAAGATAATGGTATGTTCGGAGTAAGAAATAAACATACTGATTTTAATTCAAAAGGTCGCTTCCCTGCTAATCTTATTTTAGACGAAGAAGCTGGAAAGATGTTAGATGAGCAGAGTGGAATAAGCAGTTCTAATAAATCTGATTATAATTGGAACTTATCAAAACAAGGGATTATACCATTAACAAAAAATATAAAAAGCGGTATTCATTTTGGAGATTCAGGCGGAGCATCTCGCTTCTTTTACACAGCTAAAGCCTCAAAGGGCGAAAGGAATGAAGGATTAGACGATTTTGAAGAAGAACAAAAATGGTTGAATGGTGGAGGAGGAACAGGAATTTCAGCAAGAGAAAACATTATTGCAAAGAATATCCACCCCACCGTTAAACCAATAAAACTTATGGAATATCTAATTAAACTTGTCACACGAAAGGAACACATAGTTTTAGACCCATTTTTAGGGAGTGGAAGCACTGCGGTAGCTTGTCGTAGATTAGGCAGACCTTTCATAGGCATAGAAAAAGAAGCCGAATATGTGAAAATAGCTAAAGGACGGATAAAGAAGGAATTAGAACAAAAGAAATTAACGGAGATAGGTGGTAAATCATGAATAACTTAGCAGAACTTGGAATTTTAATCCTAGGCACGATATGCCTTTTTGTTTGGGTTTGGGCTATAAAACGTAAGTGGGGGGAGAAATTTGAATGAACTATATTGATATGGCAGCATATTATACCATGGTCTTATTTGTTGGTGTGTGGATCTTAGCTGCAGGTGCATTATTATTTTATGAATTGTGGAAGTGGGGGAAAAGAAATATCACTAAAAACCTTGATGGGGAATTGGTAGATTCATACCCTGAAAATACCACTCGGTAACTTACCCGGGGTGTTGTATACCGTGGTATCAACTCCGCCTCGTTAGTTTTAAACCGAGTATAATCCTATCGGGTTGGTGGGAATATGCCTTATATACCGAAAAAACGTAAATGTCCGTATTGTAAGAAGTGGAATAAAAAGAGCTTTAGATGGAAAAAGAAAACATTATGTCTAAATCCTAAATGTAATTGTTGGTATTAATAATCAAAGAATTGTTCTGCTAAGTCAGAGTGCCTCTTAGACCTAGATAAGTATGGTTCTAGCCCCTTAGTTTGTTTGTGGCCTGAAAAATGCATCTGTGCGGTTATTGGCATTCCAGAATCAGCATTCGATTGTAGACGGGTATGCCTGAATAAGTGCGACCATACAGCACCACCCACGTGTTCAGTATACTTATCGCCTATATTCTTTAGCTTGATCTGATACCACCTATCAGTAAATTGAAACAAGACATCTGTTTCAACGTCATTAATAAACATAGAAATAAGTCGCCAAAACGGTATCTTATCTGGTATGAATTTTTGGGTTCTTCTGAATGTCATGACATCTCTTACCACCTTATCCCGCTTTAAAGTGGGTATATCAATGCATAATTTATCGTCTTCCATGTAGAAGTTATCCCTTCTCAATTCAAGAGCCTCGTTTATCCTTGCACCTGTTAGATATAATATAGCCGTCAGTGCTTTCATATCAAAGCGTTCTAATTTATCAATGATAAATGCCACTTGATCCCTAGTTAAATGATCCCTTTTAGTATGTATTCGGGTATGTTTATTCTTCAATAGGGACACCCCTCACAGTCTTTGGGCGGTTCGTCTTTCCCTTTTTTTGCGAATTGCCTTCTGTGTTCGTGTTTTTTCCTTCAATTTCTTCAGTTTGGTTGATAATAATAGGTTTATCCTTCCTTACCGCCGTTAGCCACATTTTCTTAACATTATACCATTCTTCAGGGAATTTCCGTCCTATTTTACGGATTAGAAAGCTTTTACGGGACGATATAGAACCACAGGGTTCCCCTGTAATCACAGAAATATCATTTGTCTTGAATCCCCCAAGTCTGGTAAGAAACAGTTCTAGTCTAGCTAGAAACTGTTTGTGTCTATTCTTATCTTCTAGTGTTAGTTCGTCATAGCTGTGAAGGTCTTTTAGCCTGTTATATTCTTTTTTAACTTCTTTTGGTAGCTCTGGAAAGTTAAAGTGCGTCAAATAATTTGGCATCTTAGAAAAGATGTTTATGACAATTTCCTCACTAATTACCTTATTACCCGCTTTCATATACAAATATTTTAGATTTTCTTTAATATGAAAAGGCTCTTTAACAAAAGGATTCTTATCCCTGAAGAATACAACTGCCTTGCCCCTTTTATAAACATACACCCAAAACTTAACTCGCCAGTTTCTAAAGTATTCGTTCAAGTCCCATATTCTAGGAATACATAAGATAGTAGCCTGATTTTCTTTCCTAGCTAAAGCAAATACTTTATTCAGATACTTTTGTCCCATAGAATACCAGTCAAGTTTATATGCGATCCTTATCGCCTCGTCTGCATTAATCACAGAATACTTTGGCAAGGTTGTTAGCTTCTTATAGACCTCGTCATACTTTGGTTGGAATAATGTATTGTTTTCTATGTTATAGTTTTCATCTCCGAAGATCCCTAGTTCGTTGGCAAGTGTTGATTTACCGCTGCCTTCCTCTCCAGATATAGCAATTACACTATCCCAGTCCTTCCTAGTCCTTTTAATGATTGTTATATCAATAAAGTCTAGAAGTCTTTGGTCTAATGGTTCTGTGAATAGTTCTTTATACATTAAACCCCCGCCTGTTCTTTCATCTTACTTCTGCGGCTCTTGCGATACTTTAACTGTATTCCTATTCCTATTTCCTGTTTGTATAGCAATAGATTAGTATAAGCATCGATAAGATGTCTAGCTATCTTCCTTTGAAACATCTTATGATTTATCTTATTTTTCGGTGTTGTTAGCCAAATATTCATCATTTTCTCTGCTTTCTTGGTGTTTTTATCTATTTCTTTAAGTAAATGTTTGCGTTCTGATACACAAACAAGTCTATTTCTAAGTATCAATAGACCGCTTAGAAAAGGTTCTAGTGCTTGGTTTTCCCCACGAAGCACACGATAGTTAAGCATATCTAATTCATCAAAGTATCTGGATATTGTAATAAGCTCGGCATTCATCGTATTCCATTCAGTTGCCGTATCTTCACGCTTTCGTGGGTTCTTTTCTTCACTATCCATTCACAGCACCTTCATGGCGGGGTTGGACCTACAGGTGTCGGTGTCCCGCCCCCTAATCTTATGTCTAGTATGTCCAATATTTGGTTGTTAAAGTCGTTCTGTGCTGCCATGTTTGAACTAGATGACTGTGCGATGTCAGTGAGATACTGACCGCCAAAGATTACGATCAATGCCAACAATATGAATACCATACCTGACATTAGTATAGCCTGATTCCGTTGCAACCATGATTCACGATTGAACCGTTCGAAGTCTTGCTCTTGCGATATTTGCGATACTAATCGTTGATCCTCATCAATAACTGCTATCTCATTAGTTTTAGGCTCAAACTTGGTTGCAAAGTATTGGTCACGTTTTGGGCTATACATTATAACTAACCCACCTTTCCTAGAACCCGCAAGGATCTTAACTGTATCCAATGGGACTGGTTTGATCTTCTTACGGGATAGAAGGAAGCATAGCTTATCTATTCCATGTATCCGCTTTAACCTAGCCATATCTATCGATGAATGCATACCATGTTCTCTTGCAGATATTATGATCACAAAGAACGGGTATACATTCGGTAGCATAATAAATATACCAAATCCTGTTATCAATACTCCGATTAACATATAAATTGATTCTAACAACATATTTTACACCCCGTTATTTTTTTAACACTATGTAATATCTGAAACACAAACATCGATATAAATATTGATGTTGCTAATGTGGCAAAAAATATAAACGTTGGAGCTGCACCCAATGTTGTGGACATTACACCAAAACCAATAGCACCATAAAATAACATAGCACCTATCATAGAAGCTATAATCATTTCTAACATCAACATCTTTTTCTTATCTGTCCATTTACCTTTCATATTAACACCCCACCAATATCCTAACCATTATTATAATAAAAATAGCTTCCCAAAAACTAACCTTCACTTCCCATTTATTAATTTTCATATTCACACCTCACTTAAATAGTCTACCAACAAGTGGTAAACCTTTATTCTGTTCTTCAGGTTCTTTCTGTATGTTTGTTTGTGTTATCTGGTGTTTGGTTGTTTCTGCGATAACGTTTAACATCTTGGCGTCTTTAGATTTACTTAGCCCCAATTCTAGGAAGTCTAGTATCATATTCTTTAATGGTAATATCCAAATAGTTCGTAGTTCAAATACTTTTGATTCATGTATAAATGTCCGGGTTAAATCCCTTCCAGTGATCATACATATCCTAGAAATTTGTTCGTCGGTTACGTTAGCTGTTTTGCCATGTCTTTCAAATATAGATTGTATAGTTGATTCAATATAATCCGAACATATAGCGTTGCATATCCTTAGCTTCTTTTCATCACGAACCCATATATGAATACCGTCTTTCGTAATCATTCGGGAATTACCCTGCACTTTATTTATAAATTCTTCTATGGTTGTCCCATCTTCTAGAATCTGTGCGTAAGTATTCTGCTGTATCGCATATTGTTGTTCATCAGCAGAAGGAACGTTTTCGTTTCGCATAATATACTTTTCACGAACAACTATATAAAAGTTTATTAACAACGCCAACCTATGTAATGTAAGCGGGGGAATGTGGCATGGCTCAGTCACGAGGTCAAAAAACCTTTGTTGAGGTAGAAGTATTTTCTTCAGGCGGAACTGTGCAAGAGCACGTGACATCGTATCGTGACAAGTATGGTCATACTACAGTTACAAGGGAGATTGTCGGCGTTGCAGGACCAAGATCTACACCCGCAACACCCGCAGGTCCACAAGTGGAAATAAGAAGGGATTACGGGGTTGTTAGACCACCCGCAATAGCTCAACCAAAACCCGCAGGATATGTTGGGCAAGTTGTCCCACCAAGGGTTAGTGAACCATTAGTTCAATGGGCAGAACCACCAACACCTATACGTGAGATGACAACCGAAGTTATATCAGCAGGTGGCACAGTTCAAGAGCATGTGACAAGTGGTCGTGATATTGAACCTGAAAAGTATTTTGAAAGACCTTTGCGTGAAGGGGAAACTGAAGTATCCCGTTATACTGATATTATAACATACGGCTCAGCTCAATTTATCAGAGGCGTTGGGACTGCACCTTTAGCAGGTTTAAGTTTGGTAAGTGGTCAGTTCTTTTATAAAGCGGCAACCGATCCTATTGGAACGGGGACGGCAATGTTACGTTCTGCACGTTATGATCCATTCGGAACTGCAGGGACTGTTGTCGGGCTATCGGGTCTTAAAGCAACCGCAAGTATAGCGTCAGGTGGTTATCAGATGCCTATCGGTATTGAAACCAAAACAAGTATTAAAATACCAACAAGCAAGACTGGGGCAACAACATATTATCGTGGTATTAGTATTCGTGTTGGAACCAAGGGTTATAATGTTCTAGGTTATCAAAAAGGTCGTGGGTTTGTTACAGGAACTAAAGCATTAGATTTGCCGCACATTCGTAAGAGTATGTATGAAAAAGGGGAATTTGCAGCTGTTACCGCAGGGGAAGCTGCTATTATGATTAAATCATTAAAGAAACATTCGCCAAAGGAATATTTCCAATATAAAACCGCCTTGGATATTATGCGTCAAACTAAATCAACTGAAAGTATGTATAGAAGTCCCTTCCCTGAAACAACAAAGACACTTGGCGAATTTGGGGTTAAAAAGGTTCTAGGGTTCGCTAAGAAACATCAAGGCTCGGTTCTTAGACAAGAGAAGGTTCTTTATGGTTCTTTCCCAACACAGGCGCAAATAATGCCACGATTGAAAAGACTTCCTGCGGATATTGATATTCATATTAAAGGAACGGAATTAAAGGTAGCAGGTTATGCTAAGTCATTATTAACTGATTTAAAAAAGACTGGTGGGCAGTTTAAAATCTCTGCCAAGAAACCTATGTTAATAGAAGCCAAAATTGGTGGCAAGTGGCATCATGCCGTAGACATTCATGCTGTGGGTGGGACATCTGCAAGTGGGGTTGTGCCGCCAAAAGCTTTTGGATTAATGGTAGATCAACCCGCTGTGCGTATTCAAGGTTTACAAGTTCAAAGGTTGTCAGCACAGGGTGTTGCTAAAGGACGTTCAATATTGTCACTGCGTAAGGAAGGTATAGGCCCTGCATCTCACAGAGTGAAAGACATACCTGACTTCTTTGCTGTGCAGGAAACACTGGCAAGATCTAAATTCATCGGTGGTAAGGCAATTTTATCGTCTTTGAAAACATTAAAATCAACATATCCGAAGGCAATACAACAGATGACACCGTCGGGAGTTTCATCTCCGGTAGCTGCATCAAGTCCGTTTTCAGGAAGCTTAGCAGTGGGTTCGCTAGGGATTCCATCATTAAAAACATCTCCCTTATCAAGTTCAAGGATTGTATCACGTTCTCCAAGTCCGTTTAGTTCTAGCCCTATCAGTTCTAGGGCATCAAGTCCATTCGTATCTAAATCCCCATATACTTCTTATCGTCCAAAAAGTCCTTCTTACTCTCCCCCTTACAGTCCGCCAAGCTCTCCGCCATACAGTCCGGTATCAAGTCCGCCTTACAGTCCCACAAGTAGCCCACCTTATAGTCCGTCATACAGTCCCCCAAGTTCTCCCCCATCAACAATGATATTTCCAATTTCTATTCCTAATCCTTTCAAGCCACCAAAAGGTAGACGAAAGGGCTTTAATTTAATAGGTGTGACATCTAAAACTAAATACACACCAAGCTTAACAGCTCGGCTGTTAGACATTCGTGGAAAGAAGCCACGATATGGAAAAATGGAGTCGCTAATGTTGCGACCAAAAAGATTTTAATGGAGATGATAAAATGGGAGAATTGGATTATATAAGTGGCGGTGTAAGAATAACCACTAAAAAATGTAAGAAATGCAGTAATAGCATAATACTGTTTGATAAAAAATCTAAAAGAAAAGGACTATGTATAGTATGCGCAGGTAAAATTTAAGGAGATGATAAAATGGTAAAGAAATATAAATTAGTATTAACCCACAGAGGTGGGCGAGTATATGCACATGGAAAACGTAAGGGAAAAACTGCTACAGTTTCAACATGGGGAACTGGCACAAAGAAGTATTTACAGGCAAGAAAAAGAAATATACTTAAAAACAGGAGAGGTGTTAAATCTGCAAAAATTGTATTAGTTAAAAAAAGGAGAAAATTAAGAAGTCGTGGATTCGACCTATTCAGTGGTGGTAGTTTTTAAGGAGATGATAAAATGGTATATGTAAAATTAGAACACCCAAGTGGTCGTGTGACCACAAAAAAATTAAATATAAAAAGTAAAAACTTAAAAATAATACAAAAAAAATACCTACAGTCTGCAGATCATCAAAGAACAGAGGCTTATCCTATTGCAGTTGTTAAAGGTAAAAAGAAAAGAAGAAAAAGAAGAAGTAGTGGATTCAATATATTCGGTGGTGGTAGTTTTTAATGGGGCTGTTTACCTCACTAGAATTGGTCAGTTGGCATGGACTGGGCATTAGACGCAAGAGTAAATATGCAACGTGTGTAAGTTGTGGTAAACATAGAAGGATAGACGAGTTTGGATTATGTATACAATGTCTTGCACGTGGTCCACGCAAGGGACGAACTGACGATGTATTCAAATACTGGGTGTCTAATATATGAAAGGATTTGCATTCGATATGATGTATGGGCTAATAAGCCTCTGTGTGTTAATCATAGTTATATGGGCAGTCACGAATGTAGTTTATGATATAGACGATTCTCCGATATTTACAGGGACAACACAAGGTAATAATACAGTCGGTTATATGAAAGATTCTACTAATATATGGCAAGGTGCAGTTCTTGCTCTTGCTGTAGCAATAGGGGTTGGTGCAATGGTAACAGCATTCTTTAGCCAGTCACACCCAATGGCTTTCGTGGCAATGATATTCTTTAACATAGTCATGTATTTTGTTTTGGGTGTGTTATCCAATGGATTTGAATCCATGTTAGTCGGTCAGGGAATGGCAACGACAAGTAATCTATTACCCGTTGCACTTACAGTTGTGAGGAATATACCTATATTCGGCGTAGTCTTTGGATTCCTGATAAGTATAATGATGGCGTTGAGGCGGAACTGATGAAGAAACTATTAATATTCGTGTTAATGGTAGCAGTTTTATCTAGTGTGGTTATTGCACCATGGTATGATCCATTATATAATTATCGTTATTCTATTGATCAAAACACAACAGAATGGACTGCCTTCCCTGTGAATAATACTTTCGGTTTACAGTCAGAAATATTCTGGACGCAGGGGAATGATTTAACTTATGTTTATACTGACGCTGCTTTTCCATCAGCAACATCGTTTTTATTCGCAACTGCTTTGTTGGAGATGCCCACATTAAACGAATCGTCATGTCTTGGTGGTAATGTCACAGGTTTTTATGATACTTTAGACCCTTACGTATGGATACCGTTTTGTGACGAGGATATGTATCAGAACGTTCTAGGTGCTGATGCAACTCCAGAAGGTTCGCCTCAAGAAGTAACCGCTATCTTTGGTAAGGGAATGCAAGGGGACGGTAATGATGCTATAGAAACCGCAGAAACCGGCGCAGTAGAAGAATTTACCATATCTTTATGGTTTAATACTAACGACACTTCAGCACACCAGTTTATAGCTTCTAGGGATACGGGCGGGGCGAATCGTATTAAATTGGTTTTATTAAGCACTGGTGTATTAGAATTTCAAACTTATGACGGTAGTTCTTGGGTAACTCTTTCAGCTTCAGGTCTTGGGACTGATACATGGTTTCATATTGTCGCCATGCTTAACTCAACGCACCAAGTGCTTTATGTTAATGGGACGGAAATAGACGCGGATTCTGCTAATACGGGGGTCGGTTTAGTATGGAAATATTGTATAGGTGGGGACAATTCTGCTGGTGCTGGTGGGGATTGCTCTGGCACTTACTTTAAAGGAACTATAGACAACTTCCAGTTATTTAATTCAACCCCAACTGACCAAGCCCAATGGGTTTTAGACCAATATCATACAGGGATAAATGCATATACTTCTTTAGGTATAGAAGAACAAGACACCCCTTATATTTATTCAGATGACGATTCCGCACCTGTGAATGTTACGGAACTTGCAAATAACACATATACACTAAACGTTTATTATAATGATACCACAGTGACAAACATTATAAACATCAATTATATCTATAATATCACAACTTACGATGTGAATACATACGCAATAAATTCAACACATAACAGATATAATTACAGCGTGAATGCTTCTAAACTATTCAATGATGAAACAGATACAGTCCAGTCGTTCTGGAATTATACTGTAAATATGACGAATGGAACACAGATAATCGTCAATACCTCAAATCAAACAGCAAATACAGTATTCGCATACATTCTTTCAACATTTACAGCGGATAAAGACTTATATTTAGCGGGAGAGGGAATTATATTTACCCTTAACTACACAAACCTATCTAGCTTAGCCACGATAAGTGGTTGGCTATACTTTAATTCTACAAACACGACACCAACTTTTAGATCGAATTCTTGGGAAGACAACACTTTCATACCGAATGTTACTGTGCCTGTAACAACCTTTCCGTCGTATGGTTACCTTAGCGTTACTTACGACGGAAAAACTCGGTATGTTAATCTGACCGATACTATTTCGGGTTATGATTTTAATCTAACAATATGTGGCGTTGGACAACAAACCTTGCAGCTTCAGGGTTATGAAGAAAAGACCGATGAATTGATGAATATAACCGGAACGATTAACATCGAAGCGTGGTCATCATCAAGTCTTTCTAAACTATTCAATTTATCTTTCACACGTGGACAAACACATAATATATGTATTAATCCAAATTGGGCTTCTTTAGATCTTAATGCGACAATAGAATACCAAAACGATGAAGATACTGCATTTTATAATGATACATTCGACCAAAGGCATCACTATCTCACAAACTTAGGTGTAACAAATACGTCGCAAGATGTTATGTTATATTTATTAAACCAAACATTCGATAGTCAAATAATTGTTACGGTTACTGATGCTTTCGGGACTTTGGTCGATGGCGTGATAGTTAAAGCCCAAAGGTGGTTCGGAGATGTATATAAGTCAGTTGCTATGGGACAAACTGGAGATAACGGCGAAGTTGCCATTAATTTGGAAGCTTACAAATATTATAGGTTTATTTTAGAAAAGGAAGGCGATGTGTTACGAATTACACCCGCGTCGTCTGTGCATGACAATATTCGTATTAGTTATTCTGATTTGGACGCATCTGATTGGTTAATATATAGTTCAGGTGTAAGTGCGTTCTGTAGTGTTAATGTTACTGATTATTTAGTTTGCACTGTGAACAATGCGGGTGGGACTGCAGTTCAAGGTCGTTTATTGGTTCAAAGGCTCGGTGCAGCAACATGGTCTACTGTTTGCGATACTACAGCTACTGGATCATCTTTCACTATACCATGTCTAGTTGGTAACACAACAGGTTCAACTATTTGGTATCGTGTGACACAGCTAACAAACACCACTGAATGGACATTAACAAGTGGTTTTGTAGACGATTTATCAACAACGGAGTATCAAAATGTTGGTGCGATTGCTTTGTTCATAGCAATAACAATTGGTTTCTTATTAACAATGTTCAAGCCAGATATAGGCTTTATGGTATCTTTAGCCATGATTATAGGAATACACCTGATAGGTATAGTTGAATTTGGCTTAAACTCTCTGTTTGCCTTAGGTGGTATGCTAATCATATTCATAATAGTTAGGGCGGTGCGTTCATGAAACTTGGAACCTTTATCGCTGTGATAGCATTAGTCGGTGTGGTAGCTATACTTGGTGCAACCGTTCAAACAGATATGGCAGAAAAATATGGCAAAACAACGGAAGATTTATCATACTTGAATAGGTCTAGTGATATACAGGATCAATTAAATTCAACTGCTACTGACTTATTAAATCCTGTAAATGTTCTAGCTAGTTTAGCTGAAGGTTTTTACGGCATGGTTGTTGGTGCTTTAACAGGTGTTCAAAAATCTTGGGCGTATGCGGGAATAGCACAAGAATTAGCAGCAGATATTGCACCGTTGTTAGGAATACCAGAACCTATTATGATTCTGATTGATATGTTAATCCATTTAACCATATTAGTTGGTATAATATACGTGTTTACGAAGGTTAATTTATGGCGTGGAACATAACTAATGTAAGTGCATTCGAGCAGATGTTTAACATCGTCGATGGAACTGGCGGTGTGTTTGGTATAATGTTAGTTTTAACATTATATGTTGGGGTTTATTCTTACGTATCAAGCAAATATGGCGTCAAAGACGGACTGTTAGCAGGGGGTGCAATAGGATTCATGTCATCACTTGCATTATACGCAGTTGATGCTGTGCCTCTGTATATTTTAGGTGCATCATTAGCTGTTGTATTATTAACCCTAGTTATCCAATTTGGTGGGGGTAAGGAGTAATGGCAATATTATTGGCAATGATACTTGGCGTTAGTCTTATCGCAATTATTTGTGCTTACATAGCAGTCAAGTCAGAAAATACGACTATGAAGATCATACCCTTAGTTATATGCATCGGGGCGTTGGTTACGAATCTAGTTCTTCTTACCAACGCCTCGGGGCTATCAGTTGTATATGATATGAGCATGAACGACGTAAATGATACTTATACGGATATAGATACGAATGTGACTTATACGATCCCATCAGAGATGAACACACTTTTTGAAAATCAGATATTTGTTTTATTAGCAATAGGTGGGTTGATATTCATACCACTAATATTTATATATGGATTTATCAAGGTCGTCGAATTTGCTTTTAATGCAACAAAGAAAGGACGGGGTTGAATAATGCATGAAACACTACATACTATTAGCGTCCATAATATTTATAGTTTTACTTACAACGGCGGGTATGACGGCACCTAGTCTTTCTGACGGTGTAACAATTACGGATAAGGTTGATAATACAACGGATAACTTTGTATTTACTAAAGATTCTTACGCAATTAGTAGTCGTTTAACGCATATCGGATTTGATGAAACCATTATGGAAACAGTTAAACCGACTGACATCGATAAGGACGAATTTAAAGGGGTTTTTACTGATACAGATATGAAGATTATTGAAACCAAAGACGGTGTTAAAGAATACCTTTATTTTAATAAAAATTTAACTATCGGTAAGGCTAATCAATTTTGGATAGGCTATCAGATGGATTTTCCTTTAACAGACGTTTACTATCAGGACGGTTTGGGTTATACTAAATGGGATTGGAAAACTGATTTTGAATCTAAGAAAATAAAGTTTTTCAACGGTAATGATTATTTATTTCGTCTAGCTACCCCACATCTAAAATTCAATGCAACTGATTGGGCAACTGGTAAATATAAGATACAAAAAGATGGGGATATAATCAGGTTGTGGGTTATTTTCCAAACCGATTGGGTTAAAGACGCTGTTTATCCAATAATAATGGATCCTGCGGTAGACACAAGGGTTGATATAGGAAACACTGGGTCAGGTTATGCTAATCGTGCGGGTTCTTCAAAATCACACCGTATAGTCGCTAATTCTACAGGGCATTTATTTGTTGGAAATTATATTTATACTGGTTCTTCAGGGGATAACCAACTAATCATATCAGCACAAGGACATTATTATTCTGGGACGGAAACAGCGATTGAGATGGGGGGAACGGTTGGTTCTATTCTTTATACTGGAGATTCTCGAGCCATAGATATGGAAATTAATAATGACATTCTTTATTGGGCTTTTGATTGCGAGGGTTTGGGTGGTGTATGTGTTTCGCAGTGTGATACTTCAACTGGTTGTGCAGCTAGTGCTAATTGGGATAAACCAACTGATGGAACTGATGGGTATGATTTATTAGCAACTATTAAAAATCCAGATGCATTAGAAGTATGGAATGATACATGGATAGGTATAGTCGCACCAGACGAATCAGGGACGCAAGAAATAGATTTATATGTATTTGATGGCACGACATGGAATCAAAAGGATTTAACTTCTGGTAGTGCGGATAAATGTTCTAATGGTCGTCTGAATATGATTAACGCAACATGGTGGACATTTTTAGCAAGAGAGCATGTTTTAAGTGACGAAACGGTATTTGCACAAACCTTTGATAATGGGACAACATGGGTTGATCATAGCGAAAGTGCTTTGCCCGGTTCTACTTGCGACCAGATGGAAACTGTAATAGATGAAGGTGGTGAACATGAACCACAACAGTGCACAGTAGATAACATAACAGAATCAACTATATGTAGTGATAGGGATATAACGAATAAAGATTCATGGTTTATTAAAATAAATGTAACGGGATTCTTCACACAAGAAACAAACCCATCGGGTGGTGCTTATTCTGTTGGGATTGGGTTCGATACTGTTAATGGGGATTATTACCAAGGATACACGGGATTAACTACAGACTATTATGTTGAAAATTCAACGGACATCGGGGAAACCTTTGGGACTGTTATAACATATCAGGACAATTTAGCGGGTGTTCGGGGTGGTGGGTTTACAGAAATTCTTTATGATAGCAATACAACTGTTATGCATTATTGGTTTACAGACGAAGGCGGGGACAATATATATTGGGCATATATTGATATGAGAGCGGGGGCACCGCCACCACCTGCTGACGCTGAACCACCAACATGGGGATCCGTAGCTAAGAACGATTCAATAATTTGTCCTTACGAACCGGTTAATTTTACCAGTTCGCTTTGGAATGACAATACAACTTTGGATAGTTGGATATTTAGTTTAAACCTTACTGGGACGTGGGAAAATGCGTCAAGTGTGGCTTTCGTAGAACCGAATGCAACTGAAAACGTCACAACCATTATTGTTACACCTTTAACTGTGGTTGAATGGAAATTCTTTGGGAACGATACAGAAAATAACGAAAACGTCACTGCGACGCAGTCTTTCGTGGTAGCAAACTGCACAACGAACGCATCTACCACCGCAGCAGCAGGAACGCAAGTTTTTGAATTTTATGATCCTGCAGAATTAAAAAGTGACTATGTCGGTGCTGTGTTCTTGGCGTTGGGTATTATTGCGATAGTTATGATCTATTTTGCTGCGAATGCTTATCCACAGATAGCACCACTGTTTGCGTTGTTATCTATACTATCTTTGGTAAGTATCATGGTCGTGGCAATAAATATCGAAAATATATCCAGTTCTGTTATATCCAATTCAACCGATATAAATTCCACTATGACAACAAGGAATGCAACGGTTTCCCTAGCGATTCCAACACAGATGTCTAATATGCTAGACAATTCAACGATTGTCCTGCTATTGGTGTTTTTCGGGGCGGGAAGTCTATTGTTTTATCTATTAGCGGCGAAGGTGTATCTAGTAATAACGGGTGGTAAACATGAGTAAGATAATGTTAGTTGATGATGAATTCGATAAGGTTGTGAGGCGATTGCGACGGGAGAACCTGATATTCTCAGATAGGGAAGCCACCCGTCTAGTAGCTATTAAAATAGTAGATATGAACGCTAAAAGACTGGGTAGAAGGAAGAAAGGGAAAAAAGCGAAGTATTATAATAAAACAAGCCTTTTTATATGACTTGAATGCCAATTTCTTTTACACAAAAAAATCCCCGATTGGGGTATAAAGTTTACAGAGGTCGATAAAATGGCAATTAGTATACAACAGGGAGCGTCCCTAGTAATCTTGCTATTGGTTATCGGTGTGACCTTATCTGTATCTGCTAGAACATCACAGAGCTTTTCTGACTCACTATCTGCGGGAACCGCACAGAATATAGCTAACAACGTAACAGCAGGAACTGACCAATTCGGTCAACAGATGGGAACCATCAATATCATAGCAGCTGCTGCAATAATCATATCTTTGCTTTACGGCGGTCTAATGATGGGCGGAAAGCGTTAAATTAGGTGTTTTAAATGGCAATAACGATTGGTCAAGCATCTGGTTTAGCCGTCCTTTTATTAGTGATCGGTGTGACCTTAACAGTTTCAGGACAAGTAACAAACAGCATGGGTGTAGCCATGGGTTCAGGAGATGGAGATGGAAACTGTGCATGGGACAACCGAACCGACTGTGGAACCGACGCAAATGTATCTTATGAATCATTAGAAGGAACTGATACATTTGGGCAACAAATGGGAACAATTAATATAATCGGTGCTGCAGCAATAATTATATCGCTGTTATACGGCGGTCTAATGCTCGGAAAGCGTTAATTTTGAGGCGGGGGATCCGCCTTCTTATTCTTTTTTTAATACAGGTTAATTAATTATATATTTTTAAATATAAACAACAATAATAATATTCCAAAGGAAACAGGGGTTAGATTAAATTATGTTGTTGTTATTACATAACCCCCCAATTCCCCCGTAACACCAATAAACCCAATAAAAAATAATTGTTATTGTTTTCAAAACATGTAATGTATGTAATGTAAATGTTAATTAATTATATATATATATATATAGATAAATATCTAATTAATTAAGGTTTTAAAACAGGGGGGTTGGAGAAATCTCAACAACAACAATTATTATTATATATCCTTCACTACACAAAGCTTTATATACGAACAACAACAATTATTAAATAGGAGTTGATTTGAATGGTAAGTGAAAACGAAAAAAGAAAATTTGAGAAATTGGTTAATAGCAGAAAAAAGCATATAGGATTAGAACCAAAATTACAACAAGCATTAGACAAAGCAGAAGAAGATTTTGAAGATGCAAAACGAAAATTCAATAGTTGTGAAAGAATATTAAGACATAATGGTAATGCAATAGCAATAATTAACGGTCAGATAAAATATGCATTTCCAAAAAGGTGGGAAAGAATGGTTAAAGAAACTATTGAAGAAATGATAGCAAAAGATAAGGAGATGATTTGAATGAAGTGTATTATATGTGAACAGGGCTTCACAAACAAAAAAACAAAGCACATTGATAATGGTCATTATGTTGTGCTGAAAAACGATAAGTCAGGTTTTTGTGTGAAACATCTTATAAAAAAAGATGTTACTTTAACACCTGGCACAGTTAAAACAATAGGAGTGATTTGAATGAAGGTATCAAAAACTATTAGCATAGAAAGCAGCGTTTTAACCAGATTTGAACAATTATGCAAAGAAAATGAGGTTCAGGTTAATCATGTATTGGAACAAATTGTATTAGATTATAACATGAAAAACGATCTAAAAAAGGAAAATTTACCTGATATGTTAAAATGCGAGTGCGGTTCAGAACAAAGCGTTGTTCTTGGCATAAAATGCTTAAAATGTGGTGTTGAAATTGCGTCTAACAACGGTTAATGTAAACGAGGACGATATGAAGAAAGCAAAGGAATTGGGCATTAATGTATCTGCGTGTTTTCGTGACTACCTTAAAATCGTTTTATATGGTAATAAAAAATTAGAACTAACACCACAACTTGATGAACATATAAATGATTTCATGGAAGTTGCAAAAAGGCATGAGAATTGGCGTAAATTTGTTTTACCAAGATGTCGCAGAATCAAAAATATGACCGGTGTAGATATTGGTGCTGAACAATTAGAAATATTCGTTTTAGAACGTTTAAAGGGGTGTGATAAAAATGATAAGTCCGAAAAAGTTTAGATGGCTGCAATATAGCGACTATATTATACAGTTAGCAGACGATGGCAAGTCCTTTGTTGCACGTTCAGAAGATGGAAATATTTGGCAAATACCAACTAAAGACGGTTGGGATCAATGGACGCTAGGCAGTCTGCACGACTATATTAAAGACGCTATCGCAGAACAAATTGATGGTGGGATCAATGGAAGAATATAAGTCCGTATTTAATTCCTTTGATGAAGTATACGAATATTTAACACGACAAACAAACCACGAAATTAAACACAACATAACAGTCGTTGGTAAGAGTATATTATTAAATACACCAACTATGAAGCTAGTCCAACTAGAAAAAACAGATAAACAACATGGTTTGATCGTGGTATTCAAACCTTCTGTGAAATATGATAAATGGTTGTTTTGGTATATTGGACAAGAACAAGTAGAACTATTTCCAATTATACATAAATTATACAACATCGTTGATAAACGCAATTCAAAGTTTTGGGGTGGTAAATAATGCCTGAAAGAATAGAACTACTAGAAAAGATCTGGAAAAAAGAAGTCGCAAAAGAGATATTTGACGGTATTGAAAAATATTTTTGTGTAATTATGTATAATGACGAAGAAGTAAGAATAATATCACTAGAAACAATAAAAGACCTAAAGAAAAAATACGGGTTGAATGAATGATGGAATTTGAATATATGTATCAGCCACCAAAGAAATTTACTTTTGAACAGCCGAAATTAAAAAGATGGACTGAAAAATGGTGCAAAGGTAAAGTATTAAACCTTTTTGCGGGTAAAACTTTACTACAAGTAGACGAATATCGTGTTGATAGTAATAAAGACATGAAAGCAGATTATTATGGAGACGCACATGAATTTATTAAAACTACTAATATGCGATTTGATACAATAATTTTAGACCCACCATATAGTATAAGAAAATCATACGAGAAATATAAAGGTCATTATATTGGTTCTAAATGGACAATAATTAAAAAGGACTTACTTTGTGTTATGAACCAAAACTGCCGTATAATAAGTTTTGGTTTTAACTCACAAGGAATGGGGCGGAGCAAAGGTTTTGAAAAAATAGCTTTTTGTTTGGTGTGTCATAATGGCGACCATAATGATACTATAGCAACTGTGGAAGACAGGACAACTATGATATTAAGGAAACGTGAGGTGTATGAATGATGAAAAGAAGGTTTTATATGGAAATAGAAGATATAGACGATGTTGTTGAAGAATTAAGGGAAATTGAACATGAATTTATAGCTATGATGTTATTTGCAAAAAATTACATAGAATTAGAAGATCCATTAAACTTTGATAATCCCGAAGATATATTTAAAAATAATATCCATGGTTTTTGTTATCGTTTATACTTAGTTAGACAATTTATAAAAGAATTTACAGAAGAAAAAAGAAATCGTGATAAAAAATGAGAAAAAAGAACTTTTGGTCAAGAGAACATATGGCTATGAGAATATTATTAGTAGAAGATAGAATTGATAGATTAGAAAGGAAACGTGGTAAAAAATGATTGAGGTGTGTGAGTGATGAAAATAGGGTTATACAATTTAGAACCAAAAATTGTTAATAGTGCTATGATGAGGGTTAGCTCATATCATAAGAAGCGGGGCGATCAGGTAGAACGATACGGCGTATTAAA
>Ga0255055_10001064_pt1 | contig 20834 bp, 16 predicted proteins | sample JV7_2_27_MG_FD_188633 | JGI IMG/M metagenome (GOLD analysis project Ga0255055, IMG submission 188633) | Seawater microbial communities from Jervis Inlet, British Columbia, Canada - JV7_2_27 | ecosystem: Environmental > Aquatic > Marine > Inlet | place: Canada: British Columbia | collected...
CCTCGCGAAGGCCGTGGAGGATGTGGCGAAGATTCCGGCCCGGCTGAAGTGGCCAAACGACCTTTGTGTCGCAGGGAAGAAGGCGGCGGGGATCCTGGCCGAGATGTCTACCGACGCCGACCGATTGCGCCACGTGGTGATCGGGATCGGGCTGAATGTGAACTCGGAAGAGTCCCACTTCCCCGGGGCCCTTTCCCGCAGCGCCACGTCGCTCCGGCTGGCCACAGGCCGGACCTTCCGGCGCGCGGAGGTCCTTGCCCGTTTTCTCGACCGTTTTGCGGAATCGTACCGGGATTTTCTTTCCGGGGGAATGACCATCCTTCTTCCGGAATGGAACCGCCGGTCACTGCTGGAGGGGAAGCGGGTGATGGTGCGCTGTCCGGACGGGGAGATGTGGGGGACGGCTACGGGGATGGACGAGGAAGGCATGCTCCTTTTCCGGCCGGATGGTGCGAAGGGGGAGAAACGGCTCCACAGCGGGGAGATCGTACAGTTCGAGAGGTGAGAGGCGAAAGATGCTGCTCGTCGTCGATGTAGGGAACACCCACACGGTCCTGGGGATGTACGAGGGAGAGAAACTCCTTCACCATTGGCGCGTCTGGACCGACCAGCAGAAGACGAGCGACGAGTACGGGATCCTCATTCGGAACCTTTACGACGCAAGCCATCTCTCCTCCCGGGAGGTCACGGCGATCATCATCTCCTCCGTCGTGCCGCCTCTCACACCGACGATCGTAGAGCTGTGCGTGCAGTACTTCGGCATCACACCCCTCGTAGTCGGACCCGGCGTGAAGACCGGCATCTCCATCAAGATGGACAACCCGAAAGAGGTCGGCGCGGACAGGATCGTCAATGCCGTCGCGGCGTTTGCGAAGTGCAAGAGAGCGTGCATCGTCCTCGACTTCGGCACCGCCACGACGTTCGACTACATCTCGCCCGGTGGGGACTACATGGGAGGGATCATCGCCCCGGGAGCCAGCATCTCGGCCGAGGCGCTGTTCCGGCAGGCGTCGAAATTGCCGCGGGTGGAGATCATCAAGCCGCAGACCGTGATCGGGAAAAATACGGTCGCGGCCATGCAGTCGGGGATATTCTTCGGCTATCTCTCCCTCGTGGAGGGGATCATCGACCGGATCAGGAAGGAGGTGCGCACGGACCCCATCGTCGTCGCCACCGGAGGACTGGCCGGCGCCATCGCCGGAGAGTCCTCCAAAATACAGGTAATAGATGAGAATTTGACACTTGAGGGACTGCGTATTATATACGAGAGGAACCTTATGCCCGGAGCATGACGGGAGACGATTTTCGCAGGAGGGAGAACGGAACGTGGACATCCATCAACTGAGGAATGTGGGAGTCATCGCCCACGGCGGCGCAGGAAAAACGACTCTGGCGGAAGCACTCCTTTTCAACGCGAAGGCGACCGAGAGGATGGGGCGGGTGGACGACGGCAGCTCCCACTTCGACTACGACCCGGAGGAGATCCGCCGGCAGATCACGATAAGCACTTCCTTCCACCATTACAACTGGAACAAGGTCGAGGTGACCGTGGCCGACACCCCCGGCTACATCAACTTCGAGGCCGACACGCATGCCTGCCTCCGGCAGCTGGATGGAGCGGTCCTCGTGGTCAACGCTGTCTCCGGCGTCGAGGTGCAGACGGAGAAGATGTGGCACCTGGCGTGCGACGCGGGAGTCCCTGCGATCGCATTCGTCTCGAAGATGGATCGCGAGCGGGCGGACTTTAAAAAAGCGGTAGATGAGATCTCCGACATCCTGAAGGTCCACGCTGTTCCGGTCCAGCTTCCCCTCGGCTCGGAGGCGGGGTTCCGCGGAGTCGTGGATCTTTTCCGGATGAAGGCGTACGTGTACAAGGGGGAGACCGGGCAGTTCGACGTGACCGACGTGCCGTCGGACATGGCCGATGCGGCGGCAAAGGGAAGAGAGAAGGTGGTGGAAGCGGCGGCGGAATCCGATGACTCCCTGCTGGAGAAATATCTCGAGGGGACATCCCTCACGGAGGAGGAGATTCGGAAGGGGTTTACCTCCGGTGTGCGATCGATGAAGGTCCTGCCGGTCCTCTGCGGGTCGGCACAGCGCAACATCGCAATCCACCCGGTTCTGGACATGATCAACTTCGTTCTTCCCGACCCGTCCTTCCGCGGGGAGGTGAAAGGGACGAATCCGAAGAAGAAGACCGAGGAAGTGAGGCCGATCTCAGTCGATGCCCCGTTCTCGGCCCAGGTGTTCAAGACGCTTGCCGACCCGTACGCGGGTAAGCTCTCCATCTTCAAGGTCTACTCCGGGACGCTTTCGCCCGCCATGTCTCCCCTGAACGCAGGGAAGAACGCCACCGAGCGTATCGGCCAGATCTTCCGGCTGGAGGGGAAGAAGCAGAAACCCGTCGGATCTGCATCCGCGGGAGAGATCGTGGCCGTCGCCAAGTTCAAGGAGACTTCCACCGGCGACTCGCTGTGCGACCCGAAGAACCCGATCCTCTACCCGGAGCCCCCGCCGGTCGATCCCGTGATCTCGTTTGCGATCCGGCCGAAGACCCGGTCCGACGAGGACAAACTGGGCAGTTCCCTCTCCCGGATGATCGAGGAGGACCCGACCCTGCAGTTCGGAAAGGACACGCAGACCCGGGAGTTCATCCTCTCCGGAATGGGGGAGATCCACCTCGAGGTGGCCGTGGAAAAGCTGCGTCGCCAGTTCGGCGTCGAGGTGGGGCTGCGCACCCCCAAGATTCCGTACAAGGAGACGATCAAAGGAACGGCCGAGGCCCAGGGCAAGTACAAGAAGCAGACGGGAGGACGGGGTCAGTACGGCGACTGCTGGCTTCGCGTGGAGCCCCTCCCCTCCGGCGGCGGATTCGAGTTCGTCAACGCGATCGTCGGTGGCGCCATTCCGAGACAGTACATTCCTGCGGTCGAGAAAGGCGTCATCGAGAGGATGGCCAAGGGCGTCCTCTCGAGCTACCCTCTGGTCGACGCCAAGGTGACCGTGCACGACGGTTCGTTCCACACGGTCGACTCCTCCGAGATGGCGTTCAAGATCGCAGGTTCCCTCGGGTTCAGGAAAGCGGCGCTCGAGGCAAAGCCGGTCCTGCTCGAACCCATCACCGAAATGGAGATCGTCGTCCCCGAGGAGAATGTCGGGGACATCATCGGCGATCTGAACAGCCGCCGTGGCCGCGTGCTGGGCGTCGAGGCCCGGGGAAGGAGCCAGATCGTGAAGACGCTCGTCCCGCTGGTGGAGGTCCTGCGGTACTCGTCCGATCTCCGCTCGATCACCTCGGGCAGGGGGCAGTTCACCTTCCGGATGTACAGCTACGAGGAAGTGCCCGCCGCGATCGCGGAGAAGGTCATTGCCGAGGCAAAGAAAGAAATGGGGGAAGAAGTCGAGGAGTGATGAGCAGCGGAATCCGAAAAATCCGGGTAAGCCTGACGGATGACCACCCGGTCGACGAAGGGGTACGGGGATCCCTGCAGTCGTACATCGCCGGCCTGACGGTGCCCCAGAAGGTGGGTCTGACAGCGAAGGGGAACAAGGAGGTTCGCTTGATCCTCTCGCGGGATTCGGACAGCCTGGTTGCCCGCGCGGTGGTGAACAGCCCCCGGATCTCGGAGTCCGACGTGATCATGTACGCCGGATCCTCCCTGACGAGTGAGGACGTTCTTCGCGGCATTGCAGATAATCGGGAATGGGCGAAGAACATCCGGGTGAAGCTGCTTCTGGTGTCGAACCCGAGGACACCCCCCGCCGTCGCGATGCGGTTCCTCGGCCACCTTCCCTTGAGCGATCTGGGCATTCTGTCCCGGAACCGGAACATACCGACGATTGTCCGCCGGGAAGCGAAGAAGCAACTGATCCAGAAACGGAAATAGAGGAGGCCGGATGGCACTTTTCAATTACGCCACGAGAGAGCTGAGTGCGAAGGTCGTATATTACGGCCCGGGCCTTTCCGGCAAGACCACGAACATCGAAATGGTCCATCACCTCCTGAAGCCGGAGCAGAAGGGGAGACTCATCTCCCTCCCCACCGAGACCGACCGAACGCTCTTTTTCGACTTCCTGCCGCTGGAACTTGGACAGATCAAGGGGTTCAAGGTGCGGTTCCACCTCTACACGGTGCCCGGCCAGGTTTTCTACAACGCCACGAGGCGGCTTGTCCTCCAGGGCGTGGACGGAGTGGTCTTCGTGGCGGATTCCCAGGTCGACATGATGAGCAGCAACGTCGAGAGCCTGAAGAATCTGCGGGACAACCTTACCACCTACGGCAAAAAGCTCGAGGACCTTCCTTTCGTGATGCAGTACAACAAGCGCGACCTCAAGAAAATCACGTCCGTCAAGGAGATGAGCGCGGAATTGAACGATCTGAACGTCACCACTTACGAGGGTGTCGCCAAGGACGGGATTGGCGTGACCGAGACGCTGGTGGGCATATCGCGCCTCGTGTTCGCCAACCTCCGAAAGTCCCTCCTTTTGCCGGGAGAAACGGAGGAACTGGAGGAAGGCATGGAAATCGCGGACGTTGCCGCGGTGGAGACGCAATCTCCCGGGGAGGCGGAGTCGCTGGAGGAGATCTCCGAGATCGAGGAGATCCCCGATCTCTCCGAGGTCGAGGAGGTTCCCGACGTCCCCGAAGTCGCGGAGATCCCCGATGTCCCGGAGGTTGCGGAGTCCCCCGACGTCCCCGAAGTCCAGGAGATTCCCGAGACGACGGAGATTCCGGAAGGCGTAGAGATTATCGTCCCGCCGAGGGAGGTTGCCCCGGAGTCTTTCCCCGAAGAGACGCCTGTCGGGGAAGGGGAAAGCCTGGACGAAGCGGCGCAGGAGGAGGCTTCACCGCCGGCCGACATCCCCGAAGAGATCGAGATCGAGATTCCCGAGAGGTTCGATGAACCCCCTCCGTCGGGAGAGGCCCGCACCGGTGTTTCCGTGAAAGTGGAAGGGGAGGGGCTTACTTTCCTGAAGTTCGAGGACGTGTTCGTTTCCCGGGAAGGGCACGCAGTGCTGCCCGCGGTTTTCCTCGACGCGGAGGGGAATCCCGTGCGCATCCGTATCCGCGTCTCCATGGAAGAGGGACAGGATTGACATGCCTAACGACTATTTGAGGAAAGCAGGGGAAATCCTCAGGTCCGCGAAGCCGATCGAGGAAAGGCTTCGGGAATTCTGCGAAGCGACGGGAGAATTCCTTCCCGGCGTGGTGTCCTCCATTCTCCTCTTCGACAGGGACACCGAAGATTTCTACCTCAGGTCGACAACGCTTCGGGTATCCCCCGCCGCCCAGTTCGTCCACCATTCCTCTGCGGGAACGATCGAGGATCTGGCCCTGCGGGAACGGAGATCCATCACGCTGTGCGAGGTGCATCGGTCTGGGGACAGCCGCTTCCGGGGCGAGATGTTCTTCTTCCCCCTCATTTCGGCAGACGATCCGCTCGGCGTCCTCGTGGTCCAGTCCGTGTCCCAGAACGGGGTGCCCGAGGAGAAGACCGCGGTTCTCGGGGAGGCGGTGCTTCTTCTTTCCGATTCGATCGGAGTGTCACTCCGGGAGGAAACCACGGCAGAGCGGATGACGAAGATCGCCGCGATCAACGAGGCCGGCATCAATATCATCTCCACACTGGACATCTCCCGCCTCCTGAAACTTGTCGCGACCTCTGCAGCCCTCATCATGGAGGCGGAGTCGTGCGTCATCCGCCTGCTCGACCCCCAGACCGGCAAGTACGGGATCCGGGAATTCTACGGCATGAAGGCGGAGGGGGACCAGCAGGATCTCTTCCGGATGGACAAGAAGGGGGTGACGAAGATCCTGAAGGGAGAGCCTTCGGTTCTCGTCCGGGACACGGCCAGCGAGGACAATTGGACAGAGTTCGCGGGAATGGCGCGGACCATGATCATGCTTCCCCTGAACCGTGACGGTGAGATCATCGGGACCGTCTCCATGTTCGACAAGTTTCCGCACAAGACGTTTTACCCGGCGTCCTTCAACAGTGACGACATGGGCACCTTCGTGAAGTTCATCCGATACGTCGAAAAGGCCATCGGGAATGCGATCATCTTCGAGAGGAACGAAAAGCTCAAGAACCTCGACGAGTCGACCGGCCTGCCGACCTTGCAGTATTTCCAGTCCCGCATGCTCCACGAGTTGAGTCGGGGACAGCGCTTTCGCCGCAGGCTCGTTCTCATGATCTGCGAGGTGGCCCCCCGGATTCCCGCGAAGGAGTTCTCCGCCATCGACAGGGAGGAGTGGGTGATCAAGCGGCTGGCGAAGGTCATACGGGCCGCTCTCCGGGGATATGACGTCGTGGCCCGGATCAGCGAGTGGAAATTCGGGATGATCCTCCCGGAAGCGGAGGACGGCCAGATGAGCGCGATCCCCCGGATCAAGAAGGCGATCATCGACGAGGTGGATGAAATACGGAGAAGCATGGGGGATCTCAGGGTCGATGTTCGCTTCGGTCACGCCAGCTTCCCCGAAGACGGGGAGGACCACGAGAAGCTCATCTTCAAGTCGAACATTCTCAAATAACGATGATGGAGGACCCTTCTCCGTTCCCCGAACAGTCAGGCAAGCCGTGGGGTAGAAAGACAAGGTGACCTTCTCCCTGCTCATCGCGATTACGGTCGTACTTTTCCTCGTCATTGTGGGTGTCTCGTTTCTCCTCTTCGGCCGCGAGTGGATCCGCGCCCGGAGAGAAGAGAAGTTTTCCCGTGACCTTGGCATGCACTCGGGGCTTGTCTCCCGGCTTCGCGTCACCTCCGCAGAAGAGTTCGAGGCGGTTTTCCGCCAACTGGCGACGGTGCAGGATTTCGCGATGCGCGAGGCGATCCTGGATCGGGCCTCCGAAGAGGCCCCGCCGGAATCGATCTCCCTCCTCGTCCGGGCATACGAGGACCTGGGCATCACCGAACGTTACATGGAAGAATTGGAGCAATCCCCGAAGTGGGAAGACAGGGCGAGCGCGGCGGAGAGGCTCGGTCGCATCGGCTCGCCGAGGGCAGTGCCCGCCCTTTTGCGGGTTATCCGGGACATCAAGGACGAGGACGAGGATGTCCGGGGAGCGGCATTGCGGGCTCTCGGGCGGATACGGGACCCCCGTGCGCTTCCGGGGCTCATCGAGGCCCTGGGGTATCTCGAAGCCTCCCTTCCGCCGAGAATCGCGGAGATCATCGTCATGTTCGAGAAGGATTCCGTGCCTCTCCTCGTTGCGGAGCTTCGGAATCTCGACAGCGACGTGCGCCGGATGTGGGCGGCGGAGATCCTCGGGTGGCTTGGCGACCAGCATGCGGCGATTCCGCTGATCGAGTCCCTGGGCGATATCAGTCCGGAGGTGCGCGCCAAGGCTGCGGGGGGACTCGGCAAGATCCGGGACGTCCGGGCGGTGGAACGGCTCCTGGAGATGCTTCTGTCGGATCCAATCCCCTTCGTCCGCACACGCGTGGCGCAGGCGCTGGGGGCGATCGGCCACCCGAAGGTGATCGACCATCTGATCCATGTCCTCAAGGATCCGGAGTGGTGGGTGAGGATCCGGGCGATCGAGGCACTCGAGGAGATCGGGAAAAGTTCCTCCGGAGCCCTGCTGGTAGCCCTGGAGGATGACGACGACGAGGTGCGTCGCCGCGCCGCCATGGCGCTCGAACGGATGGGGTATGTGCAGGAGGGGATCGGCATCCTGCAGGATGGGGGGTTCCGGCCCGACATCTTCAGGGTACTGCTGCTGATCGGGAAGGCGGGGGTTACGGAGGTGCTGTACGGAAGCATCCGTGCGGCAAAGGGGGACGCCAGGAAACTTCTCGTACGGCTTGCCGGCGAGATCGGGGACGCCTCGGCGGGGCCCGTCCTGAGGGACATCTTGTCGGAGAGGGAGGATTGGTCCTTTCGCTCCCGGGTCGTGCAAGCGCTGGGAAAGATCCGCTACCAGGAGGCGATCCCGGATCTCCTCGCGTGCCTTGGCGATTCCTCCGAATGGGTCCGCCGCGCGGCGGTCGAAGCCCTTTCCTCCCTCGGGGCCGAAGAGCATGCGGAGAATCTTGTCCGCCTGCTCAAGGATCCCGTGCCGGAGACGAGGAGGGCTGTCTGTCGAGTTCTTGCGGGGCTGGAAGGGGAAAAAGGAGATGCTCCTGTAGAGGGCCTGCTTGCCGATCCTTCCCCCGATGTCCGCGCGGAGGCGCTGAGAGCGGTTACGCGCAGGAAGATCCAGGGGGTAGAACCGAAGGTTCGCCAGCTGCTGGGCGATTCATCCGAGGAGGTTCGTCTGGAGGCGGCCATGGCGCTGTCGGCCGTGGGGGAGAACGTGTCGATCGACGCCATCCTCCGTGCGGCGCGAGGAGCATCGGACCGGCTGGCGGAAGCCCTGATTGCGGCAATCGCATGGTGCCACCAGGAGCCGTTCGCGGATCTTCTTTCCCGTGCTCCCGATCCGCTGTCCCCTGAGCAGGTCGTGGTGCTCCTGGAAGCGGCGTCCCGGGGAACGGGGGAGGGCCGCCTCGCCTTCGTCTCCCGTTACCTGGAGGCGCCGGATCCCCGGCATCGGAGCTGTGCCACATTCGCCCTGCGCGGGTTTAGCGCGGCCGAGGTGACAGATCTCCTGGAGAGACCGATGCAGGACCCGGACGACCGCGTGCGTGTGACTGCGGTCACCGTCGCGGCACTCGGCGGGGAAGAAGGCTTCATCACCCTGTCGGAGGGACTTGCGTCCGACCCCCACGAAGCGGTGCGGTTCCGGGTCGCCCTCGCCCTCGGGATTTCCGGGGAAAGAAAGTTCCGGGACACCCTTCTTGCCCTTGGCGGGGACATGGACCCGTCTGTTCGCGCCGGAGCGGCAATGGCGCTTTCTCTCCAGAACGACCCGGGATTGATCCCGACGATCCGGGACTTTTCCCTCGACGAGGAGCTGTGCGGAAGAGCAAGGGAGATTTTTGTCCGGGACTCACCGGATCCCCTCGTGGCCAGGGTTGTGGAAGAAGCATCGCGCCGGAACATGATGGAGACCCGGCTGTTCCTGGGGGGAAGCCGTTTCGCTTTGGAAAAGGATCTGGTGCAGCGGGCCCGCGAGGCGCTTTCCGCCGAGGAGCGCGTCCGTGCCCTCGAAATATGCAAGGTGGTGGCCACGGGCCAGTCGTACACTGCGGCGCTGGCGATCCTGAAGAACGATCCCTCTCCGGAGGTGCGCATACGCGCGCTGGATCTGCTCCTCGCCATCCGCCGGGATTCCGAGGTGGCGAGGGTGGTCGGGAGCGCACTGATGGACCCTCACCCGGATATCCGGGTGAAGGCGGCGTGGATTCTCGGGGAGATGGAGTTCCCGGAAGCGATGGAGGCCCTCGTCCATTCCCTCGACACACCGGACAGGGCGCTCCGGGAAGCGGTGACCTCGTCCCTCTCGAGGCATATGGGGCGCAGCCCCAAGCGTGCCGAAGAGCTCATGGAGGAGATCCCTTCGACCAAGACCCGCAAGCTCGGCATGGTCTGGCTGCTCGGGAAGACCCGACGGGGGGGGGTGATGAAACTTCTTCTGCGCTATCTCGAGGACGAGGAGGGGGACGTTCGGGCGGCCGCCGTGGGTGCCCTGTCGAAGTACCGGATGGGAACCGTCGCAAGGTTCCTCAAACCCTCCTTGTCGGACCCGAACGGCAGGGTGCGGGCGGCGGCGGTCAACGCACTTTCCCGAATGCGGACACCGGAGTGGGAAGAAGCGATGGAGAAGATGCTGCCGGACCCCGACTCCTTCGTGCGGCAACGGGCGGCGATCGCCCTGTTCCAGATGGCGTCGAAAACGGTTCGTCAACGGATCAGCTCGATCGGGCTAGAGCCCGAGGAGCTGCGCCCCGTCTGGGCTGCCGCAGGTATCGTCCTTGGGGAACTCGCTCCTTCGGACATTTCCACGGTTCCCGCTTCTGCGGACTTCCTGCGGGAGCTCTTCCCCCTCGAGGAGGCGGAAACGGCGGTCCGGGAGTCCCCGGACCCGAAGAGAAGGGTGACGGCGTTCCGGGTTCTGCAGGTTCTGTCCGAGGATGCGGCCGAGAGCGCCGCGAGAATTCTGGCCAACGACCCCGACGTTCACGTTCGCAGGGAGGCCATGTCCGTTCTCCGGAAGCCGGATCCGACCTGACATGAGCTGGACCGATCTGCTTCTCACGGGGTTTAGCGCGGTCCTGATTCTGTACTTTCTTTTGTACAACAGCTTCCAGCTCGCCTTCGTGATCATTGCTTTCCAGGAGGTCCGTCGCCAGTTGCGGGGCAGGGCGTACGAGGACCTGGACATCGTCTACGGGTCGCCCTTCACGCCGCCCCTCTCGATCATCGTCCCGGCCTACAACGAGGAAACGACGATCGTCGAATCCCTTTCGTCGCTCGGCCGCCTGCGTTTCCCCCGAATGGAGATCATCGTGGTCAACGACGGTTCGACGGATGGTACGCTCGACAGGATCATCCGGGAATTCGGGTTCCGGCGTATGGAGATCACGTACGAGGAAAGGATCACGACCCGTCCCGTGCGCGGGTTTTACGAATTGCGGGAAGGCCTGCCCTCCGGGGTGATCCGGTGGGTGGTCGTGGACAAGGAAAACGGGGGAAAGGCAGACGCCCTGAACGTTGGGATCAACGCCTCCACCTGCCCCATGTTCGTCTCCATGGACGCCGATTCCATAATCGATGAGAAGGCGCTGCTCCAGGCGTTCCGGGTCATGCTCCGGGACGAGGGGATCGTCGCCATCGGGGGGCAGGTGGCTCTCGTCAACGGTTGCGAGGTGCGCGATGGACAGGTAAGGAGGGTGGGGATTCCCGACTCGTCGCTGGCGCGGTTCCAGGTGGTCGAATACATCCGATCCTTCTCCATCGGAAGGACTGCGCTTGCCCGGATGAACGCGATCATGATCATTTCGGGGGTGTTCGGGATATTCCGGAAGGACGTGGTGATCAAGGTGGGGGGATACCTGACCCGCAATCTGACGGGGAAACTGGCCTGCGAGTATGCAGGGAAGGGACGCGACACCGTATGCGAGGATATGGAGATCATCGTGAGGATCCAGCGGTACATCAAGGAGAAGCGCCTCGCCTTCCGCGTGGGGTACACACCGGAGCCGCTTTGCTGGACGGAAGGGCCGGAAACGTTTGACAGCCTGGGGAAGCAGCGAAACCGCTGGATGCGAGGCCTGATGGAAACCCTCGCGTATCACCGGGACATCCTGTTCAACCCGAAATACGGGAATCTGGGGTGGTTCGCCTACCCGTTCTTCGTTCTGTTCGAGTTCGTGGGGGGGCCACTGGAGTTTATCGGGTACGTGGCTGTTCCGCTCCTGTATGCCCTGGGATTCTTAAGCGGAAAGTTCCTTTTCCTGTTTCTCACCCTCTCCGTTTCCTACGGGGCGCTCGTGTCGGTGTGCGCCGTGGTGACCGGCGCGTGGTCCGAGCGGACGAGCCGTTACCAGGAGGGGGGTAGCTCCCTTCTCCATTACCGGGATTGGCGCCATCTCGCCATTCTGCTCGCGTATGCGCTCCTGGAGAACCTGGGGTACAGGCAAGTCACCCTCTGGTGGCGAATTCGCGGGATATGGGATTACTATTTCGGAAAAAAGGGATGGGAGAAGTTCGAGAGGAAGGGGTTCGGAGACGCGCCGGCACACCCTGCGAAGGAGGCGGGATGACAAGGAGGAAACTGCGCGTCAGCTCCGTCCTTCTCGTCCTTATTCTGCTCGCCCCACCCATTTTGGCCGCAGACGGCGGGGGAGAGCTGGACAGGGGGGTGGCCCTGGTGCGATCTGGCGAGTACACCGCCGCTACGGATTTGCTGCGGGAAATCCTGGAGACGGACCCGGGGAACCGGGGGGCGCGCATCTGGCTTGCGAGGGCCTTGAGTTTTTCGGGTGACTTCGCGGGAGGGGAACGGGAGTATCGGAAGGTACTCTCCGCCGTGCCCGGCGACGTCGAAGCCCGCTTCGGGCTCGCCGACGTGCTGGCCTGGCAAAAGAGGTACCGGGAGGCTGTGCTTGTCCTGTCCGAGTTGGCGAAGGAGCGCCCGGACGACCCGGAGGTCTGGGTCAGGAAGGGAAAGGTGGCGCTCTGGGACGGGAATCCGGTGGAGGCGAAAAGGCATTTCGACAGAACCCTCTTGTTGGACCCGGAGAACGAAGAGGCCCGGAAGGGACTCGACCTCATCGCCGCGAAGGCTGCGCGGGAATACCGCAGGGAGATGGAGTTCGGCGCCGCCTATCTTCGTATCCGACGGTCGAACCCCGGGAGCCAGGTGTATGTGGCGATCCGGGACAGGAGCGTCTCGGGCTGGGAGGTTCTGGGGCGCGCGGATTATCTGCACCGGTTCGGCAAGGACGAGGGGCGCGGAACCGCCGGAGTCACAAGAAAGTGGGAGGGTGGCGGAAGCCTGCGCGTCGAGGGAGGCATTTCTCCCGATGCGGAAGTCTTTTCCCGCGCCTCCGGTGAAGCCGAGCTGGCGTGGCCGCTTAGCGCCCGGCTGGTGGGATACGCGGGAGGCAAGTACGCAAGTTATGCGGTTGCGGATGCCTGGAATGGCGTTGCCGCCCTCGAATGGTATATCCGGGGAAGCAACGCTCTGTTCGCGCGCTACATCCTGACGGGGACGGAGTTCGATTCGGGGGGATCCAGCACACACGGTTCATGGATGGCCAAGCTCACCCACTTCTTCACCGATGACGACCGGCTGTGGGTCTACTACTCCCGGGGGACGGAAGGCTACACGACAGGTACGGCCGACCAGATCGGCAACATATCCTCCGACACTTACGGCTTGGGAGGGAGGACGTTTCCCGTCCCCCGCTGGGGGGTCGAGGGAAACGTCGAGTGGCAGGACCGGGAAGGGGGTAATGACTATTTCACGGTGTCCGTCCAGGTGTACCGAAGGTTCTAAAACCCCCCGGCGGCAGGAGGAAGGGAAAGAGACGCCATGGAATGCTTCATTCTCGGGTCAGGGACCGCCGTGCCCCATCCCCGCAGGGGATCCGCGGGGAACATGGTCCGCCACGGCGGCTGCACTCTCCTCGTCGACGCCGGCCTGGGGACGCTCCAGAAGCTTGCCGCCTTGGGTGTCTCTCTGGCCGAACCGGATGTCGTGGCGTTCACCCACCTTCACCTGGACCACACGGCCGAGCTGGCCCCGATGCTCTTCAGCCTCAAGAACACCGGGATCGGCCGCGGGAAGGCGCTGACCCTCCTCGGCGCGCCCGGGTTTCGCGATTTCTATGAACGGCTTCGCCGGACGTACGGATCGTGGGTGGAAGCAGAAGACTATTCACTCCTGGTCGAGGAGATATCCTCCCGGCCCGTATCCCTGGGCCCCCTGGTCCTGACCGCCGTGCCGGTGTCGCACACCCCCCAAAGCGTTGCTTTCCGGGTCGAAGACACGGAAACGGGAAAGGTGATCGCCTTTTCCGGCGATACGGATGTGTGTGCGGGAATCGTCACGGCGGCGAGAAATGCCGACGTGGCCGTCTTGGAGTGCTCGTTCCCCAACGAGTGTAAGGTGAGAGGGCACCTGACCCCTGCCGAGGCCGGAGAACTTGCCGCCGCCGCCCGGGTCAAGAAACTGGTCCTCACCCATTTCTACCCGGAGTGCGAGGAGGCGGACATTCTCGGCCAGTGCAGGGAAACGTACTCCGGAGAGATCATCCTTGCCGAGGATCTGCTCCGCGTTTCCGTCTGAGGCGGGATCAGGGAGCGAGATCAGGGGGCAGCCCCGCAACGACGCCCCCCTCGTTCATCGACCCGGTGCGGTACCCTTTCAGGTCGACGGCCACGTAGAGGAATCCGTTTGCCCGGAACCCCCCGTGGACGGCTTCCGAAATCTGCGGTTCGAACAGGCGCGGGATTTCCTCCTGCCCGACCTCGATGCGCGCCACGTGCTCGTGGACGCGAACGCGGAACTGCCGGAAGCCGAAGCCCCGGAGAATCTCCTCGCACGCCTCCACCCGGCGAAGTTTTTCCGCGTCGATCGTCGTACCGTACGGAAACCGCGAGGAGAGGCAGGCGAACGCTCCCTTGTCCGCGGTGGGAAGGCGGAATATACGGCTTAACGCCCGTATGTCCTCTTTCGACATCCCGTTTTCCAGCAAAGGGCTGCGCACGCCCAGCTCCTTCGCAGCCCGCCTCCCGGGGCGGAAGTCGCCGGTGTCGTCGCTGTTCGTGCCGTCGCATACCGCCTGGTACCCTTCATCGCGGGCGATCCCCGACAGGATAGCGAACAGCTCCTTCTTGCAGTGATAGCAACGGTCGGGTGGATTTTCTGAAAACCCGGGGATTTCGAGCTCGTTCGATTCCACGAAACGATGGGGGGCCTTCCACTCGCGGGCGATCCTCTCCGCCTCGTCGCGTTCCGATTTGGGATAGGTGGGAGATGTGGCGGTGACCGCCAGTGTCCTCTCTCCCAGCGCCCGGAGAGCGGCGTACAGGAGGAATGTGCTGTCGACACCGCCGCTGAAGGCGATCACGGAGGATCCCAGGGCATGCAGGGACGAGAGGAGAGACTCCCATTTTTCCGCAAGCGCGGGGGGAAGCCCAGCAGTGTGTCCGGGCTCAGCAGAGGAGCGCACGTTCGATCTCGGTAAAATCTGCGTTTGAGGGGAGGGACAGCTTCCTCTCGCCGTCCGGGGTCACCTCCCGCACGGGGAAGGGGGAGCAAGTCCCCTGCTTGCTGTACCGGGTGAAAAGCCGGGAGAGAAGGTCCTCCGGCGCAGCGCTGTTTTTCGCATCGATCCCGATCGAAGGCCCCGAAAACCCGTCCGCGATGAAAACGGGCATCCTCCCCTTGCAGAGTGACTCCAGCTTCCGGTTCTCCTCCTCGTTCCTCGCCACGATCACCTTCCGTCCGTCGGAGAACCGGAAATGTCTCCCGACTTTCAACAGGTGAATATCCGCCATATCCGGGTTCTCGCAGTGGTCGAAGAGGTCTCTGACCTTGATCGAGAAGGTCTTGTCGGTCAGGAGACATCCCCCCGCAGGACAGGGGTAATCGCCTACCTCCCACATCTTCGCGAGCCGGATCTGCTCCTTGCGGGACCTACCCGTGATGTTGAGCAGGTTTTCCCGGTCGACCCAACCATTCCGCTCGGCGATGGTCGGTTCGAAATGTTTTGCCGAGAGAGGTCTCAGCACCAGTCCCTGGCTGCCGCTGCGTTTCTCGATGATCCGGAAGGCGTCGGAGCGCTGGGACATGGGGCGCTGGCCGACCACTTCGCCGGTTACCAGGAAGGAGGCCCCGATCTGTTCCATGTACTCCCGGGCCTTTTTCAACGTGAATATACGGCAGTCGATGCAGGGGTTCATCCCCGCGCCCCTGCCGTGCCTCGGGTTCCGGATGATCTCGATGTATTCGCTTCCCTTCGATACCGTTTTGATCGGGATCCCCATCCGTCCGGCGACGATCTGCGCCTGGGAGTGGCAACCGCCCCCGGACGCCTTCGTGCAGGTGCAGAACGGGGAGGTGAAGTGGAGGGCGAAAAGTTCCACCCCCTGGTCGAGCATCATCTTGGCGGCCAGCGTGCTGTCCAGACCTCCGGAAAGAAGCATCACCGCGCGCTTCGAGCAGAGTTTCACGGCCTCTTTCATATCGCGCAACTCCGTTCCTGTTCGTATTCGGACACTTCGAGGGGGAGTCGGATCCGTGGGGAATCCCCGCACGCGGGGCACTGCGGATCCCGGGAAACGGCATGGACGGAGACGGTGACGGTCAGGGTGTCCAGGGTGAGCAGTCTGCCCGCCAGCGGTTCCCCCGCCCCGGCAATGATCTTGATCGCCTCCACGGCCTGCCACGCCCCGACGATCCCCGCGACGCCCCCCAGGATCCCCGCCTCTGCGCAGGTGGGCGTGTCCCGCCGGGGGGGGATCTCCGGGATCAGGCAGCGCAGGCACGGCCCTTTTCCGGGCACCACTGCCATCATCTGTCCGCCGAACCGCAAGACTCCCGCATGTACGAGTGGGACTCCCGTCAGGACGGACGCGTCGCTGCACAGGAATTTGGTCGGAAAGTTGTCGCTTCCGTCGATGACGACGTCGTATTGCCGGAACAGACGGACGGCATTTCCCACCGTGAGGGCCGCTCCATGTTCCTCCAGCAGAACGTCGGAGCGGATCGACCGGATGCAGTCTCCTGCCGACTCCACCTTTCGGCGCCCCACCGACCTCTCCGCGTGGATCACCTGCCGGTTGAGATTCGTGATCTCGACGCGGTCCCGGTCGATGATCCCGATCCTGCCGACTCCCCCCGCGGCGAGGTACAGGAGTGCCGGGGAGCCCAGCCCGCCCGCACCCACCACGAGGGCGGAAGCACGGAAAATCTTTTCCTGCCCCTCGGGACCGATCTCCGGAATCAGGATGTTCCGGCTGTACCGCAGGATGTTTCCGTCGGACAATTTCATCCGGATATTATACCCCATGCGCTTGCAGCATCCTTGGTAACATAGGGATTGCGCATCCGGCGCAGGAAGGGGAGGGGGCTCGTGCAGATCGATGTCGATGCCATACGAACCACCGAGTTTCCCGTGGCCGACCGGCTCCTCTACCTGAACCACGCAGGCGTTTCTCCGATCCCCGCCTCCTCCGCGTCCGCGGGCGTCCGGATTCTGCACCAGTACCGGGATGAGGGCGCATTCCGCCTCCGGAAGTGGGTGGACCTGTCGGACGAGGTGCGCGGCAGGTTCGCCCGGTTGATCGGGGCCTCGAGCGACGAGGTCGCCTTCATCAAGAACACCTCCGAGGGAATCTCCTTCGTTGCCGCGGGTTTTCCGTGGAAGGAGGGGGACAACCTCGTGACCGCCAACGTGGAGTTTCCTGCCAACATCTATCCCTGGATGCGCCTCGAAGCGCGCAACATCGAGGTTCGCATGGTGCAGGCGAGGGAAGGCCGCGTCCGGAAGGACGACGTGATTGCCGCCTGTGACGGGAAAACCCGTCTCGTTGCGCTTTCCTCGGTGGAATTTGCCAACGGGTCCCGGAACGATCTTCCGGGGATCGGAGAGTACTGCCAGAAACAGGGGATCTTCTTTTTCGTGGACGCGATCCAGAGCCTGGGCGTGATCCCGATGGATGTCCGGGCGTACGGAATCGATGCCCTCGCTGCGGACGGTCACAAGTGGATGCTTTCCCCGGAGGGGATCGGCGGGTTCTTCATTTCCCGGGACGTGATGGAGATGGTGGAACCGGTAGTGCTCGGCTGGCATTCGGTCCGGAACCGGTTCGACTTCGAACAGTACGATTTTCGCCTCTCTCCGGATGCACGGCGTTTCGAGCCGGGCAGTTTCAACACCGTGGGGCTCGCCGCGTTCGGTGCATCGCTCGACCTGATCCTCTCCACCAGCGTGGAACGCATATGGGAGCGGGTCCGTCACCTCACCGAGGAGGCGATCGAGGCGGCTCTCCGGGCGGAGTACGAGGTGGTGTCTCCGCGCCTCCCCGAGGAACGATCCGGGATCGTGACGTTCCGGGTCCCCGGTGTCGATCCCCAGGGGCTCTGGAAGGCGCTCCTCTCACGGAACACCGTGTGCTCCCCGCGCAACGGGGGTATACGCATATCCCCACATTTCTATAATACATCCGGGGAGATAGACCGCTTCTTCGAGATCCTGAAAGAGGAAGCCGTGGCGCAAAAAAACGCCTGAGAAATCTCCGGGAAAAAAGAGTAAAAAAAATCATTGATATTGCCGATAGGGTATGTGAGTCCGTAGGCCGGCGGGGAGAAGGACGGTATGCATTCCCAGCAGAATGTAAAAGTACTGATTGTCGATGACGAGGCAGATGTTGTGGCCCTCATGGGGACGATTCTCACGAACCACGGGTTCGTGTTCGAATCGGCCTCGGACGGTGTCGAAGGGCTTGCCCGGGCGATGGAGGGGCAACCGGACATCATCCTCCTCGACATCTCGATGCCGAAAATGGACGGCTTCGAGACGTGCCGCCGGCTCAAGAACGGATCCGGCACACAGAGCATCCCGGTCGTGATGTTCACCGCTCGGACGGACCGTGCATCGAGGATCAAGGCGCTCCAGGCGGGGGCGAACGACTTCCTGGGAAAGCCCGTGGACAGCACGGAACTGGTGGTCCGGGTCAACAACCTCCTGAAGGTGAAGAAATACCAGGATTTTCTCGAAGACCACAGCCGGATCATGGAAATGCAGGTGGAAGAGAGGACGCGGAAACTCAAGGAAGCGCTGATCGACACGGTGCAGAGACTGACGCTCGCCTCGGAGTACCGGGACGAGGACACCTATATCCACGTCAAGCGGATCAGTTATTACACCGAGGTTATCGTGAAGGAAATGGACCTCCCCCCGCAGGATGCGGAAATCATGTTCTACGCCGCCCCGATGCACGATATCGGGAAGGTGGGAATCCCCGATTCGATCCTCCTCAAGCCGGGCAAACTGACAGAGCAGGAGTTCGAGATCATGAAGACCCACTCCTCGATCGGCGCGAGGATTCTCCGGGGCTCGGACAGCCCCTACCTGATATCCGCGGAGAAGTTCGCCCAGAACCACCACGAGAGGTGGGACGGGAAAGGGTATCCCCAGGGACTGAAGGGAGAGGAGATTCCCCTCGAGGGGAGGATCATGAACCTCATCGACCAGTACGACGCGCTGCGGAGCAGGCGCCCCTACAAGCCTGCCTTCGACCACGATACGGCCGTGAGGATCATCTCCGCGGGGGACGGCAGAACGGATCCCGGCCACTTCGACCCGGAGGTCCTCCAGATCTTCCTGGCGAACTCCGACCGGTTCCGGGAAATCTTCGGGATGAACCAGGGTATATAGCCACGGGAAGTCGTTTTTCCCTGCGGTACGGGAAGTGGCGAAAGACCCGTCAATGGTGAGCCTGGCTCTTCTCCCGGGCGATAAGGGCGGCTCCCAGTGCCCCCGTCAGCTGGGGGTCCGCCGGGACGAGGAGGGGGAAGCCGAACTTCCCCTCGAGCGCCTTTCGTGCCCCGGGGTTCTTTGCCACCCCGCCTGTCATTACGGCGGGGGCGATCATTCCCACCCTTTCGGTGAGCGCAGCGATCCGGTCCGCAATGGCTAAATGGATTCCCCGGGCAATGTCCTCGGGAGGTGTTCCCGAGGCGATGAGCGAGATCACCTCGGACTCGGCGAACACCGTGCACATGGAGCTTACCGGTACCGTTTTCCGGGACAGGAGGGAACGGGGGCCCATCTCCTCGAGGTCCATCTCCAGCGTGCGCGCCATGACCTCCAGAAAACGCCCGGTACCGGCCGCGCACTTGTCGTTCATCGCGAAGTCGGCCACCCTGCCGTCCTGGGTCAAACGGATGATCTTGCTGTCCTGTCCCCCGATGTCCAGCACCGTCCTGGCTTCCGGGAACAGGAGACGCGCTCCCCTTGCGTGGCATGTGATTTCCGTGACCGACAGGTCGGCCGATGCCGCCATCTCCCGTCCATATCCCGTGGAGACCGTGAAGACGACCGCGGAGGGAGCGGCTCCCGCCTCGGCCAGGGCCCTGGCGAAGGCCTCCTCGCACGCTTTTCTCGTGGAAGCACCCGTTGCGACGATCGCCGACCCGGCGATCTCCCCTTTCCGGTCGAGCAGGACGGCGTCGGTGGAAAGAGATCCGATGTCGATTCCCGCAAAAAGCATCTTCCCCGGCGTCATAAGGTCTCCAGGAGATAGTTTCTCGTCCCAAGCCCGAGTTCCTCGCCATAGGAGAGCTGGATCGTCCAGTCGATCTCCGGGTGCGTTTCCCGGAAGGGATCCCTCCCGGCGGATCGGATAACTGCGTCCGCGCACGCCTGGTCGAGCGCGACGGGGTCTCCGGAAGCGAAGATCCCGACGTCCGGGGCGATCGGGCGGTCGTTGTTCCCGTAACAGTCGCAATAGGGGGAGATCTGCATGACGAACGAGATGAAGAGGCTCTTCCCGCTCTTCCCCCGCAATGCGCCCACCGCATGCTCGACCATCTTCTTCTGTACCATCGGGGCCGCCTCGTTCCAGTCGATGACCACCGTGTGCTCCGGGCACACCACGATGCAGTCCGCACACCCGATGCACGCTCCCGGGCTGATGAGCGCTTTTTCGGAAATGACCTCGATGGCGCCGGAAGGGCAGTGTGCGACGCACGTCCCGCACCCGGTGCACGCTGCGGGGTCTACGGTGGGAGATACCGTGGAATGCTGGGCAAGTTTCCCCGATCGGGCGGCGCACCCCATCCCGAGGTTCTTGATCGTCCCGCCGAAACCGGACAGCTCATGTCCCTTGAAATGCGTTACCCCCACGAGCGCGTCGGCGTTGACGATCTCCGCCCCGATCGCCACCTCGGAGTAAATGTTCCCTTCCACGGGAACGCTTATCGAGCTCTCGCCCCGAATTCCGTCCGCGATGAGGAGGGGGGCGTCGACCACCGCGAAGGCGAATCCGTTGGTTACAGCCGTCCGGATATGGTCCACGGTATTGCTGCGTCCGCCGACGTACAGCGTGTTCGTGTCCGTGAGGAACGGTTTCCCGCCCGTGGCGGCGATCTCCTCGACGATCTTCCGCACGAAGACCGGCCGGACGAACGAGACGTTCCCCCTCTCCCCGAAGTGGAGCTTCACGGCCGTGAGAGCCCCCGGGCCTATCTTGCCGGCGAGCCCCGCCGCACGCAGGAGTTGCCCGGTCTTTTCAATCAGACTCCTGCCGGGGGGTGCGGAAAGATCGGAGAACCATACTGTCGACTGCATACGGATTCCTCCCGATTGACATTACAGGGAAAAATTTATTATAATGCAAAACCAATACAGGTTTCATCACACTTCCTGATCACTCCTCGGAGGGTCCATCCCAATGAATTTCAAAGTGGGGGATTTGGCCGTGTACCCGG
>Ga0255055_10001066_pt1 | contig 20790 bp, 37 predicted proteins | sample JV7_2_27_MG_FD_188633 | JGI IMG/M metagenome (GOLD analysis project Ga0255055, IMG submission 188633) | Seawater microbial communities from Jervis Inlet, British Columbia, Canada - JV7_2_27 | ecosystem: Environmental > Aquatic > Marine > Inlet | place: Canada: British Columbia | collected...
TATTGCATTACCGACCGAATACCAACAATTTATACACCTTAGCAGATACGCACGATATAGAGAGGAACTTGGAGGAAGAGAGACTTGGAGTGATACCGTTAATCGCTACCTTGATTTTTTTGAAGGACATCTTGCAGAGTATTATCCTGACGGTGTTAAAGCATACAAAAAAGTTCGTCCCGAACTTGAATTTTCAATTCTAAATTTAGAAGTAATGCCATCCATGCGTTGTATGATGGCCGCAGGGAAAGCATTAGAACGTGATGCTGTAGCAGGTTACAACTGTTCTTTCCTTGCTGTCGATTCTATGCGAGCATTTGACGAAACAATGTACATCTTAATGTGTGGCACTGGCGTTGGTTTTAGTGTTGAGCGTCAAGAAGTAGCAAACCTTCCGCCAGTAGCGGAGGACTTCTTTGATAGTGATACTGTTATTGTCGTTCCAGATTCCAAGCTAGGGTGGGCCGCGAGCTTTCGCGAATTGGTTGCGATGCTCTACAACGGTCGCATTCCTAAGTGGGACCTGAGTCGTTTGCGTCCAGCGGGTGCAAGACTTAAAACATTCGGTGGTCGCAGTTCAGGCCCAGGACCATTAGATGAATTGTTTCGTTTCACAATTGACATCTTTACAAATGCAAAAGGACGTAAACTAAACAGCATTGAGTGTCACGATCTTATGTGTAAGATTGGAGACATAGTTGTAGTAGGTGGGGTACGTCGTTCTGCGTTGATTTCTCTATCAAACTTGTCAGACGAACGTATGCGTCACGCTAAATCTGGTAAATGGTGGGAACTAGAAGTACAACGTGCATTGGCAAATAATAGTGTTGCGTATACTGAGCGTCCAGAGATGGAAATTTTTATGCGTGAGTGGTTATCACTAGTAGAATCAAAATCTGGTGAGCGAGGTATTTTCAATGTAGAGGCGGCACAGAAACACGCAAGCAAAAATGGTCGTCGAGATGGTTCGCTTGTTAAAGGCACGAATCCTTGTTCGGAGATTTTACTACGCAACAAACAATTTTGTAACCTATCTGAAGTAGTGGTGCGTGTAAATGACGACTTTGAATCTCTTGCACGTAAAGCGCGTATCGCAACTATATTAGGAACACTACAATCCTCACTTACTAATTTCCGTTACCTTAGCAAAGACTGGGCACGTAATACAATTGAAGAATCATTGCTGGGCGTTAGCCTAACAGGCATTATGGACAATGAATTTTTGAGTGGCAAGAAAGGCAAGCGCGATATTACATTACCTGATTTTCTTGAAGACCTTAAAGACGTCTGTGTTCAGGAAAACAAGAAATGGGCAAACACAATTGGCGTTAATCAATCAACAGCAATCACATGCATCAAGCCGTCGGGCACAGTCTCACAGCTTGTAGATTCAGCAAGTGGAATTCATCCACGTTACAGCGAATATTATATTCGTACAGTACGCGCAGATAAGAAAGATCCACTTGCTGTTTTTATGAACGCATATTCTTTCCCTGTTGAGGACGATGTAACAAAGCCAACACATAATTCTGTATATTCTTTCCCTGTTCATGCTCCAAGAAATAGCGTTATGCGCGACGACATGAACGCTATTGAACAACTAGAACTTTGGAAAATTTATGCAACACACTGGTGCGAACACAAACCATCCATTACAGTTTACGTACATGAAAATGAATGGTTGGGAGTTGGCGCTTGGGTGTACGAAAACTTTGACCATATGAGCGGCGTATCATTTTTGCCACATACAAATCACTCATATCGACAAGCCCCGTACCAAGAGATCGACAAAGAAACATACAACACACTTGTAAAAGAAATGCCAAAGAATGTTGATTGGTCATTACTCTCCGAATACGAACACGAAGACAACACAGCAGGCGCGCAAACCCTTGCATGTACATCAGGATCATGCGAGATTGTAGACCTCACATCCGACACAGTAAACACACTAGACATACCGACAGGAGAATAAAATGTTAGAAAATAAAGAAGTAAAATTTGAAAAAGACAAAATCATTGCGATCCGTATTAGCACGGGCGATGAAATTATTGGGCAAATTAAAGAATTTGATAGTAGCTCAATTACATTACACATGCCATGTTCTTTGGCGATGCAGGAAAAAGGCATTGGTCTAGTTCCAGCAACAATGATGGGTGACCCAGGTGCACCAGTTAAATATGAGCGTTCCGCAATTATTGCAACTATGTCACCTAACAAGCAGTTTCTATCAGTATATGAAAATCATATTTCACCAGTACTTGTGCCTAAGGAGCAGACATTAATCGTACCTAAATAAATAGATTACGATAAATATACGTGTATTTGTAACACACACAGGAGCATATAATGGCACAAGGAAAATCACCTTTTGAACTACGCGCAGACCTGCTAAAGCTGGCTTTTAGTATTTTACAAGCCAAGCATTGTGCAGCCGCGGTAGCTAATGGTTGTGACCACGCAGAGACAGCACCAACCTCAGAAGAAGTAATTGACGAAGCACGGAAGCTTAATGATTTCATCTCCAAATCTGGAAGTGATCGCATACCCCGCACGTAAGTCCTTGATTTTTAGTAATAGATAATTGTTGACAACCATTCACTAGTTTGCTATAATACTAATACTATTAAGGAAATCCTATGAAATTTCGCCTAATGAGCGACCTGCACTTAGAGTTCGGGTTGGCTCGTCCAAAAGACCATAATCCAGTTGCGCTGGACGATGACAAATATACAGTCCTCATTCTTGCAGGAGATGTTTGCACGGGTCTTGATGCGGAAGGTTTCATTTACGCAATGTGCAAGCGTTTCTACAAAGTTGTCTATGTCCTAGGCAACCATGAATTCTATCACAAAGAATACAACAAACTTCGTCGTCAGTGGAACGATTATCCTGCACTACCAGGTAACTTCATTTTGCTAGACGATCATGTTGCAATTATTGATGATCCGTACGAGACTGGAAAACAGGCTCGTTTGGTCGGCGGAACACTGTGGACTGATTTTAACAAACAGGACTACGTTGCAATGTACAGGGCAAAAGGCGGCATGAATGACTTCTACTGCATTAAGTGGAAGGGCAAGAATGACGCTGGTGTTTATTACAAGCGTAAATTTGATCCTGCTGATACAGTGCGGATACATAAGCAAACGTTGTTTCTTATCACAGAAACAGTACGTGAGCCATTTGACGGACCGACAGTGGTCGTAACACATCACCTGCCACATCCGTTGTGCGTACATCAACAGTTCAGAACTGATGCGCTTAACCCTGCATACATGACAAATCTTGATGATGTAATTGCAGACAATGACATTGCTGTTTGGTGCCACGGTCATACGCACACAAACGTCGATGTTGAGATTCATGGCACACGGATTTTGTGCAATCCTCGGGGATATGTACCCGATGATTTAAACCCAGGATATATCGATGCCCTTACTTTCGAGGTTTAGTATTTGGAACACATTCGCTATTTTAGCGATGCTTAATGTTTTGGATGCTGCATCTACGGCAGTATTAGTAAATCAGTTTGGCCCTGAGATTGAGGGGAATCCCATGGTACGCTACTGGATCGAAGCATACGGAGTCACAGGACTCTATATGATTAAATTCATTGTAGTAGCGTTCATGGGTCTTGTCCTTTCTGTAATTGACCAATGTTACAAATCAAATATCCGCGTACACATAATAGCGCACACTTGTATGTGGATTTTGAACACAATTCTCGCCCTAATCGTTATAAACAATGTAATTCTTGTCTTTGCAACGATAAATACATAAACAGGGAAACATTAATGGACTTGAGGAAGATTGTAGCTGGCAGCGGCTACAGTGGATTGGCTACTTTTAGCGACATTCACGGACATGCTAAGAAGTTAAAGAAGGGTATTAAGTATGCCCTCAATAATAACCTATTCATCGTTTTCCTGGGTGACTTAGTTGACGGGCATGACAAACCACTTGAGACTGTGCTAGCAGTAAAAACTATTCTTGATGAAGGCAATGGTGTGCTTGTTATCGGAAATCACGATGATAAGTTTTATCGTTACGCAAAGGGTAATCCCGTTATATTGAAAAAGGCTAATAAGCAGACACTTGCAGATATACCTAAGAATGGTCAGAAATTGTTTTTACAAACAATGATCGACCTTAATGACCACCCTCGTTCTGATTATCATTTTGAATATGACAATTGGGTGTTTATACATGGTAGCTGCCACGAAGAAATTTGGCAACAGCCTGAAAAGCTTTCTACAAAGGCAAAGCATCGCGCATTGTATGGTGAGGTAAATGGTGAAACTGACGAAACAGGTTTCCCTATACGCTTATATAATTGGGTGGATGAAATACCTTCGGGAAGAGGTGTCGTAGTAGGACACGACAGAAAGCCCTACGGCGGCGAGAAGCTTGCCGATACAGGCCCGTTTGACCATACAAACGATCAGGGCGGTCGAGTAATTTTCAGCGACACTGGTTGCGGCAAGGGCGGTAAACTAACATTAACTGTTTTCAGATTTGAAGGCGACACAATCGAGCAAGCGGGTTATGAAACTCTTTGAGATGAAAAAGGATTATAAGATTTACGTTGACTTGGACGGCGTTATGGCTGACCTTGACAAACACGTAAAAGAACGTACGGGCATGAGTTTTGAACAACTACGTGCAACAGGTAGCGGCTTCACTCAGTTTTGTGCAGCAGAACGTAAAGAGGGAAACACTGTATTTGACAATTTAGATAAAATGCCAGACGCAGACGAATTGTGGAATTTTGTAGTCAAGTACAATCCAGATATTTTAACAGCAACAGGATATCCTATTGAGAAAGCAACAGCAGAAAAGATACGTTGGGTGATGAACAATCTTAGCGGATACGATCAAATCCTAACAACCGTTTCAGGGGTGAACAAACACAAATACGCAGCCCCTAATCACATATTAATAGATGATCGAAATAAAGCTATTCTGCCTTGGCGCAAGGCGGGCGGCATCGGCATCCTACATACCAGCGCAGCAGACACCATATCACAACTACAAAAATTGGGTTTATAATCAACAGCTTATAAGTTATTGATTTTAAAAAGGGTACATAAGTCCTTGAATTTTAACAGGATTAAGATATTGACTTATGGGCACCTTTAACGTATAATTATATGTCTAAAGTAAGGATTCAGATAGATTACATGAAAACTGTAACCAAAATCAAAGATGCACTTATTTCAACACTCGCTGTGGCGGGTGTTTTGCTAACTGCACCAATGGTTTATGCGACACTAAATGTAATGACCCGTCCTGAAATGATTACAGTTACAGTAGAACTTCCACAGCGCCGCAAAGGCGTTGTTACACTTTGGGATGCAGTTGACAACGACGTTGGCTTAGGTGATTCGCCAGATTGGTATGTTGACTACGAAGCTCAAAGTCGAAATTACGTAGAGCCAGAATACGTCTTTTATAATCACAGGACCTATACAGCAGCAGAACACGTATGTCTTGCTAAAAACATATATTTCGAGGCTCGCAATGAATCCCTCAAAGGTCAGGTTGCTATTGCTCTTGTAACGCTAAATCGTTTACAAGAGGCGCGCTGGTCAAGTGAAGTTTGTGGCGTAGTCTATGACAACAATCAGTTTTCTTGGTATTGGGATGGTCTATCTGATCGCCCACGTAATCACACCTCTTACAACGATATTGCTTTACTTGCAAGTGCAATGCTTGATCCAGATACAGCAATGTATGATTTCACGTATGGATCAACCCATTATCATGCGACTTATGTGGAGCCGTACTGGATTGATTATATGGTACTTAGAGCGAAAATCGACACACACATTTTTTACTATGAGCCACCTGTCACAATAACCGCTCGTCTATGATAATTTCTCACCGTAAAAAGTTTGCCTTTTTTGCAAACCCGAAAACAGGCAGTAAAGCAGTTGGCTTGACACTACGCTTGTCAGGAATTTTCGATCAAGATGATATAATGTCAGCACAGCCATTCCCTGCTACGCGCACAGCACGAATAGAACTCCCCGAATATAATCTTAACGGTCACAAAACATATCTAGTGGATCACATGAATCCTGCAGAGGCAATTGAGGCAGGATTCATAACGTTAGAACAGTTACGTGAATATAACTGCTACGCCTTTTTACGCGAACCTGAAGAAAGGTTTTATGCGGCAGAGGTTTGTATGCAAATCAATCGGCACGGACAAATTGCAGCACTTGAAGACTTAGGCGAACTAACCGCACCACCACAACACACCTATTTCTTTGTTGATGGAGAACAAGTTGTCACTCCATTGGATTTCGGACATCTCGAAATGGAAATGAAATTTGTGTTATCAGAATTGGGTGCAACACAAACAGAAATTCCACAAGTACGCAAGATAGTTCGTGCAAATATGGTGTATGACGTTCTATACGAACCAAGTGAACACATGGAAGACATCCTCTTCTACAAAAATATGATACAATAACAAATCCACAAGATAGTGGAAAGCTCCTTTGTCTTGACATTGGGGCTTTTTCTGTGTATACTACATACTAACATCTTTTTAGGAGTAGGAAATGTTAGATCAAGTTCTTTCAGTATATGTTACTGGACTAGGCTATACGTTAATAGGTAGCGTGATTATTGGATTATCGTTTGCAATTTATCGTTGGTACAAGTGTGTGCAACAATATATCGAAACAGGAAATATTGATAGTTCAGATGACAGTTGGGTCCTCATGGAAAATAACTGGTTTCACGGCAGTAGAAGTCAATATGATTTTGGAACAAATCCCTGGGTTGCAGCAGCAGACATAGTTACAGTTACAGTAATGGCTGGCATATTATCATTAGCTTGGCCTGTTACAATCATCACCACCACTGTAATTACATACGCAAGAATAGCTCGCGTAAGGTTTGCACGTAAAAAAGAATTCATGGACAGGTTACAGGGCGAGCATGTGGAAGTCGTTTAATACTATCATACAAAAGGTCTGGCCTCCATCACGAGAAAGAACTAAAAAGCAAGAATTCTTAGATAGACTAAAGGGTTTAACCGAAGTACAAATAAAAAATGGCACTCCTGTGGGTGTGACTTTTATGGTAACTGACGAGACCACAGGTCATGTAGATAATTATTTTCAAATAGGCCCAAGTGACTGGATTTCTTGGGGTACGTCACCAAAACCAGGTGAGTCAGTAACACAGCAATTTACTTCGCGAGAACTAGAAATACACTTGACTGATTTACTTCGTAAAGCGCGTCCAAATGGAAAGATTACAATGATAGATGAATCTTGTTGCATAGTATTTGACAAATGAAATACTCAAAATTCAAAAAGTTAGGACGCGGAATTACTTTGAAAATACTCAGAGATCGTATGCGCGAACACAGGCGCAGAAAGGAGTTTGTCGGACGTTTGAAACATGGCGCAGGTTGGGGCAAAACAGATGATCCAGGGCCCTACTAATGTTTAAAGAGACAGTAATAGAAGTTTTCAAGAAGCACAGTATTCTTCAAAAAATGAAGGAAAAGAAAGAATCAGAGGACAGGAAAGAATTCCTCAAGCGATTGAAACATGGTCAGCCGAGAGGCAGGACAAGGCCGCCATTTAGGATAGTTCCAAGAGTTCCTCGCCAACTTGATGGCGGTGGTTTAGATGATTAAAATGCGTAAAATGAAACAAACAGTTAAGAAGAACAAAGGACTTGAACTACGCATTAAGCGAGAAAAATTCCTACAAGAACTGAAAAATCCTACGACAAAATTACAAGAAGCAGAATCTGAGATATTAAAGAAAATTCGCAATCGACGCATGGGAAAACCAGGATCAAATCCTTATAACGCAGGTGCTGACGGCCCAATGGGTAGCTTACTGAAAAGATTACAGCGGAAAGCAGGAATAAGATGAAAAACTATTTAGACCTATTGCAAGACATAATGGACAATGGCATTGACAAGGATGATCGAACGGGAATTGGGTCACGATCTGTTTGGGGCCGCACATTACGTTGGGACTTGTCCGAAGGATTTCCAATCATTACGACCCGTAAAGTAGCATTTAGGATTGCGTTTGAGGAAACAATGTTCTTCTTGCGGGGTGGGCGCGACACGACAGAACTTGAGGATAAAAACATACACATATGGACAGACAACACAACAAGATCATTTCTGGACGCAAGAGGTTTAGACTGGCTGGACGAAAAGGATATAGGCTACGGTTATGGCCATCAATGGCGAAACTTCGGTGGCTACGATGCAAAGGACAGTCCCGAAGGATGGCACTACAACGGAGTAGATCAAGTGGTGCCAATGCTAGAAGCTATGAAGGAAGATCCTTTAAGCCGTCGTCATCTCATAACAGCATGGAACCCGCAGCAAATATACGGAACAGCACTTCCACCATGTCACATTCTGCACCAGTATCAAATTACGCCAAACGGAAAACTAAACTCAAGCTTTCTCATGCGAAGCAACGATGTTCCCTTCGGTTTGCCCTACAACATAATGGGGTATGCTCTGCTAAATCATTTGTTCGCGGAATATCTAGGTTACGAACCAGGTGAACTTGTTTATCAAGGCAACGACGTCCACATTTACAACAACCAATTTGAAATGGTGGAAGAACAATTGCAACGCACGCCACATCCACTTCCAAAACTAAAAATAACAAAAAGCCTAAATACACTTGACGAATTGTTTGAAATGCAGTATAATAACGTATTGTTGGAGAACTATATCGCGGAGCCCGACATTAAAAACAAACCAAAAATGGCAGTATAGGAATACACATGACCGACACAACAGAAGAACAACAAAACTTTGAAATACTAGATGAGAAAACAGTTCAAACGATGGATTACATCTTACGTGGTCTTGAACTGGGCAAATTTAACGACACAGCAAAGAAAGTGGAGTTTTTAGGTAAGTTGTCAGGTGACAAATCGCCTAAATACATAGCAACACTTTTGGGTCGTATTAAGAAACTAGAAGATGAAAATCTCGAACTTGAAGGCCAGCTTGCAAATCACAATAGTCGCATTATTGAACTGGAAAACACCAAAATTGAACTAGAAGCAAAGATCAATACTTTAGATAATGATATGCGTGATGTAGCAACAGCAATACGTCAACTATTTGAACCACAGCCACTCAAGCAAAACTGGGATATGAACGAGATTCAAAATTTCTGTAGTAGACGTGGATCAATATAAATGGATAAAATAGAAGGATTTGATTTAGACGAAGAAACAGTTGAAACATTCGACGCAATTCTTCTAGCACTGGCAAAAGATCCTGAACTAGCAGAGGAGTTTACTAAACTGAAATTCATCCAAGTGTTGAAGGATGAATTTGATGGTTCAGACGGACCGATCAAACAGATTATGCAGAAACTAGCTCAAATTGAGCAGGGGTATAGTCATATGGTCACGGAACACGCAAAAGCACAGATGGATACGAAGCGGGCTGTAAGTGATTTGACTATGGCAACAGATGCAATACGAGCAGCAGCAGAAGCAAAAAATAAAGAAGAAAAATACCAAGCTTTGAAGAAATTAGAAGGGGTAAAATTTCGGCAGGGCTCATATACATGGAACCAAAAATAATGGCACTTAATAAAAACAAAACAGATGCAGAACTTGGACAAAGGATACATGAACATTTGGTTGAGTTAGGTGTGGAGACGCCGCTACTGACAACTATGGGCTTGATTGACCTCAAAGACAGTTCGATGATCGAATTGATCGCACTTGACTTTACACATATTATGGAAACGATGGGTTTGGACTTGAGTGATGACAGTTTACAAGACACGCCCAAGCGCGTAGCAAAAATGTTTATAGAAGAAACATTTTATGGGTTACGTACGGAGAATTTCCCAAAAATTACTGTAGTTCAGAACAAATTCAACTACGATGAAATGCTTGTAGAGAAAGGCATTAACGTTATGTCTGTTTGCGAGCACCACTTTGTTGGTATTGTGGGCAAGGCAACAATCGGTTACATTCCTAAGAGTAAGGTAATCGGATTGTCAAAATTAAATCGTGTTGTAGACTATTTTGCACGTAGGCCACAAGTACAAGAGCGCCTAACAGCACAAATCTACCACGCACTATCAGAAATTCTAGGCACAGATCAAGTTGCAGTAGTTATCGACGCAGATCACTATTGCGTTAAGTCACGCGGCATTGAAGACACTAGTTCAAGCACAGTAACAAGTAAGCTTGGTGGTGGATTTAGGTCGCATGACGGTACAAGAGCAGAATTTATGGCGTTAGCAAGAGGTTAATATGCGAGAATACCCAACAATGAGTAAGTCCAATGAACCGAAAGAGCCTACTATGTGGGATAACTTACGTACAAAAGTAGATAACGATATGAGTGGGTTTGAGGAGGCCCTATTAGTAGTTACGCAGTCACATACATACGATGGCGGGCAAATGGACTTGTTTCCAAACGAATTAGTAAAGGAAAGCTCATTATTTTTGAGCAAGGTAGAAGCTGATGAGTGAAAAAATGGTAGAAGTAGAAATTGATTTTGAGGAAGAGGACCTTATGTACCTTGCAATGAAGGCACATGAAAAAGACATCACCTTAAATCAATTAATTAACGAAATGTTAACAGAATTTATTGAGGGGAACAAAGATGGCACGAGTAACGATTGAGGATTCACTAAAGGCATGTCCGAACCTGTTTCATTTGATTCGGTTAGCATCATTTAGGGCGCACCAGCTACAACGCGGTGCAACACCGAAAATTGAGGTTAAGCGAACTGAGGAAGGGCGGGTCGATGCGCCAACTGTCTTTGCGTTACGTGAAATTGCAGCAGGATTTACTGATTTTGAGAACGAAGTAATCCCACAAAGAGACGCATGGGGCAATCCTATTCCTGTAAGGGATATAAAGAAAAAAGAACCAGAATCATACGTAGTACGAAACAAAGAAACAAAAGAAGTTTTCGGAACGGACTTATCTAAGGAAGAAGCAGAAGAATTAAAGGATGAAGTAGTTGCTGAGTTACGTGCCGAACAAAAACGAAAAGAGGATAAAGACGATGGAACTGACATTTTATAAAGATAACGGTGGTAAATGGCGTTGGAGAGTGAGAGCAGACAATGGAAGGATTGTCGGCGCTTCATCACAGGGGTTTGCAAGTAAGCAAATGGCAGGAGAAAATGCAGATTTGCTAAAAGATGCACTAACAAATTGTAATAACGGCGGATAATAATGTACGTATCAACTAAAAGTTACGATACACGTAACGGATTTTCTATTGCTTACAGACAATGGAAAGCTGATTCACATTGCCGTTTTATTCACGGTTATGCACTAGGATTTGACTTTGAGTTTGAATCTGAGAAGCTTGATGTGCGTAACTGGGTTTGCGACTTTGGCGGATTTAAAACACTGAAGGCTTTTCTTGAAGAATATTTCGATCACACGCTATTGGTAGCTTCTGATGATCCTGAATTAGAATTTTTCAAGGAAATTGACAAGCGTGGGCTTGCACAAGTGCGTGAAGTAGATGCAACGGGCTGCGAAGGATTAGCAGACTTTTTATATTGGTATATGAACCAGGTTTGGCTTCCAGAAAATGGCTACGGCGAAGAATCTGGCGTACATTGTCGCAAAGTACACGTACATGAGACGGCTGCAAACAGTGGTTGGGTTGAATTTACACGCGAGGGCTGGGCAAAACACGTAGAAGACAATGATCTCTGAGGTAGACCATAATCATCCCGATCATCCCGATAAAAAGCTGCAAAAGGCGCTAGAAAACATAAAACTTTCGCACTCGTTAGTGATTAATGGTGAAGGTGCATTAGTTATATACGTTCCTAACACAAATCAGTACCCGCCGCAAAGATGGCATAAGTATGTAGAGTCGGTTAGGGAAACATTCGAGGCTATTTTTCCAGATATTACGATTGTAGCTAGCGAGTATAAGATGGAATTTACAACAATAACGAAAAAACAAGTATTCTCTGAAAAATTAGCAGGGAACATAAAACAATAAGGAAAACACAATGAGCATAGTATTAATCAAGCAGTACACAGAAAAAGATAATCAAAAAGCAATAAACAAAGCATTGCAGGCAGACTTTACTCAGCGGGGCGTTACAACAGTAATTGTGCCTTCGGAAGTTGACGTAGAATGGCTTAACAATGGTGATCTTGCAATTATTAAAAGGTATACTGACACAACAAAAGTAAAAGAGGCTGCAGAACAAGTGCAAGCTGACCTTTTAAAATATGATATTGATTCAATTATCCTGCCAACGAACGTCAATGTAGAGGTTGCGCCCGAGAATTTGGGAGCCTTTGGCATAGAATCAGGTGAAAAGCTCGCCTAATATACTTTAATTTAGCGTAGAAATGCGATAAATAATACATGTTCGGAATTTTAACACTTATAACAGGACTAGCCCTGTCAGCGGTGGCTGCGTGGTTTGCAGTCTTAGGAATAATGGCCCTGTTCGCAGGGCTTCCAGTCTATGCAATGATTATGGGCATAGTAGTTGAGGCTGGTAAGATTGTAGCAATCACCTGGATCTATCGTAACTGGGAAAACAAAACAGTACTCAAGTATGTAATGATACCTGTGGCTATTGTGGCTATGCTACTTACAAGTATGGGCATCTTTGGTCTATTATCTAAGGCACACCTTGAGCAAACCGCTCCTGTTACTAACAACTCAGCAAAAATTGAACGTTTAGATCAGCGCGTTGCGCGTGAACGTGCAGAAATTGCAGATGCAGAACTCATTATTGACCAATTAGATGATACAGTACGAGTACTTGTAGATGCTAGAAAGATTAGTCACCCTACCGAAGGGTCAAAGGTTGTACGCATCGCTCAACAACCACAACGTGACCAACTTAAAGCTATTATTGACGATTCAATGGACTCGATTGATGAGTATGAGGACGAAAAACTGTCACTAAACCAAGAACTAAACGAACTTGAGTTAGAAGTTGGACCCGTCAAATACATTGCTGCAATCATTTATGAAAATCCTGAAGATAGTTTAGAAGAAGCTGTGCGCATAGTAATCATGGCGTTCATTTTCGTCTTTGATCCTATGGCTATCCTGCTATTGATGGCAGGCAACTACACCATAATGGGAAGAATTGGTGCCGCACCAACCGTACCAAAGCCTAAGAAAATCATCCCCAATGCAAAGACAGAATTTGTTCCAGCCAAAGTTATAGCTGAGGTCATTTCTGAAACAGTAGAAGAGGCCGTTGCAGAAGTACGGGCGCCTAAACAAACAGCAAAAGCAAAATCAGAAGACATACCAGCAGAACCGTCCGCTATTAAACCCCATGGTCACGGAGTATATTCACCACACAATTTTAAGGATAAAAAATAATGGTCGAAAGTATCGTTAAGTGTAGTTTTTGCCCCAACACAAGGAAAGAAGTTAGTAAAATCATTGCTGGGCCAGATTTAGGAGACGATACAGTTTATATTTGTGAAGAATGTATTGAAGTTGGATATAAAATCATAAGTCCTAAGGCCATTACCAAACCCGCAGTAACAGGCATTACACCACTTGACATTAAAGCATATTTGGATGCATACATCATCGAACAGACTGTCGCCAAAGAAGCATTGTCAGTCTCGCTATACAATCACTACAAACGTATTAACAATCCTGTAATAAACGGCACAACACTCAAGAAATCAAATGTTTTGCTTATAGGGCCGAGTGGATCAGGCAAAACATTACTCGTAAGCACTATTGCAGAGCTATTGGAGTTGCCTTTTGTACATGCAGACGCGACAACCCTAACAGAAGCAGGGTACGTTGGCGACGATGCAGAGAGCATAATAGATCGACTAATCAAATCAGCAGGCGACGATGTTGAGTTAGCGCAACAGGGTATAGTGTATCTCGACGAGATCGACAAAAAGACTCGCAAAAATGATACAGCCACCGTAAATCGTGATGTTTCAGGTGAAGGTGTGCAACAGGCACTCCTAAAGATGGTGGAAGGAACAGAAATCAAACTAAGTAATGGCAGAAATTTTAGCACGGACAATGTTCTGTTCATTGCAGCAGGCGCCTTTATCGGCATTGACAAAATTATCGAACAACACAAGAAACATGCAACTGGAATCGGTTTCAGCGCAAAGGTTGACAAATCGCCTAGAGATGTGTTACTATTAAACACTACACCTTCTGACTTAATTGAATACGGAATGATACCAGAATTTGTAGGACGCTTTCCAACAATGGTACCACTACATGAGTTGGATAAGGATATGTTAGTTCGCATCCTTATTGAGCCAAAGAATTGTTTGATAGATCAATACAAGGGTTTGTTTCTACTGGATGGCATAGAATTACTATTTGAAGACGCATATTTAAATGACATAGCAGAACAGGCAGTAGAACAAGAAACTGGAGCACGGGGTTTGCATTCACTATTAGAGAAGTCCCTGCTGCACACACAATTTAAGTTGCCACAACTGAAAGCAAGAGGGGCAACACAGATTATTATAACGAAAAGTGGAACTCCACAAATCGTATACACAAAGAGTAAAATTAATGGACAGACGACCAAAAAACAAGCACAATAACTACAGCAAGAAAAAAGAATTTGATGTACGTACCGTATGCCCTGGGCTGAAGGTTACTGTGCAAGGTGACGACGAACGCGCATTCACAAAAGCGTTCCGCATTTTCAACAAAAAGGTTCAAGACTCTCGCATCCTACGCGAGCTACGCGAAAGAGAGTACTATGAAAAGCCTTCTATCATCAGAAAGCGGAAGAAGGCAATTGCAGTAAAACGTGAAGAGAAAAGAGTGGAATCACTTATCACTTCTCGGAAAAGACTTTACTAAAATAAATTCTCATAAAGCTTGACAAACAAGCGATAATCTAGTATAATACCCGTATCAGCAATTTTTTAATTGTTGAATCGGCAGTTGGTATTCCTGTTCGGTAGGACCCCACCAATTTGAACTCGGTCGATAAAAAATATTTATATAAGTAGGAGTAATAAAAATGAGATTAGTAATAGTACTACTGGCAGGCATTATGCTTGCAAGTCCAGTTTGGGCGGGTGGCAATAGCCACGACTGTAATGCAAATGGTCAAGGTGATGACATTGTATGTAGCGTAGTTGGTGGAGATACTAACTACAACGACAACAGCACATACAACGACGACAGCGTTACAAATACGCAAGGTCAGCAACAGGGTCAGATTCAAGGCCAGATTGCTACAGGCGGAAACGCTGAAGGCGGAGACGGCTTTGGTGTAGGCGTAGGCATCGGTGAAGGCGGAGACGGCGGAGACGGCGGAAACGCTATCGTAACTGATTTTTCGCGCACAACTGCTACGGGTGGTTCAGTTGGTGATACATCTGCAACAGGCGGAGAGGGTGGTTCTTCTAACTCTGACGCTACAGGCGTAAATGTTGGCGGAGCGTTTAATGACGTTCTTTCACCAGAAAGCAATTCACGTTCTGATGCTGATTCAGAAAGCAACAGTAGCGTATTCGCTTCTGGCAACAGTCATACAGACGTTGATACAGACGTTGATACAGACGTTGACGTAGACGCTTCAAGTCGTAACACAAACATCGTTGGTGGCGGAACAGCTATCGCTGGTGGCGGTGATGCGAACATTATCATCGGCGGAGCAGGCCAAGGCGAATGCTACGAAGGTGAATGTGAAGGCGGCGGCAACGGCGCATTCTCTAATGAGAATAACGTAAGCAACGATAGCTCTGCATCTAGCTCAAGTGACAACGAAAATGACAACAGCAACCAAGTTGCAAATGACGTAGTTGTTGAAAATGACGTAGTTGTTGAAGGCGATGATATTGTTTATGAAGCAGCGGAGATTCCAGTTAATTCTGCTCCACCTTCATTCTCAGCTATCTGCTCAAGCGGCGGCGCTGGATCTGGTAAGAGCTTCTCACTATCACTTGCAGTAACAAACGACGTATGTCAGGCACTTATGGTTGCTGATGCATATGCAGCAATGGGTGATATGGAAAATGCTATGAAGTGGGTTGAAGCAGCAGCACGACACGCTAAGTGGAAAGGTGGCTTGGGTTACATTCGCCACGTACTCACAATAGGCATCATGTAAGGGAGAATCATCATGGGAAAACTAATACTAACAACAGTATTGATGTTTTCTGCGACAGTTTCGGCGCAGGGTATTTTTCCTGACCAGCCTGTTGAGATGAAGCCAGGATACGGAGCAGATGGTGCAGGATTGCACTTTGGTGTTCCGTACGGCCTCCCAGGAAACGATTGTGTAATCAATCCAGTTTCAATGACGCGCATGACCGTAGAACAGACACGAACAGTTACAGAAATGGTTCCAGGTGATATAATTTCAATCCCTGCAACTGTACTATTTGATTTTGATAAAGATTTTGTTCGTCCAGAAGGTAAGAGTATTCTGGCAGATAGAATTTATGCAAAGCTTGTAGAATTCGGCGTAACTGAAGTTGATGTAATTGGTCACACTGATTCAAAGGGTACGCACGAGTACAATGATGGCTTAGGACTACGTAGAGCAGAGGCAGTATCTTCTGTTCTAGTATTTCTTGGCTTTCCATCTGAGGCAGTAACGGCAAGTTCGGGTGGGGAGAACTTCCCGCTTACAGCTAATGAAAATGCTGATGGTAGTGATAATCCTGAAGGTCGTCAGACCAATCGCAGGGTTGAGCTAATTGTAAATCGCGTAGCTGACGTAGAAGTAAAAACTGAGGTGGTAGAAGACGTGGTAGTTGGACGTAATCCACAAATCTTTCATCGTCTAAGTTCAGATGCGGATGTAATATGTAGTAGTAATCGTAGGGCATATGGTCCTTACAATCGTTACAACTACAACTACAATTACTGATAGTTAAATTGATCAGACAAGGTTGGCGTACTTCGGTGCGCCAACCAATCTTATTTAAAGGAAACGCATGGACATCAAAGAACTTGAGTGGATTAGGGATGTAATTGAAAAATTGCAACACCCATTAACATACACCGAACGCAAACGCCTAACAAATACATTAGTTAAGGTTGCTCCCGCATTAATCAAAGTTGTAGATTACACAGCAATAGTCGGATTTAGCACCTATCATACTGACGATGACGGCAAAGACACATTGGTAAAAGCAGGACACACATGCAACGGTTGTGGACAAGACCACTACTTTGCAGAGGACAACCCCAAACATTATTCAGGTGGAACAAGAGACGACCCAGACGCTAAATTGCCCTGTGTAGTTGAAGATTTGCTCCAGCTTTTAGAAGACACAAGAACAGAAGAAGATAAATAATTACGTAGGAATGCTGCAATGGCGTGGCGATTCTACAGGGCATGGTGCCCACTTTACTTGCTTAATAATAGGAGTATATTATGAATAAGCTAACAACGATCCTACCCGACGACATTTTTAGTCGTCATTTCATTGGATTTGATCGAGTCTTCGATCAATTTTCCAGTTTCCCAACTAACAGTTATCCACCACACAACGTAGTACGCACAGGCGAAGACACACAGATCATCGAATTTGCACTTGCAGGGTTCTCTGCAGATGACGTTGACATTAATGTGGAAAACAGCATGGTAACCATCACAGGCGAGAAGGAAGAAGACGACCGCGACTATATTTGGAACGGTATCTCTGCTCGTAAGTTTGTCAAGAAATTCACTTTGACCGACTTCTGGGAGGTTCTTGGGGCAGAATTTAAAGACGGCATCCTAGTAATTTCACTTAAACAGGAAATTCCAGACGCGCAAAAACCAAAGCAGATTGAAATTAAATAATTTCACTACTGGTTGACATTGCTGGATAGGTATGCTATTATATGTACCTATCCAGCTTTTAACGAGTAAAATATGAGTTTTACAGACGTACAAGAAAAAGTAGATGAAGAACTAGATTTGAAGCGTCCAAACATGTGGCGTGTCATTTTTCATAATGATAACAAGACGACAATGGAATTTGTTATCCTCTTGTTATTGCGCGTATTTCACAAATCTGAGCAAGAAGCAACGGATATTATGCTTCATGTACACGAAAAGGGACAGGCAATTGTAGGCGTGTACACACACGAAATTGCCGAAAACAAAATGGAAATTTGCATAAACACAGCAAAAGAATATGAGTTTCCATTGCGTGTTACAATCGAAGAAGAAATCTAAAATAGTGGCCTAGCGCCATATTTCCACGACTAAAAATCATTTAGAGCGTTAAAAAACGTACATTTGCGAATACCCATCTATAATTGTGATAAATACTTTTATAGTACGGAAACTATTGGTTATACATACACATTTCCTAATTACAAATAAGGAGAAGTTGATATGAAAATGACATTTGCCCAACATTTGCGAAATAGGCAAGAATTATTGAAGACCTTAGACCAACTTGTCACAGAACGAAAGGAGAAAAAATCCCAAAACAAAGACACAAATCCACCAAAAAAATAACACTAACAATTGCTGGAGTACAAAACAATGTGTACAGAAGAACAGTGGGAGTCTTGCAATACTTCCGAAGCGTATCACGCTGCAACCCAATTTGCAATTGCATTAGAAGAGACGGCGAGACAACAGGGATTTAAACCAAAAACAATTAAAATAAGGACAAAAGAACAAATTATAAAAGGCGGATTCGGAAAGTCAGACGCACAAGTTATCTGGTCAGAAGGGCCTGCTGATTGGACAGAACAGCTAAAAAGCAAACTGTTCCAAAACATTGACTATGTAATAGAAAGTCCTAGCACAATAGCTTTCTATAAACGATAAGGAATAAATGGAAAAATTCGATTTCACAAATATAGGCACGAATTACACGATACTTGACAAAGAAACAAACAATACGTCTAGTATTCGGGTTATTGATGCACATGAGCTATACGCGGCTATAGGCACGTATGCGGGAACGAATTATACATATATAAACGAACACTTGGGAGAACTACTGAAACATTTTCGTGGATTCGCCCGAACCCCGTGGAACGTTTCTTGGTATTCCGCGCCAGAAAGTACGTTTCAGACTACAAATGCCATCATCCAAGCAAGGCGTGAGGGCAATGAAATAGTGGTTATGGAGGTTTTGCCAAATATAGAACTTGACATTGCTGCAAAAATAAGCTAGAATACATATCACAATCACCGTTGAGGAGAACTCTATGAGAGAAATGACCGATGTTGAAGCAATATCTGGCCCATACCGTGCAGTATTATGTGAGTGGACCCACCCAGTACCTTGTTTGAAGCCTGTTCAGGCTAGCAAGGCGTACTGCCCTGATTGCATGAAGTTGGCATATCAGCCAGCTAAAAAGAGGTCAAGTGGAAGATAAATCTTACCATTTTGAGCATGAGCAATTAATAGTCGCCTTCGATCAAGCTGACCAGTTTGCTGGTATTTTTGTAACACGTTCGGATGAGGAAATATCCAAGTCCGAACTGTTAGACTTTTTCTATGATCGCCCACCGAACTATTTGATAGTTGCAGAACTCCCGCAAGTAGACGATGAAGAACTGACGGCAGAAAACTATCTTACCGTGCTAGAAGACCTTGTCGAGGATTTACGCAAAAATGACATAAGTAGCCTTGATATAGAATACTACATTCCGAAAACTATACACTAATAACGACTTTGAGATAAATACACGATACAACTCGGAGAAGAAGAAAATGACGGCACGAGAAAAACTAAATGAAATGAAGCAATTTATGAACATTGCTCGTGGCGATCTACAAAAAGAAAAAATTAACGAAGTGTATACTATTGAACTTGGCGGTCAACAGCACCCACAGCGTCGAGTTCCTATTGAATTTTACGACGAATTTAAGGCAAAATTTCCAGGATCAATAGTAAGATTTCGCGGCCTTAGATACGGCAGGGACAATACACGTAAGGCAGACGCTACACATTTTTATATTGTGCGCATAGGTCGTCCTGATCGTGCATCAGGCCAGGGACTAGGCGATGATCCTGTATCTGACCTACCCTATGAGCCGCCAACAGATCGCCCCCACACCCCAGGCTACAACAAGCAAGGCAGTGCTGGCCGCGCCGCAGCCGATAGCCGCGCACAAGCATTTATCTTTGACGATGTAAATGATGATTATGATGATTATGATTATGAAGAAGAAGATGAGTGGGCAGAGCATTTCGAGATGAAAGATGCCGAGAAGGAAAAGTTCAAAGGCAAAACCATTATAGTAACAGATCTTTATGACGGTGATGTTTACGGTATTTTTAACAAGAAACGCTTTATGATTAGTAGTCCATTAGATCGAGGCTGGGGCGTCGGTGAAGTCAGTGATGATGAAATTGAAGTTGCTGACCTTGATTATAGCTTGAGTCCTAAAGAAGAAGATTTTCTAAGAGCTTGGCATCGTAGTCATATAGATGAATCTGTAAACGAAGACCTTGATCCAGAAGGTATGGGTTACTATGATGTCACTGTTGAAACAGACAATACAAGTTACCCAAGTGAAATTCAAACTGCAATACCATATGACGAAGCGATCTCCTTCGCACAAGAATACGTTAAGAACAATTTTGCTTTCAGAGCAGAACGTGTTGAAAAATGGAAGCGTAACGATGGTGTTGAGTGGAATGGTCTTGATCGCAACGGCGACAGCTTTTTTGTTAGGGTTCTTCCGTCAGAAGATGCAGACGTAGAAGCATGGTACGGCGAAAGTATTGAGCTTGATTCGGTTGTAGAAAATGTTCTCGAAGAATTCCCAGGCCAACCAAAAGATTACGTAGATCCAGAAGATAATTTTGATCCATATGACGAT
>Ga0255055_10001067_pt1 | contig 20781 bp, 17 predicted proteins | sample JV7_2_27_MG_FD_188633 | JGI IMG/M metagenome (GOLD analysis project Ga0255055, IMG submission 188633) | Seawater microbial communities from Jervis Inlet, British Columbia, Canada - JV7_2_27 | ecosystem: Environmental > Aquatic > Marine > Inlet | place: Canada: British Columbia | collected...
GCAGGCCGTAAATGCACTTGATGAAAATGCACCCAAACGCACCCCATCCGCACCCGCCCAAAATGAAAAAGCTGCAATCTATTAGGATTACAGCATTTATTCATCTGTGGTGGCGATGCAGGGAACACAACCAATCATGTCGAATAACCGTCCGTAATTATTAGTCTTATAATATTCAATCCTATCTCTGCTCCTAATGTCTTACACACATTAGAAGATGGAGATTGAACATTATGAGACGAATCAGCAGAACCCCCAGTTATCTGATCCGAACCCCCTACTCTTACTGTTTTCGCCTGAATGTGCCCATTGATCTACAAGGATTTGTAGGTAAGACTGAATTGCGGTATACTTTAGCTACCGGCTATGTTGGGCTTGCGAAATCCAAAGCCCGGCTGTTAGCTGGACAGATGCAAGAATTTTTCCGAAGATTGAGGGAGATTATTAAATTGGGCGAACTCACAGATGAGCAGATTGTGGAGATTGTAAACAGGTACTTCAGAGACTTCATAAATGGCCTTGAAAAGATTAGAGTAGAATCTGGGGCTTTGGGTCAGGGTGATGTCTTTAAAAAAGTTAACCGAATCAATCAATCAGTATGCAAGCGTGCAAAGAAGGCATTGGACGAGTGTGACTATTACTCCGTGTGGCCCCGTGTCACTGCTGTGCTGAAAAGAGAAGGCTTGGAAATCGAAAAGGTATCTGTCACCCACAATAAGATGTGCAGGGAAATGCTTAAAGGAATGATCCGGTTCGGTGCAATTGATGAGAGGCGGAACCAAGGGGATTATTCGGACGATGTCGAAGCTGCCTTCCCTCTTTCATCAGATCATAGACCCGTGTATACAGCTTCTGTAGACAAGCCTTCTGCACCCTTCTTCAATGTCATTGAAGACTACAAAAAACGGCAGGTGCAGTCCGGGAAATGGAGGCGTAGTACGGTAAGAAACCACGAACCGAAGATCAGAGCCTTTAAACAGATTTTAGGCAACAGGCCAGTCATTCAAATCTCCATGGATGATGTAAGAGAAATGGCGCAACTACTTGAGTTGTTGCCTCCGGGGTTTGCACGATTAAAGAACTATGAGGACATTTCCAACCTATCGCCAAAGAATCTTGAGGGTAAGCACGAAAAGACTTTGGATTCATCCACTCGGAGAGATTATCTGAACCTTGCAAAATCGATCTTTGCCTATGCCAAGGAGTGCGGATACATCGAAAAGAACCCGGTGTTATCTGGCTTCATTCCTCCCAAGAAGAAAAATACAAGGGGGCGGAAGCTGCCGTTTGATGACCCCGGTGATCTGGAGAAAATCTTCAATTCCAAAGTCTATCTCAATGCCAGTAAGGATAAGCCTTCACGGTTTTGGGTGCCTTTATTGGCACTCTACACCGGTTGCAGAATGGAGGAAATGTGCCAACTTTACACTGAGGATGTGCAGGAAATTGAGGGTATCTGGTGTCTTAACATAAAGGGCCTAACTTCGGCTGCAATGGATGATAATGAAGATGACGATCAGATGTTAAAGACTGGCAGTGCGCCAAGAGTAGTACCACTGCATCCATTCATAGTGGATGAATTAAAGTTTCCAGTATATGTCAAAAGGCTGAAAAATAAAAGTGATAGGAGAGTGTTTCCTGAACTGAAAAAAGTAAATTTCAAATACGGCCATGAAGTGAGCAAATGGTTTAGTCGGTGGATCAGAACCAAAAAGGTTGGAATCATCCACCCCAAAAAGTCTTTCCACAGCTTCAGGCATAACGTAGCTGACCTCCTGTACAAGGAAGTGGTTCCTGTATCTCTGATAGAGGAATTAGAAGGCAGAGCAGGTAAGACTGAAACAGAGAAAACCTATGTTACAGGCCATCTTGCAAAAAACCTCTATAAACAGTGCATCCTGAAACTTGAGTATCAGATGGACCTAAGCCACCTCAAAAACAGCAAATGGGTTCCTCGGTAGATTTTAAAAAAAAAATATATGCGAAATGTGTCCGCCTCAGGTACTATACGGGTGCCCTGTTATATATACGCAGGGCACCGGGTTGCCCCCCTTTCAAGCCCCCGCCGGGGGTGTTAAAATCATTATGGAATTTGGTTTAGTTGTGATATCTGTTTTATATCTGCAATAATTCCGTCGAATTTGATAGTTGGTAGTTTCTCAATATACATGAAATTTTGGTGAATTTGTGATATTGGCAAGATACATGAAATATCCTAAAGGCTTAAATTACGGTTAGAATTAGCAGGTTCCACTTTATAATAATAATATCGCAATAGATGGAAAATTTTCCATCTAATTATTACTTTATGCGGCGCGGAGATACTGAACCATGGGCGAAGCAGTCGAAACGTATCAGCAGGTGCGCTCAGGCGAACTTCCGCGCTTTCCCTTCGCATTCTGGCGCCCTCCCGAGGGCTTCACGCGGATGATCGAAATCGTGCGATATGCAGCGCGCGATTCTGGCGTCCACACGTCCGAGATCACGAAGAGCCAAATGAAGACTTGGGGACTGGAAACGCCACTTGTTCAGCTTTGCGGTGGCTCCACTGCGAAACTCCGCGAACTCGTATCAGTTGGGCTCGATCCGCCCGAACAGCCCGTGAAGCCTACGACGCCGCAGCGGCGGAGACCCAACTTTACAAACGCGCTCATGAGCAAGGTTTGGATTCGAGATAATGGTGCGTGTGTTGAATGTGGCTCCCAAGAAGACCTCGAGTTTGACCACATCGTTCCCTTCTCTAAGGGAGGCTCATCCACAGAGGAAAACCTCCGCATTCTGTGCCGCAGGTGCAATCGTTCGCGTGGGGCACGCATCTGACGCCGATTCGCGTGCGCCTCATAACTAGTCGTTGAAGCCGACGAACTACTGGTCTGATTGGTCGGCGTCTTTTGAAGAGGGAAAGGTTTTCGGTTGTTCAACGCCGCTCGGAATGGTCCGTTCGCGGCTTAACTCAGCGTTTGATAGCTGCTATGTACCACAGGCTTCCTATCCGTTTTAAAACCTGATGTATCTCCAACGTATCAGTAGTCTTAACCTCCCACTAATACCTGCTATATCCAAAACATATCACAAGAAGTCAAATAATCAGTTTCTTCTGTAAATTAAATTAATTTATATTTAATACAGGATCTTATCGCAAATTATGTTAGCTTTTCTACGGAATACATAACAAAAATATTGACAAAGCATATGCTCTTCATGTATTATTTAAGTAAAATAAGACATGAGGTGAAGACATGAAAGTATATGCCTACTTGAGAGTCTCTGGAAAAGGACAGATTGTCGGCAATGGATTCGACAGGCAGCTGGAAACCATTCAAGCCTACTGTGAACGGGTAGGCGATGAAATAGACAGCGTGTTTAAAGAACAGGTATCCGGCACCAAGGATGAGACTGATCGACCTGAGTTTAAAACCATGGTTTCAGCAATCATGCGGGATGGTGTTGATACTATTATTGTTGAGTCGTTGGACAGGCTCGCAAGAGAATATCGGATACAAGAGCAGCTGTTAATCTATCTTGCTTCCAAGGGAATCAATTTGATCTCGGCTAACACCGGTGAGAATGTCACACGGGCTATTACTGCAGACCCCATGAAGAAGGCTATGGTACAAATGCAGGGGATATTTGCTGAATTGGATAAGTCCCTTACTGTTAAGAAGCTGCGTAAGGCCAGAGAGAAGATTAGAAAAGAGTCTGGCAAGTGTGAGGGGCGTAAGAGCTATAAAGAAACTGAGGAAGGATCGGAGATTCTTAGAGAGATAAGACGACTCCGGCGAAAACGAAAGGGTAGAGTGCGGAGGACATTCAATGAAATCGCTGAGGCACTTAACAAGCAAGGTTACAGGGCCGCAAATGTTAAGCCATTCACAGGAAATACTGTACGAGGGATTTATCACCGGAGTAAAAAATTACGATAGCATCGGCCCTTTTTAAGGGGAAGGGGATATGTTGAAATCCATTTTTCGATGCGTTCTTTATGTTCAAACACCTGTAATCACATCCAGTTTTACCCGGACTTCGTCCGTCATGTCCCTACAAAAGAAAATCCAAGCCTTGTGGTATTCCGATAAGGCCGGGCGTTAGCCCGGCAGGGTAATCCTTTGAATTATCTGCAATGACTAAGATTCAATCTTTCATTTTCCAAATTAAGATACAACTTGATCTGACAACACGGTGGGTTGTGATACGTTTACAGTACCTGTACTTTTTAGAGATCAAATTTTATGCAGGTACATAGCAGGTATATTTAACGTCAGCCATTACGCGCGAGGGATGGCGTAGAGCGGATCGGTGCGCTATTCCTCGTCGCTGTCAATAGCATTGTTGGCCATCTCCTTCTGTTCGAGTACTTTAAGGGAGACTCCTTTTTCATTTTTCCATGCGATGAGTCCATTTGCGTGGCCGCCATGTATGACTGAGGCGGCTGCGCTGGGACTCGAAAACTCATAGTCTTTCGCGAAAACGAGTCGATCTGCTTCTTTCGTGAGGGTGTCTTCGGAGAGGAGTTGAGTGCGCATAGTCGATGGATAGGGGTACTTCTTGACCGAGGGTCGTTCTTCAAGAACCGCTTCTGATCCCTTGAGAACAAGAAAACCATCCTCTGTTGGCCGACCAGTTGCCTTCACCTTCTTGATGGTGCAGGTCAGAAATTCAGAGGGCTTCACTGGAACAGTCTGCTTGACGACTGGCTTGAGGAAGTCCTGCCCGAGAACAGGCAGAAGCTGTTCAACCTTCGCCAGAAAGATGTTCATGTCTGCCGCATCGGACTCTGGAAGGTGGGAACCACTTGCGTTTGTGTTTTCCAGTTCAAATCGTTCTGCCGCCTTCGTCATTTCGATTAGCTTGCCCTCAAGGTATTTGATGTGGGCCTTGGTGAGGTTCTCGTCCTTGCTGACGAAGAAGATGACAGTCTTCCAGAAATCCCGGTCGAGGTGCTTCTTCAACCTTGACCGTACGACTTCTGCCTCTCCGACATAGACCATAGGCTTTCCGGTTTCAGAGTTGATTCCGGTAAGGAAATAGATACCCGGCTTTTTCGCTTCCTCTCGCTGGAGAATTAGCTCCAGCTGTGATCGCGGCCCTGCAACGGCTTTGCCTGTCCAGTTCGATATTTCGGCTGTCCGAACGGAGGCCGGATCACCTTCCGCTAAAAATATCTTTACCGTGGCTGTCTCTTTCATATCTCTCCTTTGCCAGTGTTGCTCTCCCTTGGGTGCAAATTTTTGCGATCTGCTGCAAAAACGTTGTTAGGTGTCAGCCTCCTCCTCATTCTTCAGTGCCTGCTTCACGATTTCCGCAACCGTGTCTTTGTTGATTCCGCGCTTCTTACAGTAATTTGACTTCATCCAATCAGCGAGGTCTTTTGTCCCTTTGCTCGAATTACACGCGGAGCAACATCGGGCAATATTCTCGGGAGTGACGATGCTTGCGTCGTTGATGATATGCTCCCACGTTGCGACGGTTCTCCGCGATCCACCCTGGGGCATCCTTTCGATCATCTGGACACCGCAGTAGACACAAACTTTGTCCCGTGCCTTGACTTCTTCTTCGAGCCAAGCGGGGATGCCCCAGCGATTCATCATCTCCCCTTATTTCTTTACGCCCAACGCCGCAAATCAGCCGCGCGGCTTTTTGCGTCGGCTGAATTTGCCTTGTTAGCGATTAACGCAACCATACACAATAAGGCTCTGTCAGTTTTGCTACTGAGATAATCCCACGATACCGAGACTTCATTCTGTCTGGATGCGTTGACATGTCTTTTTGAATAACACAAACAGTAGAACAACCAAGTATGAATTTCAAAGGCTTCTCTTCAACAGAAAAATCGCTGTATTTCCATAGGTCAATTGTTCCACTGACATTGGTTGTCATCCTATCGAAAACAAGCGCTGTAGCGCTGGAATCAATTTTCCCTGTGACAGGACCGACATCTTTCGGAAGTTGAGACCATATCTTTTTGTCAGCAGAATGTTCTTTTGCAGCTTCATTATTTGTCGTAGGCCGGGCACCACCCTTGGACGCTGGTTCAACAAAAATGGTATATGCAGGGGATGGCTTGCAAATGTCTTGTACTTGAATTGGGCGTGCTTTTGGCGACCTCATGAGCCAGAATGTTTTGCCGGTTCGTTGAATATCAGCAATTTTTCTGTTAAAAATGACATCAGCGCCCTCTCCGGCATGGGCTCCCATAACGCTAATTATGCACCGATCACTCTTTAACGCTTCTTCAAGTAGAGTCATATTTCAACTCCTTTATCGCTAACGCCTCGCATCAGCGGCAAATTGCGGAGTGTACAGATTACTTGCCAGTATCTGAAAAATTACAAAAATTCAGATACGTAGATGGTATCACAGCAGCGTATGGATTTCAATTATGCTGAAAATAGGTTTGTAATTTAGTCGATGTCCGATTTGATGGTAAGTTCTAAACAAATGATGTCAGATAAAATTATGGCTACTGCACTTAATAGATTTCTCAATTAGCCATGGACTTGTTCTTTAGCTTTCTTAACTTTTCACCAACTTTGGAGAATAATATCGAATCTTCAAGATCGTTAATTAAGGAATCTAATCTCCCCTCATCAAAATCCCCACCCTTTATTTGTTCTTCTACCATACCAAACATCTTGTTTACCAATGGCACATAATCATCATTGCTTATCCGTATAGGTGCGCCAAAGCTTTCTATGATTACCCTATGCATAATCTCTTCCAGCTTATCATATACCCTTGCGTCAATTCTGAAGCTGTCATGCAAAGGTAGGACTGTTATGCCTTCTAAGGCGAAATATAGAAGGACTTTTTCGACTATCTGAGAATCAACATTCTGCAAGATATTCCCTAAATCTTTGGCCTTGAATATATAGTCCTTCAAAGGGTGGTGCTTTTCAAGGAATTTATCAAGGAGGGGATCAAGATATTTGTCCTCAAGTTTACCGAGTTCAGCAGGAATCTTTAGTCTCTTTTTTCTCTTCTTTGTCTTCTTTGAAACATAGAAAGCAGCTTTTCTGATTGATCCTTTTGCTTCATACGGTGATGGTGAATTGATCATCCGCAGGAACATTGCTTTCATAAAATTCCGGGTGTCCTCTGAATATCCTTCCAATTCATACAGATCGCCCTCCGGTGGATCAACACCGGCATAGTAGTACAGCAGGTTAGGATGCAGTGCGGAATAATCCAATTCCAATGTGGGTGCACCATCAATCATTATGTGTTGCCTATACTCCTTCGGGATATTCTGGTACCAAGGCCCGTAAAATCGACCTCCTCGGTCAAGCCTTCGGTCAAGAAATACCCGGTACAGACGTTTCCTTGAAAAATCTATAACCTGTTTGTTTGGGTCAGGATCATTCAGCATCCGGGCATTCAGCTTTTTGAGTTCATCATCAGAGATATCAAGGGTGATCTCGGCCCTATCCATCACCTCATTTATGATCTCAAGATTTTTTCTCATCTCCCTGACGAGAGATTTATCCGGGGTCTTACAGACCCTTCTCTTTCTCTTTAGCTTTTTCCTTTTCTTCTTTCCGTTTTCAATAACATAAACATATTTTGGTTTTGGTTTAACCCCTTTTACGACAATAGTTTCATCATCGCTGGCATCATGCTCTATCATATCCTCAGATACTTCATACTGATCAACGATGAGATTAATTAATTTTGGAGTAGCCCTCATTCGGGATTGATATGAATTATTCGGGTTTCTCTTGTCATGCTGGAAACCGAAAGTTTCAATGTAACCTCGTTTTTCAAGGAAGCTGATTACAGGCTTTCCGCCCTTACCTTCATCAACAGAGTATCTAAAACTCAAACCAAATTTATGCTTGTACTTTGATTTCTTTCCAGAGTAAGCATTACGATCTCGTGAATATGCGATTATCTTGGTTGGATCATTACAGTAAACCTTGTATAGATTTAGAATAAAGAACTCGATATGGTACTTCAAATTGTCAATGCTCGATTTACGGATTAGGTTTAACCCATAAACACCAACCATTTCCTCATACAAATGATCAACAACAGAGGTTACCTCTGGAGAAATTAAACACTTGTACTTTCTCAACGGTGTAGAGTTTCTTAATTCCCTTGCCTTGTTATATCTTCGATCTTTATCTAAATCCATGAACCATAATTCCTGAGATTACCCCAGTGCCTTACGGCACTAAGTAATCACAATAAATATTACATAATAAAGGGGTGCCTTAAAGCACCCCAATACATACGATTACGTAATAGAAAGTTATCAATTAACGTGTGCCCTTATGGGCACCATTATGATCGATAACGTTATTATTAATATATCATATTCGTTTCAAAGATTAAACAGCTAACTCAGACATATTGTATTTAACATATTGAATTTGCTTAAAATAATGCTGAATATTTTTTGGGGCTGAACGATCATTCTGAATTACAGACCACTGCCATTTTTCAAATCCACTTTGGATTATACTGTTGCATCACTAAAAATGGTGCTCATGAAAACTCTGCAAGAGTTCCCTCCGGAGCTCCGCTCCCGTATGGCCATAACGAGTCTTACCTCGATGGCGTAAAGCATGAAGCTTGCGGAAAGAGTTGCATTCCTTACATGGCGGGGCCAACGGCCCCGGGGATAAACTGGGCTGCGCAGATACAACCTCCTGTATTAATCCCTCCACAAATACCCGAAAGGGGTGGTTCAGACTGAACCACTTTTGTCAAATCGGACATCGACTAAATTTCAAACCTATTTTCAGCATAATTGAAAGTCATACACTGCTGTGATACCATCTACTAATCACAAGTTTCCCCATTTCTGTGATTACATAATAGTATCTAAGGTTTTGTTAGGTGTGGTTTTTTGCAAATAATCTTAATATATCGGTATTGCGAAGTTTCTTGACATCACATGGTGCCCATAATATTTAAACTTTAACATTGTGCTCATCTGAAGCTCAATCTCACACTCAAAGTTACTTCTCATAAATTCTTATCTGCTATTCCTATTCATTCGTTGAACCGACTCTCAACTTCTAATTTTCTTTTCTTTCTGAAATAGATACTGGTTTCCACTATAGTTTAACCTAATAATTAGGTAAAGATTCAATGGAAAAGGCACTCAAAATATGCATACCCCTATTTGATGCATTTGCGTTGTGAGTTTAAGTCCTTATGAAATTAATAACTGCAATTAACCACGAAAAAGGAGGATAGTTATGAAATCGCTCTTAGCTTTGATTTTGAGTATAACTCTTGTGGCCTTCACAGCAGGTGCCTTAGCTGGAGAAAGAGGGTATATTGTACAAGACAACGAAGAACTATACGGTATGTGGATCAATTTGGATAAGTCCAAACGTCCACAAAAACAAATTTTTAAGTCTGATGGGACAATTGAGTTTTCCAGCGGAGCAACTAAATGGAGAGCCAGATATCTCATAACAGGCAAATGGAAAGATTCACAAGGCAATATTTTTTATAGATATCACTTCGTAGCCGATTATTATGGGTTAGAAGCTTATACGCTTGCAAAAATTAGTAATTCTGGAAACACCCTTGAAACGTTGCGTGACAGTGAGGCATACCCAACGGAAATCGAACCAGAAGTCCCTTTTTATCGGAAGTATACCCGTAAGTAGTATACTTTAATTGAGGGATTAAAAGGATTCGATTGTTATAACCCATAGGCGCTAATTAGAGGTTGCCTTTTTGCGCCCATATTTTGTGGCTTACTACCAATAACCGGAGGTTTTGGCGTAACACAGCTTTCTTGGCAGTTCTAATTCGTGTGATAACTCCAACTAATCGCAGATGAGCCGAAATTGCAGATATCTCTTATAGTATCTGTAAAAAATTTGTCATTCCAAAAGTACTGATACTGTAAACATATCGCAACTCACCGTCTTGTCAGATCAAGCTGTATCTTAATTTGGGAAATAAAAGATTGAATCTTGGTCATGGCAATTTATCATATAATTTCGGAGCAGCTTTGATGGTGCACCGGCGTTACCAAGGAATCTTCGATTCCCTATTCAGAATATCAGGGCCGAGTGAATCTCGCATAGGCAAGCCAACGGGTTGCCGCTGTCAACCCTTTCACGATGCACATGCTCTACGGCCCGGCTGCTGTGATGGCTTGCTCATGGTGGGAGCGAAGCGACGGGGGAAACTGGGGGTGAGCAGATCAATGGCCTGCATTGACCCAATCAAACACACCCCAAAACATGCACGCAAAGCATCATTAAACGCTCTGAATGGCTGTATATCGGGACTTTAGAGAAGAAGAGTACAACCTCTATGGCAGGATATAGGCTGAAATGTGGAGGATAACAATCCGTCACTCAACAATCTCAAATATATATCGTTTCCGAGACTTACCAGAAGCTGCACCTAATACAGTCCTGATTGCTTGAGCAGTTCTGCCATGCTTACCAATGATCTTTCCAATATCCGTCTTTGCAACTCTTACTTCCAACACTGTGGTGTGGCTACCTCCAATTTCATTGACAGAAACCTCTTCCGGTTGATCAACAAGTGCTTGTACAATTTCAGTGATCAGATCCTTCATAGCCCAGCCTCCCCATATGTTATCCAGTATTTATCCAGAACCAACCTATATCGATCCTACATCTACATGCAATATAAAATTAGTAAGCACTGTATTATGGGGCTGGATTCCAGCAGGATATGGGCTTGCCAAATAAAAAGGGTGGCTCCGAAAAGCCACCCCGATTGGTGCAGAACATCAGATCAAATATATCAACTCAGCTTCCGCAGCACCAAGGATCTAAAGTAAGAAATGAAATGTAAATGTCAACCTTTTGCCCCAATTGAAAAATAGTTGAAAAAGCATCGCGGAAATGCCCCTGTGGCGCTGTCATTTGCGATATACGAGGACTTTGTGCAGGGAGATGATTCAGAGTATGGCCCTATATGGGCTGTAGATGTAGACCTATTTGTTAACCGAAATACTATGGCCCATGCTTCCATTCGTTTTCTTTCGATTCTTAGGGCCATCCCTTAGACAACTATTATCATTTCTCATAATGGCACAGACTTTAGGATTTTGAAGCTGTTTACAATTATCATGATTGTAAAGAGGGCATTCTGGATATTTTTTTGACATGCTTTATCCCTATGTATTATCTAACAAATCTTCTAACTTATTGGACAATTCTTCTATCCCGAACGGCTTAGGTAAAAATCCATCACAACCACATTCCAAACTATCACCACCCTGAGTTCTGCCTAATCCACTTGTATGAAGAACTTTCACATCAGAGTTAATTTCATTTAGCCTTTTGCAGGTATCTGATCCGTTTTCATCTGGCAGTTTCATATCCAAAATAACCAAGCAGATAACATCATTCTTATCCCTAAAGATTTGGGTTGCTTTTTTACCATTTTCTGCTTGCAGTACCTTGTAACCCAATTCCTCGATCATCAAAGTGCAAACTTTCAAAATGACCTGCTCATCATCCACGAATAAGATAGTGTCTTTTGTGCTGAGATTAACCATACAGTTTGCTGCCTTTCTGACAGGATCAAATACCATCTTACCATAAAAGACAGTTTATCGGGGGAAATATTGACTGGAATGATGAAATTCAAGGCTGATCCGTTATATATGAGAATCTCCTGTATTGATTATTCGGCCTATATCCCAACTGGCTTTATCTGTGTCGTAACTATAGAAGCATCCAAAGCCATAAACATTTGCGTATTCAGGCTTTGCTTAAAAAGTTAGACTATACCCAAAGGAAATGATTAGCCCCATAAATAAAAGCAGTAAACAAGTTGCAAAGGATATCAGGGAATTCATTGTGGTTACCATTTAGATTAATTAAAGTCTCAATTTGAATAGCTCCTGAATTTGGGTCGTTTAATGATTAAGAATGCTTACAAAAAAAGATACTATTTGAAGGTGCCGGTGCGGAGGCAGAAATTCCAGCTCCGGACATCCGCCCGGCCCTATTGATGGCTTGCTTATGGTGGGAGCGAAGCGACGGGGTAAACTGCGTTGTACAGATTTAATGGCCTGTGTTGGCCCAGTCGTAGACTACCAAAACAGCCACGAGAAGTACTATCAGACTCTCTGAGAGGCCGTATATCGGGACTTCTCTTGAAGGATGTGAAAAGGTATGGGGCTATATGGGCTGTAGATGTAAACACAGGGTTGATCAGGGTTTGTGGGGAAAGCTATGTGGCTCTCTCAGCAGGCAAATGAGTATAAAAAATTAGTTTTTTCGACCTTTCATCCATTGTTTAATATAGTGTATAAATTCATTTGGGCTCATATTATCAATATCTCTTTGCTTAAAACCTTCTTCTTTCATGATTTGTTTAAAATCACCATAGAACACTTTATAAGCATCGCATAATTGAGAACCACTTTTGCACTTAATACCAAGATCATTTCGCACCCACTCCCTAAATTGGCGTATTAATTCATCCGGTTTAGAATTATGTGCTTTTATGTCAACACCAGCTAAATCTGACAATGCCCTCTGGTAGCGGAATCTTTCTTTGTCAAAAATCAAAGATTTTTTACTTGATAACATTCTACCGCCATATATTTTGCTACCAAAATCAACTCCCAATTCAAATGGCATGTTAAATCTGGGAAATTCACCCTTTTCTTTAGCTGGCATTCTGGAAAGATCATGCACACTGTAACGAGAATTTTTTATTAGCCTTGTTATCTTATTAATCCGGACTTGGGAAGAATCAGAGCTTTCCGAGGCAAGACGAGGCTCAAGCCCACAAACGATAGCAGAGAATAGCATGGCCCGTAACATGGGATTATACTTTTTATCAAAAGGGCAATTGATAAAAATATTTTTATCGAATTTATTTTTTGGCGGCACTCTTCAATACCCTTGCAGTTTTATTTGTGCTTTTTGAGATGCTTTTTATCATTTTAATTTCTATAGATCGGGTGATTGTGCCATCTTTCCCATGAACAAGTACTTTGTTATAACCACCAGAAACAGCCATTTTCTTAGCACGTGTAACCGCAACCGATTTTGTCTCAAAAACGCCAGCCGCTTTTATAGCGCCCTTGCGTCTAACTACCCAGCGTCCGGATTTAGTTCTCGGAACAACATGAAGCTGTGCAGTTTGGGCGCTGAGTTTCTTTAATTTTCTGCTTATGCTCGCTTTTTGCGCACTCGATATTTTCGTTGTCATTTGTATGTCCTTAGCAAATTCTCTATTTTATATTAAGAAGAAAAGAAGACGTTTGTCAAATTGCTTTTATTACTGACTTCCATATTTAACAATTCACAAGCAATGATTGGAAACTCAAGTAGATAGCTTATCGATAATGATTATCATTTTATTCAACCATATAAGTTCTGCTCAGGCTGTAAGTGGCTTAATTCTCGATAAGATGTGTTTTGGTGCAGTTTTACCCCGGCCTCCGGCCAGCAATCTACGATTGCAAATCACAGCAAGCTGTTGGGCCAAGTCTTCTGAGGTGTCTCAGAAGCCTTCACACGTATTAGAAAATGAGTCTGAAAAGGTTCGCACGTATCGGTGAGTGGGGGTGGAAATTAATCAGGGTATATCTGGTATAAATAATCTGGGTTTTTCGGTAAACCTTGAAAATGCAAACGCTGGGAATTACGTGATGCTATAAATCTGATGTGGTGATATGTTTACAGTATCTGCAAATATGAGGATGCAGGATACTTGGTTTTTATAGTTGATATCTGCAATTTAGGCTCAGTTGCGATTAGTAGGAGATATATGGCGATGACGGTGCGGATAACTTAGGCATGCTGGATCGGCTTAGAGTGGTAGCAAAGTGGTAGCAAGCGGCGGGGCTGAAATACTCACAACGCGTTCAGGAAGTCGCTTACGTGCTGAAATGCGGCTCAGTCCCTGTTGATCTGCTTGTCAGGCGACGCCTCCGCCGATGATCTGACGTTTGACAAACCATAGCTGAAGCAAAGGCAAAATCACCCACTGCGCTACGGGAGCAGCCCCGACACCTATGACCGGTACCGTGGGCATTAACTCACCATACTCCCACCGATTAAGTGGACCAGTGGCAAGAAGCTCAAATGCAATCGTGATAACCAAACCAATTGCAAGAAAGGATACAACACCAGACTTGTTCATCGATATTATCCACATTCGTGATCGAGTGATCAGGCAAGCACCAGCGAATGCGACGAGCGAGATTACGACGTCCCCAAAAGTCGCCTTCGTGCAATGGAGAATTGTTTGGTAATACGGGAAATCAGCAAATCCCGCAAACAACGGCTGCTGCATCAATTCCCAAACGAAGTTCAGCAGGAAGGCGAAAATCGAAATGTGCAACTCGGGGGCATTGAGTATTTTGTTTGTGTTAATTGATGTCATTGTATGATTTTTGACCTACCATCTTGATGATAAGCCGGTTAATGGCAAGCAATCCGATTGCGGCACAGAAAATAACTAGGAAGAAAACCTCATAGAGGTACAAGGGGCTCAGAACGTTGTCAATCACGTTCTCTGCGTAGCCTCCTAGAAAACTCCCCAGCCCAATGGCGGAGAACCATACCCCGGTTAATCGCCCAGTCCACTCCATAGGCGCCCATTTGGTGACAAACGCAAATCCGATGGGTGCCATAATAATCACAGCGCAAGCCTGTAGAAAATAAAAGGCAAGTAGATAGGTGGGGTTCACATTCCCTTTGGCCTCATCTCCGACAAGGCCCATCGCTGCGATAGCAATGACTACAAAAGATAGGGCGAGAAGTATCAAGCTTATGGCCATTTTCCTCGGAGCGCTAAGTTGGATTTCTTTTTGGCTTAGAAAACGCCAAAAGATTGCCATAACGGGTCCCATTATGACGACCGTTAACGCAAAAAATGACAGAAAGACAGTGGGCGGAACCTCGAAGCCAAGAAGATGTCGATGGACAAAGTTCTTGGAAAAGAAAAGAACCGATGCTCCCATCTGACTGCATCCCATCCAAAAAATGATTGAAAATACGGCCAAGATTAAGATAGAAGTTATGCGCTTTCTGTCCGTGGTAGTAAGCGGCTTAGAGGCTGGCTTGGCAGAGTTGAATATGAGTTGTGCCTTTGCACTATCTACGCTTCTGTAATGCCGATAGCTTAGGAAGAAAGAGGTGATCCCCAGTAGTCCTGCTACAGCAAGGGTGAGATAAAGCGGCGCCCAGCCATAAGCCTGTAGAACCAGACTGCTGACGGTTTGTGTAAGTAAGATGCCGCTGGAGGAGACAGCATAAAAAATGCTAAATCCCCCATCGCGTAGTGATTCCCTAGAATCATAGAGCCTCCCTTGAAGGGCCAGAACAGCCGGCCAAAAGAAGCCATAGCCCAGCGACACAGAACCAAGGCTAAAAGGGAGCAAAGATGCTATGTTCAAGGACAACAGTACGCACCCTACCATCAGGCATAGAGACGCCAATAAGATAGAGATGGAGTATTGTTTTAAATAGGCGGAGGCATAACCTCCCAAAAGGGGAAGGGCGGTCGCGATCCCTAGAAAAACACCATATGCTATAGTGGCATCCGCCTCGCTATATTGGTACTCACCTGTGAGATACAAAGGAAAGAAGCTCACCACTCCCCAAAAACCGAAATTTTGGAAGAGAGCAGTAATGCTTAACGTGTACATCCCTATGGGATGCTTTTGTCCTGATTCCATCTCCACTTGAATTTCTTCCTTAACATCAAGGCGACAGGTTCCCACGTTCCGCACAAAAGCCTAATTCAGATTCACGCCACCTTTACCCCGGAGGCCGCTAAGGCAGTAAACAGGCGCTGTCATCTTTAAAGCAAAGGCGACCAGCAAGGCGATAATAGTTTTTCTGTTATAGTCCAACACAGATTGATACGTTACAATAGTACCACTTTGTGGTGTTGTAAAGATTTTCGGTTCTATGAATTTTAAGATCGAAAACAAATAGATAAGATTGGGCGAATAGTATTGTGGTAGGAGATTATTTTTAGAAGTCAGATATATTGAGATAATCGGTAAAAAATCGCCCCTTAGAAAACCTGTGATATCCTAAAATATCACAACTTGTCCCAAATTTCAGATATGTAGATGATATATAAACTGCTGATACTAAATGGTCAAAGCCTTTTCACATTAAGATTGCAGGGATAAATTCTTAATTTGAATAAATTTCAGATACCTAACACATCTCTCCGATTCCACCCATTCTACCTTTTCCCATTAACATCTATTGAGCATCATCTGCATATATAATTACCGCTAGACATCTTTCGAAATCTGTAGTATACTGCCTTTAACAATCAACGAAAAAGCCACACCTCAAGTGATTGGGGGTCGGAAAGCCAACGGATCTCATGAGAGACAGCCGGGTTGCCAAAGGATGATGAAGGATTGGCCGGGCTGCCCGTAGGTGGTTCGGCTTTTTGCTTTTAGGACATTAAAGGTGGGGAACGGGGAACCTTAACTGAAAGTCATAGATGGAGGTAAATAAAATGGAACAATGGGAAAAGGACGAACCATACATTTACGCCCACATGGGGCTTAACATGAACGATCTCGCAGAGGATAGTCCACTGGAAGACGGGAAGGTCTACGTTGTAGACGGCAAAGGTCCGTTGTTTCCTGAGCGTCCAATGACAGGGCTTGAGAAAAAATACGGACGTAATCAGTATAAGGAATTGGTTATGTGCCCCCGGTGCGTGGACGCAGTGCCAGTGAATCTCTTAATCAATGATCAGGACGAAGTGGAGTTTCACTGTCTTAAGTGTGCGCACTACGGGCACAAAGACGGTACCCTGATCGGTATCTGGAAAGAGGATCACATCGAGTTTATAAAGGAGGGTAAAGATGACCCCGTCATTTAGCTGAGGTTGGATGATCGGGGAACGCCCACTCTAATCCATTAATCGTTTGCCGTAGTTTGTGGTTGATTTTTCGAGTAGATTTTGAAAGGTACAGGCTTACACACAACAGTAACACACATTCAATTTGGTGCAGATGGGATTGAATAAGAAAGGCCAATAAATACAAAAGCCTACTGTGCAAACAATAGGCTTATAAGTGATGGTGGCGATGCAGGGACTTGAACCCCGGACACTGCGGATATGAGCCGCATGCTCTGACCACCTGAGCTACATCGCCACAAATACAAGCCACCATCCAAGGTAACCGGAATTCCGGTAAACCCGTCTTTTAGCAACCTGTTTTTGGCAAGTCAAGATAAAAGGTACTCAGAACTCGCTGCGCTCATCCCGCTGTTGTCGTGGAATGAACAGGGTGGCCAAATTTCAGGAAGAAGACTCCGAAACCTCCACAGTATATTCATCCAGATTGGCCGGCAGTTTACTAAATACAATTAAAAATGGAAGGGTCTTACCGGCCTTAACCTTGATATTTGATCGATTGTTGCCAAAGCGATTTTGCAGCCGCTTGTTTATAGCAGTCAGATCCATCTGTGCCAGATCTGAATCAGTCAGTACATTACCGCAATAAACCGTGGCCGTTTTGACCAGCGCTTTGCCCTTGCGATAAAGTTTTCCGGTGATTTTGATATAGCTTCGGGGATGATCATATTCATTGCGAACTTGACCCTTAATCACAAAAATATCGCCCGCCGCAGTGTTTTCGATAAATTTATGCGAGATCGTTTTCCCCATAGGTATAATTTTCAGGTTGCCGGCGACATCCTGGCCCTTGGCTTTCAGCAATCCGCTAAGATACGGTATTTTAACATCACTCAGATAGGGAATCTTAATATCACTGACATAGGGTATATTAATGCCCAGATTCTGAGTCACGACATATCCAATAAGGGATAGCAGCAAAAGAAAAAAAACAACGAGAACCGGTTTGCGGCTGCGTCGTGGCTTGACCGGTGGTTGAATGCCGGCGCTCATACGATCCATTACATCTGTCTGACCGTCCAAATCGCGGGTTTCGCCGAAGTCATCAGTGGCAAAATCATCTGTGGTGGCACCCAGGTCACTACTGGCTGTCAATCCTTCATCGATTTGGGTGGCATGCGCCTGGGTTGCACCAAATTGAAGGGTTTCCTCGTCGGAGTCTAAAAGCTTAAATTCCAGATCATCTTCACCGGTTTCGGAAATGCCCAGCGCGTTTTCTGTATCCAGCATGTCATCTCCCAGATCCAGATTCAGTTCGAGTTCCGGCTCTTTGGGTCCGGCCGCTTCATCCAGCACCGCCTCTAAGTCAAGCTCCACAGGCTCTTCAGCACCTTGCCCGGCAGGGGCAGTATCTTCACCTTCTTCCAGCATCTTTTCAATATCTAAAAACTCGGCATCATCTGACTCGGAAGACGCGCCGGCCCCAACCGCACCTTCGGTCTCAAGATCGAGATCCAAGTCCAGTTCATCCGCGTCTCCGGATGTCGGGGTTTCATCGGATTCAAGCATTTTTTCAAGATCCGTCATCTGCAGTTGATCGGGGGCCTCTGCAGATTCAACCGCTGCGGTTTCCGCTGTACCCTCATCCACCTCAAAATCAAGTTCCAGATCCTCATCGATGTCATCAACCGAAGCCGCCTCTGCCGCGGTTTCGCCTGTCTCCATTATGCCGTCTAAATCCGACAGATCCAGTTCGTCGACCCCGTCAAGATCTGCAGATGAATCTAAGATCGACTCTTCAGCCGCTGGTTCCGCTTCCAAATCAAGATCAAGATCTTCTGAAGCCTCAGCGATGAGATCTTCCTGAGCAGGCTCTTCGTCGGTATCGAGGATATCATCCAGATCCGAAAGATCCAGTTCAGTATCATCTGAGGCCTCAACAGCAACATCTTCCAGGTCCATATCAGCATCGGAATCAACCAGGTCTTCCAAATCCGATAAATCCAGCTCGTCGGTCTCACCGTGCGCGGCGACCGCTTCCGTTGCGGTAGGTTCCATTTCTTCAGCATCCAGCTCCAGATCCAGACTGGCATCGTCTGAGGCCACAACAGCCATATCTTCCAGGTCCATATCAGCATCGGAATCAACCAGGTCTTCCAAATCCGATAAATCCAGCTCGTCGGTTTCATGCTGCACGGCAGCCGCTTCCGTTGCGGTGGGTTCCATTTCTTCAGCATCCAGTTCCAGATCCAGATCAGATTCTTCCATATCCAAGTCGGCTTCTTCGACTTGATCTAAATCATCCAGGTCCATATCCAGATCCGCCAGATCTTCATCACTGGCTTCGACAGGGCCCAGTTCGGATTCATCTGCCTCTGCCATGCTTTCATCTTTCAGCTCCAAATCAAGCTCTTCTTCGTCCAGGGACCCGATTTCTTCGCCTACTGCGTCTTCACCTTCATCCAATTTCAAGTCCAAATCAAGCTCGAGCCCACCGGTGGCTTCTTCGTCCGCCTCTTCGACTGCCGGCTCGTCATCATCAAAGTCCATCATATCGTCTAAATCCGGCAATTCGTCGTCTGCGTCGTCGTCAATTGTCAAATCACCAGATTCTTCGTCAGACTCCAGGTTCGCTCCAAAATCTTTATCCACCTCAAATGCGAAATCATCAGCATCTTCACCCAATTCAGCATCAGATGTGCCCGGATAAGCGACAAAAACGCTCCTGCATTTTGAACATCGGACTTTTGAACCGTCGGCCTTTATCAGGCCATCGTCAACGTTGAAACTCGATTCACACTCTTTACAGGTAACAATCATCTTATACCCCATTCGTCAGACATAATTCGAAAAAAATCTCGCTCACATACTTAGCGAACATCGTGAAATATATTAATATTTATAATAAAATTACCGTGAATAGCTGAATTTGTCAAATTTTTTATTCCTTACAATCCTGCCTCAGCCAGTTTCTCAATGAGTTTCCTCTGTTCATCTGACAGTTGTTTCGGCAGGTTGACCTGGATTTTGACATAAAGATCGCCTTTTTTGTTGCCTTTCATGTGGGGGAGCCCATGGCCGGACATACGCATTTTGGTCCCGGGCTTCGTACCGGGTGGGATTTTAAGGCTGAGTTTTTTGTCATCAAGGGTGGGCACAGAGATACTGGTTCCTAAAACGGCTTCGCTTAACTTCAATTCATGGTTCATGTGCAGGTCATAGTTTTCAACGCAATATACAGGATCATTGAGCACTTTCGCCTGAATAAAAAGATCCCCGGGTGAGCCGCCGACCGGACTGGGGCTACCTTTGCCGGCCAATCGTAATTTTTTGCCTGTGATCATGCCTTTTGGAATTTTAACGGTTATTTTTTCAGAGCCCCCCTGATGTTGCAGGCTGACCGTTTTTTGGGTCCCGGTAGCGATATCCTTCAATGTCAGCGGAAGTTCGTATACCAGGTCAGATCCTTTCATGGAGGCCTGCTGGTAGGTTTGTGAGCCAAACGGGGATCCGCCGCCAAAGTTAAATCGCATACCACCGCCACGACCACGACCCCGACCTGAAAAAGAATCGCCGCCGAACCCTAGGTCACGGAAAATATCACTGAAATCAAATCCTCTGAAAATATCTTCCTGGGAGAACCGCTGCCGGAAACCTTCGGCGCCGAAGGTATCATATTCTTTGCGTTTTTCTTTGTCGCTCAATACGGCATAGGCTTCGCTAATTTTTTTAAACTTTTCTTCGGCAGCCTTATCGCCTTTGGTGTGATCCGGATGATATTTTTTTGCCAGCTTGCGGTAAGCTTTTTTTATATCCTCATCTGAAGCGCTTTTTTGAATGCCGAGTATTTTATAGTAATCTTCAGACATGTGTAGACTTTCCTGTTTATTTAAATGCGAATAAATTGATTAATCTTAGCTAATTACTCAAATTTTCTGTCTGTCTAGGATAAGTTGTAAGTCATAGAGTGTCAAG
>Ga0255055_10001068_pt1 | contig 20767 bp, 21 predicted proteins | sample JV7_2_27_MG_FD_188633 | JGI IMG/M metagenome (GOLD analysis project Ga0255055, IMG submission 188633) | Seawater microbial communities from Jervis Inlet, British Columbia, Canada - JV7_2_27 | ecosystem: Environmental > Aquatic > Marine > Inlet | place: Canada: British Columbia | collected...
CCGCGACCTCCGCCTCCTCTTCCGCGACCTCCGCCTCCTCTTCCGCGACCTCCGCCTCCTCTTCCGCGACCTCCGCCTCCTCTTCCGCGACCTCCGCCACCGCCTCCGCCACCTATTGGTCCTGGGATCACGATAGGGTGAGGGCTAATTGGCGGTATTTTTCCGCAACCCCAGGGAGGACAGTGATGTTGTATCGGGATACGCGGATAAACCGGTTGTTGGACTGGGATGAACTGCGGTTGTATAACCGTGCGAGCTATGGCAGCTCGCTTGACCGTACCGCCTAAAAGTAAGAATAACAGGAGTATTATAACGATGATTATTAATATTTGGGTCGTTTTCATTATATAGACTATTTAGATAATAGTTATAGATCATAGTAAGGGTTATCAGTTATCCTCATTCCACAGTATTTCTGGGGTTTTTTTCCATAATCTACTGGAATGCATATGCCATGTTTAACGGCTATATCGAGTAGGAATTTAAAATTGTTCCAAAACTCGTCGTTATGACCGATAGATTGTGTCATGATATGACCTAGCTCATGAATACCTACAAATGTAAGAGTATTTTCGTCGATTAGATTATTGCCCTTCTTAGTCGTGGTAGTACAGAAGGCAAGCTTTTGTCCTTTATTTTCTGAATAAGCCGTATACTTGCTGGTAGGAAGTATTTCGCTTACTTTTTCTGGTTTGAATCCTTTGTAGAGGCGCATAATATTTTCCCTATTAGGATATTCTTCATGTGCAATATTCACAAGCTTAGTGAGCTTATTAGTAACAGTTGCTAAAAGATCCGCAACAAGATGTAATTTTGGACGCTCTCTTACACAGTACTTGTTTCCGTCTATATCAGATACAATACATTTAAGATTGAAAGCATCTGAGTCAAAATATATTTTAAGCATTACCCCGATGACAAATAGGGCAAGAATGTATCCAAGAGCATTCATTTTATACGCCATTATATATTATCAATATAAATCATATATGATGAATGTAATAAACGATATATGATTTAGTTAGGTCCGCACCCGATCTCCATTGGACGCCTATTGAAGTCCGGTCCGATGGTGCTTGTATTCCAGGGTCCGACACTGAGTTGAGGATTAGCTGGTTCAGAACGAAGTTGCAAGTTAGCATTTCTTAGACTCTGTCCGACGGTATTGATGCCAATATGATAGCCGGCTCTGAGTAAACTGACATTGGCTACATCACCAGCGCCCATTGGGTTCATTTTTGAAAACTCATTATGTTGATCTTTTGGGAGCAGATTCTTTGGGTTAACAATTGGCTGTTGAGTACAGCTCGGGGGAAGTCCGTGCATATCTGTTCTTACACCAGACACGCCAGCCGGTCCGGCGTTTTGTCCTAAAGGATTTGCAGGGCCTGCTGGAGCTCCAGAAGCGCAGCAAGAGGCAGCATTCCCGACAACTTGATTAGTCTGTGGAACATTGAGCGCATTTCTGGCATTAAGTACATTCGGTACATCGCTCCCAGTGCCGGCAATTAAATCGCCTCTTCCAGTCATCGCCGATTGTATCAATCCTTTTTGAGATGAATAATTATTGACGAAGTAAACAAGAACCATTGCCGCTACAACAGTAAAAATAACCATATGGTTACTACATAACTTTTTCAACGTTTTTGCGAGCGCCATTCTATAAAATTAGCATATAAAAAAATAATTGTCTTAATAATAATAATCTCTCGTTATTATCATCTTTATTTCGATATTCCCAAAAAGTCGTCGTCGTCCTCATCTGAACTTTCTATTTCGTTAAGCAAATACAGCGACTTGATACGTTTAACTTCTAAATATGCCTCGACTGCTCTTTTCTTGGCTTCTTTGGCACGTCTTCTGACTTCCCTATATATTTCCATATATACCTCGTTGGGGTTTTTGAGGGTCACTGTATCCGAGTTATTCGGCATATCAAGATCTATTTCTTTTAACTCGTCTGTTTTCTCTAAAGATTCTATATTAATTATAGGTGCGTTACCAGTATTTTCTGCTAAATTATTAGCCGACGCGTCTAAATTGTCCTCAATATGTCCATTTGGAACTGGTAAAGTACTATCTGGATAAGAATATTTTTTGTCTTCCCTATCATCGTTGACATCTTGAAAATCTGTCACTTCACCGCCGTCCCCCCTGCTCTCCTTACTACCACCCGCTTCTTCTCCGTCGTCATCGCTATTATCACTGCCTAAATAGTCGTTTTCTGCCACCGACAGACCTAATGAGGGGACTTCAGAAGTCGTGCTCTTCAAACTCGGATTATCTAAACTGATACTGTCTGGTTTCTCTGATTTTGACTTCTCTACACTAGCGCTTACATCCGAAACTGGATCACTATGTTGAGTTTTGTTATTGAGAGTTATTAGGCATTTATTGCTCACTACTCTATCTCTTAATATCATGGCTTGTTTCATGCTAAACTCAAGTGAGAAACTTTGAGATGTGAACTTCAATCCGGAGATCTCTAGCAAAGCCATTATAGACTTACCCTTTACGAGGTCGGCGATTTTTAGTAGAGTCTCGTCTTCGTCGTATATTTGGATAATGGGTTGCGTACCTATTCTACTACGAGGTTTCTTTATAAAGCAACGTAATAATAGCTTACTATTCTTGTATGTTCTTAGAGTTGGCTGCCAATGGTAATCTATTGTGTCCATATCCATCTCGGAATGAAACCATACATCCTTTTTCTCATATATAAGATTTTTTATCTTGGCTTCGAATCTGTTAAAGAATTCCATTACTTCATCATTATCTCTGTCAAACATCAGGTCACAATAGATCTTTTTCTCTGTTTTCACAATTCCATTTTTAGTCTTGCATCTGATGGTCTGAATAGTTATAGGATTACTAAGTACTTTTATCCTCGAGAGATATGTTCCTCCCTGTAGCCCTTGCGGATTGGCTAAAGTTACATCATCAAATGGGAAGGACTCCTGATCAAAACGATGAACTTGACCATTCATTATATACTTCAATAGAAAAATATGCCTATACTAGTACGCATACAGATTAAATAATATATACAATGAACAATGAGTAGTATAAAAGATAGTTTGATTGATGAGTGCGTAAATATTCTGAAGCGAAAGGATGTGAAGGATGAGATTAAGGAATTGTTCAAACCTATCATAGATATGATATTACAAGAGGTCTATCCATATATTTTCCTATCAATGCTTTTTGTGCTAATCAGCTTTTTGTTAATTTTAGGAATATTTATATTATTGTTGCGCAATAATCGACAGGTAATTAAAATCCCCAAACTATTAAATTTTTCTTAGTATAATGTATAATGGCGAAAACACGAAAAGGAGGCAAACGAACTAAGTTGACTGGAGGCAGACGCAGACGCAGGCGCAGACGCACTCGTCGCGTTCGCCGCAGACGCAGACGCACTCGCGGACGCAGAGGCGGGAACGTTATTGGTGGAGTAGTATCCGCTATTAAAACAGCGCTTCCTACAATCGTGCTCTACGAGGCGCTACGTGCACAAGGAAAGCGAACATCTAGAAAGAGACGTGGGGGGACTAAATCTCTCCATAGAAAGAGACGTTAAATAGATTATGATATGAGAAATAAGTTAAATATATTCTTATATCATAAAGCATATATGAGCTTTGAGGACAGTATAAAAGAATGGGTATCCCTAGATAACGAACTCAGGCAGCATAGCACCGCGGTGAAGCAGCTAAGGCAACAGAGGAATACGTTATCTGACAGTATACTCACATATGTAGTAGATAATAATATGACCCACAGTACAGTGAAGATCTCAGATGGTATATTAAAGTTTCATAATATTAAAGTGACGTCGCCACTCACCTTCAAGTTCATAACGAAGTGTTTGAACGACTGCATTAGTGATGAAAACCAAGTTAAACAACTGATCCAGTATATAAAGCAAAAGAGGGAAATTAGGTACATCCCAGAAGTTAAAAGGAATTATGCAAAGTGATTTAAATGTGAGATTATGAAGTTATATATATTATCATGTCAAACCTTTTGCATTTTGTTAACCGTATCGTTCCCAAGAAACAGAACACATACGAATGGTGGTGGAGTTCTCCCGTAAAGTCCCTATCTAACGACTGGAAATCGGGCAGTAAACACATCACTCACGGACAATATGTAGTATCTTTTTACCGTAGGTTAAAAGATTTAATAGAGAGAAAGGGCTACGAAATTACAGATGAAAAACAGTTTAAAAGCGCGGTAGCAACATTTATATATAACCTATCCGACGAATATTTATAGAAAGCATGTCAATTAATGGATACTTCGATGAAAGCGATAGCGACGAAGAAGCACACGATGTCAAGATTCTTAAGCAATCTTTCGATCTAAAAGATTTTCTAAATTTTGGACCCACGCGACAGATCTTGGAACAAGAATACGAGTGGAAATTCGACTGTGACTGTGATGATGCATTGGACAAATTCTTTAGAAATGAAGTCAACTACTGTCAGGCGAGTATGTCTACACTGTTTAACAATGAGATCGATTATGAACATATGGGAATTTTCAAGAACCTCGTGTTCAATAATCTTATGCCTAACTATGACTTGGAAGTGTTCTATAATAATCCTCAATTAGCCAAGACGATGGTGCAGAGCTATGAGGAGCGACAAATCGCTAAGGAAAAACAACGTCTGGCAGAAATCAGAAAGAACTACGAGAACAGTAAGAATGCTGGGAAAAAATTTGATTGGGGCACGAGAACATATAAATAATAATCAATAAGTATATATATATATTTAGATGGACGACAGTCGCTTGATATACACTAAAAATAAAGATGGTAGGATATTTGCAGCTGGTTATGCCGTCAATAGTAAACTGATGGCAAGTGGTAATCCTGCCATATCGAGCATACCAATCCAAAGTGGCGGCGGTTTCGAGACTTTAGCAGTCCCAGCCGGTCTATTCTTACTGCAACAGTCCATTCCCTCAAGTGCTACTCCTATAGAAACTGTAAAAGAAGCACCTAAGGTACTAGGGGAAGATCTTTACACACGTCTTCTGTCACTCGTCGCAAAACCTAGCAAGAAACAAAAAAGATTAACTCGCAAACGCAGAAGAAAGAAGAAAAGGAAGAACACTACTAGGCGAGCTTAAGAGCTACAGTTAACCATACAGAAGGGCATGATGCAGGTTGAGATCCATAAACAACGGATCTCAAACAAATTACTTATACTTGACTCCAGTTTTCGTAGTTGAAAGGAGAAACAAGTACATCGGGCAATATCGATCTATAATGATCGACTTTTTTCTGGAATTCTAACTCTCTCCTCGTTACAGGGAACGGGCTTTCATTTTCCATCAACTCACGCTCCAGCGGCGTGATCTTCGGCTTGTATCCGTAGCAGTTAATGCCGAATCGCACCTTCGGATTGTCAATGAACCCGCCATTTACTCCTGGACGCCCACAATCGTGACGGTGTCCCTTAATTTTTTGCAGACCTTTCCATGTATCTTTTTGAGTTGGATATAAGGCCATTTGTCCATCGGACCAGCCAAATCCACACCATTCGGCACCGTCTTTGTATGCATCTTCCAATTGGCTGTAGTTCGCCAGCTTCGCACCATAGGCTTTACATACGGCTTTAGCATCCCTATATCTATAGATGTTATCTGGAACATGGAATACTTGCGGTTGCCCAAGTATCTCAGGGACACTTCCTCCGGTAAACTCTGTGTCGTCCGCACCCCTTACCTCTTCTTCGTCCTCTTCCGGAGGAGTTATGACAGATATGTCAACCTCCGGGACGGGCGAAAAAAGATGTCGGATTCCAGCTCTAATGTCCACTTTAAAGAAGTATTGAAGCCCATTTATGAGCACAAGAAATATAAACATTCCCCACATCAATGCCTCTATAAAAGTTACTCCTGGCGATGGTGGTTGTGGTCCAGCTCCAGGAGCTCCGCCGACACCCAAATAGCTAAATAACAGGTAATATAACATTATAACGGCCGTAAATATGATCAAGACGATAGGATTCGCGCCTTTCGCCATTGTATTGCCTATAAAATCATACATATGAGGAAATCCTTGCGTTGGAGTTATATCAAGCATGTATATAATATTAATCTATTTTTTTTTACGGTAGAAGAAACAATAAGCCTCGGTGGATACTAACATCGCTTCATTATCTAGCATACTGACAGAAGCATCGTTGAAATGACACCATTTGCCACCCGCAGTTTTAACGAAAGAGGTATAGTGCCCCCCGAATACCCCCCCGCTATGATTGCAGATCCCATACAGGTCGTATACGTAACTCAACTTGTCATAGCCTATTATATATGGCGACATATCCAAATCCTCTAAAGGAAACAGCACTAAACTCTGGTTCTTACGGACTGAATTAGAGAATCGTTTTAAAGTTATTACAAGAATTTCAGGTAAGCTCCAGAACATTATCTGCTTACGAGCTGCCTCCTTCTTCCCAGTCTTCTCATTAGTTATCATGTTATCACCATCCAATACCTCAACTTGTGTATATACATCTAAACAGTCAGTTAACGAACAAGTAGTATTATTCGTCTGTGTAGCATCTGGCAACGCCAGATTCAATAGGAGGAAAGGCTCTGGGCATGAGGTGATGTAGTCGCCGCTTACAGTTTCGAGTTTAGATACGTGAATGCCATAGAATAGTTTTAGACACTCGGAGTATTCTTTTCTATACATTTTCTTCATCATGTTGAAGCAATTCTGCGCCAGGTTATCTGTATCTGTCTCTGGTTCCCCCGTAACAGTCATCTCAACCTCTCTAGATATTGCCGTGTGGAAACAATCTATTATAAATATCAAAAATTCTGTAAGATCATTTTGTGCGAATCCTGTAAATATACTTTTATCTTTTATTTTAGCAACCTTTTGAACGGATGAAAGGAACCCTCCGGGACTTATTACACAATTTTCACTCCATATTAATTCTCTGAGTTTATCCCACTCAAGCAGGATCAACGACTCTGCTTTCTTATTCAACTTTCTCTTATATTTCCCATCCTTCAAAAAGTCATTAAGTTCATAAGAATGTGATAAGCATTGCAATGCTGAATTCATAAAACATGTATTGCCAAGATTTGCTAACCCTGTTATCCCTCTCCCTTGGTACTTTTTATAGCTAGCCATTTTATATGTACTACACGGCATTATTTTTATATCATTTATCTCCAACAAATAATTTTCATGATGGGTTCGGTCTATAAATTATTTATTGTGTGCATTCATTTCCAATAAATAATTTCCTTTCATATTATATGAGCATTAGTGATAGAGATTTAGTTTACAGATATCTGTTGTTCGCCCAGGAGCAGCAGAGGGCACTTGGTATGGTAAGTATGAATATAGTTAATGTTAACCAGCATATTGCCACTCTGTTCAGATCATATTTCCACCAAGTCGGTATTCGCGATAATCGCGAGGCTTCACAGGCTACTTCTGGCACTACTATTACCACTACTACTGTAATACCTTCCTACACTACACAAAGGAATTTACCCAGAGCCACGACGGTAGATGCTTCTAATAATGTCCGTGGACGCTCCGGTACCGTGCCAACTACCACCACTTTGATTCGCAATTCTATAGCATCCGCTATTACTAGAGCGAGCAGGTCCACTCCAGACGCAGTACAACCCCCTCCTATACCGCCGCCCCTACCACTTTCCTCGCCACCACCGCCACCACTTTCCTCGCCACCATCTCCGCCACTTTCTTCGTCTCCAGCGCCCCCGCCCCCTCCTTCAGCATTGCCCTCTTTGGGCTCTTCTTCGCCTTCATCGCCGACACTACCCATTCCTCCCCCGCCGCCCCCCGGAAACCGGAGGCGTGGCACTGGATCCCTGTCTACAGAAGAGGCAATGGGGCTGGTAAGACAATATAGATCCCGCTCTCGCTATCGCAGAAGGCAGGGTGTCAATAGAATTACCAGTGGAACCGAACGGAAGGAAGCGGAGACAGGGCGATCATCTCAACCGCCAGGAATACTGTGGACAACATCCACAGGATCAGAGTCGGAAAATATCCGTTACACTTCCGCCCGTGCCGCTAGGGATAGGGATAGACAAGGAAGATGGTCGACATTTACCTCGGCTCCAGATATTCCTGATGCTATTCAGAATCGTTCTTTATTGGAGTCGCCAACTCGCATTCGGCCTAGTGTAATGCAAATAAGGGACGGTACTGAACTTGTATCTTGGACGGACATATCTGACAATTACCAAAAAAGCTGTCCTATTGATATGAATGCGTTTGAGTTAGGAGACTCCGTGTTACGAATAAGGAGCTGCAAACATATTTTCAGAGAAATGAACTTGCGACGACATTTCAGAAATAGTTCAGTGTGTCCTATATGTCGATATGATATACGTGACTATATATCAATACCGCCTGGGCATTTCAACCGTAGGACTCCGGTTACTACCACGACATCGACGGTAACGACTACCGAGGCGACAACGGCAACTACAACGGCGATCACAACTGCAACCGGCACAGCGACGGTGCGAGAGGCGAGGATACGATTAGACAGGTTGGTGGGTGATAGCGATCAATCAAACCGCACAGAGCAAGATTAATATTGTCGGGCGGATGTCACTCGGAGCAATGCCTCGACCAATCACCTCAGCAGCGCCGCGCCGCCGCCGCCGCCTGTCAGTTTCACGCCGTTGACCTGATCTATTTTATTGATGTAGGGGCGAAATTCGTCTAAAATATCCTGGTGCGAGCCGTTCATATAGTTCATAGCTTGTTGTGCTAGCAGCTTATAGAATATTATAATTTCCATCTCTCCGATAATAAGTTTCAGAGCCATTTTTCGATTAGATGCTTCTCTAGCTCTTTTAAAATCAGCTAAAGTGGCCTTATAAGATTTATTATATCTGGCTAATAATTTGCCCAGATAATCATCCATAACATATAGTGCCTTCGACTCATTCGATCCATTTATTGGCTTGGAATAGTCGCTTCTGTGCCTGTATTTCGAAAGCTCAGGAAGCGTGGACACAGCTATACGGAAAAAACAAAGCATGTCTATAGTAAAAATGTCATCTATATTTCTAATGAGACGTCCTTCGAGACTTGGAAATATATGATCCCTGGACTCTTTGTGTTTGTCCTCTTTATGAACTACGTTAACGAGCACGGAACTGTCCTGATTATCATCAAGTATAAACCCATAATATAATAGAGTATCGCCGTTTGACTTCTTGCCATAAGAGTCAGTTATCGCAGCTCCGCGCCTTATACCTCGGTTCGTTCGCATTATAAAGCAATTGTCCGCATTATCGAAGTACCATTTAACTCCTGGATTTTGATCGTGATTCAACATGTCAGCGAGCGGAACCATGGCCATTCTGGAATGACCGTCTATAGTAATGCCAAAATTCCGGCTACCTACCAGGGTTCTAACCCAGACGAAGTCGTCCAGCGAATGGTCTCTCTTGAACTCTGGGCATATGGAAGCAATAATTTTGAAGTCACGTATCAATGATTTTTTTCTACGTCCGATCCTGTCCACCATTGGGCTCCCCTTGAGTATGGACAAGTCATTCTTATCCCAGAATATTGGAAAGTGGTTCATTGTTTTGGGGAGTATGTCATAGTATGGCTCGAAAAAGCTACCTTTGTTGATAGTTGTTAGTATGTATATTACAAGAAGGACTATTTTTATATTCGGTATGTCCTGGTGCGCACCTTGCAGTAATTGTCGACCAATCGCGGTTTCCCCTCCCATTCCATCGTGAATTATTATGGAGGACGGTATTTTTATTATTTTGGATTTAGCGCGCGTATAGGATTTAGTATGAACGCCTCTTTCAAGATTATTGTATAGTTTAAATTGTATATCGGGGAAACTTGCGCCATTTTTTTGGGCCCATTTTATGAAATTCTGAAACTCTTTTTGTCTTGTTACTATCTTTTGTTTCTTTTTTTTCTTCATTGTTAGATTAACATGAGAAATTTTTATTATTTTATTATTGTAATATATAATGCCAAACCGTGGAACAATGAGAGCTAAGCAAAGAAGGGGTGGGTCTTTAGGCCAAGGAACCCGCTTTTACTATTTGGGCGGAACGACGCTAACGCGAATCGCCGGGGCACAAGGATTTGGGAAGACTGACCCATCCATAGGCAGCGCTAAGTCTCTAGGAGTTATGAAGCAAAACCGGAACGCTGGAGGCAACAACACCTGCGAGGAGACCGCGTTCTTCTCTCCGTACTATACGCAAAGCATCTCTCTTTCCGTTGAACAAGCTGGAGTGTATATAAACACTGGCGATCTAGTGTATAAGAATGGTACGACGCAGCTCTTAGGATCTCTAGTTGTCGAAGGTGGTCTTAAAATCAGACTGGTTGGTCAGAATCCACTGGAAGTAGGCACCATAAATTTAGCTGTTACCATTGTGTTACTTGGTCAAGGATTTCCTGGAATACCTGGCACCATCCTCACAGCCCAGTCCCCCGTCGAAAATATCGAGGTTCGCCAAGGAAACTGTAACTGTCGGGGTCCTAAGGGATACTGCCCTAACTGTAGCGGGAGAGCTAATCCACTGAGCGCAATTACAGGAGGAGCCGGTTACTCCAGTACTACTGGATTTACACTGCTTTCACACTGAGCAGCCTTTTTCTTTCATATGTCTATAGCAATACGTATGAAACTACCAAATAAAAAATCGTTGTAGTAGCCGTCGTCATATAATCTCCCTCCCGACAGTGATATATTTGGTAAGTGCAGGCGGGGCGGCTGAGAGTTTAGGTAATTACAGAGCCACCAACGAACTCGTCGAAGATTTGCGAAGAGAGCTCTCAAGAAGGCTAGTAGTAGGACATTTCGAACAATTTTAACTGGCTAGAAGAAGCTTTGGATTGTCCTTTGTCCAATCTTCATATTCTTCGCCTGCCTTAGCGATGGATCGAATATAAGTTTCCTAACTTCGCTGTTGCGTAGTTTATCTTCTTCGCGGTCCCTTTTGATCGGATCATCCTTATATTTACGATTAAGCATTCGTAGTCTGCGTCTGAAGCCGCCTATCTTGCCCTTAAATTGCGGTATCTGCTCGAGCACCAGTGCATACACCTGTATCAATGGCTTCATAATTTGATTTGTAATATAGTAGGTATAGTCCGGTTTCAGATTATGTTTTCGCATGAAATCTGGATGCTCGATTTTGTCGCCCTGGAGTTTGACCTTGTTCTTCGTTTGGAAGTACACGAACGGGATTCTAGATCCAACGGCAGGTTTGTTTCCTGGATCTCGTTTTCCCATCCGTTCCGCAAGCACCTTGTGTGCGATGCTGTTCGGATTCTTATACCAGCCTCGTAGAGCTTTGCTGATGATGAGTTTCTTCATGTCAACTTTTCCGTCCACGATGTCCTGGAGAAACTGCTTCGTGAAAGCCAGTGCCTCAGCCACATTCCCATCCTTCATTAGTATATCGATATTGCCACCATATATATCCTTAACAATATCCGCATTGTCGCGCCTTTTTAGCACGATGCCCATAGATTTTCTCTTGCTTTTGTTTGGATTCATCTCATACAACATGCCAACATATCGCTTCTTGGACAGCAGCAGGAATGGGTAGAACGTCTTCTCATATTCTAAATCATGCGGAGGCTTCAAGAACTTGCTTGCAAGTTTGCCGGCTTCTATAGCCAATTCAATGGTGATCTCTAGTGCCTTTTTTCCAGTTATTTTGTTCCCCTCCATGTCCTTCGCATGGAAGGTAAAGAATACAGAATCAGTATTTTTAACAATGAGTGGAAAACCAGCGTTAAAGTCACCCGTCTGGGTCTCGATATCGTAGACGTAATCTCCTCCTGAACTGCCGATGCATTCTACTTTTTTTAACACGTGCGGATGTTTTCGAAAGGAACGGCTTGTACATGACAAGTTAACAATGTTTAATTTATCTTTTCTAGTATTGATTGAAACATTCAATCCTAGTGATTTTGCCAAATAGAACAATCCAGCCGAGCCGATTTTGCCTTTGTTGCTCATTTTAATGTTTTGCGTAGGATTGTTTTTACACTTTGCACCGTCCGCTGTGTAATAGCCCGCAAAATATGCCAGTCGTACGTCATAAGCAGCATTAAGTATTTTTACGGGTACCACTTTATAGCGGTCCTTATTGTAAAATTGAGGACGATACTCTTCCACATATTTCTTAACCGTTCTATGTGCCGGAACGATTTTGTATACTCCCGAAGACTTCACTGTATCTAAAATTTGAAATGGTTGGTTATATATTTCGAACAACAAGGACTGAAGTATAACACATAGGTCGATATCCTTGTTGTTTAACGCCCAACTAGACTTCTTCCCCGATGGACAATCGTATGTGCCGCAAGACCCATCTCCGTAGAAGAATCCGTAGATAAATGCTTTCTTCTCTTCTATGGATTGAGGCCCGAATGTTTTAATATAGCTCAAAATATCTTCCAATGTAAGATCGGATTTCTCAAATGACGGATAGCGATGAAGTAGGTGTTGTCCAATGGTCGCGTCTACAGGTTTGATGATGTTGTGATCTGTGTCCAGCAGACTATGGTCTTCGGTGACATCGACCATCCCTGTATGCGTCGTAATACGATATAATTTCTTGTCGACACGGTGTCGAATAACACGTCGAATCTTACTCCAACCTGACGATGTATACACTAAATAATTGTCGACTGGACTCTGTTCTTTGTCACGGCGCGGCGACTCGTCGCCGAGTTTGAATCCAGGATACTCAGTCCCGACAGTAAAGATGTCATCGATCTGTTTAAAGAGAATCTCATCAGTCTCGACATTCTTCAGCAAAATCGGAGTATCACCAGTTACGCTGTCTCCGTAGATGCACTCCGCATTACACTTTACTAATCCATGTTTTGTCTCACATGTCGTATCTCCATACACGTCCTCAATTACTCGCTGTCCATATAACAGCAGTTTCCTACCTGATGCAGTCGTGGAGGCCGCGATGTCCTTGTCGTAAAAGGCACTCGTCCTTGCACCACACTGCCCATAAAGTGAGTTTGCTGTGATTTTATATCCCAATTGCCTCTGGTTGAAGACATTCTTCATGAAATCGTTATAAGTATCTGTGATGGACTCTACGGCGTCCTTTGGAACTGCAAGCTTCCCAGCTTTTTCCGTCGTGATTTCAAATATGTCACCATTAGACTTCACGAGCCCAACTACTGGATCAGAGCCAGTTTTTAGTGTAACCGTCTTGTACTTGATAAGTTTGCGCGTAGCCTTTCTGGCAGCCAGTAACTCCTGTAGAATGGAGGGCATGATAGCTTTCTTATTGTCTGGGAATTGGGCGAACCTACATATCTTGGTCCCCACCTTCACTTTTTCTTCCTTCTTCCTCCCAGGGGGTGCGATCCACTCATACGTATCGTACTCGATGTCTACGTACCTATATTCGTCTAGGTCATCGTATTTACTGTCTCCTGTCTCTTTGAGCAGCTTCCCATCTAGGTCGTACTCCTTGGTCCAGACCTTACTATCATGAGATATATTCTCGCTGATCATGGAGCTTGGATACAGAGAAGCATAATCTACAACTGCTACTGGATCTTTAGTGTAAAACCCTCTTTTGGGCTGTAAGCATATAGCCCCCTCGTAAGAGCCATCATTATCTATCTTCTGGATCACCGGCATTAGCGTCCACTTCTCCCTACATTTCTTCGCAATGAAACTTAGGAGTTTTATGCCTTGCCCGCGCATTACAACAAAGTCGATCGGGATAGAACAAATAGAAGCGACCTCCGTCATCCCAGTCAGCACATCATTCTTTCGTAAAAGGTGATGGACTAGGTTACAATCCTGAAAACAGTATTTTGCTATGACAGCCCTGTCTTTCGACGAACCGTTCGCGAGCCTAAAGAGATCTTGCGGGGTTACATCGTCTTTACCCAGCCCCCACCTCAGCTTTTTACCTTTAGGTATCACTATGTCTCCGATAACCCTGAACTGCCCCTTGGACTCGTTAAGATCCTCGACTCTGAATTTTCTTCCCCCCTCGTATGGATCTTTTGAATGTCCGACGATCTCGAATATTACAAAGTTTCCTTCCTGGAGTCCCATCAGGTTCTTGCTCATTATGGTCGCGATCTTCCCCTCGGGGACTACCTCACTCACCATATCGCCAATGAAATGCGACGCGACGTCCTGAAGCTTATAGGAACCCAAATTTACTTCCCTTCTGAAGTAGTTGTATAGGTCGATTTGGATGACGCCGTCTATTTTCATATAAGTAAGCTGGTGTGCACCACTCGCAATCTTAAGCTCTTTGTTCATTTTTCGACAACGTTCTCCTCTATTACGTCCCAACTCGGAGAATTCGTCAAAACACCCATTTTCATACGCCCTGTCGCATAAGAACTTGTAATCAAAACCAAATATGTTGTATCCAATTATTACATCCGGCTTCTCGCGACGGATGACTTCCGCCCATTCGGTCAGCACGTCGCATTCGTCTCCACAGCTAACGATTTCCACATCACTATCTGCCATTTCGAATACGTCACAATCGTTGAGACATATACCATGATTTAAATAGGGCGCTGTTTCGCCGACGGTCATAAAGGTCGACCCGATAAAGGTGACCTTATCTCCTTCAAGCGGCGGTAGTATGAGTGTCATTGCCTGGTCTATGATCTCGACTTTCTTTGCGGCATCGATAGTGTCAGCTAGACAGTCCAAAAGTTTATAATCCTCCCCCTTTTTATTCCGTTTTTTGACATATAAGTCCCATTTTTGCTTATCGCCGTACAGCTCGGCATCGTCATGATCGTTGTGAGCACGAGGGTCTCTATTCTTCTGTCGCTTCCGTATAAGTGCATGAAGCCTTGATTGGCTTAAAGAGTCAATATCTTCGTCGACATCATCTCGCTTAACCTCTTCCTTCGGATAAACGCAGCTAATATTATCCGCTTCCCCGTAACCGAAGGCTGTCAATATTAGATTGTGTAACAACTTCAGTCGCTCTGGTCTGGTTAACTTCCTAATCTCGGCAGAGTTGCGGTTCCAATGCGTGACAATTTCTGCTGCCAGCTTCTTGTAAGTTTTTATCGGGACTGGGAAGTCACCATGGCTGGACGAGGCTTCTATGTCAAAACTACATATCTTAATAGGAACAGCATCTTCCTTGTTTGGTAGAGGAACTATATCACTGGCTTTTATCTGATACTCGAAGTCGCATAGAGTTTTCTTGCGTTTGATTGTATGGTACTTTCGATAAGGCAACATAACCCATCCTGACGGGCTGATGTTCTGCATATGGAAGAATCTTAGTAAGGGTGGCAATTTGGCTTCATAAAGCTCTGTTCTATACCCTTGGAACATATGCGTCTTTAAGATTTGCCTATATCCGAAGATGCTTTCCCCATCGTACACGCGATCATACCAGAATCCCTTAACCTTGTTTAGCGCAGGCGTATTCTTGAATGTAAGTGCCACGAAATTGTGTAAGGCATGGTCATCGAACCCGTAAAGCTTGTGTCGTTTGACCAGCCGGCACGATGTTATAGCTTTAGAATGATATGCCCTATAGTCTCCGGAGTGTCTCGCAGAATATTTTTGAACAGTATCTTCCTTCTCCGGGACAGGAAATATCTTCTGGATAGTTCCACGTTGCCACTTCTTGAATTTGTCACTTAGTTCTTGTGCTGCAAGCTCTTGATTTATCTCCTTCAAGAAAGCGTAAGCGTTTCCATCGTTCCAGTTATCCCCTACCTTTACATAGAAGAATGGTTCGAAACCCTTCACTAGAATAGACGCGCTTTTGCCCTTTTGATCCAGACCAAACATCTGTATTACGAACTCCTTAGGTTTTCCACGTCCCACTGACTCATTAGTGACTTTGAAGTCGAGAAGCCTAAACTTTGGTGACTTTGTCATCTTTCCTGATAATTGGATATTATACAGCGTCTAATATCTAATTCAATTTTAATTTTAATGTACGAATATGATTCCTCCGACTATCATGGCAAGCCCTATGATCTTCTGCAGTGTTAGCTTTTCGTTATAAATGAAGTATGCTAAAACCACTGTAGCTAATAGATCGATGCCTGTCTCCAACATCCCAAGATACGCTATGCTATTATTTTGCAGAAGTAGCCTACCTAGTAGCACACTTGTCGCGATTCCTATGCTAGTCACCAGGAATATCGCCCAATCTTTCATGCTGAATGTTCCGATCTCATGTACTATATCCTTAATAGAACTGTTCGATAACAGTATGATGAAGAACACCGCACCAGTTAGAATCGTGTCTATCAGTGTAATAGTGTGGACACTGTATCGATTTAAATGGTGTTTCCTCCCTATTCCGATAAAGGCACCGACGATTGCAATGATGATCGAGAATACTATGACGTTAGTCTTATTGGTGAACATTTTTATATATATATTCATATAAAAATGGGGAGGAAGACTATATTCCATAATATCTTGACAATGGCATGGGGCTCCGAAACTTATCAGCTTCCATCATGCTTGCTCTTAAGAATATGCCGGTTCATCTCAAAACCCACCCACTATCGACTAATTGAGAGGATGTCCGAGCACATCGATATGGGCTACTTTCAGCCCAGGCACTGGGAATACTGGCTCGGAGGGCTAACCTTCCTAAGGCTTGGGGTCAGACCCGACAATGTTTACCTGTATATGATCCGTTGGCGGAAAAGGGGACAGAACCGAGTGCGCGTCCTTCGTGTATATGAGATAGACAAGAGAGGGAGTCTGCCTGCTCTATCCGCTGCGTACGACCACTATCGTGACATTGTAGACAGGGAGATCACTGTAGACGACATAAAATTGAAAAGGATTTAATACTATGTCTCTATAGTAAAACAAAATGGAAAACAGTGACTTCTCATTTATGAGGTCAGGGTTCAATACCGTAGTCAGCGTCGACGAAGATCAAGAGGAGACCAAGAAGAACATTCTGGCACTAGTCGTGACTTACGCGGATGGAGCTCTCAAAACAGCGGCAAGGTATGTCTCCCACAGCGAGCGTAAGTTCATTACGCCGGAAGACTTGAAACGGGGCATGATGCTCGAGATGTTCTTCTTTAGTAAAAGACCCGGACTCGTTGAGCAGGCGCAGAAGCTGAAGGAAGGGTTATTCTCCAGAGATTCCGAAGATGACGACGACGACGTTGATGACATGTTGGAGTCATCGGAACCGGTCGAAGAATTCGTGGAGAATAATTGTATCTGCCCGATATGCGCTTGTATGAACACGATTTATGAACGGTGGGACAAATGGGAGCCGTCCAATCAATATGAGGAACTGCTGAAGAAACATATCGAGGCAATGAACTAATATTATCTTCTCCGTCTAGTCCTGCGTCCTTTGCGTTTCCTACTTTTTCGACGGCGGCGTATTCTCGTCTTGCGCCATTTTCGTCTCCCACCGCCCTCCTTCTTCTTCTTCTTCTTCTTCTTCTTAGAACTTTTTTTTGCCTTGCTCTTCTTCGCTGGCATATTCTGTCCGATGAATGTCACGATGTCTTCCAGATTCCTCCCATCGGAATAGTCGGTAACCCATTTGTCTCCATCATATAAACTCAGCGTTGGAAATCCACTTGGTTGTCTGCAAGGTAATCTCTGCATCGTCTTATCGCTTGCTGTTACAATTTGCCCTTCTCCTACTGGATTCGCCCTCAGATGAGACTTTATTCTCTCCCATTCCGGTTTGAAAGCTTGACAATGTCCGCACCAGTCAGCCAAAAAGGCAACAAAAGCCTTCCCTGATGCTGGCATACTTTTGGCGAAATTATCGACATTGCCCTCATGTAAGTCTACAATTTCTAAAGCAGGCATTTATATAGATACAGAAAAACTTTTATCGCGCCTTTATATAGATGAAGCTTCTCGCAATAGCTGTAGTATTTATAATAGGATTAATATTCTGCTGCACCTACACGCACTCCGACATAGTCGAAGGTTTTTACGCCAGCGGAGAATGTCCGAATCTCTTGGTCCAGAAGGGCAAAGAGCTACACTTGATTTATTCCAACAAAGCCAAGATTCCGGGCGTAAATCCTGTAAAATTCAATAATTTAGAAGATTATGTCGAATTTCTGGATTGGCAGAGAGCTAAAGGGATAAGATGTCCAGTTTTATATTTCCAGCAGACATACGATGCCCAAAATAAACTAGGATACCGGATGTTACCTGATCCTGTAGAAAAGCAGGCCGGTCTACCCAGCGTCGCACCCCAAAGAGCCAAAGAGCAGCCTCTATATGACTCCAGTCACGACGATATGCCATATAATAAGAACTCATACCCAGGGTATGACGCAATAGATCAGTACGTGGGAGCGTATACTCCACTTGACAAAAACTTCAGATCAAGTGAGAAAACCAGCGCCAACGCCATGGATCCGCAATGGGGAGGAGCACTCTACAGCCAAGAGCAAGTTGAGGGCGGAGTTTACGAACAAGATGCTCGTGTTGGTTACGACAATCCCTATATCAGTAAGCAGAAGGAGTCTGCTTTCAAAGCGAAAATGCCTCGTTCACCGACGATGCGACCTAGGGGGAAGGGTAGAGTGGTATCCCCGGAAGAAGCAAAGGAAATCGCTAGTCGCTATGGTGGAAGCACAGTAAATGCTCCCGCTAGCAGAGCTTTAGCTGGAGTACCACACACAAATAGATGATTATATATACTATTTTATTCTGACACAGTATATATAATGAGTCACAACCTTCACGGTGGAAATAGATATCCAGGTCCGATGAGATTCGTTGTTTTATTAGCCGTTGTCACGCTTATATATATCGTAGTTGTATTACCTATCGTTACAGCAGCTTTCCATGCTGTGAAAAATAGTGAGTATGACGAGTTTATATCAAAGTTGGCAGGTCGTCTAACTGGATCACCGTCTTGATCGGCATTAGGTTTTTACACCATCTAGAAAGTCCTCGAGCTCACTGACAGTGTCTTTATATTGTCGCAGCTTCTGTATTTTATCAAGGTGCTCGTCATCGGGAACAGTGTTCTTACTCTCGGATAATGTTTGCAACATCGTTAAGTTAACATTTTCATGAATTTGAGCTAACGCATCCTGATACGATGCTCTATGTTTGGAGAGATTCATGCTATCTTTGAGGTTATCATTCATCTCTTCGACAATCTCTCCAAGTTTGCCAGGCGAAACCTTTGCACCGCGGTTTTCCAAGTTCTCCACTACCCGCTTGGTATTGAGACCGAGTCCTATGAAGTAGATGAACACCAATATTATAAGTATTTGCCCAGCTGCTACGGCTATCTCTCTAATATTCATTTGTATATACTAAGCATCTATTTTTATAACGCTGAACTTTTGGTGAAACAGATATTGGATAACGTTCTGGATCGCCGTTTTCGAAAGCCGTCTCTTCGTACCCTTGTCCGTTTCAAAAGTTAGTTTATCGAGGCAGGCAGTATCCTTATCTAAAGCTTTCAGTAATTCAAAAAGCGATCTGTACTCTTTCATAATGACTTGCGCTGTTTTTGTGCTGACTCCTGGTATTTGACTGAGGATTATAGCGGTGATATTATCTGGCGTTACGTTATCCTTTTTAACCTTCTTCGCCACATCCACATAGTTTGTGGGCTTGGCTGTAAACTTTGAATGGTAGAATCCATATTTCATTTTCTCTCTCCTGAGTTTATCTGCAAGGTGGAGTACATACTCTGCTGACTCAGTAACACCGAACGTTCTAAATACAGAAAAACCTTTGAAGTAATTGAGGCAGAACATAGTTACATACAGAGTTTCCGGCCTAATCTTACTATATCTATCAGAGTATCCTGAAATATTACCTTCGATGAGATAGATTATATTATGATTCTGGAGAGAATATCCATTTAATCTGTAGGACTGCTCAGCGTAGCGACCGTCTTTTATTGAGGACGCTAAATCTGCTAAATTCTTTCTCTCTAAAATCAAAAGTTCCTCCCCATCGTCATTGTGGATAGCTACATCTCCTACATCCATCTTAGCAACCTCTATCTCCACTTGATACTTATAATTTTTAGAGAGAGCTTTCAAAAGCTTAATCAATGTATGCTCTCTATTGTCTACAATTATCTTCATTTATGCTAATTGTAGAAAGAGTGTTTAAATACTTTATGGAAGTGTTGTCTATCTGCGTCTGCGACTGGCTTTCGGTCTTCTGCGTGCCCGACGCGTCTTCTTCCTCTTGCGCCGCCGTTTTCTTCTAGTGACCTTCCGCTTCCTGCGCCTTCTTTTACGAGTTCGACGTTTCCCCCTGCGATATCCACCACTCACCGAAATCCCCCTCCTCCTCCCCACCGTCCTCAACCGCCGTCTCTTCGCTAGTTGTAACCGCTTGCTCCTCCTTGTTGCTCGACCGCGTGTAGCGAGATTCGTACGGAGGCGGTGGCTCCGCCGCGGCGGTCGCGGCTCTTTGCTTTCATCTGTTGGCAATGCCTGACTCTCCGTGGTCCCCTGGTGGAACGCCAGTTTGCTTTCATCGATTGGCAATGCCTGGTCCGCGCTGGCTTGAGTTGCAAGACTAGCAGCTGCTGTCCCGAGAGCTTTCATCAGCTGTTGCCGCCGCAAGCGAGGCTTCGTGAAGGATGGTTTTTTAGCCTCTCCCTGCGGCGACTCTACCTCCATCGCGTCCGGGCCTTTGACCTCTCTCTGCGGCTCTGTCGGTCCCGTTACTTTCGGCCAGGGAAGTGGGGGGACCCCCGGACGAACTCGAGCCCCTTCTAGCGCATC
>Ga0255055_10001069_pt1 | contig 20764 bp, 17 predicted proteins | sample JV7_2_27_MG_FD_188633 | JGI IMG/M metagenome (GOLD analysis project Ga0255055, IMG submission 188633) | Seawater microbial communities from Jervis Inlet, British Columbia, Canada - JV7_2_27 | ecosystem: Environmental > Aquatic > Marine > Inlet | place: Canada: British Columbia | collected...
CCAGCAGCATGCGCGGAAGATTGATGTTAACCGGGCATATATCCTGACAGGCGCCGCAGAGGGTTTCTCCCAGGCACAGATCCTTGGCCCGATTGATCCCCACCAGCAACGGCGTTACCACCGCGCCCACCGGCCCGGAATAGGCATATCCGTATGAATGCCCGCCGATCTTGGCGTAAACCGGGCACACATTCAGACAGGCCGCACACCGGATGCAGCACAGCATCTCGCGGAATTTCTCATCCGCCAGAATCCGGCTGCGCCCATTATCCAGAACAACCAGGTGAAATTCCTGAGGGCCGTCGGCCTGACCGGCTAAGCGGGGCCCGCCGATATAACTGACATAGGTCGCCATATTCATTGCGACCGCACCGCGGCAAAGAAGCCTTAAAAGCATGTCGTGATCTTGCAGCCGGGCAGCGACACGCTCCATTCCCATGATGGCGATATGGACCCTCGGCAGGGTAGTGGACATCCGGATATTGCCTTCGTTTGAAACGGTCGTAATATGCCCGGTTTCAGCGCAGGCGATATTGCAGCCCGAAGTGCCCATATCGGCAGCCAGAAATTTTTCCCGCAGCGCCTGCCTGGCAATCCCGGTCAACCTGGACGGATCATTCTCATAAGGAATATCGAGCTTGTCGGCAAACAGACTCCCGATGTCGTGGCGGGTTTTGTGAATGGCCGGCGCAATGATATGAGAAGGGGTCTCACCGGCCAGTTGAATAATGTATTCGCCCAGGTCCGATTCGGATACATCAATGCCGGCATCAATAAGTGCATGGTTCAAGCCAATTTCTTCGCTCACCATGGACTTGCCTTTAACGACCCGCCTGACCTTATGTTTATGCGCAACTTCCAGGCAATAATTGACGGCCGCCTGACCGTCTTTGGCAAAAAACACCTGACCGCCGTTTTTTCGAATATTGGCGGCCAGTGTTTCCAGAACAACATCCAGGTTCTCGATGGTCTTCATCCGGATTTCATGGGCCTTTAAGCGCAGACCCGGTCCTTCCGGAAGACGGCGATAGCTCTCGGCTGTGCCCCGACCAAAGCGATGCTGCAGATCGGCCAGCGCGTCTTGCAGAACCCGATTTTTAATGGCCTTTCTGGCCTCAGCCACGTAATTTTCAGTTGTTATTTTTGCCATAGATGAGTTATGCGTCGCGCGTTACGGGTTGCGCGTTGCGCGTTGCGCGTTTATGTCGAAGCGAATGTGGACTGGTGAAATCTTTGTATGCTGAATTAAATGATAGATGTTATAGATTCGAAAGTATCTTTTTTTACCCATCATTCCACCATTCCAATATTCCAGTATTCCATCGCCGGCTATTAGCCGGCGAGTAGCTGTGCAAGGTGCATCACCTTAATATCGGAACCCATGCGGCTGAGCTTGCCCTGAATGTTCATCAAGCAGCCCATATCACATCCCACCACCGCATCCGCCTTGGTAGCGATAATGTTTGTGACCTTATCACTAACCATGGCATTTGAGATATCGGGATATTTAATCGAGAATGTTCCGCCAAATCCACAACAGGTGTCTGAATTGTACATTTCGACAAAATCAATGCCGGAAACATGTCGAAGAAGCGTTCGCGGCTGCTCTTTTACGCCGATACCGCGCAATAGATGACAGGAGTCATGATAGGTTACCCTGCCGTCAAAGCGCACCCCCAAATCAGCAACCCCGAGAACATCCACGAGATATTCACTAAATTCATAGGTGCGGCTTGCCAGATCCAGTGCCCGCCGCAACCATCGGGGGTTGTTTCGAAACAACTCCGGATAATGGTGCCGCACCATGTTCACACAGGAACCCGATGGGCAGACAATTAATTCTGAATCTTCAAATACGTCAAGAAAATGCTTGGCAGCGATACGGGCTTGTCGCTGATATCCGGAATTAAAAGCCGGCTGTCCGCAGCACGTTTGATCGGTGGGGCAGGTTAACGAAATCCCCAGCCGACGAAAAACCTGCAGCATGGCTTCAGCCACCTCAGGATAAATGGTGTCGACCAGGCATTGGATGAATAACGTAATCTTTTTTTGATTGCTCACAAGAACCGCTCAATCGGCTTAGAGATAGGGAGAATTTTTTACCACCCGGGTTGGGCCGGCTATTTAATTAAGGGACAAACCTACCTTTATAATTTCATTCGATAGCTACAATGAACGGCTAAAAAAATCCAGTGTAAAATCATATCGCAATGCGACCGCAATCGTTCCTTAAAATATCTTGTAAGGCTTGCTATAAAAATTATTTCTGGTATGATATTGAACGCTTAGGAGACTATGGGAATGACTGCACAAAAAACCGCTCTTTTGGAACTTATTGATAAGATAGAGCATCTGGGCCAGTTTCAAGACCGGATAGATTTTCCTTCAACCATCGGGCAGATATGGGATGTCTTTCTGGGTGATGTGCGCAGTTTAATCGAGATCGAGGTTTGTGCGCTCTTTCTGGTCGATGACGCCACTCATGAATTCGTTTTAGAATATGTCTTCCCAGATGATCGAAAAAAAATCTGCAAAAAGGAAGCCGAATATCAGATTGAATGCGGCATCTTTTCCTGGATAGTCAACCGAAGACAGCCCGCTTTGATTCCCGCTCTGGCATTTGAAAACGAAACCTCGATTGTAATGTTGCCCCTCTCCACCATTAAAAGAACCCTGGGGGTCGTAATGGTTAAAACCCCCATCAAGGAAAGCTTCATTACCCATGAAATTATAAAGCTGTTAACGATGTTGTCCAAACAGTATTCCCTGGTGCTCGAAAATACATTGCTATACGATCGCTTAATGAAAAAGCATGAATCCCTGGAGAAAGCCAACGGAGAAATCAGGCTTTTATCCCGAAAAGATTCTCTTACCGGCTGCTACAATCGTGGCTACTTAAACGAACATCTGCCCCATGAGATAAAACGAGCGTTGCGATATCATCACCCTCTTTCCCTGGCCTTATGCGATCTCGATCATTTCAAGAAGGTAAATGATTCCTACGGGCATCTATGCGGAGACATGGTGCTCCAAGAATTTGTGCAGTGCATCATGTCTCTGATCCGTTCCGACATGGACTGGCTCGCCAGATACGGAGGGGAAGAATTTTTACTCGTTCTTCCTGAAACCAGTTTTAAAAACGCCCGCCGCCTGGCAGAAAGGCTTCGCAAGCAAATTTCGAAAAAAATATTTAAATGGGAAGGGCAAAAGATATCGATCACCGCCAGCTTTGGTGTGACCGGACTTGATAAGAACAGGCCCGCGGAAGACTTTGAACCGGATGACTTGATAGAAATGGCGGATCAGTATTTATATGAAGCGAAAAATAAAGGTAGAAATAAAGTGGCGAGTGGACCTTTTTTGAGTCAACGACCACCCGCATAGCGGGTGGCTTGAATTTTCGGCCTATGGCCGAAAAGGCAAAAGCACGTCAGTGCTTTAAACGTTGCGGTTTGAAAACAACCAATCGAGACTAACGGCGAGATTTCATTCGTTTTTTGATTTTTTCAAACCCTGCTTCAACAACCGGTTGAATTTTGTCAAGTTTGATCGGCTTTGTAAGATAGTTATCAAAACCCACCTGCTTTAGCTTTTCCAGATCATACAGGTCGACATATCCGGTTAATGCAATGATAACGGATTGAGAATTTCGTTCTCGGATTCGGTGGCAAAATTCAACTCCGTCCATATCGAGCATAATCAAATCCGTAATAATTACCGGAAAGTCCTCCTTTTTCATAAGATCAAGGGCAACTTCGGGGGATTCTGCTTCTGACACGGTATAGCCCGATTTTGCAAGAAGCTTTTTTAACAGGTCTCTTTGAAAATCTTCATCATCAACGACCAATATTTTCTTTTTCATTTGAAACGCTCAATTTAGTTTGAGATATCTTCAATGTGGGTGTTAAACTTAACCCCGCAACCATCGGGGAGTGTTCGAACGACTTCACCTCCCACTTTGACATGATCCCTGGATTTCGGCCGCATGAACGACAGCGTGAGTTGCTCGCCCACTGAAAAAGGTTCCCTGGTTTCAATGAGTACGCCGCCTGAACTGATGTTTTGAATATAACCGCTAAAGGCACGATGCGGTGTCGCGAAGTCTACCGGCATAAAATAGGGTTTTCTTGCAAATTTTCTTCTGCCCTGCGAATGTCTCTCTTCAAGCTCTTTTAAAAGGATGCGACGGTCCTGGAAGGGCATATCTAAAATGATCTCAAACAATCGGGCTGTAACAACGGAAATGTTAGGCTTTTTTGAATGTTTTCCGGAAGGCTCCATTGTCGAGGTCCTCTGGTAATTGTATTAGACCGCCATATGGGAATGCCGTTGAGATGTGACAATTATTTGTATTACCTAGTAAAATCGATCTTAGAGTAAATTTATGGCAATGTCAATTTAAGATCTGATTTTATCCGAGAAAACCTATGACTCCTTTACAGGCAAGGATCCGGTACATATTATGGTGTAAATCCGTTAAGGAAAAAAGGAGGCAAAATGGCGATTCAAATAAATAGGATTCTGCTACCGGTTGACGGCTCAGATCATTCTATGCATGCTGCTCGATATGCAATCGATCTGGCAAAGATCATGCAGGCTGAAATTGTCCTTCTTCACAGCCATAAACCCTTTCCGGTTGTCCTGGGTGAGCCCTATTTTCAAAATGCTGTGAATAAGATAATGCAACAGTCCAACGCACTCCTGGAGCCTTATCGAGAAGTGCTTAAGGAAAAGGAAGTATGTTTTTCGGACAGAATTATGGAAGGTCACGCCGATGATGTCATTGTCGAAGTTGCCAACATTGAGAAATGTGACCTGATCGTGATGGGGTCGCGTGGCCGTACGGACCTGGAAGGGCTGCTTTTAGGCAGCAATACGCATCGGGTCTTAAAAACAGCACCCTGTCCCGTGCTGGTGATGAGATAAACACAAGTGCGCTAAAGTGACTAAAGTGATCTAAAATGCCTAGAGTTGCGGGATTCTGCCCGTCGCGAGCCTCCCTTCGAGAGCCTCAGGGTCTTACGACAGGGTCGAACGATTATTTTACAAAAGATGGAGCGCAGCGACACCGTAACTTAAGGCACTTCGAACTTTAGTTCACTTTAGTCACTTTTAACCACTTATTCAAGCAACTCTCCCTTTATTTGTTCCAATATCTCTTCCGTCAAGCCCGCTTTTGATTTGAGGTAATCGAGGGCAGAACCATATTTTTCACGCAGGTGTGCCAGCAGCGCCTCGATGCAATATGGCGGTGCTGTAAAATAAGGCGCAATTTTTTCGCGCCCAATGCCGTATGAGTCAAATCGAGCGTAAATCTTGTCTAACACATCGGCAATAAAGACGTTTGAAAGCCCATGATCAAATATAACCGTATCTTCAGGAATCCCTAAAGCAAGAAGAATGAGGGCCGCACAGGTACCCGCCCTGTCCTTCCCGCCCGTGCAGTGAAAAACCAGCGGCAATTGAGCCGCATCTGCCAGACGCCTGAACACTTCGCCCCAGACGGCGGCAAAATTGTCGATATTTAAAATATAACCATCAATTAAAAATTCCCGGGTCAACCAGCTCGTATCCCCTCTTGCTAGCTTTTCGAATAAAGTTGTGGGATCAAATTTTAGATTGTCGATCGGCAGGTGAAGATGCTCAGCGGGCCCATCTCCCGGAAACCGATCCGGTCGCTGGCGTGCTTCAGCCGAGGTTCGAAAATCGCATACACATTGAATCTTCATCCATTGCAGAAAAGCAATGTCGCCATCCGTCAGCCTGGACAGATGATCGGAACGGAAGACCTTCCCCCATTTCACACGTCGTCCATCGATCGTCTCATAACCGCCAAGATCTCTGAAATTAACCGTTCCTTCCAAAGGGAGGCGACGCTCGCCAATAATAATCCCTGCATTTTTTTCTGTGGTGATTTCAAAGTAGTGGGGAATATCCGGATTCAGCCCCGAAAATTCAGCACCGCTATTACCTCCAATTCGACAAAAGGGTTTGTTGCGGTCTATGGTTTCGGGTGAATCCCCATGATAAATTAAGACCTGAAGGTCTTTAAGGTGGGTTTTCCAGCTTATGCGCACAGCGTCTTTGCCGATTCGGTCAACAGAGGCATCAAAAATGACCGGACGATGGTTAAAAAATGTCATCAAATTCTTTCCCGCTATGCAAATTGAGGCGATTTTTCACGGCAGGCAATCTGAAGGGTGTGCGCGGTTGTTAGAAAGCTTCCAGGGATTCCATAAGGCTATTTTTTTTCAAGCTTAACTGCTATCGAATAACGACCGGGACCGACATAGATAAGGCCAAAAAAAACGGCGGCCAGGCCCAGGGACCACAGCATAAGGGTATTATAGCCGATTTTAAAATAATTAAAGAAATATAAGCCGAAAAGAATAAATAAAATTGTACAGGCCGCTCTGAAAAAATAGCCAAATACAAAGCTAACTGCACCCATCGCTTCCAGAAACAAAATCGCGAAACCAAGTATTATGGGCGGCAAACCGATATTAATGAAGCTCAAGCTTGTGCCAACGCTTTTCCAGGAGTGCGCACCGGCAAATAATTTGGGCAAAGCATGCAAAAAAAGCACGGCTGTAAGGCCCAATCGCATGCTGAGTAGACCGAAATTCATTTTCCGATTTTGCGAATCAAACATTTTTCCCTCCAGCGTAAGCTTCTATCTAGTATTTCATACTGATAAAATATATCAACTAAAAATTAACGGTCACCCATCTCGTGTCATGTCCTCCTAAAATGTCACAAAATTCGTAATGACCATGGTTTTAAGTTTTTTGGCCGCTGGCTTCTCGCTTCTGGCTGCTGGCCAGTAGCCAATGACCAATCTCCGACGGGTCCTTCGGAGGTGAGTTTTCGGCGCGATCTTCCTGTGGGCCTGAGCCTCAAGGTCGAGGGCAGCCGAACTGCTCAGTGAAGTCTAGACCAGAAGCAAGAAGCCAGTAGCCAGGCGCCGAAACCTATATCTTTGAAGAAGAAGACTGATAAAATTAGTCCATCTTTTGCAGATTATATGGGCGACGCAACACTAAAGGCGCGACCTCACTTTGACATAAAAAAAATAATGCCCTATTATTGGCTGAAATTATCGAAAGGAGTGCAAAACAAACATTGATAAGTGAATTCTGGGATTGGTGGCAGCACTTGCCGCAACATATAAGCCCGGTCATACTCGAAATCGGCTGGTTCAGGCTCCAGTATTATGGGTTGATGTATATCGTGGGCTTTGCTCTGACCTATTTTCTGGTCCTTTACCGCGTCAAGCACGAAGAGCGCTTCGAATTCTCAAAAAATCAGGTTAATGATTTAACCACCTACGCCGTCCTGGGCCTCATTATCGGCGCCCGGCTCGGCTATATATTATTTTACAATTTATCCTACTATATGCGCCATCCACTGGAAATCATTCTTCCGTTTTCCTTTTCAAACGGCTTCACCTTTACCGGTATTTCAGGCATGTCATACCACGGTGGTTTGATTGGGATATTACTCTTCGTCTTCTGGTATATCCGCAAAGCCAAACTAGACTACTGGGATGTGATGGATCTATATGTGCCGGTGGTACCGCTGGGGTATACCTTCGGCCGGCTCGGAAATTTTATAAACGGTGAATTATTCGGGCGCACAACCACCTCAGCGATAGGCATGTATTTTCCTCAAGCACCTGAAAAAGTGCTTCGGCATCCGTCACAGCTTTACGAGGCCTTTTTTGAGGGAATTTTTCTTTTTATCCTTCTATGGAGCATCCGCAAATTCAAAGTGCCCAAAGGCGCCATGCTGGCTTTATATGTGATCGGGTACGGTACGGTCAGGTTTGTAATCGAATTCTTTCGCGAACCCGATTCACATCTGGGGTTCGTCTTATCATCCTTTTCCATGGGGCAGATACTTTGTACGCTGATGATTGCGGGTGGAATCGGTCTGTATTTTTATTTAAAACAAAAATGAAGCAAAAATAAAAGGAACAAAAAATGACCAAGCGAAGTGATTTAATGACCAAAGGCCCTGAAAGGGCTCCCCACCGATCGCTGTTAAGAGCGGATGGCTTCACGGATTGGGAATTGGAACGACCGATTATCGGTATCGCCAATTCGTTTAATGAAATTATCCCAGGGCACATGCATCTGGACAAACTCGTGGATGCGGTCAAGGCCGGCATTTATGCCGGCGGCGGCACACCGCTGGTTTTTAATACGATTGGAATTTGCGACGGCATCGCCATGAACCATGCCGGCATGAAATATTCACTTCCCAGCAGAGAACTGATCGCCGATACGATTGAAACCATGGCGGTGGCCCATCCCTTTGACGGTCTGGTTCTTCTGGCCTCCTGTGACAAAATTATTCCAGGTATGCTTATTGCGGCCGCCCGGTTGAACATTCCCTCTATTTTTCTCTCCGGAGGCCCCATGCTGCCGGGAAAAGTGCACGGCAAAGACACCGGCCTGGATAAGGTTTTTGAGGCGGTGGGTCGCTTTAAAGCTGGTAAAATTTCCAAAGAAGAGCTGCATACATATGAATGCGCAGCCTGTCCCGGCGCCGGCTCCTGTTCGGGAATGTTTACGGCCAATACCATGAGCAATCTGTCTGAGGCGCTGGGCATGTCCCTGCCGTATAACGGCAGTGCTCCTGCTGTTTTTTCCGAGAGAATATGGCTGGCCAAAGAAACCGGCTTTAAAGCGGTGGATCTGGTAAAAAAAGACCTCAAACCAAAGGATATCATGACGAAAGATGCATTTCACAATGCCATGGCTGTAGATATGGCACTGGGAGGATCCACCAATACGGCTCTGCACATTCCGGCTCTGGCCTATTATGCGGGACTGGATTTATTACTTAAGGATTTTGACCCGTTTACAGCCAAAGTTCCCCACCTGACCTCTATTGCTCCGGCCGGCCCCCATCACGTGGTAGACCTTTTTTATGCCGGCGGGGTTCCTGCCATTTTAGCAGAACTGCGAAAGGCCAAACTCATCAAAGAAGATCCGCCGACAGTCTATGGCAAATCGATAGGCGATATGCTGACGGACATCAAAGCCGAAGTAAAGGATTACGGGGTCATTCGTTCTATTGAAAAGCCGGTTCACCCAACAGGGGGGCTGGCCATCCTGACCGGCAATCTGGCGCCCGACGGTGCCGTTGTTAAGCAAGCTGCCGTATCAGAAGAGATGTTGACCCATACCGGTCCGGCTCGAATTTTTAATTCAGAAGAAGATGTATTTGAGGCCATTATGGATGCCAAAATCAATAAAGGCGAAGTGATCGTCGTCCGTTATGAAGGGCCCAAGGGGGGACCCGGGATGCGTGAAATGCTATCACCGACATCTGCACTGGCCGGCATGGGAATGGACAAGGCTGTGGCCCTGATCACTGATGGCCGGTTTTCAGGAGCAAGCCGCGGAGCAGCTATCGGGCATGTCTCACCGGAAGCCGCTGCTAAAGGCCCCATAGCGGCCCTGCAAGAAGGTGACATAATCAAAATCGATATCCCCAATAAAACGCTTAACGTTCAGCTAACCGATGAAGAGATCCGCCAGAGACTCGATGAGTTGCCGGAATTTGAGCCCAAGGTTAAAACCGGCTATCTGGCCCGATATATGCAAATGGTGTCGAGTGCCGATAGAGGTGCGGTCTTCCAACGCTAGAATCGATTTCAAACCAGAACAGTTAGCATGAGTACTGAAGCTTTATACAATCAGCGGTTAACAAGGATCTTAAAGGCAGTCGCTCTAGAGGAGCCTGACCGCACCCCGGTGGTATTGGAATATTCAGGCTTTGCGGCGTATGTGACCCGCACTTCCATGGCGGAGTTTTTGCGATCGCCAACGACCAACCTGGATACCATGATCCAGGCCTTTCACATCGTAGGCGATGGTGATGCCATTAACTACGGCTCTTTTTGGCCTTACGGTCTTTGCCATGCTTTTATGTCAAAAGTTCGCGTACCGGGGGTGGATCTGCCGGAAAATGAGATGTGGCAGGTGGTTGAAACAGAGCTGATGGACCGGGATAGCTATGATCGCATCCTGGATCTTGGATGGGCGGACTTTTTTAAAAAAATAATGCAGGAGCGCATCCTAAACGATGTGCCGCCCGAGTATTTACCGCCTAACCGCAAATCTGTTAATGTACGAGCAGAATGGCATACCCATGACATCCCCGTGTTGAGCGGTGGAGATGTAACAACGCCAATCGAGCTGCTCTGTGGGGCCCGCTCGCTGCCTAAATTTTTTATCGATCTGATCGAAATTCCGGATAAAGTCGCAGCCGCAATGGATATGATCTTGCCCCATTTAGCAAATAAAGCCGTGCGGAGGGCAAAAAAGCTTGGTTTTCCGGCAGTATGGATCGGGGGTTGGCGCTCGGCACCCTGCTTGTTATCACCTGCCATGTGGAATCGGTTTGTGTGGCCTTACTTCCGCAAACTGGTTTATGAGGTGACAGATGCCGGTCTTATCGCACTGCTGCATCTGGATTCGGATTGGACCCGTGCGCTGGAGCGTTTTCGAGAGCTCCCGCGGGGCAAATGTCTTATGGCTCTCGATGGAGAGACCGACATTTTCCGGGCCAAAGAAGTCCTGGGAGATCATATGTGTCTGATGGGAGACCTCCCCGCTGCCATGTTATTTTATAAAAGTTCGCAGGATGTTTACAAATACTCCTCCCGGCTGATCCGAGAGCTTGGTCCGACGGGCTTTATTTTGCAATCCGGCTGCGATATTCCGGCCAATGCCAAACTGGAAAATGTGCAGGCCATGGTAGCCGCCGCTGTCGGTTGAGTCCGCCTACGGCGGATTGAGCTCGTTTAATCCATCGTCAATACTAAAACTAACGAGAACGAGGACGACGACGAGTACGAGTCGTAGGAATGTTTGTTAACCACACATTCGTCCTCGTGCTCCTCCTCGTGCTCGATAAAGTATCTGTATGCTGGGCCTTTCCGACAGCGGGATTTCACATCTAATTTTTAAAGATTAATGCGTTCAACAGGGTTCGATTCGAGTTAGTAGCAAAAAAATTCTATTAAAAATTGTTAAACATCAGTTTTAAGGGGAATTGGGGCCGGCTGTATCCACCGGTTCGTACTGCCTTCGTAAAACCATTTATCCGGGAAGCCGCGCCTGCGGGTGAAAGTCGGATTTTCAGCCCAATCCATCATTTGTTCATAGGCCTGGTAGACCTTGCGAAACACAGCCGCATCGCCGCCCTGGTCCGGATGATGGCGTTTCGCCTGTTGGCGGTAGGCGCTTTTTATGATCTTTTGAAGCTCGGGCGAACCCAGATCCGACCGATCGAGTTTAAGAAAAGTCAGAGACTTGGCCATGCGCGCCGGTTCCACTATCTCGAAAGGTTTGATGGAAGAAGTGGTGTTTTTGTTTTTGGCCCTTTCCAAAATATGCTGAGTCGCAATGTAGCGCTTATTAGTCCGTCGCTTCTCTGCCCACCATGCATTTCCCAGCACATTGGCCATCGTGCTGAAATCTTCAGCCGGTTTTTTGCCGGTCGTCCGCGGAAAAATAAAACTGAATAAGCTCACCGCCCCATAAGGAAGTACGTCCAAAAAAATCATGGGCTCCGTAAAATAAAAAGTTGCAAACTTTGCATTCAGAGCTTTTAACAGACCGCTCCGCATATTCAGTTTATAGCGCAGCCGTTGCCGGCACTCGATTGAGCAGTATTTTCGGCTGCCCATATTTTCAGCGGTACCGCAGGCTAAGCAACGATTATTCGATCGGGTATGCGAAATAAGAATATGTTTTATGTCAGCCTTTTTCATCGGACGAAATTCAAAAATAGATTCACTTTATAGTGGTTGTCAAAAAAAACGTTGCAGTATCCTAAGGTTTTTTTCTACAACCACTTATGCCGAAATTCCGTAGCTGGGAACATTATTATGGAAACGGTATAAATACGCTCCCAGCATAACATGTTAAGCGTTTGGTGGTCAAAGGCAGGCCCTATTTTATCAAACTTTTAAAAAGATGAAAAAGAAATTTATTTTTTAGAAATTATTTTGACTTGCTGTTAAAGGCCTTATCTTGTAAAAATAGAATTTTGAAATCCGAAGTTTTGGAGTCAACGACCACCCGCATAGCGGGTGGCTTGAATTTTCTGTCATCGGCCGGAAAGGCAAAAGCACGTCGGTGCTTTATAGTGGTTGTCACAAAAACGTTGCGGTATTCAAACGTTTTTTCTACAACCACTTATGCCGAAATTCCGTAGCTGGGTACACTCGGGTGCAAAACACCCGGTTTGAAAACAACCAATCAGCTTTAACAGATGTATAGAAAGGGCTTAGAAAAAATGACGCAAAAAACCTCATTTACAGCGCTGGCCTGGATGCTCGTTATATTATTTTTGTTATCTGCCTGTGCCGGACGCAAGTTAGAAGTTGAATCCATCCCCAAATCAGGGCATCCGCAGGAGCTGATTAACAAACTGGAAAAAGACATTGCACTTGCGCGCAATGAGCGCATAAATGTTTTGGCACCCACATGGTTTGCCAAAGCGGAATCTTCTTTGGATGAGGCCAAAAAGCTTCTGGATGAAGGTGCCGAACTCGCGAAAATTTTTGGCGATGTTGCAATCGGTCGCGCACAGCTTCGCCGTGCGAAAGAAATTGCAGCCGTATCAAAAGCCACGCTGACCGAAGCCATCAAAGGTCGCAAACTGGCACGCGAGGCGGGTGCTGCGGCACTCGGTAGAGAGTATGCGGAGGTGGAGGCTGAATTTTTAAACCTCACCAAAGCGATTGAAAAGGATAACCTGGGTTATGCCCAACGCAACCAGGATGAGGTAACTGAGAAGTTTCGCCAGCTGGAAATAAGGGCCATTAAAGTCCGCACCATCGGTGAAGTTCGCAATTTGCTCAGAATTGCCGAAAAACAAAAATTTGACAAAATTGCCCCGGAATCTTACACAGCTGCAATAAATAAATTAATTGCAGCCGATACGTTTATCACTGAAAACCCTTACAATAAAAAACAAATGAGTAAGCTGGCCAATGAGGCCCTGTTTTTATCCCGACGCCATCTTGAAATTGCAGAGGAAACAAAAAAAATACAGGAAATGGAACCGGAACAAATCGCACTTTGGATGGAAGGGACCCTGCAACAAACAGCAAGCCAGTTATCTGCTCCCGATATGCGGGATCAATCATTTGATCAACAGATTGAAAATATCATAGAAACAATTTCCGCCCAGCAGGCCGATCATAAATTCACACTCAAAAAGACCAAAGAGCAGCAAGCAGAAATAGCGGACTTACAGCAAAAACTCGCCTCACTGGAGGGCAAGAGCCGCAAACAACAGCAACGATTATTGGTGCAGAAGCGTTTGAGCCAGCATTTCATTGAAGTACAAGGTCAATTTAATCCCACAGAAGCTGAAGTATATAAAAGAGAAAACCAGTTGATTATCAGACTAAAGGCCATGCATTTCCCGGTCGGACAATCTGTAATTCTGCCGGAAAATTATGCCCTGCTCGGCAAAGTCCAGCGCGCGATTCGCGCCTTTGGTGAACCGGATGTTATTATCGGCGGGCATACAGACAGCACCGGACCTGAACCTTTAAACGAACACCTGTCCCAACAACGAGCGGAAGCGGTGCGCCAATATCTGGTCGCCAACGCAACCTTACCCTATGATAAAATCATCGCCGTTGGATATGGTTCCATGCGCCCTTTGGCAACAAACTCAACTGAAAAAGGCCGGGCGATAAACCGACGCATTGACATTACCATTTCACCCGCGGCCCAAACAGCTCAATAAAACCGAATAGTAAATTACGCGCGCTATTAAAATAATGACCCGCTGCTCGGCATAAAAAGTGCGAATTACCGCCACTTGCAGGTCTTTTTTCAGAAGCCTTTTCAATCCGCTCCCGGCGGCTTAAATAAATAATGATGATTTGACCTAAATCAAAGCATAGCGGCCGAAAGTCCGTCTATAATAAAACGCAGGTCGAAGTTCCCAGATATAACCCTGATCAACACAGGAGGTTACAATGAAACAACTCAATCTTTACGAAGAAAACGATTTCTCCGAAAAGGCCTTTAAAAAGCTTCTGGTGCATGACTCACCTTATTTTAAAATTCTCAATTTCAATTTCAAGCCCGGCCAGGAGCTGCCGGTACACAACCATGACATCGAAGGCCAGCTGAGTTTGGTTATCCTTGAAGGCGAAGGCGAATTTTTAGGGGAAGGCGACACCACCTTGCCGGCCAAACCCGGAGATGTCGTCATCAGCGAAATTTCGGAACCTCACGGTTTACGCGCCAAAACCAACCTCAGGCTGCTGGTCACCATCGCTCCACCGATATAGGTCGGTTTGTCTTGAAAGTGACTTAAGTTCAAATTCTTAAACTAACGAGAACGAGGACGACGACGAGTACGATACGAAGAATCGTTGCCTAACCTCGTCCTCGTACTCGAGAATGTATCTATATGAGGGCCCCGCCTGACAGCGGGATTTCACGTCTTGATTTAATACATTAATGGGTTCAAAAGGCGTGAGATTGCTGGAAACTAATAATTGCCTTAATTAGAGGTTTTTTAATTAAATTGAAAGCCCTTAGATTTTGTTCGAGGGCAAGGCGTCATTCGATTCAAAAGCGGAGCGTACACGATAGTACGTGAGCATTTTGAATCGAATTACAACACAGCCATCGAACAAAAGATGAGTGTTTTAGACCTGGTTTTTTCCGATGATAGGGATGAGTAGTTGTTGTGAGGGAACCAGCGCGTTAAAATCCAGATGGGCATTATATTTTTTAATCAACCACAGGGGCACTTCAAATTGCTCTTTTGAAAGCGTCCAGAGGTTGTCTCCTCTTTTGATAGTATAGGTTTGGACTTTTTCAACACGAAAACTAGCAAAAAAATCTTCGGCCAGATTTTTGTGGAATTCAAACCGTTTTTCTTCAAACGCCTCTTTTGTAACCCGGCGCAATGGGATCACAATGGATTCGCTGATTCGAATCGGTTTGCCATATCTAAAGCCGTTCAGTCGCCGAATCTCCCCGGCTGAAATCTCCAACCACTCGGCATAATGGCCCAGCGTTTCTTCAACCTGCACCTGAATACTGCCAACCAGCCTGCCCTGGTAGCGCCGCAGGTATTCGACATCCAACTTTGCCTGCATCACATCAGGATTCAGGGAGGACTTAACGGGTGGCTGTTTTTGTACCATTTGATCCGGGGTCAGATTTTCCTCGGTTTCGGGTCTTTTGGGACTCATCTGAGCAAGAGTCGTTTCAACAATCCGGTTGGATTCAATCGTATCAAAATCAAGACTGGAAAGTATGCGAGGCTGCTCCGGTTCTGGAGTTTCTATCCGGGCTTCAACCGTTTCGGGCTCGCGTTTGGATGCTTCTGCCTTCGGCTCCGATGCCTTAGAATCGGATACCAGCGCTGGTTTAGCATGCTCAGATTTCAAACCGGCCAGCACGGGTGGTTTTTCACCCGGCAGCGGTATCCTCAAATTCTGGTTGATAAAAATGGTCGCCCGCGCATCCAGATTATTGGCTGCAATCAGATCCCGCACGTTTAGGCCGTGAATCCGGGCAATCTCTCCGGCGGTATCTCCTTTACGAACCGTATAGATTCGGCTGCGCTTCTGGTAGTTTTTATAGATTTTCGGTGCCAGTTCCGCAATCATACTTTGCCAGTCTCGATCGGATTGGACGGGCAGATTGAGGTGAAAACCGCGCGGTACGTATTTTTGCCCGCGCAGAACCGGATTTCGCAGAGCAGGATTTAATTTGGCGAGTTCGCTGAGTTCAAGTTTGAGCTGCCGGGCGATTTGCGGCAATGAGCCGTACCCGGCCAGCACGACTGTCTCACGGCTTAAAGGCCTGTCCAGTACAAGCTCACCAAAATACGGACGATAATCGCGTGCGACCTCCCGCGCCGCTAAAAATTCCGAATAAAAATTGCGGGAAGCAAATTTGAATATGCGACTGCGGTATTCATTGAATATGGCTTCGTAGCTTCCCTTGCGTCTTTGGGCCCGCAACATGCCGGAAACGCCGTGGTTGTAAGCGGTAATGGCCTTCGGCCAGTTCTGAAATTTTTTGAAATTTCGCTTTAACAGCCGGGCGGCCGCGCGCGAAGAAAAAATGGGGTCCCGCCGTTCATCCACGGCATAGCTGACTGTCATATACTGCTTGCCCGTGGCGCGGGTAAACTGCCAGATGCCGGCAGCACCGAATTTGCTATAGGCTTTGAGGTTAAAAGATGATTCCACATGGGGCAGATAGGCTAAATCCACCGGCAAACCATGATCGCGGAAAATCTGCATAATTTCTTCCAGGTAGGCCCCGGATCGAATGATGCCCTGTCGGAATGGATCTTTCTGGCCGACTTGACACCGCAGATTTCGCATCGCAGCTTGAAAATCAGCGGGCTTGGCATGGGCTCCGAAAAAACCGGCCACCCGCTGCTCCTCGGTCCCGATGGGGGTTTTACCCTGCGCAAGTTTGGTCAGGATCAGTTTGTATTTTTTTTTAGCCTTTTTAATTCGGCTCCGGTTGATTTTTTGGCTGCCATGGCGATTGCGGTCCTTCAGATCAATGACCTCATAAATGATACCCAGTTTGCGCTTATCATGAATGACACCCTGGGTGGTGTAATATTCGGTATATATTTTTTTCCAGAACGAAACGTTGGGGCGAATACTGTCATATACAGGAAAGGTATCAGAGAAAGCATCGGCGGCGGCACTGTAGAACGCCATCACCACGAGCATAATTGATAAAAAAAGGATCTTGTAAAGTAAATTTTTCATGGGCTCAGATATTCGGCTGCCAAAACCTATGCGATCCAATCACGGATAAAAACCCAGCCGCGATTGATGGGGTTGCTTATCGTTTAATATTAAAGCAAGATCTAAGCCAAAACTTTCCATTCTTAAATATTCTAATCAATTCAGCTATTTATATTTTTAGACATATGAATAGAATATCAAAAACTACACAATTTTGACAAAATACAGCAAAAAGGGGCCCCATGGGTTATGGGTAAAACATTTCTGACTTCAAGGCCCAGTTGGCAATTCGATATACGAACCCGCTTAAGATGCATCAAGATCCTCCTATATCGCAATTGAAATTCTTTCGGAATTCTCCGACAGGATTATTTGCTGCTAAACATCGAGCCTATTACCATTTCAAGTTTGCAGGCAAAAATCAAGTCTTTTAGATACAGAGAAATAGCGGTTTTAGAAAAAATCGGATAGATGCCGACCCATTATAAAACAAACTTTTTTGTTGACACAAGTTGCCACTTTGTGAGATTTCTTTCACTGCAAACGGATAACCAACCCGGAGCACTGGGTAGCTCTCCCTCACAGCCAAGCCATCTTGATACGGCACCAGCGCCAGACCCGAAGGCAATTATCCACCCACTCCAATTGTCCTTATATACGGCACACTGATGCTATTAACATAACGCGAGCCGTTCACATGATACCTCCTATGTTGGCCGTGAGGTATACGTCCTGATATGTCAAATCCTAACCAGCCTTAAGGGGGAAACCAATGGCCATACAAAAACTATTGCTACCCTACAATTTCACACGTTTCGATCAAAAAGCCTTAGATTTTGTTATCAGCACCTTCGGAAAATTGGAGGAAATTGAAGTAACCGTATTTAACGCGTATACACCTGTTCCTGAGATTGAGACAACCGCCAGTTCTGTTACTGGCAAACTCAAAGCAAGTCTGAGTTATCTTTCCCAGAAAATTACGGAACAGGAATCTGAACTCAAAGCGATCAAACAGAAGCTTGTGGATCATGGATTTGCAGATGGCCGAGTTCATACTGTTTTTCAGTCTCGCAAAAAAGAGGTTGCCAGCGAGATTATTGATATCGCCACGAAAAATAAATTCGATGTTATTATCATCAGTCACAAACCCGGCAAGGCAACCCGGTTCTTTACCGGAAGTAGATATAATAAGGTGATCTCGGCCCTTAAAGATGTGACGGTCTGCGTCGTGTCATAGAGTCGATTTACCACATCTAATCCTGAGGCAACAAAAAGTCTTTAAATCTGTCGACATAGATAAACCCTAACCCGGACGAGCCGGTTGGAGCGAAGCGGAAATCCCGGTTTATCGGGGAATTGAAAATTGAAGATTGCAAATTGAATATTTGTGGATGTCGCTTCGCTCCGTCCTTTTTAAAATGAATCCGCCGGAGGCGGACCTTAAATATTCAATATTCAATCGAAAAAATTCCAATACAATTTTTTTACCACAAAATGCACAAAAATAACAATTAAGTTACTAAAGGGTTAGAAGCGCGGTTTAACCAGCAAAGGAGGAATTTCATGTCTGTTGAAGAAAAAATTGATATTGAAATTTTTAAGGTTGTCTTCAGAGCGATTGCCGAATCGGATAACCTGGAAATCATGGCCAATCATCTGACTCAACTTCTGGTTGCAGCATTAGAGATAAAGGGATGTACCCTATTTGCGCTAAATCCGGAAAGCGATGAGCTGGAAGTATTGGCAAGCTCTGGATTGAGTATGAAATATTTGCACAAGGGGCCATTATTAACCGGAAAAAGCATCGGTGCGACCTTAAAGAAAAAACCCATTGTCATTCGAGATGTGAATAAAACCGAACTTTTACAATACCCTGAGGATGCCAAAAATGAAGGCATCGGCGCCATCATATCCGTACCAATCATTTTTAATCGTAACGCGATCGGAGCCTTACGCCTGTATCACCATGACACCTGGGAAGTTTCGCAAAAGGACATCGACTCGCTGTTGGTGCTCGCTGAAAACATAGGATTGGCCATGACTTATACTCGACTTCTTAACGCAATCCAGACCATCCGGGACACCATGGATGATATACAGTCAATCGGACTGGAGCGCTCATAAGGACATGTTAAGATAAAATCTCGAACCAACCGCTTTAATCGAGACCGCAACGTACCTACAACGCACGCGGCAAGAGAAAAGGAGCAAAACCAACCGGCGCATCAGCGGTTCACAATGAGGCAATGCCGGCTGAAAGCGCCTCATTTTTTTCATATTGCATTCCCTATTGCCCCTGACCAACCCATCCTGGTATTCAAACAATGTAACTAAATATAGAATTTATGTCTCTATTGAAACACAGGAAAATGCTCGATTGACATGCACGAAATCACAAAAAAATATTTGCCGCCTGAAACCTGGACAAAAAAATTGAAGACCTATTTTTCCAGGTATGAAGGGGCCATTATCGCTTACAGCGGAGGTGTTGACAGCGCTTTGCTGGCGTACATCGCCCGCCTGGCTTTAGGGAAAAACATGCTGGCCGCTCTGGCAGACAGCCCTTCGCTTTCGCGCAGGGAATATGATCATGCCGTGGCTTTTGCAAACGACCACGATATCCCCCTTCAAATAATTGATACCCGGGAAATGCAAAATCCGTTTTATGCGGCTAACCAGGGCGATCGCTGTTACCATTGCAAGAAAGCCCTGTTTGAAAGGATCGATGAATTGCGTGGGAAGCCGGCAAATCCTTTCAGTAACACACTCTGGCCAATCTTTTACGGTGTCAATCTCGATGATCTAGGAGATTACCGGCCGGGTATACAGGCGGCTGACGAGGCTGCCATTCAGGCTCCCTATGTGGAACTGAAAATAGATAAAAACGTGATCCGAGCGGTCTGCAACTTTTTAGGCCTGGAAGTGGCCGATAAGCCGGCCATGCCGTGTATGGCCAGTCGAATTGCTTACGGCCAGGAGGTCAGCGTAGAGAAGCTCAAACAGGTTGAGGCTGCTGAAGATTTTCTAAACGATCTCGGCTTTAAAGCTTTGAGAGTGCGGCATCACGGCGATACGGCCAGGATCGAAATCGCACCCGAGGATTTCGGCATGGCCATGCAGCATCGAGAGGCCATCAGCCACAAGCTGCACGAATTAGGGTTTTTGTATGTAACACTGGATTTAGACGGCTTTAAAAGCGGGTCTTTGAATGCAGCCCTCCGGAAAAAGTAAAGACATTGCATATTTTGCTTAAACCCTGGGTATTTAAATAGCTTTTAATACTATTTCGCGTTAATAAATTCGAAGTACGAAGCACGAAATCCGAAACAAACTCAAAAACTTAAATCCAAATGTTCAAAACAGTTTAGAATTTCGGTCATTTGTAATTCGGATTTGTTTCGAGTTTCGAAATTCGGATTTCGAATTTAGATGGCTTAAATGTTAGAATGAACTAGAAAATGATTGGTTAAAAAAGATGAAAAAGGGAAAAGCCAGGGTGGCTGTGGGCTTGAGCGGTGGAGTGGATTCCTCTGTTGCCGCGGCTTTACTGAACAAACAGGGCTTTGAGGTTTTCGGAATCACCATGGAAATATATGACGGTTCCGTTATCCCCGAAGCGTCCGCCAGACATGCCTGTTACGGCCCCGGTGAAAAGGAGGATGTCGAGTCGGCAGCCGCCATTTGTGAAAAGCTCCATATTGCTTTTCATGCCATTGATCTGCGGCAGGAATATAAAAACCACGTCATCCATTACTTCAGAGATGAATACCTGAAAGGTAAAACCCCAAATCCGTGTGTCGTTTGCAACCAGAAACTCAAATTTGGATTCCTGTTAGACAAGGCCAGGCAGGCCGGGTTGGACTTTGATTATTTTGCCACCGGCCACTACGCCCGGATTGAGAAATCCGGCAGTCGGTTTTTGTTGAAACGGGCTGCGGATCTCTCAAAAGATCAAACCTATTTTCTTTATGGCCTGACACCGGAACA
>Ga0255055_10001070_pt1 | contig 20655 bp, 25 predicted proteins | sample JV7_2_27_MG_FD_188633 | JGI IMG/M metagenome (GOLD analysis project Ga0255055, IMG submission 188633) | Seawater microbial communities from Jervis Inlet, British Columbia, Canada - JV7_2_27 | ecosystem: Environmental > Aquatic > Marine > Inlet | place: Canada: British Columbia | collected...
TTCTTTTTTCATTTATGCATTAAGTGCTATAGTACTTCTCTGGATTATTAGATTTGTTCTTAGGGCCGTTAGAAAAAGAATCTCTCCTGACATCTACAATATCCTGAATGTATTAGTAAGAATGATTGTTATACCGTTCTTTATAATTGCATATCTGAATAGCTTTGGTGCTTTTACAGGAGCATTAATAGGTGTAGCTGCAACCGTGGGTGCTGCTTTTGGTATTGCTGCTTCACGATCTGTTAGTGATCTAATATCTGGACTTTATTTGGTTTTCAGTAAGCATCACAATGTTGGAGACTACTTGATTATTCCAAGTTTGAACATGGAAGGTGTTGTTAAAGAAATATCAATCAACTACCTTTCCCTTAATCAACCAAACAAGAATGTTGCTATTATTCCCAATAGCAAATTAAGAAATCAAGAAATCATCAATATAAGTAAAATAGCAGTGGAAAAAGGAAGAGATGGAGTCACAGAATTCTTTCTCTATGGAAAAAGGGTTTTGGAATCACATTTTGTATATCCTTTAGAATGGTCAAGTAACTCGGAAGACAGTCATGAAATTTGTGCAGAAGCGATTGCGAAAACTATTGTAGAATACAAGGATTTTCTAGAAGCTGAAGCAGATTGGAGTATTGCAAGAAGAGATCGTTTAAACAGAACATATGTTATTATTCTGACTGTTCTTGATCCAAACAAATTGTTGAATCTCATAGGTGATTTTACAAACTCCTTAGAAGCAAATTATGAGTTACTAAAATCTAAAGGAAAATAAAACCCTAAAGTTTAAATTCTTTCTTAACCAGCTTAGCTGCTTCCCTTGCACTTATTTTTGTGTTATTTATCTTGAGATAATTTTCTTGATAGTAGAAATCACCATTAGAGTTCATAACATGTTTTTCATTAATCAATAGTAAATTTTTTTCTGAGAATTCTAAATCTTGTTTAGAAGGTTTTTCTTGCAGTCTACTTGTTTCCTTATTCCTCCTCAGTCTTTCTTCTAAATCCGCTTCTAATTCTACGTAGTAGATAGGAGCTCTTTCTTTTTTGAAAATATCAATCATAGAATCAACATATTTCTTATCGCTTTCCATACTTAAATCCCAGACATATGTAAAAATCAATCCTGGTAAATCACTTGTTGCTACTTCCTCAAAGACTATTCTTCTCAATTCCTCATTCATTTTATTGAATTTAGGTGTTCCATACTCAAAGAAATTGAGAGCGAACTCAATCGACATGTGATTGTGAAAGAGCTTCAGATCAGTCATTTTTGTAAGCTCTATACCTACTGCCATTTTTCCAACAGCAGGTGGTCCAAAAATAATGATTAGTTTCATTAGAGTATAGATAAATTTCGAACTAAAAAACTTTATTTAGAAGTTGATAAGGATGATGATTAACTTTATTCTTCATATATCATAAGAGTGAAAATTATGAAACAGAACTCATCTCCGAAAAAAGAAAACTTGTTTTTGGCATTTATGGTATGTTTACTTGCTTATGTTTTAGCTTTAGCTGTAGCAATAGGAATCGGATATCTTCTTCATAATCAGATGCATATAATTGCAGTTGTATTAATTGCTGATATTTTCGCAACACTCGTGATTTATGTTTTTAGTCACATATTCAAGAATACTAGTCTCTATGATCCCTACTGGAGTTTAGCACCAATTCCAATTGCTTTATTCTGGATGGTATACTCTGATTCTCATACATCATTATCTGTTACACAGATCATCGTTCTGGTTATTGTTGCTCTTTATGGAATCAGGCTTACTCTAAATTGGATTCGAGGTTGGCAAGGACTCAAGCATGAAGACTGGAGGTATACTAAATATCGTGATGAGAATCCCAAACTGTTCTGGTTGATCAACTTAACAGGATTACAGTTAATGCCAACATCTTTGGTCTTTCTTGGTTGTCTTTCACTTTATGCTGTATTCTATTCTAGCAATACCTCATTTGGTTACCTTGATGCCATTGGTATAATTATCTCACTCATGGGGATTGCTATGGAAACTGTAAGCGATGAGCAATTACGCAAATTCAAGAAAACCAAAGAAAAGGGACAACTCATGACTTCGGGTTTATGGAGTGTTTCAAGACATCCCAATTATTTTGGGGAAATAAGTTTCTGGTGGGGATTGTTCTTCTTTGCATTATCAGCTGATTTGAGCAATTGGTGGATGATTGTTGGTCCAGTATCAATTACCATACTGTTCTTTGTTATTAGTATACCAATGATGGAAAAGAAACTACTGGAAAGATATCCTCAATACGCTGAATACAAAAAGAAAGTGTCAATGTTTTTCCCTTGGTTCCAAAAGAAATAATCAAAGTTCCTTTCTCATCAAAATACCCGTTTCAGCACACGCAACCTCAAATTCGTAAGTGTTCTTTATACTCTCTGGGGCTTTATCTCTGTTAATTGTTTTAAAGGAAAATTTAGAAAAGAAAGCTTCAGCTGTTTCTGTCAAAAGAAAAAGAGTCTGAATATTCTTTTCCTTTGCTTTGTTTATAACACTCTCAACTAGAAGAGAACCGATCCCCTTTCCCTGAAGATTAGATTTTACAGCAACAGATCTCAAGAAACCAATCTCATTATAAATTTCCATTCCAGCACAAGCTAGAATACTTCCATTATGTTTTCTAATGATTATGAAATTTTCAATGTGTTTGTAAACATCTTCTATTACTAAATTTGTTTCAAGAAGTAGTTCTTTTATCTGTTCTAAATCCTCTTCTGTGGCATTGAAGATTTGATGCATGATAAGAAAGATGTACATTCAATTATAAACTATTTTCTTAAACAAAAAGAAAAGAAAAGGTTGTTTCCTAAGCAATCCAAGCATTGAAGAAATATAACAATATTACTCCTGCTGCAAGAATTAAAATACCATTACTTAACAAGAACAGTCTGGATTTCCAGGGTGTAAGTGTTTTTCTGCCATCAGAATTTCTCCAGTATACATGTATCAACGCTGTTCCTTCCCATTTCTCTGGATTCAAATCAAGGAATAAATGAGATGCATGACCTATTAGGTACATGGCAAATATTGGTGTAAGGAAAATCATAGGATTAGTGATCCAGAATATGGGTAAACAAATCAATAGCGGTAGGAAAAATGAATGTGTCACAACATTTCTATGTGGAAGCAGCTTTTTCCAAATAATATCATAATCTGGAAGTTGTGCTCCAAAATGACATGCGAGGAATGACAAAACTATCCACATTCCATGTTTTGATGCGAAATCAGTAACAAGAGTAAATTTCGCTAAAACATAATATAGACTGATAGCTACACCCCAAAAAAGTGTACCTCCAATTAAATGACCTTTACGATTCAAATAAGCACCTGATAGAAATCAATTCAGTCCTTTTTAAATTTTAAGCTCAAATCTGGAAAACATTTTAATGTGGAAGATAATTTTAGATCTATTTCTTCCATTTGAACCTAGTTTTTGAATCGATTAATATTGTTAGAATCATAACTGTGAACAAACCAAGAAATAACAAAAAACTAAATCCTTGCCATATATTAAGAGCAGCTAGAAGAAGAAAAATACTAGATGAGATCCCATAAATTGTAGCTTTATGTATGTTTTTCCATTTTAAGCGTCCTCTATACTTTTCCATTCCTTCTTTATCAAACCAACTAACTGAATCTTTTTTGTAGGTTTCTTCAGTAATGAGTTCATCAAATTCGTTTTCAAACACCGTATTTGTTTCAACAGCGATTTCATTCATTTTGTTCATCTTTATGATTTTTGGCTTTCGTGTCGATACATGCACACAAGATTACTTTTACAAATACATTTATAAATGTGTCGATATATAGACACATAGGGGAAATTTTGATGATTGAGGATTTAGAAGAAGCAGTTAGTATGCTCGAAACAATATTGGAAAGTACTAGATCATCTATTGTTGCATATTTTTACTATTTTAAAGAGTTAAAAGCAAAAGATCTGGTAGCTCTTACTCAAAAAGTGAATTCGACAATAGTGCATCATTTGAAAATTCTAGATACTGCAGGTGTGATTGAAGAAACCAGGGTGATCTGGAAAACAAATAAAATTTATGAGAAATATTATAAACTAACAGAATCTTTCAGTGAAGTTTATCAAAATCAATTATCTATATTTGATCACTTACTAGAAAAGAATCCTAAAAAAGCACTTCAATTCTTTCGAAGAGTAGTTAATCTGGTTGGTATAAGTACTGCATCTTCAATAAATCGATATAGTATGAATTTACAGGATTTAGTAGAAGAATACCAGTACCATAAGTATAAAGGAATGAATCTTCCAAATGATGTAATTGTTGGAGTAGCTTTTAGAGAAGAAACCTATGTGAAAAAAGTCAGACCTCTTATTGATGAGATTTTCAGATTAGCTGATGAAGAACAGAGAATCTATGGGGAAGCGGAAATAAGTTTCGAGGAAATCTTAGAAACCAGAAGTGTGAAAATTATTTCTTTACCAACAAAGTTAATTTTTCCGAAATCCTTAGCAAGAGAGGAGATTGGATTTAAAGAATAAATTGCCTTGCATTAGCTGATCTATTCTTAAACTTTCAGCAGAGTTATTCAGCATAGGATTGAAGACCATGTTCATAGCTAGAGAGACAAACCATAGTCTGAGTTCTTCTTACTCCTTTAGAAGAAGTGATAATAGCTAGCTTTTTTTCTAAGGAATCTATGTTCTTCGTTTTTGTTTTAATCATGACTTCATAATCTCCTGCTAAAGAACTAGTAGAAAATTATGCTATAATAAAATAATAAATTGGAGTAAGAAATAGATTTAGAGAGATCCTTTGTGTAAGATCATTGCTCTTATTGCACTATCTCTTCCTTTTCTGATATCTTTCTTGATTTTTAGGAGGTTTTTTGTTGGTTTGATCATTTTTTTCGCCATGATAAAAGTCTCTACTATTTAAAAAAGAGTTGACCACAAGTAGTGAACACAACTTGTGACTATTAAGATGTTTGAAAACAAGAAAATAGGAAACTATGTCATTTAGACTTCTTGTTTTGCAATTTTACCGCGATAAAACTTGAGAAATTCAACAAATGGCTTTGATGGAAGACTAATTCTGAAGTCTTCATGATTCGATTATTTACTATCTGTTTCAACTGTTGATCCTTTGTAATTTTTCGGTTGATGTAATCATTGAAATCTTTTCTTGAGGATTTTTCTGGAGAAAATAGGTTAATAATAAATTTTATAGTTTTACTAAAGCTGTCTTCATATATCAAATTCATATCTAAATTCAGAACTTGTATTCTCTCATCTATTATTTCTTTGTTAAATAGAACATAGATTTCGTTAATCAGTTGAAAGTTGCTAAATGCCATGTTGGTAGTCTGCCAATATTAAACACTTATGAAGGATTTGATTCATCAAAAAGCACTTTTTAATAGAGGAAACGGAATTCTTACTCTTGATATTCATGTGAAAGGTTTTAAAATAGCTATACATGGATGAAGAAAACACTAATAATGTATGAAAGAGATTGAGACATTTGAATGAAGAAAATACTCCTCAAGAATTCAGCTCTAATGGATTGCAAAAAAGGAGTATAAAGAATCAATGGCTGAATTTTGAGAAAAATGAGATTTTTCTTCTGTTAAGTCTTTTCTTTTTAGGAACAGCTTTCGCAAATTATGAGCCATATGCTCCTATCTGGTTATTGCAAATATTCGATGTTCATTCTTTCCTTATTCTTGGGCTGGTATCAGTAATTTCAAGTATTATGTATGCGATCGGGGCTGTATTTTGGGGTGTTTTAGCTGATAAATTCCAAACAAAGAAGTTTGTCCTTCTTGGAGTTGTTGGACTTCTACTTATGTTTATCAGCTTAATTTTCACACAAACTCCAGTCTTCTTTCTAGTAATAATTTTGGTTGGATTTTTTGTAGGATCAGCACAATATTCTAATTATTATGTTCTAGCTACTAAATCAATAAAGAAACCAAAAGAGATAACGCTTTCAAAGATATCAATGACAATGAGTTTTTCTTGGGTAGTCTTTAGTCCAATAGTTGCAAGAATATATGAGAATTTAGCTAATTCAATGACAATTCAGCTTATTATAGCTTCAGGAATGAGTCTGATTGCATTTGTTTTCGCATTTCTGATAAAAGAAGGAAAAGATGAAGAAAAAGAAAATCCAGAAGAACAATTAACAGAAGTTTCTTTTCCTGAAAATGAGACATCGAGAAGTAAAATTACACTCTTTCCCTTGATTTTCGCTCTTATACTCTTTCTTACATTTTCATATCAAATGACGGGTGGGTTTTGGGGGTATACATCTATATATTTCTTAGACACATTAGGGATTGATCCAGATTTTTACTCACTTTTTCTCATCATCAAGACTATCCTAGCATTACCTCTAGCTTTTCTCTTAGGAAAAGTAAAACGAACTAAGAACATTTCAATAATAATCATGATTTCTATGGGATGGATGAGTATGGTTTACCTTCTGATGACACTCTTCCCTTCAAACTGGATAATGATTTTGATTCTTTATAGTGTGCCAATGTATCCTCTGTATACAATCGGATTCTATTCTCTAGTAACTATCTTTTCCAAGTATGAAAGAAGGGCAACAGCTTATGGAATGTTCAATGCTTCAGGAACTGCTGGTTATATCTCCGGAATAGTTATTCTTGGAGCAGTAGCAGATAGAGTAGCAACTGGAATTGAAAGTATGTTAAGAAATTCTCTGATTATTACATCAATTGCGTTATCAGTTTCTATTCTGTTCTTTGTTATAATAAGAATAAAAAGGAAAACTGTATCTGAAGTTGAGTTGAATAATAATGGAAAACAACGATGAGAAGATGAAGCACGAAATTCGGCTGGAAAGTCTCTTTTTTGATTATGGTAAAGAGCAGTTTCTAAATTGGTGTAGATCTTTAAACTTCTTTCGTTTTTGTAAATCACATCCTTATCCAGATGATTTAAAACCAGATCGTTTCATTGCTCTAACATTTTTCGAAAATGATGCTGAACTAGAAACTTTGTTTAGTTCCTTAGAAATCGGAGTGAAAGTGGAAGAAGATATGACTTTAAATCCTAAAGATATAGTTTCTACATTCTCAGGAAAAACCAAAGTATTTGGTGTTCATTGCTATATTGATGTAAATAAAACACTGAGGACCTTAGTGCTGGAAATATCTGGGAATGAGAGTGATCAATTTTCATTAGATGATACTACTTTTCAAAGAGCAAAGATAATAGATGATCACCTATCAACTCTTCAAATAGAATTTATCAGCTCTCCATATGAAGATGATTACTGTATAACACCTGAGTTCTACCCTGAAGTTTGGGAGGTGTTATAATTTCGGTTTCTTTCTTCTCAGTCTGATTATTAAGATAGAAGCCATTAGACTTAGGCTGATTATAGTGACATTTCTTGGAAAATCTGTTGTTACAGGAGTATCAAATATTTCGTTAACTTTCTCTCTAACTTCAATAAAAGAATCATAAAGCTGTGGTAGTTCATCATTTACAGTAATTATTGCACAATAGTTTCTATCCCTATCTATCCAAGGGTAAATACCAGACCAACCTACACAACTAAGTTCTACTGCAATACTTTCATCATCTTCAACATCTCTCCACATACCAATTCCATAAGTATCATTATTTGTTGGATCAAATTCTCGAAGAACAGAATACCCTATAGTTGCATCTTTGGTATAGTCTTCTTCCATTTGTATGATGCTTTCAATAGAAATTATTTGTTCTCCAAAATAAGAGCCTTTGTTTAAAATCATGTGGAGAAAATTGCTGTAATCATTGATACTTGAAGTTGCACTTCCAGCTATTATTGGAGAGCTATTCGGATGAGAAAAGGAAGTATTTGCTAAATCTAAGGGTTCGACAATGTTGTCATTAAATATTTCATACCATGTTTTATTTGCTGCCAATTCAGCTACTCTACCTGCGATTTGCATCGAAATTCCTCCATAATAAAAGACAGTTCCAGGAGTGTCGTGTAATTCAACCTCTGAAGCAATATCATTGATACATTCCTCAAGTGAGGAATATGGATACCCTAGAATAATGGTAGAGGGTTCTATTCCAGAAGTATGAGACATACATTGTGCAACAGTTATATTTCCAAGTTCATCTGTGAAGATTGGTAAAAAGTCCCCAATTTTACTGTCTAATGAGAGTAATTTATCATCAACAAGCGTCATAATCGTTGCTCCTGCTAACCATTTACTTGAAGAAGCTATTCCTATTGTTTTATAGGGATAATAGGAACCAAAATATTCATCATAAATAACTTCATTATCCTTTATAATTATCATAGAAGTCTCAGGAATAAAAATTCCTAAATTAATTTCTTCTATTAAAGCAGTAAGTTCTGTAAAATCATATTTAACATTCTTTTTACTGTATGTTGACATTATACAAGATTGAAACAAAGTACAAAGAAATAGAATCACAAGGAATTTTTTTGTCAAATTATTGATTCTAGGATTTTTGCCATACATCACATATTTAATCGTTTAGACATTTATAACAGTATCACTCGAAATTTCTGGATGATATTTATCTAAGGTGGCAACAGTGACTGCTTTTCTGGGGATTTAATTTTGTTAAATTTTGATTGAATAAACATAGTTACTCCCATTTTTAGAAGACTCTTTTCTAGGGATTTTTGTAGCACCTGATTATTCTCATAGTGACGAATCTCTTTCTCCTGGTTTCTAGTGGTTTGTGATGTAATTCTCTTCATCAGTTTAGTGTAAATGTCAATTACTTTCTTGTTACTTTTTTCAGCTAATAATATTGATTTTGCCGCTAGTCTTCCAGATAGAGCAGCTGCATCCATTCCTACTCCACGGTATGTATCTACGAGTCCTGCTGCGTCTCCTATCATAATTATCCTTTCTCTCCCAAGCCAGACTCGATTTTTAGATAACATGTTCATTGATGTTTTGTATCCCTCTCTCTTAACAATTTCACCTTCTAAATTAAATTCCTTCTTTATGTAATTATAGAATTTTTCTTGTCTTTCATTGACGTTTGTATCATTACACCCTGTTCCAACAACCCAGTAATCTCTATCATCTTCCAAAGTTTTCATATATACCCAGGCAAACATCGCATTATTCCAATCTAGATTCCAGAATTGATATAATGTTTCAGGATCCATATCAGCTGTTCCATCGATATAATAGTTCAATGTAGCTCCTTCATTTCCTTTAGGAAAATCTTCAGGACGAAGTTGAGAGCGGATTTTTGGACGAAGACCTGTAGCATCAATCAGATACTTTGTTGTATATTGCATTTCTTTTTTTTCCTTTGGTTTAACTAAAGTTACTAGAACATGGTCCTCTTTCTCATCTACTCTTTGACAGACACAATCATCAATGAATTCTGCTCCTGCTTCTTGTGCTATCAAGTTTAACCAATGATCAAATGGTTTTCTCATAAAATTAAACATCCTGAAGTCTGAACCAAATGATTTTCCATCAGGGAAAAACATCTTTATTTTTGTAAGTTCAACGTTACATAATCGTTCTTTTGGTATTTTCTCACCTAGTATTTTTTCAAAATAGTCAAATTGAATCCCCGAGCATGGTTTGTGCCTTGGAGTTTTGTGTCTTTCGACAAATAGAGTTTTCAATCCTCCTCTAGCAGCAAACTTTGCAGCTGTTGACCCTGCTATACCCCCTCCTGCAATGATAACGTCGTAATCAAACATGTATATAATTTGAAACTGGATAATCGTTTAAATCTTACTATTCAGTCGTTATAAAAATTACTCACAAGATTTTTAGACTTAAATTTCTTTAAAATAATAATGAGTAATTCTAATCACTCTTGTATTTGTATATGGGAAGATTTAGAAAATTGTGAGGATTGTAACATAAGAGGTAGATTACATTGTCATTTGGATAAGAAATATTCCATTATTTTTGGTGTCCCTTTCTTTATTGCTTTTATCCCAACTTTTGTAGGTTTGATACTACTGAGTTTTCCTCTAAATTTGATCTCAACCTTAGTCTGGATTGGTTACATTGTTTTCTTTTTCTTAGTTTGGGAACCTCCTATTCTATGTGCTCATTGTCCCTTTTATGCAGAAGGAGAAACAAAGATTCTTCACTGCTCTATAAATTATGGTTTTCTTAAAACTGCAAAATTCAAACCTGGACCAGCTAATCTTTGGGAAAAGATTCAATTCTTAATTGGAGCCAATCTTATTTTCATAATTCCTGCTATATTTCTAATTCTAGAGGAGATGTGGTACTATTTGGGAGTCTTAGCTATAGGAGTTATTGCGTGGTATATTGTTATCCAATTTAAAATCTGCACAGATTGTGTTAATTTCTCGTGTATTCTAAATAGGGTACCAAAGGAGATAAGAGATGAATTCTTAAAAAAGAATCAAGTGATGTACGAAGCTTGGAAAGCCAGTGGTTATAAATTCGATGAGTGAATATTTTGAAAATAAGATAGGAGATAAAGAAGAACATTATTAGTTATGTTAGGGATGATGTTAACACAATTAAATTAGACATTTAAGCAAGACTTATCTAGCTGTCAATTCTTGAGCTTTTATATTGATAGTTTAACAAATTTTTTATATCTTCTGAAAGCATCTGATAATGACAACAATTTAGGATAATTCTAAATCTGATCAACCAATAGGAAAGGTGAAACCAATTAGAAAACAAAGAATAATTAAAGATTATGAAGCATTAAGAAAACTTCACAGAGAAGGAGTAATAGGACAAGTGAAAGCTTACCCAAGTAAGAAAAAATCGATGGACCATTTAGCTGTTGGTTTCAAAGCTCCACTAGGGACACCTTATTCTGGAGGTAAGTATAAATTAGAGATTCTTTTTGGACCAAATTATCCATACAAACCTCCCTTCGTTAGACTACATACTCCCATATGGCATCCTAATTTCTGGCCAAATCCAAAAGAATATCCAAAAAAACGTAATATCTGTTTAGCTTTAGTTGATAATGATCTGATAGGTAAACATGATGGTTGGTCACCAGCGAAAAATATTACCACTGTAATTCATTCAATTCTAGCAATGTTCAATGTGGAAGGAGCTTATGTAAATCCAAAAGATGTTTTTAACAAGGAAGCTGCTTTAGAATTTTTACATAATAAGAAAAAGTTCCTGAAAAAAGCAAGAACTATAAGTAAGAAATATGCAAAGTCTTACTGGTAAAAGAAGGTATAAAAGAAGCTTAAGCCATTGGTGTATTGAATCATGAATAATAAAGAGAATGATATTCCTGAACAATATAAGGAACTTATGAGAAAAATCGAAGTCATCGAGAAAGCTTTAGGACTCTCTGATATTGACAAAATTGTCGAGGATTTGGAACAAGACATTGAAGAAGATATAACTGTAGAAGATATTCAAATACGTCATAAACCCGACATATTATTCAAACCCAGAGCTTATTTGAAGCTAGCAAAGCATGCTTTAACTTTTGCAAATTCCAATATTCCTAAGAGAGACTGGATAGAAGTGATAGGACTTCTAACTGGTCAAATTCGTCAAGAAGAAACACCACTAGAACAAATTGTTGTTGAAGATTATTGGCCAGTTGATCAAGGTGATGCTGTAAGTGTTGAAATTGTTGATCAAAAGATTTTTACAGAAATTTTTAACAAAAAGGATTCCAAACATTTCATTATAGGTTGGGCTCACTCTCATCCTAGTTATACACCTTTTCTAAGTCCTGATGATTTTAGTACACATCTCAGATATCAAACCTTCTGGAATAAATCAGTAGCAGTTGTCATAGATCCTTTGATGATTTCACCTGATGATTATGGATTAGGAATCTTCAGAATTGATGAAGATAGAAAATCTTACTCTGAGTTAACTAAGGAAATTGAAGGATTAAGCAAAGAAGCATGCTTTGAATCAATCGATTTATTCATGAAAAATCAGCTCGAAAAATAACTAAAATAACTATAAGGTTGTTCACCTATTGGAATTTAATAATATTAAAACATACATAGCAATTGCAATTGTAGGGTGTGTAGTAGGAATATTATACCTAGCAATTCAGAGAAATTTACCAATTGCTTTGATTTTCTTTTATGTGACATTATATCTTGTAGTTACTTTACGCTATTTCTTAGAAAGAAGACATTATAAGAAACACAAAGCAGTTACTGCCAGTACTCAATTTCTATTATTACCTTTTAGTATATTATTAATGGGAAATTTTATCTCACCGTTAGAAAATAATCCTCGTATTTTTATAATTAACATAGATCTTGCTGGAGGAGATTCTATTGGAATTTTCTTCAATCTAATTTCAGTATCACTACTTTTTCCTGTTATAATTCTCTCTCTCAATTTCAACAACTATTTCTCAGGGAAATGGCCAGCGATGGCAGTAAATAGAAAGGTTAGAAGAGGAAGGACAATACCTTTTCTTCTGAATACAGCATTTGTTTCAGTCTTGTTACTTGGTTTCTTTATCAATTGGCAAATGGATTTTCTAAGTTTGATCTTTGTTTTAATTTACATTATTATGTTTTTTAGATATTTCATTTTTGCATCGACTATTGAATCAAGAAGGCAGGTTTCTCGAACCACCACTACACGTTCTACTAGAAGAACTCCTTCTAGAGCAGCAGCATCTCGACAACAAACAAGAACAAGTAGAGCAAGTTCTGCTAGATCCACTTCTTCGCGAGGGAGTCAGCGATCAAGATCTACTCAGACAAGAAGGAGGGCACCAACAACAACATCAGCAAGTGCTAGAATAGATCCTGGAAGAGATGTTTCTACTACAAGAAGAACTGTCACAAGATCTACTGCTAGAAAACTAAAAGACAAGGATATTTTTCCTGCTGGAGTGCCTTCCAAAGAAGATATGAAGTGTATCATATGTTATATGGATTTCAAAAAGAATGATACAAGAAGAATTGTTCTATGTCCCCATTGTAGATATCCAGCGCATGAAGATGAATTTATGAGTTGGTTTCAAAAGTCAAAACTATGTGCAAGATGCAATAAACCAATTACTGTTAGATATGCTCGACGACCTTTATACAGAGTTAGCACCAAAGTGTATATAGAAAGGGTAATTGAAAAGATATAATAATTGCGGGATGCAAACTATTTAAAAGCACAGTATAAGGATAGAATATTGTAAAAACGAACTAACTGAGTAGGTAAACCATGGGAATACTTACACACATAACTGGATCATTCTTTCTTTCACTATCACTTGTAGGTGTATCTATCTACTATTTTATCGAAGGTGATAATATGATGGGGAGGTTATTTGTGTTCCTTGCAATTTATGTTTTTATCTCGTTCTTCTATGTTTTTAGAAGCTTATATTACTTAAGGCATAAAGCCACTTTTAATGAATTCATTTTTGTTTATGTGCTACCTATTATCCCTGTTCTAATCCTGTTTGCTCAATCGATGTTTGGGATAACTGATATGTTCGTTCTCTCTACTGGAGTGATAAGCACAGATTGGATTGACTATTCCTTTTACATTAATGCAGTTGATATGTTGTTGCTACCTTATTATTTAGCAAGCAATTATCTGCTATTCCGATCGTTAATAAGATACCCTTTCATTAGATTTAGAGGAACAAGCGAAAAGGGAATGAACCCTAAATTCTCAGGCTTCCTACTTATGATTTTAATCCCAACACTCTATATTGCTAGCACACTGACATACTTCAATAATTTCTTTTTATTGTTGTTTGGGATAATATACTTCTATCTAGGATCAATTGCATTAATTGTTTAACGATTTTGAATTGAAAAATAATATCTGATTCGTAATGAACAGCTGAATGATTATCTAGGTTTCTTTTGCTTAGGCATTTTTGATTTAGGTACTTTTTGTTGTGGAACCTTTTGAGAAGGAGTCTTTTCTCTTTTAACTTCTTCAATAACTCTGGTTGCTGGAGATTCTCTCTTCTTTTTCTCTTTCTTTTCTTCTTTTGGAGCTGCTTTTGATTCCTTGTTTTCAATTTTCGAGAATTTTTCACTGTCATTGACTGGTGGAGGACTCTCCTTTTTCTCTTTTTTCTCTTTTTCAGGCTTCTTGATACTTTCAATAGGTACTGTTTCTTTGATTATGGATTTCTTAGGTGGTTGAGTTTCTCTTGGTTCTTTTTTCTTTATTGCATCTTTTGGAAAATAATTCAAAGGTTCTGAAGAAGTAAATTTGTCTTGTTTGGGTATTTTTGTTTTAGGTATTTTTTGCTTGGGAATCTTCTGATTCGAATGTTCAGATCTTGGATCTTTCAAAACTGATTTTTTAGGTATTTGAGTATCCTTTAACTGTTTTTGTTTCTTTGGAGGTATAAAATCGTTATTTCGAAGAGAATATTTGGGAGGAGAATCAATGGGAACCTTAGATTTAGGAATCTTGTCAGTAGGAATTTTCTGTTTTGGTGTTTTTGAAGTTGTTTTGTTTTTCTTTTTTTTAGCCAAGAATATTACCTCCTACCTAGCTTTTCTATCTTCTTGATTCTGTCAAATCTTCATCGAGTTTTTAGTTGATAATTATATGATTTTCGTAGTTAAATATCTATCCAAACTCCCAAATCTTAAAGCTTGAATCTATTAAAGAAGAATCTTTATTAATTGAGAAACTAAAGTAATTTTTAAAAGGCAGCTTTATTAAGTTAAATATGCTTAATAGACTATCTAAAAAGGTTGATTTAAATGAGCGAAGAATTTGAAGAATTATCGTTTGATGAAGAAGAGGAAGAAGAAGAAATTGAGGAGGAAATATTATCAAAAACTCCTGAAACAAAGACTCCTGATACAAAAACACCCGCAGGTAAGAAGATTGGAGTATATTTCCAAAGCACTATTGGACCAAATCCAAAACAAGAAAAACTTGTAGTTGCTACTGAAGCTCCAATTAGTGATATCAAATACACTGTGAGTCAGATTTTTGGTCTTCCACCAGAAGAATTCCATTTATCACATGCAGGCAGAACTTGTGATCCTGATGATGTGTTGGATGATTATGGTGTTGAAGATGGGGACACTGTACTTCTAATCCCTGTTTCTACAGCAGGTTAAAACCGCTAATAAGAATAAAGAAGAAGCTTGAAAAATAGCTTATCTTCATTTTTTATTTTTTACAATATTTTTTTTACCAAAAGCACAAAATAATTACTTATATATTTAAAGCACTTTGATGTCTATATTCAGTAAATTAGATTGCAGAGTGTAGTAAAATGTTAGAAAAATCAAATTTCTTTGACGAAACTCTTTCTCCAGAAGAAAGAAAAAGGTTTGATAGACAGCTAAGATTACCTGGTTGGAATCAGAAAGCTCTCAAGGAATCTTCTGTGGTGATAGTAGGTATTGGTGGTTTAGGAACAGAAGTTGCTAAAAACCTTGCAATGGCTGGTGTAGGTACTTTATATCTGATTGATTTGGATTTTATTGAATATTCCAATCTTAATAGACAGATTCTATTCTCTGATGCTGAAGAAGGAGAACCTAAATCAAAAGTTGCAGCTCGAACATTGAGGAAAATAAATCCTAACAGCAGATATATTTGGCATTATGCTAACTTAGAGGATATTGACCCTGAGGTATATGCAACAGCTGATTTATACATTTCTGGACTTGATTCAGTTACTGCTAGGAATGAATTAATGCGAAGGGCTGTTCAGTTCAAGAAACCTATGATTGATGGAGGAACTGCTACCTACTATGGGCATGTGTATACCTATTTGCCTGATGTTAATTCATGTCTTCAGTGTGATCCTCAAAGAGAGAGAGAAAGAGAAACATTAGCAGCTTGTACACTCGTTGGAATTCCAAGAAAGAGAGCTCATTGTCTTCTGAAAGGACAACTATTTTTTGAATCCAAACACAACAGACCTCCTGATACTTCAGCAAGAGAAGAAGTGAAAATTGCATTAGATTATGCTAACAAACTGGTAAAGGAACACTTTCTAGATTCAGGCTTATTCACAATTGATGAAGCTGTTAAAATGATTGACCAGCATGATCCGACTGTGATTTCTATTAATGCAGTAATAGCTTCTATTCAAACTCAAGAAGCATTAAAACTGCTACATCATATCAAGGGAATAGAGTTAGGAACTGTAAATCCAGAGTATTTGATTTATAACGGATTAGTAGGAAAATTCTTCTATCTAGAAAAACCTCCAAACAAGAAATGCCTTCTTTGTGGAGAAAACGCACCAATCATTGAAGAAATTGAACTGCCTGCATCTTCAACTCTTGACATGCTTTATCCGATTCTGAAGAAGAGAGGATATTCTTTTGATCCTGAATTCTTACCTAGCTTCTGGTTAGTAGATAAAAAAGAAATGACTGAAGCAAAGAAAGGCTATACTCTAAAAGAACAAAACATTCGAAGATTCGAGACTATCTATGTAACCGGACTTTCAAAAAATGATGAAGAAAAAGATGTTTATCTTCGAATATTATTAAGAACTAGTCAATAGGTTTGAAATAATCATTTCACAGTCCATTTTTCTTATAAAGAACATATTCAACTGGAACAATGTGACCTTTGTTGTAATGTTTTAAAACTGCATCTAAATCCCTACCAGCATAATGGTGGTTTATGGAACAAAGAGCTGAGATTTCAGAAATTTCATACCAGTTTTCACCATCTATACTACAAAGAACAACTCCATATTGTTTAACGAACAACTCACTTCTCATTTCAATTCAAAAGAAGTTTTTTCAGTTTAAAAACAGAGAAAATATCCTTTCTTAAATACAATTAACTTTCAGAGCATAACAATCAAGAATCTACACTCTAATTTTCTTATTGAATGAGAATGACATCTCACAAAAAAAGATTAAACTTATAAATGTTTTAATTTCATGTATTCCATTGCAACAAATATGCAGAACTGTTCATTGAGTCTGCTAGGAAGTCAAAGAGAGTTAAAGATAGGTATAGGAAATGAAAATTGAAAATTATAAGTGCTTCAGTTTAGCTAAAAAAGAAAAATTTACACCAGAAGGATTCATAAAAACAAGACTAGAAAGGGTAGATTCTGTTCTTAAATTCTTCAAAGCAATCAAACCTGAGGATTTGAATATTTATGTCTCAAATTTAGTTAATAAATTCAGCGAAATTGTTGGTAATTATGAATTCAATGTTGATGTTTTCAACTGGAATACAATCAGACAAAATCTAAAAATCACACCTAATTTCCCTGGTCTTGAGAAATTGATTTTTCTTTTCGCTTGTAAAACTGTTAATTTACCTGAAAATTATATGAACGAACAAGGAGAAATAGAATCACCATATTTTGATCAAAGAAAAACAGGTGAAAGAATTTCTTACCTTCTAGTAAGAACATTAGTAGATACTTATGGAAAAGAGGAAGGAACTGAAATCTATAAGCAGATAGTTCCAAATCTAATAAGAGAAATGAGATCTGAAGTGGTTTCAGAAAAACCTAAAGATCCAAAAACTGTTACGATTCTAGATTCCAATAAAAGATCAATAGATGCATGGTGTAGAGCTGGTCTTGCAGACTTCACATCTTGTCTAATTGATGATTATAAAGTGATTTACCGTTTTGATAGTTGCTTAACTCCAGAAGCTTTGAAAGAGTTTAATGACCCAGATATAGCATACTTAAGTACATGTTACTTTGCTGATGTTCCTGAATTTAATGAAGGTAGAACAATCCATCTTCGAAGAACTCAAACCCTTCATCATGCAAAATTCTGTGATGAGTTTTATTGGAATAACTATGTCCATCCAGATGCAGAACAGCCATCTTTAGATTTTGTAGAAAATATGGGAAAAGATAAGGTAAATGAAAAGTAGGAGTAAATTAAAATGAAGATTGAGAGTTACAAGTGTTTTAGTTTGAATAATAAGGGAAATTCTAAACCTGAAACATTCATAAAAAACCGACTAGTGAGAGTAGATTCTGTTATTAATTTTTTCAAGCTGATCAAGCCTTCAGACTTGAATGTGTATGTCTCAAATTTGAAAGATAAATTTCATGAACTTGTAGGTGATTATAGTTTTGAAACTAATGCCTTCAATTGGAAATTGATTCGAGAAAACCTAGAATTATTACCAAATTTCCATGATCTTGAGAAATTAGTCTTTCTTTACGTATGCAAAACAATCAAATTACCTGACAACTATACATCTGATCAAGGAGAGATAGAGCTGAATTATTTCGATAGAATTAAGGCTCTTGAAAGAACCTCATATTATTTAGTAAAGACATTAGCAGATACTTACGGAAAAGAGAAAGGAACTGAAATCTATAAACAAATTGTTCCTTATCTTATAAAAAAAATGAAATCTAGTGATAAAACAGAAAAACCTGAAGATCCTAAATCTGTTAATATACTAGATTCTAATAAGAGATCAATAGAGTCATGGTGTAAATCAGGTCTTGCAGATTTCGCGTTCTGTATATTTGATGATTACAAAGTGATATACCGTTTTGATAGTTGTTTAACACCAGAATCCTTGAAAGAATTCAATGATCCAGATATTGCCTACTTGAGTTCGTGCTACATAGGGGATGTTCCAGAATGGAATAAAGGTAAAATAATTCATCTTCGAAGAACTCAGACACTTCACCATGCCAAATTCTGTGATGAGCTTTACTGGAATAATTATGTTCATCCCAATCTAAAGCAACCACCATTAGAATTTACGAATAATCTAGGTAAGGAAGATTCAACTAAATCAATGAAAGAATAGAACAGTAAGGTGTGACTAATATGAAGATCGAATCATATAATTTCTATAATAAAGAAGCAAAAACTAAAATAAATATCAATGAATTTATGAGAAAATTACTTGAAAAAACTGAAACAGTTATCAAATATTTCCAAAAACTCAACCAAAACAGGCTAGATGAATACTTACTAGCTTTCCAAAAAAGACTGGAAAATGAGATTAGAGCATATCAATATAATATTAACTTGTTCAATCTAGATATGATTAAAAAGGACTTTAAATTATTAAATAAATATAGTGAATTAGAAGAAGTAATTATTTATTTTATATCTAAATTCTTAGAACTTCCAAAAGATTTAGAAAAGACTGAGGAAGAAATGGAAGTGATTTATTTTAATCAGAGAAAAGCTGAAAGTTATCTCTCTTATTATAGAGTTAAAGCTATAGAAGATATCCTTGGGAAAGAGGAAGGAACTAAGCTCTACAAACAAATTGTTGAATATTTAATCAAAGAAATGAAAGAACAGGATACCAGAGAAAAACCTGAAGATTCAATGAAAATAACGCGTATTGAATCAAGAAACTTTGTTCTTGAGCATTATTCTAAACTTGGTGTGGCTAATTTTACTCTTGGAATTTATGATGATTACAAAGAACTCTACAGATTCGATAAATGTGTTATACATGAAGTTCTTAAGGATTTAAATGATCCTGATATAGCCTATCTTAGTTCTTGCTATTTAAGGGATTCTCCAACTAATAACGAAGGATATACAATTCATATGAGAAGAACTCAAACTCTGCATCATAGTGATTTTTGTGATGAACTGTATTGGAATAATTATGTTCATCCTGATGCTGAACAACCTACTTTAGATTTTACAAAGAATTTAGGAAAAACGGAGAAATAAGAAAAATGAAATCTGTAATAACTGGAAAGTATGATAAGAGTGATTTAGAATCTCTGCAAGAGATTCAACCATTTGAATTTTTTAAGAGAACCTCTCTAAAAAGACTAAATTATTTATTGGGATTCATCAAGATAACCAAACCTGGGATTCTATCACAATTTGTACAAAACTATGAGAAAAAACTGGATGAATTAACAGAAAAGAATCATTTAAAAAATATACTAATTGATTTAACTGATTTTAATTCCGAATTTCCTAATTTAAAAAATTACCCTGATTTAGTTTTCAAATGCATTAACTATTATGTCCAATTACTACAAATACCTCGAGATGTGGATTTCCTAAAAGAGAAGGTTGAAGTTACTAATAGGAATTATACTAATTCCTTTCTTTATTTTAGATATTACAACGCAGAAGTTTTAACGGAGACAATCGAAAGAAAAGAAGCTGTTAATTTATTTAAGGATTATATAGATAGTTACGTAAAATCTATTTCTTCCTCATCTAGAGTCGAGACTCTTGAAGAGTATAGGGAGGTTCGAGTTAGAAGAATGGGAGATTCATCCAATGTAGGATGGGTTATAGTTCAAGGAGAAATTAAAGATGGTAAGTTTCCTCAACGCAAAGATACTTGCATGTGGGATGATGCAATTAGAGATTTACCTGATGTAGAATTGAAATATATAGCAGCTTGTTATGGAGATTTTCAAAGTTATAACAACAGCAATGAAAATTTCATATTAACAATGGAACACACAATCGTTGAAGGTTATCCCTATTGTTCGTGCGTTTTACATGATACTAGAATTAACGATGATTTGACTCACCCCCCAAAGGAATTCTTTGATAATATGTGGCTACAGGATAAATAAAAATGAACACTATTCTCAGCTGTGGAAAGATATGAAGTTCAAGAAATATGGAGAACCTAAGGAAAATCTAACTATGAAGTACAATCCAATGAATTTAGCAAATTCTTTTATTTTTACTAGAATGGATTGTCTGATAAAAACTATTACAGCGGAGTA
>Ga0255055_10001071_pt1 | contig 20651 bp, 15 predicted proteins | sample JV7_2_27_MG_FD_188633 | JGI IMG/M metagenome (GOLD analysis project Ga0255055, IMG submission 188633) | Seawater microbial communities from Jervis Inlet, British Columbia, Canada - JV7_2_27 | ecosystem: Environmental > Aquatic > Marine > Inlet | place: Canada: British Columbia | collected...
ACCGTTAACGTAATTCGAGCCACAATTCGGGGCAGGAGAGATTCCGATGGTCCCTGAGCCTCCTGGACTAACGCTCGTGGAAAGGCTGTAGCAAGCATCAAAGTTGGCCGTTATGTTCTTATTGCCGTTGATGGTTAACCCGACCGGGTTGGAGCTCCCACTTCCATCTCCGGTCCAGTGGCTGAAGCTAAAGCCTGAGTTCTCACTCGCGGTCAATGTTACCGTGGTTCCGGCTTTATATTTACCGCCGGTACAGTTCGGCGAAGGTGACACGTTGACGTCGCCGCTCCCGCCGGGGCTGACATTGGTCGTCAGGTCATAACAAACGATGTTGGCCGGTTCCACAGTAAACAATGCGGTCACGGTTTTATCGCGGCTCATGGTGACGGTGGTGGGATTTAGACTACCGCTCGCATCCTGGCTCCACCCATCGAATAAATATTCAGTAGCCGTAGAAGCCGTCAACGTCACTGTCGTTCCTTCCAGGTACTCGTCGTTTCCACAATTCGGGGATGGTGACGCCGCGATCGAGCCACCCTTCGATGGGCTGGCGACCAGGCTCAAAGTGTAGCAAATCGGTTCTGGAGTATCCGTCGGCGTTGGGGTGAAGGTTGCCGCGGGTGTCCGCGTCGGCACATCCTTTGTGGGCAAAAGGGTCGCTGTTGGTTCTGCGTCTGGCTCCCCGGTAACTTCGGGAGCGGAAGGCACGATCTCCCCAAAGAGTTCAATCCAAATGTCATTTCGGGAGATGTCCGGTCCCTGCGGTTCACCATCAGCATTCTGCCAGAGATGCTGCCCACCAATCGCATTTACTTCCACACCTGAAGCGCCCTGGATGCAGTGTCCCTCCAAACAATCCATGTGGAAGAGCTGTGTTGATGGATCATACTCGACGCCCATAATGGAGCCGACGACGCTCGCCCAGGCTCCAGTCTCTACTTCGACGACAAACGTATTGCCTTCCAATAAATCGACAACAGAAAGAAGCTGCCCATCCACGAGGAAAATGGACGTGTCGGTTGTTCCCATAGAAGGATCGGCGAGGCTTGTAAGTTCAATTTCGGTTTCTTGCCCTAAGAAAATCTCGGAGCCATCAGGAAGAATTAATCTGGAAATTCCATCCGTCGTGCGCAGCATAGATCCTGCTCCCGGTGGAAGCAGCTCCCCAATATCGATGTCGTTGTACTCCTCACCCGGTATCTTACTTAGGAGGACTCCAGTTGAATCAACAACATGAGCAAAGCCAGGGATGACGAGTTCATCAGAAGGAGGATTAATAATGAATATGTAACCAACGATAGCTGCAGCGACAACCGCTATCGCAGCACCCAGACCGATCCATAGCTGTTTTCGAGATTTCACGGTGGGTTTCTGAACGGGTTTCGGTCTCTTCCCTGACCGCTTCGGTATGGTTTTCCCCTCTTTATGCATAGCGGAGTCAGCAGCCGCCACTTCCGGTTCCGGGGTTGAAGGCGCTTTCTCTATGTCTTGCATCGGTCCTTGGACATCAGCGGATTCGACCACGGCAGCTAGCTTTGATTCCGAATTTAAAGATGATTCAACCAGCATAAATGCTGGTTGAGGAGGAGAAGTCCTTGCTCCAGATGCCTGTTCAAGTGCATCTAGAAAAACGAGCACGCTCTCGAATCGGTTCAAGGGCTCCTTATCTAGGCACCGCAAAACCAGCGCCTCAAGTTCAGGCAAAACATCGGGGTTCCACTTTTTTAGTGAGGGCGGCTCCAGCTTCATTTGCTCCCAGCGCACCTTCTCACTCGTGCTGCCGGTGATTGTGGCTTGTTCTCCTGTGAAGGGGCGCTCCCCACCCGTGAGCATCTCGAAGAGGATCACACCTAGAGAGTAGATGTCAGTCTGTGGGGTTGGGTCAAAACCATGGATTTGATCAGGAGCTAGATAAGCTGGAGTGCCTATGCCCACCATCGTAGCTGTGGCGGCATCTGTCATCCGCGCGATGCCAAAATCCGTTACCAGCACCCTCCCACTTTCTTCGATCAAGATATTTCCGGGTTTGACATCACAATGCACGATACCTTGCCGATGCGCAAAATGCAACGCACTGCAAATAGGACTTATGATCTCCAAGACGCGCATTATTTGCATCGGCTTGCCATCTAACTGAAAGATCTCTGCACGAAGACTGCTGCCTTCAACAAAGTCCATCAGTAGAAAGGCCAACAAGCCATCTTGTTCAAGGTCGTAAAACCGAACGATATTGGGGTGTTGAAGCGTAGACAGGGTCTGTGCTTCACGCTTGAAGCGTCGCAGAAAAAGGCGGTCTTGTGCCAAGTCATCACGCAGCAACTTGAGGGCGAGATGTGTTGCGCGATTTTCGTCCCATACCTTGTAAACCTCAGCCATGCCACCGCGGCCAATCAATTCTATGATCTTGTAGTTGCGAAGTAACACTTCTCCGGTTATATCAGGCATAGGGTAACTCCTCTATGTATTTCCAAAGGTTCTTCCAAAGAATTTCCTCTAAAAAGCACGATTCTTCACAACACCTCGAATATCAACAAGGTTGAGAAGTGGTCTATCCACAAGGCGGTGGATTTGATTTTGAAATTAATACGAAATTCATACATACTGAGAATCATAGCCCCACCTTATTTTTATTCCATTTATTTGTACAACATCAAGAAGAAATTGCCAAGCGCTACAAATTTCTCGGCTAATATTGTCTAATTAATCCGAGGACCGTGACTGGTACATCCTTGGCTGCTTGCTATAGCTTACATTATTATTCAGTCGTTACCGGTGTACTTTCAATCTGGATCTACAAACGGGAGGATCTTTTACCAATCTCTCTTCTTAGTTCCCAGGACTTGGATGCCACGCCAAATTGATTGAGGTAATCATATTCATGCTTGATAAGCATGTGGTAAATATTCAGAAAACAATCTACCATTTAGATTTAAGAACTGCTTGTACATAAAAAGGCCCTTGATGACGATAACTTTGGATACATCAGATAATTCTTCGTCCGTATCTAAAATCCGTGTCATTGTCGTTGGAGTTCACAACAATCAACTGAAGGCCATCTATAGTGATCTTGAAGAATCCATCGACATCCATGTTATTGGTAAATTCGAAAAAGGAGTTGACGTGCTTTCCTCATTTGGTCTACTCAATCCACAAGTGATCATTTGTTCTAGCTCTCTTATAGATATGTCGGGAATAAATCTCATAAGAACACTGAAGAAGCAAATTCCATTTAATAGAGTGATATTTTGTTCTAACAATAAGAAGTTAATGAGTGAAGCAATGCGAGCAGGTGCATTAGATTACTTAATCTTCCCAATAGGTCATGATGAATTAATCAAATCCATACATCGAATTGCCGCAAATAACACCGTCACGGGTACATGCATTGATGATGAGTTGATTGATGATAGTGATCTGTTTGATCCGATAAACGAGATTTGAACTTTCTTCAGGTTTTTTTAACAAAAATATCAGGTATATCAGTTGATTGGAGATAATTCTCCAGCGTTAATTTTCCGTTCTCGGCCCAGAACTTTTTGTACATCTTAATAGCTGGTTGTCAGATTTGCCTCGCCTTGTCCAAGAAATGGAGGACGCAACCCTGATCTTAGGTTTTGGTAATAGTATACTTTCCCCCTCCCTGTTTGCGGGTAGGTATTAGATGCTGTAAGGTTCAGCTGGCGTTTGTAGGAACGCCATAGAGGGTACCCCTGAATAGTCGATGGTTTAAATTGATTTGACTCGTCAATACAACCTCAACGATGCGAGGAGCCAGACGTTCTGTCATGTGGATATCGCGTTTACTAAATTTTCCCCATTCAAGAATGGCTTGAAATCAAATGAGACTATTGGCCATTGCCGACATTGATGATTTACACTGGAAGCACGGGACCGGGCAAGCTGATGTCTTGCTATCATGTGGCGATGTATCTGATCAGGTCATTCTCGAAGCGGCGGAGGCCTTCCGCTGCCAATCTATCTTTGCCGTCAAAGGAAATCACGACAGCAATACCCCTTTCGCGGAACTCATCATCGATTTGCACCTCCAGACACGAGAGATTCGCGGTTTCAGATTTGGAGGATTGAATGGTTCGTGGAAATACAACCCCTCGCGGTAATTATCTATATGACCAACTTGAAGTTGATGGTTTCCTGTCTACCTTCCCGCCTGTTAACATCTTCCTGTCTCATAATTCCCCAAGGCGAATTCATGAACGGGAAGATGGAGTGCACTACGGTTTTGAGGGAATGAACTCGTATATCAAGAAGGCAAGGCCTAAGCCAGTCGTCCATGGCCATCAACACATCGACCGTGAGCCCTCCGTTGGTGAAACCGTTGTGATTGGCATCTATGGACACCGACTGATTGGTATCGAAGGATTTTATACTAGCGAATGAAGACCGACCTGGTAACTTGTGGAGCTCACTTCCAAGCGGTTACTCCGCGTCATTAGACTACCACTCTCATCCCTTAAAATGAACAGTGAAAAATAAAAGTATCTCGATCCGCTTTAAATTTGGTAAATCCATATTGTGTTGAGCAAGGAGGAATAATATACTATTATCGAATGTTAAAGATTATGATAAGAATAATAATGAGCCGTCGATGAGCCAACTTTCATTACCCACCGTTATCCAAGGAAGTTTAATTACTTACTCCGATTCCTCAAAATTATTTGTTTCCGAGAATCTATCACCAACAGTTGTCGCCATCATTGCCGTGATTTCAACTGCAGTTATTTTTGCATTCATTCTCAATAAACTAATAGGTCTCAACCGAACCATACTTGTCATAGGGGCTTTAATATGTGGGTGTGTTGGTTTTTTGGTCGGGACTGACTTCCTTCGTGATCTTGAATACAACACAGAAAATAAAAGTGAATTCATCACCGACACTGGCGTCGACATGCTCGGCATAGATGTCGGATATGTCTTCTTTGCTGCACAGGATATCCCGCGTGGTACCGAGCCATATGAAGGAATGTATACTGCTTTGCCCCTCCCTTATAATTTAATCATGGAATTTTATATCCAGGACGAATATTATATAGATGGATCTTTAGCAGTAGCCGATATTAAGCGGGGAATGATTCTCACAACTGATTTGCTGGTCAACACATCATTTGAACATACGGATCCTTATATCCCCTAGGGTTAATCCGCGGCATGTCGTTGCAAAGTACAAACTATCTCAATAAATAGCAGTTACATCCCTTACACGTTGAACTTTATGCATAGAAATTAGACAAAACAGAGTTAATCTAGCAAATTTCAAGGTAGGGAATCCAAGAACATGTCTGATGAAATAAGACTATCGAAAAACGACTCTAGGGGTCACGTTGTTAAAGGTCTTATATTGATATCAGTGATCGTTAGCCTTGCCTTAGCCTTCAGGTTCTTATTTTCTTTTTTAATGATCCTGCTAGTTGCGGTCCTGCTCTTAATATTCAATCTTGTCCTTCTTTACAGAATTGGCGAAAAATGGTTAGCATCCTTAATGGTCGTTTCCATTGCTTTTACTGTTTTGGGTTTTTACTCGGGATATAAATTGGCTACTAGCAGTGAACTGGCTAACGAAATTCCACAACCACCCATTCAACTAGCTGAATATACAAGTATATATATTGCTGCTAAGGACATCTCTAAAGGGACTGTAATCCATGACTATATGTACATTGAAACACGACTTCCAATAGATATGGTTGTAGAATCTTATTTTCTCGACTCAGATGACATTGTTGGGCGTGAAACACTATTTGATATTCGAAGAGGAACTATATTGACGAAGCCTTTGCTTATAGAGCTAATGCCTGTTCCTACCTCAGCTATTTCAGAATTTAATAGCCCATAAATCTAGATTAGGATTCAAGAACTAAGTGAAATATGGTAATGAATAATGATCCTTTATTGAGCCTCCAAATACAACTTTGATTGACCTTTTACTCAGGATAGACGCAAACAATAGACAGCAAGTACTTATATTCACTGCTATACAGAACATCAAACAACGCGGAATCTCAACAATTAGTAGCAACTAGTAATCCGAATATAATCCCCATCTGGGATAGAACATCCCTATCTTGGCAGAATCCTGCAAAGATCTGAGCTGTAACCGCCAACAATCTTGCTACGTCAATCATTCTTTGCAAACCACCGATATACGTCGAATCAGTTTCAACCTATGATAATATGCATTACCCGGAACCAAATTCCGTCCAAAAAGTAGATCCAGAGAGGGGTTTAAAACCCAACCGTAGTCCACACGGTTACCCACCTTGGGCTGACCACACGGTTCGCGAAATCAAGGATCCGTGAGGTCGATGGTTCGAGCCCATTCGCGCCCACACAAGTGGATCACTGCAAAAGTGGCAGCGGTTTTTTCTTCGTAGATATTTCAGAACTGTAACCGAAGCATCCCCGAAGCGGAGTGGAGGAGGTCGCGCCCACTGTAGTCCTCACGGCTAGCCGATTTGGGTAGCGCTGACGGGTTTCGCAGTAACATGACCAACAGTGCACAATGCTTTAAAAAAACGAACGCTGGCGAATTGAAAAAGCTCGATTTGGCGGTCGGCTTCAGTTGCTGATAAAGTTGCCTCCCTCAACCATTACCCCACCGTCTTCCCACCCAATGCTGGCCATTCGTCACTCTGCTCCGCACGCTCGGGCCAGTTCTCCTTCCCACTCCAACTTTCTATCTTAATTGCATATACAGATGTGCTCGCCAGTTCCTCATCTGTGATAAGCCGATACTCCTCCCCGGCCTCCATGCCCGGGTGATACTTCTTAATCAGCCCATACAGCCCTCTTCGCTTCACCTCGCTCTCTTGTATTACACACGCCTTCCCAAACACTATCACTCCCGCATACTGCACCGTGAACTCCATCGCCACATTCGATGGCAAGAAATCACCACTCTTACTTGTCTCAAAGCATACTTGCTCATGGTGCTCTATGTTGGCCCGTACACGCCCAACAATGTTGGAATGAAAGAAAATCTCATTCCGTTCCTCGTCATACCAGAAAGCACTGGGCGTGATAAACGGTTGTTCCTCCCAGTGCGTAGCAATGCGTCCAATACGAGCATGGTGTAAGAAGCTTCGTATCCAGTCATCATCACGTACGTATTCGGGAATGCGCTGCTCATTTATTGGCGTAGCGTCCAGACTGTAGTTCTTCGACATAGCCTTTCCCTAAAATTGGTATCAAGTCACATGACAAGACAACTATGAGGTAGCACAACTACGACAAGCATCAATCCGATCCAACCCGAAACACCCTGTCTCCTGGTTGGACCGTAGCGGTCTCCTGACCATCACTCAATACCAACAAGAAACCACGCCGCCCATTATTCAGGAATTTAAGCGTAGATTTAAGCTCCACCGCCGGAAGACGTTCTTGCTGGCTTTGGGCAGCAAAATGGCTGAACTCATCACATGGTGCTGCGAAACAAACCACATCCAGTAACGTCTTGTGCCCTGTATCGATATTCTCGATAACGATTTGCGACCCGAGGTCCTCGGGCCAAACTTCCTGCCCATATTCGATGATGATGTTTTCACCGGCGATACCGTCTACCATATGTTCCCCAAACCGGGCGCGCATCGCTTCGTAGTGGGATGTGAAGCCAATGCTGATCAGATCGTCATTATCGTACGCCTTGTCGGGGTGGTCGATGTGATGGATGTCGAGCACATGCTCACCCTTAAGAGTGGTGGCTTCGATACCCTTCGACGTAATGAGCAGGCGATTCACTTCCACCCGTCGGGAGGCATCGTAAAAGGCCCCTGAGGGTGTCTCGATGATCAATCCAGATGGTTGTAGCTGCACCAGCTTGACCCGGCCCAATTCCTCCACAGTGCCGACCATTCCATACCTCCGATTTAGATGAAAGTAGCGCAATGTATCTCGGATATTAATGTGGAAACCGGTCCCATACGGAGAACCTGAGCGAGTACTCTTTTCAATTTATCCAACCATACCCTCGCTCTTAGCCGCTGCCTCTATGATGTTTTGCAATTCAACTTGGAGATCCTCCTGCAGTGGCTCCGGTTGGTGTTGCGCTAAAATCCGCTCGAAGGTTGCCCTGGCTCTTCCCCGGATATTAGGTGATGGTGGATCATCTATCGTTGGATCCGGGTGAGTGAGTTTCGGCAGCCAGATATCTCGGATCGTTTGGCGGGTGTGTTTCTGTCCCAGGAAATGCCCGCCCGGCCCAACCGCCTCGATCACATCCAGAGCTATTTTTTTGGGCGTGGTGTCAACCCCTTCCGCCAGCTTACGGTGTGTGTGATAGATCTCATCGTCATAGATAATCTGCTCTGGTAGTAGTAAAGTAGCAGCCCTGAGCAATCCGAGCCCCTCTACCATATCTGCTCCAGCCAGAGGGGTCAGCAGCGAGGTATACACGCTATCTCGGCCTAATTGCCACGAGGCTGGTTCAGAACAATCAACACTATAGGCGCCACCCAAAGACGGGACGCCCCAATCGTGGGCCAGCTGAACTGCCGCCGCGTTGCACAAATACTTCTCCGACATGCTGGCGATATAATCCCCCGACCTCGGATCCATAACCGAGGCTAACAACGAGTGGAAGACCGGCGCCCCTGAAGCTACTAACTGCATCAGGACCATTGCGCTGACGACTTCGGCATTGCCGACAACCAGGGCGCCACCCATCGTCGCTGGTGCTGTGGAGCCGATATTGGGCATTGCCATAAAACCTACCGGGGTCCCAGCTTCAGCAAATACCATTGCCCCTTCGATTCCATCCTTATCCTGTCCGAGGGGGGCGATGGTGCAGACCAGGCTTGAGAGGGGCGGCCGTTTCCGAAGGTTTTCTTTGCTCCCCGCAATTACCTCCGCCATTTGCAGGGAATAGTGAGCCAATTTTTCCCCAATGATCGTCGCGCTCTGGATATGTTTGGCTGTGTTCTTGAAGCTGGCATCCAGCTCATGCAATGGCGCAACCCGCCCGTAATCCTGAGCGCTTACCATCGGCCAATAAAACGAAACCGATGAGAGATAATCCGCTACGCGGGCCATCATTGCCACATCGGCTTTACTGGAGCCACGGTACACCCCAGTTTCCATGTCAATGGTTTCCGTTCCACAGCCATCCGTCGAAAAGTAACTGGATGTACCGTCAAGAGTTAGGTCCGTCCCTTCAGCCCGTCCAGACAGAGTGTATGTGCGAGGTGCGTGACTCATCGCTTCCAGCACCAGATTGGGAGAAAGGCGCACAATCTGTTTCTCAAAATCCACATCCGCTCCATGTTCGGAAAAGATGCGCAAGGCACGCTCCGAAGGGAAATGTACACCGACCATTTCCAGGACATGCAGAGTAGCCGCCCTGATCTCTGCTACCTGCTCGACACCGAGTACATTAACTCTTACCTTGGGTTGGATAGGTTTTATATTCACCATTTCTCTTTTTCTAATTTCATAATGTGGGGGCATGCATCAACGAGATTGGTCGAGTTAACTAGTTCTCAGCCGACGCTTTCATAGCCTTTTCGATTTCATCCCGGTGTTCATCTTCATGGTCGATCATATAATCAATTAACTTTGCAATACTGCCGCGTTCCCCCCCCCAGGGGTAGAGCAAATCGCCAGGAAATTGATCGGACGGTATTTCGCGGATAGCTTTTCTGAGGTCGTCGTGTGCCTGCTCCCATTCCACAAATATCTTTTGGGTAGAAAACGTGCGCTGCTCTTCGACCGCCTGTTCGTTGTAATCAGATTCATCCTCCTCAATATCAGGAATGAAATATTCGGTTCCTGCTCTGAACGCTCGAAGAGATTTTGCTACATGTCGATCCCAGGTCGCGATGTGCCCGAGAATATCCCTGATCCGCCATTCAGGATCTGTGTAAACGCGCATCTCAGGATCGACGTCGTTCAGGAGGGCACGCGTAGCCGTACGTGTTTCTATCAGCTTTTCCAGCAAATCAGCAGTATCACCAACACTCATGTCAAACACTCCTTATATACCTATGATTTGTTTCCGTGCAGCTACCCTAATCGCTCGATTTAATATTTCAATTGTCCCCCCTTGAACATCGGTAGGGGCAATGACCACCTTGTTAATCGCGATCCAGGCAAATTATAACACGAGAGTTTCGTTTTATACCACATTTTACGAGAATTACGACTGTTTCAGAAAATATCTGGACGTGGCGTTGACTATTCGGAAACTATGAGGTATCCTGATATCGTTAAACCGGCATCTACATTGATACTTGATAAGAATGAGTTCTGGCATATGTATCGACCAGATCGAACAGATTGGAAGATCATCGCGTTACTCAACGAAGATGGTCGTATGTCGAGTGCGGAAATTGCCCGACAGTTGGGTGATGTCTCAGCACGCACAGTCTCCAATCGTATCCACGCATTAACTGAGCAATGTATTATTAATATTCGTTCCATTGTCAACCCAGAAGTGGTTGGCTATGGTGTGCTCGCTGACGTGTTCATCGAAGTCGAGCCCGGGTATGTGCGCGACGTGGCAGAACACATGGCTGATTTGCCACAGGTCAGCTACGCAGCCTGCGCCACCGGAGATACCGATGTCATCATCTCAGTACGGGCTCGCAACATTAATGAGTTGTACGACTTCGTGATTGAGACTCTGAGCAAGATACCCGGTGTGCGCCACACCCAAACAATTCCCCTGCCCATCAAAATGAAGAGCGTCGTCAGGTGGATGCCGCCGGACGTACTTGAAGGCGGGGAAGGCAACTCATCACAAGACACACTTCACACTGAAGGAAATTAAGATGAGCAAAAACCAACAACCCAAAACTGACAATACGCCCTTACCATCCCATGTGCAAGTTGTCATTGTTGGCGGTGGTGTGATTGGATGCAGCGTCGCCTATCATCTGACGAAATTGGGCTGGCGAGATGTCGTACTGCTAGAACGTACGCAGTTGACGGCAGGAACAACTTGGCATGCAGCGGGATTGATCGTCAGCGGGTTTTCCACCGAAACAACCATCCACATGGCAAAATACACTCGCGATCTCTACGAAAGATTGGGAGAGGAGACCGGCCAGGATACGGGCTTCAAGCCCATTGGCTATCTTCAGCCTGCCACCAATCCAGACCGACTAGATAGCCTCCGCCGCAGGGCTACTTTCGCCCGTGGTTATGGCGTCAGCACGGAGGAGATCTCCGCTGCGGAGGTCAAGAAAATGTGGCCTCTTTTTGAGACGGATGACATTCTCGCCGGATTCTACACGGCAGACGATGGCCGTGTTAATCCAATTGACACAACAATGGCACTGGCCAAAGGCGCAAAGATGGGTGGCGCACGCGTCTTTGAAGAGACCAAAGTCACCGGAATCAAGAAGGCGAATGGACGTGTGACCGGTGTGGTCACCAATAAGGGAGAAATTGAGGCGGAATACGTAGTCAACTGCGGTGGCATGTGGGCGCGAGAGCTGGGCAAGATGGCCGGCGTCAATGTTCCACTGCATGCCGCTGAACATTACTATCTCATTACCGAACCCATCGAGGGCATGGAACCGGATCTGCCCATCGTCGAGGACCCGGACTTATTTGCCTACTACCGTGAAGAAATGGGCGGACTGATGCTGGGATTGTTTGAGCCGGTGGCTGGCCCATGGGGGATGGAAGGCATTCCAGATGATTTCAGTTTCGGTGAGATACAACCCGATTGGGACCGCTTAATGCCGTATGTCGAAAAGGCCATGGAACGCATTCCGGTCGCGAAAGATGCTGGGGTGCACAAATTCTTCTGCGGTCCGGAGAGCTTCACACCCGACATGGGCACGTTGATGGGCGAAGCGCCGGAATTGAAGAACTACTTTGTTGCCGCGGGATTCAATTCGCTGGGTATTCTATTTGGTGGCGGTGCCGGGCGTGTGATGGCCCAGTGGATTGTCGACGGCTACCCATCTGTCGATGTCAGTGAAATCAACCTCGACCGTTTGATGCCCTTCCAGAATAATTCCACATATCTTCACGACCGCACCGTGGAATTGTTGGGCTGGCAATATATTAGCTGGCCTAATCTGCAGCCCGAAACGGCGCGCGGTTCTCGCAAATCGGCGATGTACGACCGTCTCGCTCAGGCTGGCGCCTATTATGGGGAATCGGTTGGATGGGAGTATCCGGATTGGTTCGCTCCGGCGGGCATTGAGCCCAGAGTTGAGTTTTCCTGGGGACGCCAGAATTGGTTTGAGTACGTGGCAGCAGAACACAAAGCGGCGCGTGAGGACGTCATTCTAATGGACTTAACCCATATGTCCAAATTACTCGTCCAGGGCCGCGACGCGGAAAAGGTACTCAATAAGATTTGCGCTAACAACGTAGCAGTACCCGTTGGTCGCATCGTCTACACGCAGTGGTTGAATGCACGCGGCACCATCGAAGCAGACATGACGGTAACCCGCCTGGCGGACGATGTTTACCTGCTGATATTGGTAGACAAAGCACACATTCATGTCGAAACCTGGCTGAAAAATCACACCCCAGCGGATGCTCAAGTCTTCGTCACCGATGTGACCTCCGGCTATAACATCATCAACGTGCAGGGACCGAAATCACGCCATCTGATAAGCGGTCTGACAAGTGCGGATATGTCGAACCAGGCCTTCCCATACCTTACCGCTCAAGAGATCGATATAGGTTACGCTCTCGTCAAAGCCCTGAGGGTGACATATGTGGGCGAATTGGGCTGGGAACTCTATGTGCCAACCGAGTTCACACTGCACGTCTTCGATATGCTCGTAGATGCAGGTAAAGATATCGGCCTTAAACACGCCGGGTTCCAGGTATTAAACACACTGCGGATTGAGAAAGCTTACCGTGACTACGGCTGGGATGTTGACAATACGGACACACCCTTGGAAGTGGGCCTGGGCTTTGCAGTAGATTTCGACAAGCCCGGCGACTTCATTGGGAAAGATGCGCTCTTGCGGCAAAAGGGAGAAGGGATTCTCAAGCATCGGCTCGTACAATTTTTACTAAAGGATCCTGAACCGCTGCTTTATGGTGGTGAGCCCATTTTCCGGGATGGGAAACGAGTTGGTCACCTCGCCAGCGGAGGGTATGGGCACACCCTTGGAGGAGCGCTTGGCCTGGGTTCTATAAAGAACGAAACAGGTGTGACGGCTGATTTCGTCAGGAGCGGCAGCTACGAGATCGAGGTAGCAAGTGTGCACTATCCCGCGAAGACTTCCCTACGCCCGATGTATGACCCTCAAGGCTTAAAAGTTCGTTCCTGAATCAGTGGTGCAGAGGTGAATGTTGGAAATCCACCTGCAACTTTATTCAATCCTGCGAGAGAAGCTCCCCAGCGATGCAAAAGGGAGTACAGTAATGCAATTAGATGAAGGCGCAACGCTTGCCGATCTCATCAATGAGCTCGACATCAAGCTCAAAGTGGTCATCAGCGTGAATGGTGATCACGAACCGGACAAGTTGCGCCAGTTGCGGGATGGTGACCATGTGAAGATATTTTCATCGGTTAGCGGTGGATAGCGTGCCCTGCGAACTGAGTAACCCGGATGTAAAGGAGAGAGAATCATGTCGCATGGCTATCACGGGAAAATTTTGCATGTTGACCTCACTAACGGGAAATTTCGTGTAGAAGAACCGGGTGAGGCGTTCTATCGTAAATACATGGGAGGCAGCGCGTTGGCGATGCATTACATACTCAAGGAAATGCCGCGCGATGCAGAACCCCTTGGTCCCGATAACATTCTCGTGCTGGCACTCAGCGTGCTGACCGGGGCAGCCATCTCAGGCCAGAGCCGTATGACCGCGGCTGCCAAATCACCGCTGACCGGCGCGATTGGCGACTCACAGGGAGGAGGCTTCTTCCCCGCAGAACTCAAATTTGCCGGGTTCGATGCCATCGTCATCAAGGGAAGATCCGAAAAGCCGGTATATCTCTGGATTAACGATGGCCACTACGAATTGCGCGATGCCTCTCATCTTTGGGGATTGATAACTGGCGAAGCCGAAGCGACTATAAAAGAAGAGCTAGGCGACGACAAGGTCGAAGTTTTACAAATCGGCCCTGCCGGAGAAAAAGGAGTGCGCTTCGCGGGGATTCTAAGCATGTCCAACCGTGCTAATGGACGCACGGGGATGGGTGCCGTGATGGGCGCCAAGAACCTGAAGGCAGTTGCCGTGCGCGGCAAAATCCGTCCGAGTGTTGCTGACAAGGTTGGGCTTCGCAAACTCGCCAAATGGGGAGCGACCAACCTGAAGGACTCCGACATTGCCGGGTTGGCAAAATATGGCACCAACGAGACGACCGGGGCAAACCAGACATCCGGAACGCTGCCGTCATACAATTACAACAGCGGTGTGTTCGATGATTGGGAACCTATCGACGGCACGACCATGTACGATACCGTCTTGAGAGGTGCGGCCGAGGGCAAACAGGACCGCCTGGGTCGAGATACCTGCTACGCCTGCACCGTACGCTGCAAGCGTGTGGTCGAGATTACCGAAGGTCCATACCAGGTCGATCCGCATTACGGTGGGCCAGAATACGAAACGACCTCAACGTTTGGAAATTACTGCAATATCGGCGACCTACCCGCCATCTGCAAAGCCAACGAAATATGCAACAAATACGGCATGGATACCATTACGTGTGGAGCAACAATTTCCTGGGCATTCGAGGCTTTTAACGAAGGCAAACTGACCATCGATGATACGGATGGTCTTGACCTTACATGGGGCAATGCCGAATCAATGGTCAAGCTTACGGAGAAAATAGCAAAACGCGAGGGATTCGGAGATCTATTGGCTGAAGGCTCCGAACGCGCTGCCAGGAAAATTGGTCGTGGCACAGAAGCATTCTTGATCACCTGCAAAGGACAGGAGGCTCCAGCCCACATGCCGCGCGTGAAACGCTCTCTGGCGATTATCTATGCAACGAACCCTTTCGGCGCGGATCACCAATCCCACGAACACGATCCGGCTATTGAAGATGATTTCGAATACTACACAGAGCGAATGGCGGTCTTAGGTTTTACCGAAGCACAAGAACCGCGTGTTTTGAGCGATGAAAAAATCCGCTTCACAGTAGCTTCCCAACATCTTTATAGCGCGATGGACAGCCTTAATCTTTGCCAGTTTGTTTATGGTCCAGCTTGGCAATTGTATGGTCCTGAAGATATTGTCGCCCTCGTACGGGCGGTGACAGGTTGGGAGGATGTGAGTATTGAAGAACTTCAAAGGATTGGAGAACGACGGGTGAATATGATGCGGGCCTTCAACGCCCGCGAGGGGCTTGACCGTAAGGATGATGTGCTGCCCCAAAAACTCTTCAAACCCCTCAAAGGGGGTGCGAGCGACGGTTGGAAGCTTGATCGTACTGAAGTTGATTCCGCGCTGGATAAATATTACGAGTTTTGTGGTTGGGATGTCAAAACTGGCAATCCTACACGGGCCAAGCTGGAGGAACTGGATTTGGATTGGGTGGTTGACCAACTTGGAATATGAGATTCAATTACCAAGACCCTCTCTCAAACGGAGAGGGTCTTCTTTATTAACTCTTCATGGATATGACTTTTTCAAGTAGCTTAGCAGCGCACCCTTTCCAACTTGGGGTCGTACATCGGCCTTAAGGATGCTTTCGCAGGATACCGTACCCCGGCAATATCGATCTCATAAGAACCACTCTTGATGAAGTCAACGGATACGGTTTCACCTTCATTCTCTACAGGACCGACCCCCACCGACGCCCCCAATGTATGGCCATAACCACCCGCCATGATATGACCAACATGTTCCCCATCGCGGTAAATGATTTCACCGAAATATAGAAGGGGTTCAGGATCTTCGAGCAGGAATTGTGGCATTCTGTAGCGATAACCGCTTTCTTTCAAACGAAATAAGGCGTCACGACCAATAAATCCACCGGGTTTATCAAAATCTACAAAGTAGCCCAGTCCAACCTCCAGTGGGGTATCGGTATTGTCGATATCGCCGCCATAATCTCGGTAGGCTTTTTCAAGCCGCAAAGATTCTAAGGCTTGCAACCCTAAATGTTTCAACCCGAATTCTACTCCCGCTTCCACAAGTAAGTCGTAGACGTGGAGGGAAAACTCTGTTGGAATGTAAAGTTCCCAACCCAATTCACCAACATAAGTAATTCGTAGGGCTTTAACGAGAGCGTAACCAATATCGATTTGTTGCATCGTAAGGAACGGGAAAGCCTCATTGGACAGATTGGCATTTGTTAGGCCACTTAAGAAATCACGCGATTTCGGCCCCTGGATGTTGAGAACACTGTACGCTGAGGTGATGTTGGTCACATAAATATGCGCATCGACAGGGATATGACGTCTTAGCCAGGCCTGTACCGCTGTAATCGTGCCATCACCGGTAAGGATGAGGTATTGGTCCTCGGCCAGACGAGTGACGGTTAAATCGGCCTCGATGGTGCCGGTCTCATTCAGCCATTGCGTGTAAACGCAGCGCCCGATCGGCACAGCGACATTATTGGCACAAATACGATTGAGAACTTTTTCGACATCGTGTCCCTGCACCAACAGTTTCCCCATCACGGAGTAATCCAGTATGGTCACGTTTTCCCGGGTGGCCCGGTGTTCAGCGGCGCTGTACTCGAACCAGTTCTGCCGTCCCCAGGAATACTCGACTTTTGGCTCCACGCCCTGCGGTGCGAACCAATCAGGGTATTCCCATCCTGCATACATACCAAAGTAGGCTCCCGCTTCAGCGAGGCGATCATGGAAGGCAGATTTGCGCACATTGCGCGCCGTTTTGAACTGCTTGTTCGGATACCCATCTTCGAACATGAACCCAAGCAATTCAACCGCGCGGTCCTTAAGGTATTTTGGCGTGTTCTCAAATGGCAACATACGCGCGATATCGATTTCGGTGATGTCGACATCCGGCACACCATCCACAATCCACTGGGCCATAATCTTCCCTGCTCCACCCCCCATCAGAATGCCCAGCGAGTTGAAACCCGCAGCAACATAGAAATTATCCAGCGCTGGAGCTAATCCCATCATGGGACCCAAATCGGGCGTGAAGCTCTCAGGACCGCAAAAAAATTTGTGAATCCCCGCGTTTTCCAGGCCTGGTATGCGCTTCATAGCCTCTTCTACATACGGCATCATGCGATCCCAATCGGGCTTGATTTCACCAAAAGTGAAGTCTTTGGGGATGCCATCCAACGCCCAGGGTGCGGACACGGGTTCGAATAAACCAAACAATATGCCCCCAACTTCCTCCCGATAGTAGGCGTATTTATCGGGATCCACCAAAACTGGTAAATCTGGATGGACACCTTCCATAGGTTCTGTGATCAGGTAGTAATGCTCGGTAGGCTGTAAAGGAACATCCACGCCAACCATTTTGCCAATCTCACGTGACCACATACCGGCACAGTTGACCACGTACTCAGCCTGGATCTCACCCTTGTCCGTGACGACTCCAGTTACTCGTTGCTCTTCAGTCCTGAAACCAGTGACGGGTGTTTCTTCGAAGATTTGGACACCGCCCTTACGAGCCCCTTTGGCCAATGCCATGGTCACATCGACAGGATTCACACGTCCGTCACCGGGGGAATAAAAACCGGCCAGGAGATCCTTGGTGTATGCCAGCGGCCATAGTTCCTTGAATTTCTTCGGAGTGATCTCATTAAACGAAACGTCAAATTCACGTTCGAAAGCAGATATTCGGCGCATTTCTTCTAGCCGGTCAGGGGTAGTGACCAAGGTAATCGTCCCAACGTTCTTATTTCCCGTTGCCAGGCCGGTCTCTGCCTCGAGAGATTTATAAAGCTCGAGGGTGTACTTGGTCATCTCGACCGTGGTCGCGCTGAAAAACCCACCGGCTTCAATCAGACCAGCGGCATGCCAGGTTGTACCTGCGGTGAGCTGGGCACGCTCCAACAAAACAATATCCTTCCAGCCCAGTTTTGCCAGGTGATAAGCTGTGCTGCAACCTATCACACCTCCCCCGATGATGACTACTTTCGCAAATTCGGGAAGCATGCTGTTTGGTTTACCCAAAGATTGATTATCTGCCATGTCAACTCGCCAATTTTTTCACGGTTTTATCCGCCGCGGCTAAGATCTGACCCATTTCTTTTAGGGCGATATCTGGTAAAGGCTCGGGTTTGTGTGAGTCGAAAATCTTTTGGAATCCTTCAATAGCCATATCACGCGGATCTCGCAAATTACCATCTGTGTCTTGTTGATGCAAGATTGATGAGTAATGAAAATCACGCACGTGCGTGCGGGTATGCTTATGGCGCAGAAAATGACCTCGCGGCCCTACCGCTTTGATCACAGCCAGAGTTTCGTCAAAATCACTCAACTCGAATTTCTTGTACGTATCGTAGACATTCATGGCGGTCTCTGCGTCCAGAATGATTTGTTCTGGATACAGGATCATGGAAGAATTCATCAGTCCCATATAGCCGCAAATCTCTCCACCCGCCAACGGTATCTGGACACCGCCGAAGCCAGCTTCAAAGGCGGACTGCCAGCCGATATCGGGAGCATCACTGCTGAAGGAGCCCCCACCCAGGCTGGGGACGCCCCAGGCGTGTGCTAGTTGTACGGCAATTAAAGACACTGGTAGGGGTACATCCCCAATGTATCCACCGGTGCGGGGATTCATGAGCGAAGTGATAATCGAATGGAATACCGGTGTGCCAGGATAGGCCAGCTGCAGCAGAACCATCGCGCTGACAACCTCGGCATCCCCCACCATCAAGGCGCCGAGGACGGATGCTGGAGCTGTTGACCCCATAGTCGGCATCGCCATAAAACTGATGGGAATGCCCGCACCTGCATAGATCAAAGCGGTTTCAATGCCATGGGCATCTTGAGCCAAGGGCGCAATCGTACAGATATTGGCACAAACAGGGGGTCGGCTGCGTCGTTCAGCTTCGCTGCCTGCTACCACGGTGGCCATCTCAACAATTGAGGGCGCCAGTTCAGGGTGGACAGTCGTGCCCCCGCGCACGTGCTTGAGGGTGTTTGTCAATCCGGCATGACATTCATGTAAGGGGGCAGCTTTCCCAAAATCCTGCGCGCTCACCATTGGCCAGAAGAAACTGATCATTGGTAGAGCGTCACTGATACGCGCCATCATGCCTACATCCGCCTTGCATGAGGCACGCTTCTCACGGGTATGCGGATCGATGACGTGCACACCGCACCCATCCGTCGTTATGTAGGATGCTTTTCCATCCAGGGTTAAGTCAAAACGTTCCTCACGGCCTCCGAGCACAAAACTGCGCGGCGCGGTGGCCATCGCTCTTTTTACCAGATCCGGCGGAATCAGGACGATATTGCTATCCCAATCCACAGCCGCACCATGATCCGCAAAAATCGTCAGCGCTTTTTGGCTCGGGTAATACACTCCCACCTCAGATAAAAGCTGCATGGTTCCACTTTTTAACGACTCTAATTCGGAAGCACTCAATACATCAATCTTGTGATGTGAGGAAATCGAAATGATATCAGGGGTCTCAGAAAACATTATGCCTCCTAGAATTCTCGGGCCCACTCTTTGAGCCAGCGCTCCACTACCACTTTGGTCTGGGTGAAGAACTCAACCGCATGCGCGCTTTGCCCATGAAGGGTACCGAAGAAACTATCCTTCCAGCCACTGAACGGAAAAAAAGCCATCGGGGCGGCCACGCCGATATTAATACCGACGTTTCCAGCTTGAGCTTTATTTCGGAAGCGGCGTGCAGCTCCCCCACTGTTGGTGAAAATGCAGGCCATGTTCCCATATTGACGCTCGTTGACCAGCTTGATCGCCTCATCCAGGTTTTTAACGGTATGCGTTGCCATCACCGGGCCAAAAATCTCCGTTGTGGCTACTTTTCCAGCAGGAGAAACATTGCCCAGGATCGTTGGGAGCAGGAAATTCCCTTTTTCGTACCCAGTGATGATAGCTTCACGCCCGTCCAAGATTATTTCTGCCCCCTCCTGAAGACCCTGATCGATGATGCCCTGGATGCGTGTTTTGGATTGAGGGTTGATGACCGGGCCCATTTGGACCCCCTCATCCAGACCGCATCCAACCACCCGTTCTGCAGCTGCATCGCGAAAGGCAGGGATGAAAATATCTTTGGCCTCTTCCACTAAAATGAGGGTGGCAGCCGCTAAACAGCGCTGTCCAGCGTTACCAAAAACGGAATCGATTACAATCCGCGTGGTCATTTCGACATCGGCATCGGGCATGATGACCAAAGGATTTTTAGCCCCTCCCTGGGCCTGGGCGCGTTTTCCATTTGCCGCAGCGCGGGCATAGACGTGGCGCGCTACTGGTGTAGAGCCGACGAAGCTAACGGCTTTAATCTCAGGGTGATCGAGCAATGCATTCACCGTGTCCGGTCCGCCATTGACCAGGTTGATCACGCCCGGTGGAAATCCAGCTTGTTCGAATAAGGGAACGATCTTGTGCATTGTCATCGGGCAGCGTTCTGAGGGTTTGATGACCACGGTATTGCCAGTTGCGACGGCATAAGGCAGGAACCAGAAAGGGATCATGCCGGGGAAGTTGAAAGGAGATATGATGGTTACAACGCCTATCGGCTGACGGATCATGAACTCATCGATACCACTGGCGATGTCTTCAGAAAATTGGCTTTGCATCATGAGGGGAATACC
>Ga0255055_10001072_pt1 | contig 20626 bp, 17 predicted proteins | sample JV7_2_27_MG_FD_188633 | JGI IMG/M metagenome (GOLD analysis project Ga0255055, IMG submission 188633) | Seawater microbial communities from Jervis Inlet, British Columbia, Canada - JV7_2_27 | ecosystem: Environmental > Aquatic > Marine > Inlet | place: Canada: British Columbia | collected...
CGGTAATCAGGGTATTACCGTTGGCCAGCCGTTGACAGGACCCCGCCTCGGGCGAGGCGAGAGGGTCGGCATCGTCGCCGTAATACTCCCAGACGATCTCGTCGGTCGTGACGTCGAACTCCAGCACGCGAGAGTGGTCACCGGCACCTTTGTTGTCGAACAACAAGATGCGCGAGCTCGGCAGTAGCACCGGTTGGTGCTGCGCTCGCCACGGTCCGCGCCATGCGTGTCTGACGGTGCACTGCAGCGGATCGACGAAGGCCACGATATCGACCTCACGCAGAGATACGAGGAGATCGCCTTGGCGGTAGGGGTAGAAAGGCTCGGGGGGATTCGACCGAATCAGCTCCACGGTGTTGGTGTGAAGGATGTCCGCATGGCTGGGGAAGGGTTGCAGGTTGGCGGCAGCCGGCGAGGTCTCGAAGCAGTCGAGGAGGGAAATGCGTTGGAGCAGCTCTCCGTCGGGACTCAGAACCACGATGGCATCCTCCAGGATGGTCTCGCCCTGGCGGATCTCCGGCCTGGTAGTGGCCTGCTTGGTAATCGAGTAGATACTGCCGTCGGGGGCCACAGACAGATGATTGAAATAGGGCAGATCCGAGCGCCAAAGGAGATTCGAGTCCCGGTCCAGCTTGATCATGCCACCGCCTTGGAAGATGACCAGGAGCTCGCCGCTGGTCAGCAGGTGGGCGCGTCTGAAGTAGGCCGTGTCGAGATCCCCTTTCTTCTCGGGAAAGCGCACTCGAAGGAATACTCCCAGCGATGAATCAGCCCTCCTTCCATGTCGATCAGACGTGCCTCGGGACCATGACCCGAGACATAGAGGTTCAGTCCCGAAAACGCGAGCGAGGGTTCGTGCTGCAGGACACCCGCCTGACTGGGGGCAGGTGCCTTTCCTGCCACGTAGGGCAGCGACAACACTCGAGCCAGCTCCGCGTCTTTGCCGTCCTCGGCCAGCTCTGCAGGGTCGAAATGCCAACGACCGGGAGGATGAGCCTCGGCAACATCGACGACCGGGTCCTGCGGACGTTGAATCCAATAGGCCAGCACGACCGCCACTACTCCGACGGCTGCCAGAACGGCGATGCGGATTCTGGCGGAGCTGTGTCTCATGGCGGCTCAATCGGGGCTGGCCGTCAGACCCCGCTCGAGAGGAAACGGTGCCTCGGCCAGGAAGCTCTCGAGATCCCTGCGGGCCTGATCGGAACGCGGATCATCATGCTGCTGGAGGCAACGCAAACGCTCCCGCAGGAATCGCTCTTCCCAAGGGACCCATTCCCCATATTGCTCGAGTGCCGATAGGCACAGGGTGTCGAAGTCGCTCGTCCGGGCGATGTCGAAGAGAACAGCACGGCGGACTTCCCCTTCCATATCGAGAGCAAAGGGCTCTTCCATCGCCGCAAAGAGCGCTCGGCCCAGTTGGGGTTGGGAACCGGCAAGCTCCGCCGCCAGTTGCAGCAGTCTCTTCATCGCCGGAGGGTGGGGCCACGGATCGGACCGGTAATCCTCCAGAGCAGCGATCAGGTGCTGGGCTCCTTTGTCGGGTTGGCCGCTTCTGATTGCCCAGCGAGACCTCGTTGCCTCGGCCTCGATACCGCGACCCATGTCTTCCAGCGCTTTGGCGTACACGAGGGCTTGCTCGTCGCCGTTCTCGGCAAGACACTCCGCGATCATCAGAAAGTCGATCGGAGCCTGCGGCTCCTCTGGCTGCGAGAACCACGACACGCAGGTCCGCGGCAGGTCCTGGGCCGCGTAAAAGCGCCGCGCCACGATGCGGGATTTGAGCTCGTCAGGGATGCCGCTCGGGAGAATCGGCACCTGCGAAGACGCGATACTCCGAGCCGCCCTTAGATCCATGACCAGGGACCAGTCCAAGTCGGTCTCGTCAACCCCCGGTGGTCGATTCTCTCTCCGCTGATCTACCAGCGAGATGAGGTCACGGACCTGAAACAGACCTTGCCGGCCAAGATTGCGGGCAAAGCCGAATTCGATGATCGGTCGGTCATCGGTGTTGATCCAGCGCTTCTCCTGATCGAGAACGGCCCTGGTGAAATCGTCGGAGGCGATAAAACCAGCGTAGAACCCTTCGGCTCCTTCCACACCCCAGACCCGATTCATGGCGGTCTTGTACGGCTCCTCCTGGAGTCGTTCTCGCAGCCGAGTTGGGTCGTGTTGGATCGGGTGGTTGCTGGCCAGCAGCAGCAGGTCGGCCTGATTGATCTGCCAGGTCTCGACAGTTTCAAACACGATGCCGAGCGTCGCCAGGGCGGTGCGTACGATCTGCCCATCCACCTCGTAGCCTTGTAGCCACTGGACCAGGAGACCGTTGTCGCTGAGACGGTCCGACACGGCTTCGTAGAAGTCGCGCGTGAAAAGGCTGGCGATGCCGGCGCGGTAGGGATTGGAGGGCTCGGAGAAGACGACGTCATAGCGCTCGGGAGTGGTGAGCAGAACCTCGCGCCCATCGCCGATGAACATCCTGACCTTGGGGTTGGTGAGTACCCCCAGGTTGACGACTTCACAGTCCTCGGCGACCCTCAGGATGGCCGGCTCCAGCTCGACCACGTCGACACGTTCGAGGGTCGGCACCTGAGCCAACCAACCGGCTGTGCTGCCGGTGCCGAGTCCGATGATCAGGGCCGTGCGCGGATCGGGATGCAGGGCTGCTCCCATGAGTCCGCTCATCACCTGCATCGGTGCGTCGCCGCGGGCGTGTCCATCCACCTTGCCGTTGATCATGAAAGCGGCTCCGTCCGAGGATTGCATCGCAATGGAGCTTTCCAGACCATCGGTCTGCCAGAGCATCATGCGATTCTTGCGGTGAATCGCGTCCCGCAGCTGATTGACATCTGAGATTTCCATCTTCACCCGACCGGCCCCAATGGGGTTGTGTCGCCAAAAGGCGGTCGGACCCGGGGCGGAGGTAATCATCAGAACGAGGGCCCCCAACAGTAGAGGGGCTGTCGCCGTCTTGAGCCGACCCTGTAGTTGAGCCCCGACGAGGGCCGCGATTGCGGCCAGGACGACCAGCATCACTGCGGACAGGCGCCAGGCACCGGTCGCGGACAAGAGCGGTAGCAGCCCAAACCCGCCGGCCAACGACCCGGCGATGGCGCCGGCGGTATTCGAAGCGTAGGTCCAACCTACTTCGCTCCCGACTCGCTTCCGACCCGAACCGAGTATGGCCACCAGCATGGGAAACTGGTAGCCGGCCACCAGAGCCGGTGGCAGCACGATGAGGCCGACGACCCAGGACCACGAAACCACCAGTCCGGTAAATCCCACACCTCCCAGGTCCCGCAGCACCAGGGTGGTCACGGCGAGCTTGTCACCCAGTGCGAACGGGACAATCAGGAAGAAGGCCTCCAGAGAGCATGTCAGTGCAAAGGCGCTGAGGGTCGGACGTCGGTGTCGAGCGCCCGCCCCGTAGAGCAGGCCCCCCAATCCGATGCCCAGCAACGCCACTGCCAGAATCAGACCGAAGGTGTAGGAGGAACCACCGAGCAAAGGCGCCAGCATTCGATACCAGACCAGCTCCATCAGGAAGAAGACGAAACCGACAGCGGCGGCGGCCACCAGGACAAAGCGGAAAACGAGAGGACGCCGAGGCGCATCGGATTCGGCAGATACAGTCCCGCTAGCGGCCGGATCCGCGGCCGTGCTGGGCAACGCCTGCAGTCGCCTGGCAAGCGCTCCAGCCAGAAGTGCGACCAGCAGATTGATCAGGCTGGCCACCCAGATGGAGCGGTTGATGCCTAGCACCTCGATGCTGAAAAACGTGGTGGCGAGCGCTCCCAGTACCGCACCGAGAGTGTTGGCGCCGTAGAGCAGACCGAGCAGTCGGCGTCCTTGGTCCTCACCGCGCTCGACTGCCCTGGTGACGGCAGGCAGGGTGCCGCCCATGAGAAAGGTGGGTAGCCCCAGCACCAGGCCGGCCAAAACGATCCGCACCAGAGTGCCGCCCAGTGCTCCCAACTGAGTCGAGCCACCTACGGCGATGTAGAGCCACCGCGCGAACTGAATCAGGACAGGGCTCAGAGCGGCGCTGGCCGCAATGCCGAGCTCGAGTCGGGCGTAGAAATTCAAGGGGCTGACCTGCCGATCAGCCCGTGGTCCCAGGAGCAGGCTGCCGGCTCCCAGACCCCCCATGAAGATGGCCACGACCGCTGCGGTGGCGGGTGTGGAAGAGCCGAAAATCAGGCGCAGCAAACGGAGCCAGGCCACTTGATAGACCAGGGCGCAGAAGCCGGATCCGAAGAGCAGCAGAGTGATCTTCGCGACTGGGAATCGCGTCATAGCCTCACCCACGGTAGACGATCCAAAGGACCGCCAATGCCCAGACGAGAATATTGATTAGGAAAGGCGGATCGCGGAGGATGGCCTCGGTCGGATTGCGGGTGGAGGGTCTTTGGTAGATAAGGTAGAGGTAACGGAAGATCCCGAACAGGACCATGGGGATGGTGTAGATCAAATGCCGGGTGTGAAACTTCTCTGCCGTCTCGGGCGAGATGGCATACATGGCATAGGCGACCACGGTCGAAGCGGTCACCACGTTGATCATCTGGTCGAGAAACGAAGGGCTGTAGTGACTCAGCACGGGGCGCTGATCGGAGGCGTCGTCGGCCAGCAGCTGGAGCTCGTGCCGGCGCTTGGAGAACGCCAGGAACAGTGCGATGAGAAAGGTGCACAAAAGCAGCCAGGCCGAAACCTGAACCCGGACCGCGACACCGCCGGCCAGCACCCGCAGCACAAACCCGAGGCTGACGATCATCACGTCCAGGATCACGACATGCTTGAGACCGGCGGAGTAGAACTGATTGAGGATCAGGTAGATGATCAAGATGATGAGGAATTGCCCACCAAAAAAGACCGCCACGGCGATCGCCGACGCTGCCAGCAGCCCCCCCAGCACCGTCGCCGAAGCCACGCTGATGGTTCCTGCAGCGATTGGCCGGTTACGCTTGATCGGGTGGAGTCGATCCTCGGCTCGATCACGGATATCGTTGAACACATAGACGGCGCTCGAAGCGAGACAGAAGGAGACAAAGGCAAGCAAGCCCCGCCGTAACGCTTCCGGGTCAGTCAACTGCTGGGCAAAGACGAGGGGAGCCAGGACAAAGACGTTCTTGGTCCAGTGCGCTGGGCGGAGCAGGCGAACGTAGGGACCGATCATGAAGGGTATTGTAGGGGGAGTCGGGCGATTTGCCATCCCTTGTCGCCGGACGAGTTGTTGACTGGGCCAGGTCATACGGTCATGAAGCGGTTTGTCCTCAGCTACGTTCTGCCAGTCATGCTGGCGCTGGTGTGGGTGATGCTGCCCCTGATTCAGGGCAGCGACACGCTCTTCATGCGCGATGTATTCAACACGCATCTGGAGAAGAAATGGGTTCAGGCCGAGGCCATGCGGGAAGGCTATTTGCCACTGGTCGATCCCTATCGTGATGGCGGCCAACCCCACCTGGGCAACCCCAATACCGTGCCGTTGTATCCCGACAATGTGCTGTACCTGCTGGCACCTACCATCTGGGCATTCAACGCCCATTTCTGGCTTCATCTGCTGCTGGTACCCTGCACTTTCTTTGCCCTGGGCCGCGCGTGGGGGCTACGGCGAGAGGCGGCCTGGGCGGCGGCGGTCTGCTATGGCACCAGCGGTTACTTCCTCTCCAATCTGAATCTCTACAACCTGGTGGCAGGGACGACATGGACTCCGGCGCTGGTCGCGGCCCTGCTTCATCTGACGGGGCCAAAGGCTGGCAAGCGGAGTTTCCTTGCCGTGGGGCTGATATGGACCCTGCTCTTGCTGTCCGGCGACCCCATGACCGGTCTCATGGCTCTTGTCCTGGCGGCCTCGGCGGTGGTCTTTCGGTGGGGCTTGCGGGGGCTTCGCTGGCAGCGCCCGCTAGTCGCTCTGGCTCTGGGAACCCTGATCGCCGCGCCACAGTGGGTGGAGTTTCTCCGCATTCTGCCGCTGTCCTTCCGCGGGTACCTGGGCTACTCCGCGGCTGCCGCCACTGCGGCCAGCTGGCATCCCCTGGCGGTTACGGAATGGCTGTTGCCGTTCTTCTTCGGCTCTCCCGATCTGAGCTTCTGGGGCCAGAGGTTCCATGGTGGGGATCTGCCGTTGTTTCCCAGTCTGTATCCGGGTGTGCTGGCGATCCTTCTTGTGCTCGCCAGCGGACGCCCGTCTTCGCGCGCTGCCCGCTGGGCATGGACGATTGCCGGCCTTGGCGTCTTCCTGGCTCTCGGCGAGCACAATCCACTGGTCAGATTGTCGCTGAAGATCCCGGGAACGGACCTGCTGCGCCTGCCGGTCAAGTTCTGGCTGCTGGTGGCGGTGGGCACGGCTCTGCTGTGCGGGCTGGGATTCGATCGGATTCTTTCGCGTTCTGGCGGCAGAGTCTTCTGGAAGATCCTCGCTGGCCTGGTTGGTCTCTTTCTGGTCCTCTGGCTGGCCTTGGGAGGCCCCGTCGCCGCGGCACCGACGTGGCTCGACTCGGCGCTCGCCGACGCCATCGGTCCCGAGAGGCTGCATCAGGAGCGCCTCCGCTGGGCTGGCTCATGTCTCCTCTCTTTGGCGGCGCTGGTGAGCTTCGCCCTGGTCTATCGTCTCGGCCGCAAGCGTCCTGAGTTGACGGGAGCGCTGCTGTTGCTCCTGCATGTCGTCGGGCAGCTTTTCGTGCTGCGGCCGACACTGGCGATGGATTCGGTGGCCAACTATCTGCAGCCACCGGCTCTCTTGGAGCATGTCCCCGAGAGTGTGCCCGTGACGCACGGCAAGGCCAATAGCCTCTTTGGTGCGACCGACCTCCCGCTGGCCGCCTACCCCGACACCCGGCTGGTATGGCTCCAGCGGCAAGTCTTTGAGGAGCTCTATCCCGTGGCGGGGACCCTGTGGGGTCGGCGCTACGATTTCTCTCGCTCGGCCGAGGGTCTCGATGCCTTTCTCACCCGGGCCGTGGCCCAGTCCTTTGGATTGCTGTCGGATGCCGCCCGGGTTCGACTGCTGGCCGCTTCGGGAGTTCAGACCCTGCTGTTGGGCCGTCCTCTCGACTCCGAAGTCGGGGATCTGGCGAGTCTCGAGTACCGGGCGCCCGGTATCGGTGGCCAGGTCTTTGTCTATCGCTTGGCGTCGCCTGCCGCTCCAGTACAGTTCGTCGGTCGAGTCAAGCGAGCGGCCCATCTCAACGCTGCTCTGACTTGGATGGTAGAGCCAGGCTTCGATCCCCGGACTACGGTCGTACTGCCAGAGGGCGGTCCGCCTCTCGAGGGTCCACCCGGCACGGTGAGGATTGTCGCGACTGGTCCCGAATCGATGCAGCTCGAGGTCTCCGCATCAGCCCCCGGAGTGCTGTTGATCCAGCGCGCTTTCCTACCCATCTATCGGGCATCCGCCGATGGTCATCGCGTACCGATCGTTGCCGCCAACATCCATCGGCTTGGTATAGAGCTGGCGGCAGGAGACCATCAAGTGCGGGTGTGGATCGACCGGCGTCCACTCTTCTGGGCCTCCGTGACGGCCGTAGCGGGTCTGCTGGGGCTTGGCTTGATGGCGTGGCGGCTGCCGGGAAGTCGAGGCTGCTAAGATCCTAGCGCGGTCTGACCGCAAACCCCATCTTGGAGTTGGCTTCTTGACCCCATCCCCAGGTAGCTCTGAATTTCGCAAGGTGCTGGTCGCCAACCGCGGCGAAATCGCCGCCCGCGTCATTCGTGCGCTGCGGGAGGTTGGCATCTGCAGTGCGGTCATCTACTCCACAGCCGACCGCCGGGGTCTGCCGGTGCTGCTCGCCGACGAGGCCTATCCCATCGGCCCGCCGCCATCGAGGGAGAGCTACCTTCGGGCCGATGCCATCGTGGCGCTGGCGAGTGAGATCGGTGCCGATGCGATTCATCCAGGTTATGGCTTTCTGGCGGAGAATGCCGACTTTGCCAGGCTCTGCGCCGACGCCAATATCAAATTCATCGGACCGTCGGCGTCGGCGATTGCCGCCATGGGCTCGAAGATCGAGAGCCGCCGCCTCATTGCCGGGGCAGGTGTGCCGGTGGTCCCAGGCGGCAAGGAGGCTCTGGCGAGCCTCGAAGAGACCGCTGCCTTTGCGAACGAGATCGGATACCCCGTGATGCTCAAGGCGACTGCCGGGGGCGGTGGCAAAGGTATGCGCATGGTCGAGAAACCGGAGGCTCTCGAGGGTGCCTACCGCGCAGCGCGCTCCGAGGCCGGGGCGAGCTTTGGCGACGATTCGGTCTATCTGGAGAAGTACATCGAGCGGCCACGCCACGTCGAGATTCAGATTCTTGGCGATGAGCATGGCCAGGTCGTGGCTCTCGGTGAACGCGAATGCTCCCTGCAGCGCCGCCACCAGAAGGTGGTAGAGGAATCGCCATCGCCTGCCGTTACACCGGCACTCCGGCAGCGAATGTGTGATGCGGCTGTGCGCGCGGCCCGGGCGGCGGGCTACACCAACGCCGGCACCGTAGAGTTTCTGCTCGACCAGGATGGAGAGTTTTACTTTCTCGAGATGAACACCCGTCTCCAGGTAGAACACCCGGTCACCGAGATGGTGACCGGCCTCGACCTGGTGCGGGCGCAACTCGATATCGCCCAGGGGCACCGGCTGGGCTCTGAGTTCGCAGCGGTGCAGCCCAGCGGTCACGCCATCGAGGTGCGGCTGTATGCTGAAGATCCCTACCACGGGTTTGTACCTTCACCGGGCACCATCGAACGTCTGCGTTGGCCCGAAGGGCCGGGTGTGCGCAACGACGCCGGGGTCTACGAGGGTGCCGAGGTTCCCATCCATTACGACCCGCTGCTGGCCAAGCTGATCGTCTGGGGTCGCGATCGCCAACAGGCCATGGATCGACTCGCTCGCGCCCTCAGTGAGATCCGAATCGAAGGCATCCGAACTACTGTGCCCTTGTTCAAGGCGCTGCTGGAGGACGAGGACTTCCGCCATGGCAGGCTCGACATCGGCATGCTGGATCGAAAGATGGAGGCCGGCGAACTGGCACCCGATCAGAAGATCGAATTTCCTGAGCTGACGGTGATCGCCGCGGCTCTGGAGCATCTACAGAGTCAAATCCGTTCGTCATCGGCGCCCTCGAGAGACGGGGGTCGGCGTGAACATTGGCGTCGGACCGCGCGCCAGGAGGCCTTGCGGGGGAACCGATGGAGCTGATTGTCCTGAACAACGGCGAGGAGACCAGGGTGGAGGTGGAAGAGCGGGGTCCGACCTATCGAGTGCGTCTGGGAGGCCGAGAATTCGTTGTCGATTCAGTGGCTACCAACGGGGCCGTTCGCAGTCTGGTGATCGAAGGCCGACAGTTCGAGGTGGCGGTTCGCAGCGCCGGCGCGGGCCAATACCAGATCAGCCACCAGGGGTCCATCGACGAGGTCGAGGTGCTGGACCCATTGACCTATCTGGCCGAGCAAGGATCCGCCCGCCGCCGTGGGGGTGGAGCGCAAACGGTCACCGCGTATATGCCCGGCAGAGTTGTCGAGGTGCTGGTGGAGGAGGGTGACAAGGTAGTGGCAGGGCAGGGTCTGGTGGTGCTGGAGGCGATGAAGATGGAGAACGAGATCCAGGCCGAGCATGATGCTGTCGTCGGCCGCGTCTTGGTCTCCGCCGGCCAAGCCGTCGAAGGCGGCGATCCCCTTTTCGAATTGGAATAGGCAAGCGTTAAGCCTCAGAATTTTCCGTGTTCCCCGGTGAGCGTCCCGCCAAAGAGGAACTTCCAGGAATCCCTAGAGGGGACGACCCCGGTCACGAGGTAAGTGATAGGAAGCCGGGGTCTGCGCTCGCCTACGCCCCGGACGTGTAGTGCCCTGCCATGGCCTTGCCCCTGGGCTTGCCGAGAGCCCCCTCTGCGGGATCCCTGAAAGCTCCTCTACCTGACGGGCCGAGCGTAGTCGAGTGCCTCCCCGTCGGAGGCTCTAGTGCCTTTCCAGCATCCGTAACGCCCGCTCGACGGCTTGATCCACGGTGATGTCCTTCATGCAGCCCTGGTGGAGCAGGGGACACCGCCGGCGGAAACAGGGCGAGCACCAGCGATCGCTGTGGAGCACCTGATGTGCCTCGCCAACCGGGCGGGTGCGTACCGGATCTGTCGGGCCGAACAGGGCAAGGCATGGGGTGCCGACTGCGGCGGCCAGGTGCATTGGACCGGAGTCGTTGGTCACCAAGAGATCCAGTTGGGCCAAGACGGTGGCCAGCTGACCGAGGTCGAGATCGGGTCCCAGCACCGGGTGGATCTTGCCCGACTCCTGGTGAATTCTCACTGCCAGCCAGACCTCCTTGGGACCGGCGATGACCACCTGTCGACTGGCAGGCAGGTGCTTTCTGAGCGCGCGGGAGAAATCGATGAACCGTCTCCACGGCCAGCGTTTGCTGGGTCCGAATTCGGCGCCTGCAAACAGCCCGATCAGCGGTGACTCATCGCTTTCGAGGCGAGCTCTCGCGAGAAGTTGACGACCGTTGTCGAGTTGCTTGGGTGAGAGTTGCAGCCGCGGCGTCCACTCGGGCAGATCGACTCCCATAGCGGAGAGCAAGTCAGCGTAATCCTCGACCTGGTGGTGGCTACGACGGCGGTGCTGCCGAACGGCCGGTCGCAAAATGGCTGCGCGCAGCATCCCCTCCAGGGACAACCTGGAATAGCCCCAGCGTCGAGGGATGCCGGCACGAAAGGCCAGCCAGCTCGAGCGAAACGAGTTGGGCAAGATCACGGCTTCATCGTAGGTCTGGGATTGGATCTGGCGAACGGTCTCGCCGTCGGACGAGCTTCGCGGCACTACGGTCTCGACCGCCGGCAGGGGCTGGAGCAACGAGCTCAGGTGGGGCCGACTGCAGACAGCCAGCTGCCGATCGCTTGCGGCCAGGGCCTCGAGAACCGGCAGAGCGAGTACCGTATCGCCCACCCAGTTGGGCAACACGACCAGCGTCTTCAAGCCTCTGTCTCCTCTGCCATCTGCTGTCGGAGTCGGCGGTGAAGCCAGTCCCAGAAGGGCTCCTCCGGGACGGCGCGTATCGGCAGCTCAGCGAGCGGCAGGTCGAGCCTGCCGTGCAGTTTCACGCGGTCCTTGGTGGTGGTGAGGACGAACTCGGCGCCCGAGTGCCTCCAGACCCTCTCGATACGACGCAAGGAACGTACGGGATAGGAATGATGATCGGGAAACGTCAGGGAGTCCACCACTTGGAAACCCTGCTCCAGTACGGTGGTCAAGAACCTCTCCGGCCGGGCGATAGCGGCGACGGAGAGCACCTTGCTCCCCGTCGCCAGCGGCTCGCCCCTGGCCAGACGGGCGGGTTCTGGTCGAATCGAGCTGGCGAAACCGGGGCCTTCGAAGCCAAACGGGCGAAGTGTCTCAGCCAGCTTCCGTGCAGCGCTCTCGGTGGCACCGATCAGCAATGCCGCGTCGGCGCGCCGCATGGAGGCCAGTGGCTCTCGCAGTCGGCCGCTAGGTAGGAGTCGGGCACCGGCGAAGGGGTCGTCCGCAGGGAAGATCACCAGGTCGACGTCACGGAACAAGCGAAGATGGGAGAAACCGTCGTCGAGAACAAAGACATCAGGTGGAGGCTCCAAACGTTCCAAGGCGTGGCGGCCGGCGGCGACTCGGTCGGGTCCCACGACCACGGCGACGTTGTCGAGCTCTCCTGCGAGCAGCACGGGCTCATCTCCGGCCACCAGGGGTCCCAGCAGGGGGCCTTCGCCCGTGCTGACGACATGCACCCCTTTGCCACGACCTCCGTAGCCCCGCGAGAGCACGGCGACGGCCATTCCCTCATCCCTCAGATGACCGGCCAGGGCGCTCACCATGGGCGTCTTCCCAGCTCCACCCCAGTGCAGATTGCCAACGCTGATGACCGGGCGGGGAAGACGCTGCGCTCGCGGTGCGTGCCAGTGCCAGCGAGCGGTGTGCGCAGCTCCATAAAGGAGCTGCCAAGGTGAGCGGGGTAGAGACGGTGCCTGTGGATCGGAGGACATGGGCCAGCGTTACTCGTGACTCGACCCCGGCCGCGATATGGAATCGAGGATGGGCTGTAGAAACTCTATCGTTTGGACCAGGGCTCCCTGATTGGCGGTGACCACCGCGGCACCCCGAGCGCCGAGCTCGGCCGCCCCGGTTGGATTCGATAGCCAGTCATTCCAGGCTCGAGCGAGATCGTCGGCGGTCGTCACGCGACGCCAGGCCCGAGCGCTGTCGAAGGCAGCGGCGATCTCCCGAAAGTTCTCCATCGATGGACCCACGGCTATGGCGACCTCGTGCAAGGCGGCTTCCAGCGGATTGTGACCTCCTGTGGGCACCATGGTACCGCCGATAAAGCAGCCGATCCCCACTGCATAGATCGCCGCCAGCTCACCGAGGCTGTCGAGGAGAAGCACATCTGCGTTGTTGGCGGCGTCGTCGAGTTGGGACCGACGCAGCCATTGATGCCCACGCTCTCGAATCAGCTGTTCCACGTCGTTGAAGCGTTCGGGATGACGTGGTGCCAACACCAGGAAGGCCTGGCCACCACCGCCGATCCTCTCGAAGGCCTCCAATACGGCAGGCTCTTCCGTATGCATGGTCGAGCCGGCGAGGATTACCGGGCGACCCGCTGCCAGTCGGTGAATCGCCGCCTCGAGCTCGGGTTTGGGTTTTGGTGGAGGGGTGTCGAACTTCAGGTTTCCGGTCACCACGACCCGCTCCGCGGCCACCCCCAAGGCGATCAGTCGTTGTCGATCTTCCTCGCTCTGCATACCGAATCTGTCCACGGGTCGGAGAATCGGCCCGAGAAATCTCTGCAGACGCTGCATGCGCCGAAAGCTTTGATCGCTCACTCGACCATTCACTACGACCACCGGCAGGCCTTGGTCTTTGACCCGCGCGAGCAGCAGCGGCCACAGATCTCCTTCAACCAGTACCAGACCTTGAGGATGAAAGCGGTGCAGAAACCGGCTGATGGCAAAGCCGAGCTCGAACGGCAGAAAGGCAACAGCGGCACGGCCTGCGAAGGCATTCAGGGCTCGGGCCTGGCCGGTGGGTGTGACCGTGGTCAGCAGGAGCGGCAGATTCTCCGGCAGACCTCGGGCAAGGGTTGTGGCGACTGCCACTTCACCAACCGAGACGGCATGAATCCACAATGGTGAGTCGGGTATCGGTCCGGTGTAGACCCCCAGCCGTCCGGAGAGACTCTCGAGATAGTGACGGCCACGCCTCAACAGCAGTAGCGGCCCGATCACTACCAGAGCTAGGGCGATGGCGATCTGGTACAGCAACCACATGGAGTGTGCAACAGGGGAGTCGGAGATCTGTCCCGTATAATGCCGATGGTTACAGGTCGTTGCCCGGTGCGAGCTCGCAGGCGGGATTCGGTACCCCGACGCACCTGCATTCTATCTTCCCGAAACAACCTCAGTGCGCTGCGGGCTAGACGCGCCTCCGGGATCGACCGTATATACACCCAGTGGTGAGTTGATGCCTTATCTCGTCTATTCGTCGCGCCAGCAACAACCCTGGGCCGAGGTCACTGACCGCGAGCTCATGATCGGCATTCGCAGTGGCGACGAGTCCGCCTTCGACGAGCTGATCCGGCGCAAGACCGGACCCCTGATTCAACTGGTGACGCGAATTCTCCCGGACCGAGAGGAAGCCCGGGACATCGTCCAGATCGTCTTCCTGCGGGTGTGGGAAAAGCGCCAGCGGTTCGACGAGCGCTGGAGCCCCAACACCTGGCTGTATCGCATCGCGGTCAATCTGGCGATCGACCAGCTACGAGCACGCAAAGTTCGGGATCGGTCCTCACGACCGCTCAGCACCCATCTAAGGGGCCTCAGCGGTGGCCATGGACGAGGTCTGGCCGAGCTCGAGCATCGCGAGGTCGCGGCGATCTTCGAGCGCTTGGCCGTTGGACTGACCGAAAAGCAGCGGTTGGCCTTCCTGTTGGTCGCGGTCGAGGGGCTCTCCTCAGAGGAGGCGGGGCAGATTCTGGCATGTAAGGCATCGACGGTTCGCAACCATCTGTTTGCGGCCCGACGCTTTCTGCGCCGCGAGCTGTCGCGTCTCTACCCCGAATACCTGCCGGGCCGCAGCGATCCGAGGTCGTGAGAGGCCTTCCATCATGAGTTGCCTGCAGTGGCAGAGCGCGCTGACGTCCGCAGGTCTCGAAGGTCTCGAGCCCACGAGACGGCGCCGATTCCTGCAACATCTTGCCGTTTGCTCGTCCTGCCGCCAGTGGGCATCGGCCGAGGATCCGACAATCCTGCTGGCCCAGTTCCCCGCAGTGGAAGTGAGTGGTGACGAGGTGGAGGAGGTCCGACGGACCGTTAGAGCCCTGCGGCGAGTTCGCGATCTGGAGAGGACCGGGTCACATTTAGTGCAGCGGGCCTTTGCTGGGGCGGCGATGGCGGCTTTACTCTTGGTCGCCCTGCTCTTGAGTCCCGAGCGCCCGCGGGCCAGAGCCCCCGAACGGGTCCCATTTGTGGGCGCCGTGGGTGTCGGTTCGGGCCTGATCGATCTTCAAATCCCAACCAGCCCATCCCGCCATGGCATCGAGATCGAGTTGGCCACTGAGCGTGAGACCTTGTTCCGAGAGTCACTCAGCGTCAGTGCCGGGCAGGGGATCTGGCGGCAGCTCGAGGGAGGATACGAGATCCGCTTTCGCCTCGATGATCGAGTCGAAGGGCACAGGATCACCCTGCGTGGGTTCCGAGTTTCGAGGACCGATAACGCCGGTCGAGTAACCCTGATCGAGAAAGATCTAGGCCTTAGGCCGGAAAGCCCACTGGTGCTGGAGTTGTCTCGGTCAGCAGCTGGCGAGGCAGATTCGTACTTGACCGTCAGGACCTTGGCAGCTTCGACGAGCGGTTCATGATCCTGCAGGAGAACAACGAGATACGAGATGCAGTTCGTATGTAGATTGGGCACCCCCGAGGGAAGCGTCATCGAAGAGACCTTCGACGCCACGGACGAGGACTCGCTGCGGCAAGATCTCGTCAAGCGGGGCTACCATCTCTTCCAGGTTCGCCGGCGAGGTCTTCTCGGCTGGCTGCGGCTGCCCAGCCTGAGACCCAGAAGCCAACGCATTGCCCCTCGCGAGCTGTTGATATTCAATCAGGAGTTGGCGGCTCTGCTGCGCTCCGGTCTTCCCGTGCTCCAGGCTCTGGACCTGACGCTCGTGCGTCAGCGAGACCCCATCTTTCGACAGATTCTGAGCCAGGTTCGCGACCAGGTAAAAGCGGGGGAGGATCTCTCGACTGCGATCGCGGGCTTTGGTGATCGCTTTCCACCTCTCTTCTCGGCGACTCTGAAAGCTGGGGAGCGCAGTGGCGAGATGGAGCAGGTCATTCGTCGTTTTGTTCGCTATCTGGGCCTGGTGTTGGAGACCCGCAAGCGGGTGGTCTCCGCTCTGGTCTATCCGGCGGTGCTGGTGGGCCTGTCAGTCTGCCTGATCGGTGTGATGACCGTGTATGTGCTGCCACAATTCACCGGCTTCTTCTCGTCCCTCAGGGTCCAACTGCCGCTCATCACTCGCATGACGATGGGGATTTCGCTGTTTGTCAAGAGCCACCTTCTGGTCATCTTGACGATTGCCGTGATCGCGGGGTTTGCCTTGCTCCAGTTCTCCCGCTCTGCTGGGGGCCGTGAGAGCTTGGCGCGTTGGTCTCTGAAGATTCCGTTTCTCGGCCCGCTCTTCCACCGCATGGCGCTGTCGGAGTTCTGTCGATCACTGGCGACGCTGCTGACGGGAGGGATCCCTCTCGTCACCTCGCTCGAGGTCGCCGTGAGCGCCGTGGGGAACTCCCATCTCCGCGCCCAGCTCGAGCCCGTAATCCAGTCGGTGCGCGAAGGGCGGCCGCTCGCGGAGACTCTCGAGGAGACCGGCGCTACGTCGGAGATTGTCATCGATATGGTCGAGGTGGGCGAAGCGACCGGCTCACTGGATGTCATGCTCTCTGATGTATCCGACTTTCTGGATGAAGAAGTGGATATCCGTCTGCAGAGGGTGCTCAGCCTCTTGGAGCCGGTAATGCTGGTCCTGATGGGCGTGATCATTGCGACCCTGCTGATCTCGGTCTATCTGCCACTCTTCAGTCTCTTGGGCCAGATGCAGGGATGAGGATGAGATAGACAGGAGGCGAAGTAGACTCTTGACCATGGAACCGACGGATCATCGAGCGATGCTGGTGGAAGGTGCCGAAGCACTAGTGGCTCGTAGGCAGCGCGAAGAACGCGAGGCTGCGGAGCTGGCCCAACGATACGGTCTGGAATTGGTCGATATGGAGCGTTTCCGAATCGATAACGATCTGCTGCGCTCCGTTCCTTTCGACCTGATGTTGCGCTATACCTTTATTCCTGACAAACAGCTCCCCGGCCGGTTGGCAGTAGTCATGGCAGATCCAGGCAACGTAACCAGGCTGGATGAGTTGGAGTTGCTTCTGGGACAGCCCATCGAGGTGCGCTTGGGCCCCCGCTCGGCTATCGAGGAGATCCTGCAGAAATCAGAAAGCGCCCAGAGAGTTCTCGACGAGGCGACCGAGGACTTCCGCCTGCAGCTAGTGCAGGAGGATGCCGAGGGCGATGAGGTGCTGTCGCTGGACCGGATCACCGCCGACAGCAGTCCCATCATCAAGCTGGTGGACTCGACGATCTTCAACGCGATCCAGCGTCGAGCCAGCGATATCCACATCGAGACCCGCGAGACCGAGGTCATTATCAAGTACCGGATCGACGGGGTGCTCTATCAGGCCATGGAGCCGATCGACAAGCGCTACCACCAGACCATCATCAGTCGCATCAAGGTGATGTCGGAGCTGGATATCGCGGAGAAGAGGATCCCCCAGGACGGTCGTTTCAAGCTCCGATTCGAGGGTCGCAATATCGATTTCCGGGTCTCCATCATGCCCTCGGTACATGGCGAGGACGCCGTGGTCCGCATCCTCGACAAGGAGTCGATGAGCAAGGAGTTCAAGGACCTGCGGCTCGATATCCTCGGTTTCGATGACGTCACCATTGCCAAGCTGCGAAAGTTCATCCGTGAGCCCTATGGCATGGTGCTGGTAACCGGCCCCACCGGATCAGGCAAGACCACCACCCTGTACGCCTGTCTGTCCGAGATCCAGTCCTCTGAGGACAAAATGGTCACCATCGAGGACCCGGTCGAGTATCAGCTGCGGGGCGTCACCCAGATACCGGTCAATGAGAAGAAAGGCCTCACATTTGCCCGCGGATTACGTTCCATTCTCCGCCATGACCCCGACAAGATCATGGTGGGTGAGATCCGCGATGTGGAAACCGCCCAGATCGCGGTGCAATCGGCGCTCACCGGCCACCTGGTGTTCACCACGGTGCATGCCAACAACGTTGTCGATGTTCTGGGGCGGTTTCTCAACATGGAGGTGGATCTCTACAACTTTGTCTCGGCCCTCAACTGCGTGCTGGCGCAAAGGTTGGTACGCCGGATATGTGGCAGTTGCCGCCGCCCGATGCAAGCGTCGACCGAGCTGTTGGTGGAGAGCGGACTCGACCCAGAGGTGTACAGCAACCATCAGTTCTACGAGGGACGAGGTTGCATGGAGTGCAGCGGGAGCGGCTTTTTGGGGCGAACGGCCATCTCCGAGCTGCTCGACCTGTCGGATCGCATCCGGGAGTTGATTCTCGACAAGCGACCCGCATCCGAGATCAAGCGGGCCGCCAAGGAAGAAGGGATGAGTTTTCTGCGCGAATCGGCGTTGGAGAGAGTGTTCCAAGGAGTGACGACTCTGCGTGAGATCAACAAAGTTACCTTCGTGGAGTAAACGACTCCTCGGCCTGGTTCCAGTGCCGATCCCACCCAACGTCTTTGCGGTGGACGAACGGCGCTTGCGTTACGCGCGGTTCGGCCGTCCTGGAGTCAGATTCGATCTCGAGGATTACCAGGAAGTGGATCTGGAGCACGACTTGTTCGCGCGGGGACCGCTGGGCGGTCCCTTGCACGACCCCGAGCGGTTCCGATCGGTCCTGGTCGGCATGCAGGGCTTGATTCCGGAAACCGAAACCGAGGCTTCGTTGATCCTGCCGGACTCGTGGTTGCGTCTCGCCATCGTCGACGGCGATGAGCTGCCCCGCTCAGACAGTAGTCGGGAAAAAGTCCTGCGGTGGAAGCTACAGCGGACCGTGCCGTTTCGGGTTGAGGAGCTCCGCATTCGCGGGGTAGATATCGATTCCGGTGCTCGCACCGGCGGCGAGTCGCGGGTGCTTCTGGGGTTTGCCCTCGAGACTCTGTTGCGGCAGCTGGAGGGAGTGTTCGAAGGGCGGGGGATTCATCTCGGTTTCGTGTGCAACGAGAGCCTGGCTCTGCTCTCCGGTGTGCAAGACGCGTTGCGTGATGTCGCGCTGGGAGCCGTGGTCAACATCTCAGCCGGTGGCTACAGCCTCACGTTTCTGCTCCGCGGTGAGCCGATTCTGCATCGATTCAAAGCGCTGCCGCAGCTCTCGGGCGACCACCCACCCGCCGGGATGGTCGAGAAAGATCTGCAACTGACGAATCTCTATCTGCGCGAGCAACTCCCTGAAGCCACTGTCGGCAGGATCTTGTTGATCGGGCCGAGCCAACTGGAAGCGCGATGGCTCGAGTGGTTGAAGAATGCGTTTGATCTGCCGGTATTCGCAGTCCGACCCGAAAACGTCCCCCTGGCCCATGCCGGTGACGGGGCACCTTTCCAGGACATCGTCACCATGCTCGGGGCTGCGAGGCAGGAGATGCAGTGAGAGCGACCCGTTTGAATCTTGCCGAGCGCCCGTTCGTTAACGAGCGGCCGGCAGTACGGACGACGATCCTGCTGTGGGTGATTGCCCTGCTGCTGCTGGCTCTCAACGTGATGCTGTATCAACGACACCTGTCCGGTCAGCAGGAGCAAAGGCAGATGATCGGCAATCTGGAGGCGAGCATTGCTGAAGAGCGCACCGTGATCCTCGGTCTGGAGGAGGATCTGGCCGCGCTCGATATAAAGCAGCAGAACCGGCAAGTGATCTTTCTGAACACCCAGATCGCCCGCCGCACATTCTCGTGGAGCCAGCTACTCGATCGCCTGGCCGAGGTCTTGCCGGAGACCGTCCAGCTCCGTCGACTGTCACCCCGGATCGTCGACCAAGGAGGCCGTCGGCTCCCGGCGGCTCAATCTCCGTCCGATGAGGTCGTGGCCATCAATATGGGGGGCGTGGCGCGATCCAGCGAAGCGGCTCTGCAGCTGGTCGATCGGCTGTTCGAGCATCCGAGCTTTACCGCTCCGAACCTGGCCAGCGAATGGGAGCAGGATCGCAACCAGTATGAGTTCTCTCTGAGTGTTCTCTATCTGCCGGCGAAGACCGGGGAGGTGGAGGCAGCTCAGCTGACAGGGCCGATAGGAGAAGGGCGATGATGGGTTCACGCGTCGCCTGGCAGCACATGCTGAAGCTTTGGTTGCCGGCCCTGGTGCTGCTGGTGATCAATCTGGGAATCTTGTCCACCTATCGTTTTCTCTTGGCGGGACAGGCACAATTGCGTTCGGCGAGGGTGCAGAAGCTGAGTGTGGAGCTCCAGGAGCTCGAGACACGACGGTCGGCGCTCGAGGAGCTGATGGGGCAGGCGGAGGCCAATCGACTCCGCATCGGGGAGTTTCGGTCTGGATGGCTGTCGACCGAAGCCCAACGGCTGACCGGTGTCATCACCGAGGTGAAGACACTGGCGGGACGCGCCGGAGTACAGACTTCGAGCTTCCAGTACCCGGCAGAGTTCCTCGAGGATTACCGTCTGAATCGACGGTCGATCGTGTTCTCGGCCAACGGTAGCTACCAGGCATTGCGCCGACTCATCAACTTCATCGAACTCTCGGATCAGTTCATGATTCTGGAAGAGGTGCGATTGAGCGAGACCGGACAACAGGGGGTCGACGTGCGAGTTGATTTCAGGGTCTCGACGCTGTTCACCAGTGACGTGGACCCAGGAGCGGACGTGTGACCAAGAAGAGTCGCCAGTGGATCCTGTTCAGTGCCCTGGTAGTGGTCCTGGGAGTGGCTGCGTGGCGGCAGCTGGGCCCGCTGATCGCCGGTACCCCGGCAGGAGTAGCGGCGAGAGGTAGCGGTACTGGTGCACGCACGACTCGCCAGAGCGATCTCTTGGACCAAGAGCTGCCAGTCGTAGAGGAGCTGCGGCTGGCCGACCTCGAGCAGGCGACGGGGCAATACAGTCCCGGTCGAGATCCCTTCCGGTTTGGCCAGGCTGTCACGCCGCGAGAATCAACAACCCCCCGCAACGCGGCCGCCGCCCGACGAGGGGCGCAGAGGGAAGCGCAGGCCAAGAAACCACCGCCACAGGCCGTTCGGCCTACTCCGTCCGCCCCGCAACCGCCACCGGTGGATGTGGTCTTCTTGGGTAGCTTCGGTCCGCAGACTCGTCGGTTGGCAGTATTTTCTGACGGCGCGGAGATCTACAACGTGCTGGAAGGCGAGATACTGAAGGAGCGGTTCGTGGTGGTGAGAATCGGCTTCGAATCCGCCGATGTCGGTTTCGTGGGATTCCCGGAGGCGCCGGCGAAACGATTGGAGATAGGAGGATAAGATGCAGGGGATGCGTAAGTACCGGATCCGCCTGCTGGGCGTGCTACTCCTTTTGATCGTGACGGGTTGCTCCGGCTA
>Ga0255055_10001073_pt1 | contig 20619 bp, 19 predicted proteins | sample JV7_2_27_MG_FD_188633 | JGI IMG/M metagenome (GOLD analysis project Ga0255055, IMG submission 188633) | Seawater microbial communities from Jervis Inlet, British Columbia, Canada - JV7_2_27 | ecosystem: Environmental > Aquatic > Marine > Inlet | place: Canada: British Columbia | collected...
TGACCCCGGGGAAGCGGAGGCCGCGATCGGGCCGCCGCCCGGCGGCGTTGCACCCCGATCGGTGTGTGCTTACCCTTTCGGCTGTGGGGGCGATCGGCTTCGACGGGTGGTCGAAGGCGGACGCTGCGTGCCGAGGAGGCCACTTTCCTCGTAAATCCAGTGGCATTGTTGGTAGCCAATAACTGCCGACGACAACTACGCAATCGCTGCCTAGCTGAAACTAGCGTAGCGACGTCCGTCCCCGACGCCTTCTAGGGGATCGCGGGCGTCATCAGAAGGCTGGCTCCCGGAGCGCTGCCTGACCGTAGCCGGGAGCGAGAAACACGTGAGGCTGGGTCCGGTTCCTCCCGACTTCGCGACGGGCCGGACCGAGAGCGAGCGAAGCCTACGCACGTAGACGCGGTCGTCGGATACCATGCGGACGCGGGTTCGATTCCCGCCGCCTCCACCATCTTCACTTCCCCCTACAGAACAAACACTTAGCAGAGACAGTTGCGTGAGCGTGGCTGCCGTTGCGCCGGCTCCGGGGCTACACGGGGGCTACAAGCCACCGGCGTGGAGCCGGGTCGGGAATCCCCGCCTCCACGCCTTTTACAGAGCCGTGCAGGTCATGCGAGGCTGGGGCCTCTTAATGCTGAAGGAGGCCCAAAATGGACGCGACTGAAGGCAGCGAGGAGCGGCTCCTGCGCCGCCAGGAGGTCGAAGCACTCACTTCCCTGGGCAAGGTGTGCATCTACCGGCGGGTGAAGGAGGGGAGTTTCCCGAGGCCGGTGTACCTCGGCGGTCGCCGCGTGGCCTGGCGCTTGAGCGAGGTGCGCCGCTGGATGGACGAGCGGCCCGCGGCAGGCGGGCGGGCTTAGGGCGTTCGGTTCACGATGGCCCCCCAACCTACGTCGACCACGGCTCGCACCGACCGCCCGACTCGCAGCCCGGCCTGGCCGATCGATGCCGCCACCGAATACCTCGCCCGCGGCTGGCAGCCGGTGCCCCTCGGCCCTGCGAGCAAGAAACCTCGAGGCGGGAAGGGCTGGCAGTCTCGTCGCTACGAACCCTCGGACTTCCACGGCGACGACAACATCGGCGTGCTCCTCGGCCCGCCTTCCGACCACCTCGTCGACATCGATCTGGACGTCGGAGAGGCGCGCGAACTGGCGGTACACCTGTTCTCCGACCTTCCCGCCTTCGGCCGTGCAGGTGCGCCCGGTGGCCATCGGCTCGTTCGCTGCCCTGACGCGCCCGCCAAGATCACCAAGTTCCAGTTTTCGGGAACGGCAGCAGAGTACGCTGCGGAGCGCTTGGACCTCACGCCCGAAACGAACGACAAGGCAGTTGTCCTGGAGCTACGCGGCAACGGGCAGACCATGTTTCCTCCCAGCCTACATCCAGGCGGCGAGCGGGTAGCGTGGGCCGGCGGTGCGGTGCCCAATGTGATCCCCGAGCTGACGTGGGACGAACTCCAGAAGAGCGCGCGCCTGCTGGCTTTTCTGGCCGTCGTGCTTCGCGCCTACCCGCGGGTGGCCGGCTGCCGTGACGAGGTGTGCATGGCTCTCACCGGGGTGTTGCTGCGCCTCGGCTCGGAGGAGGAAGAGGTCGACGAGCTCGTCACGCTCGTGGCGCAGCTCGCGGAGGATGAGGAGGCCGGTGATCGAGGCGGGAAGGCGGCTGCTACGCGGGAGAGGTTGGACGCGGAGGAGCCCACCACGGGCCTACCCCGGCTGTGCGAGCTGCTCGACCTTGCGCCGCTGGAGAAGACTCTCCGCAAGTGGCTCGGCATCGCCGGGGAGCCGGCAGAGGCGCCCGGGGGAGTGATCGTTATGCGCGGCGGCGCGCTGTCCCAGATCGTGAACCGCGCAGAGGCTGCGCTTCTGGAGTCGGGCGTCGGAATATTCCAGCGGGGGGAGACGCTGGTACGTGTCGCCCGGATTGATGTCTCATCAGACGAAGAGGGGGTACGACGAGACCGGGGGACAACGGTTCTTCGCACGGTGCGCGAGCCGTGGCTCGTGGAGCAGATGGGAGTTGCCATCCCATGGTTCGTTCCAAGACTGTCTGGTGACTTGGCTCCCGCCGATCCGAGTACGAAATACGCACGCACTCTACTCGAGAGGGTGGGGAGGTGGCGCTTCGCGGTGCTGCGCGGACTGACGAGGGCGCCAACACTCGACCGCTGCGGCGCAATCGCAGAGGTCCCCGGCTACGACCCCGGTACCCAGCTGTATCTCGACTTCGTCGATGGCGACTTTCCTCCCGTGCCGGAGCGTCCCAGTCGGGAGGACGCCGAGTCGGCGCTTAAACGGCTCGACCACCTGCTACGCAGATTTCCATTCGTGGAGGACGCGGCGCGGTCGGTCGCGCTTTCGGCGATGCTCACAGGTCTGGTTCGCCGCTCACTGTGCACCGCGCCCCTGCACGCCTTTGACGCACCGACAGCAGGCACCGGCAAGTCGCTCCTGGCTGAAACCATCGGAATAATCGTGACCGGTCATTGCCCGGCAGCCATTAGCCAGGGGAAGAGCGCGGAGGAGGACGAGAAGCGCTTCGCGACGCTGCTTCGCGCCGGCGACCCCGTGCTCCTGATCGACAACTGCGAGCGCCCACTTCAGGGCGACTTCCTTTGCAGCATGCTGACCCAGGAGATCGTACAGGCGCGTATCCTGGGTCTGAGCGAACGCGTGCGGCTGCCGACAAGCGTGCTGGTACTCGCCACCGGCAACAACCTTACACTTGCGGGGGACATGGCTCGGCGGGCGGTGGTCTGTCGGCTAGACGCAGGCGTGGAGCAGCCCGACGCGCGAGAATTCGATTTCGATCCGCGGCAGGAGGCCGAGGACGCCCGTTCGGAGCTGGTGGTCGCTGGACTCACTGCGCTGCGTGCCTACCACCTAGCGGGACGCCCCGTGAGTCTGAAGCCGGTCGGGTCCTTCGAGGACTGGTCGCTGGTCCGAGAGACGCTCGTCTGGTTGGATTGCTCCGACCCGGCCGACACGCGGGCCGAGGTTCTGCGGAACGACCCCCGCCGCGATGAGCTGGTCGAGTTGCTGGCTGCCTGGGATTCCGGTGTCGGATGTGAGCCTCTCACCCTGGCGCAGCTGCGCGCGCGGGCCCAGAAGCGCTGCGAAGGAGACCCGCTCAAGAATCTCGTCCGCCTACTGGAGAACCGGGCTGGCCGCGGGGTCTGGGACCCGCTGCGCGTGGGCAACTACCTGCGGCGCCACCGCGATCGCCTAGTGGGAGGCCGGCGGCTCGTGGTCGACGGTACCACCGGGGGGGCGCAGCGATGGCTGCTCAAGGGCGGTACACCCCACGAGCCCGAGCTTGAGCTCGAAAGCCTCTAGAGAGAGAGGTGGGAAGGTGTGTTCCAGGGGAGTGCTCGAACCGGTGGTGCTTCGAAACGAACGTTCTTGTTGTTGTTGACAGCAACAGAAAATCGGATTTCGATCGGGCGCCGCTACTGGAATCCCCCCTAGTCCCACCTTCCCACCTTCGGGGTCGCCACTGTGTGTGGTGACGGGTGTAGCGCGGGGCGAAACGTCGGGGTGTGAAGCCTGGGCGAAAAACACCGGCTCCACGCCGCTGACAATGGTTCCAGCGTTCTTCAGGATTCGGCTGTGCAGTGGGCATGGTGCGCACTGCCAGAAGAATTGAGGTTTGAGAGATGCTCAAGAAAACAAGAACGATGGCACTGTGGTTCCCGGGAGACGAACCGGAGGATGTCGCCGAGTACGAACTGACGGACGAGGAGGCGAGAGCACTACTGGACCTTTTGAAGCCGTATTCGAGGGATCCTCAGCCTCCGTTCTGGCCGACTCTGACCCCGTAGCACCCAGGGCGGGCCGGCGGCGCTCCGCCCGCCGCCGCCCGCCCCATCGCGCGCGTGCGCGAGGAGCGATCCGATCCCCCCCCCCCTGGGCAGTCGGCGGCCCCGCAATTTGCTCCCCTTGGACGATCCTCGATCGCCTCAGGGCGCACCTGCTTCGTGGTTGGCGCGGCAACCTTAGCGCTGGAGGATGACCGGCTCCGGCAGGAGGACTAGTGTGGCTCCGCGCCTGGCTTCGCCCCCGGCCTCTCTCCAGACTTTGCGCACCGCCTCGGTGTCGGTGGCTATAACCCGGACCGGGCGTTCGTGCTGCTGACTACCGAGGAACGGATCGCGGTAGGACGTGAACCTGTAGTCCCCAGTGATTTCGACGAGGAAGTGAGGCCTCCCAACTGAGACGATGACCAGGTCGCCAACACAAACCTCGCGGAATAAGCGCCAAAGGCTGTTTCCTCCCTCCTGCTGTTGCCGACGAGACTGCTCCGGGTACTTGGCCGCGATCTTCTTCTCGATGTCCTCGGGATCCTCTAGTTTGAGCCTGCGAAGGTCACCAATCCGCCCCCAGCCGACCGTAATCCGCTTGAGGTCCAGGCACATCTGCGCCGCTCTCCGGCGCTTCGCTTCGTCGGAGTGGGGCATCACCCGCCACACTCGTCGCTTCGCCCTCATCGACCCTTCAATCGGCTGGCCAGGGCGCTGGACTTGAGCGCCGCAGCGAGGCCCTTGGCCGCGCCAGCTTTACGACCAACGGCGCCCCCTGTGCACCCCCAGTCGAGGGCGAATCTCCGAATCGGCTCCGTTCGCCTCTCGACGGACTCCCGGCGCCACCGGTACGAACCCACCCGAGGTTCGCCCCGGAGGATGACCTCGTGAAGTCGCCGGCCCCGGGAGGTGCATGCCTGGTAAGAGCAGCTGATTCGTAATCAGCAGGTCGGCGGTTCGAGTCCGCCCGTCGGCTCCATGTTTTCAAGGGGTTACGAGGTTCCGCCGACCCCTACGATCCTCGGGTAAGCAGCGGGTAAGCACGCCGGGGGAGAACTCCAGGGGAGACACTCCGCTGTCAGCGTGGTGGCGCCTGCCCTAGAATCCCGCGGGGCGGGGCTCGGGCATGGTCTTTCTTTGCCGCGTCGCCAGCTGGCTGGGCGAGAACGAGGCCACCATCAGTGCGGGCGCGGCGATCGTTGTTCCATTCTCGGGCAGCGACACCCAATTCCCGGGATTCCGGTGTGTATGAGCTTGGTCCTCGACCACGCCGTAGAGAAGGCCGCTCGCGTGCACGATCCTTCCCTTGAGTGCATCGATCTCACCCGTCGGGATCAACAAGAGAGACGACAGGAGGAAGGCTTCCAGCATCGTTCCATCCTCATGCACCAGTTACGCGGGGAGCTGGAAGGCGTGGTTCATCGACCCCAGTGCTCTGACAACCGTACCCTATTGACCCCCTCTCCGCTTCCGGAAACGTCTGGCTCAGACGAGCCTCTCTGTTAAGATTCTGGCCGCCTCTGAAGGGAAGCGAGCGAGGGTGCTAAGTGCTTCAAACCGTCTTTCTTTTGAGTTTTGCGCTGGTTCCCATCGGAGAAATCGATGCCTTGAAGGGAGAGATCGTTCACACAAGAGCAGTTCTCTTTGCTGTCGAAGAGGGTCGAGCGTATACCCACCGGGACCCGCAGGAGACCGTACGTCCACCCAAGGGAGCAGTGGCCATCGCCGCACCCGAGGTCTGCAAGAAGGACAAGCGGATCACGGTAACGCTGCCCTTGGGTGAAGCAGAGACGGCCGTTGCTCAAACGCAAGGGGCTGTCGGACCGATCAGCAATGCGACGATTCTGCTTGTTCGGGGAGGGCCGGCCGACGACCTGCTTGGCTACGCGCCGTATTACGTCCGGGTGTACGATAAGGGCGAGCTCGTAGCCTCCTACGACATGAGAGCCGACTCTTATCCGTGCAGCGTCCTCATCGACAACTTCGACGAGGTCAATGGAAATGAGGTCGCCGTCGGCTGGCTGAGCGTCGCAGCCGGCTATACCGCCGGCGCCACGATCTTCAGGTTGGAAGAGCGTGAGCCTGAGCGTGAGGGTGGTCGCGAAGCGGGAGATTGGCGCTGGGAATAGGATAGAAACTGGTACTAAAACCAGCGGACGGTCAACTATTTGACCACATTTGAGGATCGCTTTCCCAACATCTTTCGGTGGATTCGCAGCGGTGGTGGGCTCACGTTCGACCCCAGGAGCTACTGCTTCGTCCGCCTCATGGGCCGGTGGCGGTATGTCTGGGGCGACACAAACCCTAGTTATTGCGGACAGGCAGCACCAAGCATCAACGTGCTACTGGGCAACGGAGCAGGTGGATTCACAATAGCGACGACCCCGGCCGCTGCCTTGGAGGGCTTTATCCGGGCGAGCCTGGGCGACTACGACGGAGATGGCAAGGATGCTCGGAGGCCGACCGCTGGAGCTCTCGAAGCTCATCATTTCAACTTGGGTTGCCTTGCTGCTGCCCGTTGCTGCGCAAGGGTTCCCTCCATATCGCTCGACGGACGCCGACACGGCGGCCCCCTGGACGCTCGAGGCTCGATTGGGGCTCCTGAAGATCCAACACGCTGACCGCCAGAACAGCTACACGAGCCCACTCCTGAGATTGAACTTCGGTTTTACCCGCCACTTCGAGATCCTCTCCGAGTTCGAGTATGACATCGAGGAAGGCCGTGTCGGTGACGGAGCTGTCGGATTTAAGTGGGCACCGATCCAGCGATCGATCAGCCTCGGTATCGAGACGCTGATGCTGCTACCGGTTTCCAGTGAATACAGCGGCGTGGGGGTCGAGTCGCAGCTTCTCGCAACGATCGAGAGGGATCGGTACCAGGTGCACGTCAACGCCGGTGGCTTCTACGATCCGCGGCGCAAGGTCACCGAGAACGGATGGAGGGCGAGTGTCCTGACCGAAGCACGGTTTGGGCGCTTCAAGCCGGGCCTCGAGCTGTTCGCGAAGCAAGTCCACCACGAATCCACTCAGGTACAGGCCGGGCCGGGAATCATCTTTGATCTGGGCCCTTTCGAGGTTCGATCGGCCGTACACTTCGGGCTGACGAGTAGCGCTCCCGATTTCGTCACAAGCCTGTGGATCTCGAAGGAGTTTCCTCTCCGACAAGGCCATTGAGGGATTCGTCGGCGACGGGGTCGCCAACAATTCTCCTCATTCATTCACCCTTGACTCTTTCCCCTCCTTTTTCGTAGAAACGGCTAGGATTGGCTGCACCGATGAATGACTATCGAAAGCTGGGTCGGATTACACTGTTCTCGATCACGCTCCTGTCGCTTGCCGCCTGCGGTGGTCCGAGCTCCCAGGAGCGCGAGGTCGTGATCTACACCTCGCTCGATCAGCGCTACTCGGAGCCCATTCTCCGAGCCTACGAGGAGACAACCGGCGTTGCGACCAAGGTGGTCTACGACACCGAAGCGACGAAGACGACCGGTCTGGTGAACCGCCTGCTCGCGGAGAGGAGCGCCCCGCGGGCAGACGTATTCTGGAACTCCGAGATCGTGCGGACCATCGCACTCAAGCGAGCGGGCGTCCTGGCCCCGTATCGGAGCCCCTCGGCGACGGACATTCCGGAAATCTTCAAAGATCCAGAGGGCTATTGGACAGGCTTCGCCGCGCGGGTGCGCGTGATCGCGGTGAATCCCGAGCTGGTGCCTGAGGACGACTGGCCCCGCAGCTTCGATGATCTCACTCGCCCCGAATGGAAGGGGCGCTTCGCGATGGCGTATCCGCTCTTCGGCACCACGAGTACCCACGTCGCAGCGCTGTTTGCGGCGCGCGGACCCGAGAGGGCGAAACAATTCCTGAAGGCACTGGTCGACAATGGCGCACAGGTCGTGGACGGCAACTCCACAGCCCGGGACCGGGTGGTCGCGGGCTCGGTGCCGGTGGCGATGACAGACTCCGACGATGTAGCGGTCGCGCGAGAGCGCGGAGAGTCGATCACCATGATCTTTCCCGATGCAGAAGGCGCCGGCACAATCGTGATTCCGAACACGGTGGCGCTTGTGGCTGGAGGCCCTGATTCGAATGAGGGAAAGGCGCTGATCGACTACCTCCTCTCGGCGGAGGTCGAGGAAGCTTTGGCAGCCGCCGGTGGCGCACAGATCCCACTTCGGGATTCCCTCGCCTGGCCCGCGGGCCTGCCACCGCGCGAAACCCTGCGCGCCATGGAGATTGACTTCGAGGAGGTCGCCTCGCGCCTCGATGAAGCCGTCGCCTTCTGTCGCGACCTCTTCGTGCGTTAGGCATGGCTGGTACCAAGCCAGAGAGTGTCATCGCCAGAATCGCGCTAGGACTGCTCCTCGTCGCCGGACTGGGGCCCTTGCTCCACCTCGTCGTTCAGGCTGGCGGCGCCATTGCAGCGGCGTCTGGGACGAGCCCGCTTCTCGATGCCCGCACGGCGTGGTTGCTGGGGCGCAGCCTGGCGATCAGCGCGGGGGCAGCAGCCATCGCCGTTGCTCTGGGATCCGTCTGCGGCGTGATCCTGGCGCGGGTGCCCCTGAGGGGTCGCACGTGGATCACCGCCGGCCTGCTCGGCGGCTTGTGTCTCTCTCCCTATGTGCTCGCCCTGGGTTGGCTGGGAGGCCGCCTCGACACACCGTGGTCGGGTGTTCTGCTGGCGAGTCCCCTCGCCGTGGCCTGGATCCTCGGTGCAGCTCACCTCCCCCTGGTGGCGCTTCTCACCGCCCTCGCCGCCAAGCGCCTTCCCGCTTCGCTCGAGGAGGCCGGACTCCTTGCGGCAGGGCCCCGAAGGACGCTTCTTCGGATTCTCCTCCCGGGCCTCTCCGGCACGTGCGCCGTGGCGGGCCTGCTCGTCTTCGCGCTCTGCCTCGCCGACTACGCCGTCGCGTCCCTGCTCCAGGTGCCCACCTATCCCATCGAGATCTTTCTCCTCTACGCCGGCGTCCTCCAGCCGGCGCAGGCGGCGCTCGCCTGCTCTCCCCTCATCGCGGTAGGCCTGGCGCTGGCAATCGCGCTCGGAGCGCTCGTGCCGCGCACGATCACCCGGCGCTGGCCACCTTCCCCGGCCCGTGAGTGGACGCTCTGCCAACGTTCCCGGCGAATGGGGGCTGGTGTCCTGGCGACCGTTCTGATCGTCTCGCTGGCGCCGCCCTTACTCGTCCTGATCGCGGAGTTTCCTTCTATGGAGGATTCCAGGAGAGCTCTGGCGAGCGGTCTCGACGCCATGGCCAACTCCCTGCTGGTCTCGGCGACCTGTGCGGTGCTCGCCCTGGCGGTCGCGTGGCCGGCGTCGGCTGCCGTCGCGGCGCGCTCGCGACGAGTGTTGGTGGCGCTCGCGACGCTGCTCCTCCTTCCGCAATGCATCCCGGCCTCCGCTTACGGCATCGCGTGGGTCGAGATGAGCTCCGCGACCGGTCTGCCGATGGAAGCGCTCGGATGGCTGGGACCAGCACTCTGCCTGGCAGCGCGGCTCGGCGGACCCGCCTGCCTCTTCCTGGCGGCGGCGCGCCTCGCACTTCCCGCGGAGATGCTCGAGGCCGCTCAGATCCAGGAGGGCCGGAGCCTTCGTCGGGGCCTTTGGATCGCAGCGCCCCAGCTGGCCGCTCCGGCCCTGGGTGCGGCAGGCATTCTGCTCGCCCTCTCGCTCAACGCAGTCGGGCTCCTCGTGCTCACCGTGCCCCCAGGGTTCGAGATGCTGCCACTCCGCGCCGACAACCTTCTACACTACGGGCTTCCGGGGGAGGCGATCGCCCTCGCGATCGCTACGGCGTTGGCGGCCATCGCACCCGCTCTGCTGCTCGTCGGGGCAGCGCGGATGCTACGGAGCCGGAGTCTCTGATGCTGAAGATCGACGGCCTGAGCGTCGCGCGCGGCGGCAGGCGAATCCTCGAGGGCGCGGATCTCGACCTCGCACCCGGGGAGCTCCGGCTTCTCATCGGCGCCAGCGGCTCCGGCAAGACGACCCTGTTGCGCAGCATCGCCGGGCTCGAGGCCCCGGACACGGGGCGGATCTTCATCGGCGGACGGCTCGCCTCCGCGCCGGGGGAGATCCTCCTCGAGCCACACGCCAGAGAGGTCGCCCTGTGCTTTCAGGACGGCGCGCTCTGGCCGCACCTGAGCGTCGAGCGCCACCTGCTCTTCGGCCTCGACCGCCGCGTGCCCGAGCCGACCAGACGCCGCCAGCTCACCCACGAATTGCTCGAGCGCGTAGGGCTTGCCGGGCGCCGCCACGAGCGCCCCGGCCACCTCTCGGGCGGCGAGCGCCAGCGCCTCGGCCTGGCCCGGGCCCTGGCCCAGCAGCCGAGCCTTCTGCTCCTCGACGAGCCACTCGCCCACGTGGATCTCTCCGGCCAGCGCGCCCTCGCCGATCTCGTCCTGGAGTTCATCGAGGAGAATGCGATGACTGCGCTCTGGGTGACGCACCGCCCCGACGAAGTCTCCTTGGTCGAAGGAGTGGTCTCTGTCCTCAGCGGCGGCCGGATCGCCCAGACCCTCGCGCCCGCGGAGTTCCAGAGCTGGCTTGCCAAGACACAGCGTGGGAGACGGACGGATGTCAAGCCGTCGCGCGGCTGAGGCGCTAGCGCTCGCGGCTCTAGCCCTGGCGCTCTCGCTCTGAGGTTGCCCCCATACGGCGCCACATAGCTCATCTCATCTATCTTGGCTCGCTAAAGCAGAAGCTTCGCTACGGGCGGGGTCTGACGCCTGTAGATCCCGATACCGGTTCAACGAATGATTCTACCTTCTTGGCCCACATGCCCACCTGGCCACCGACACTTTGAAGCAGATCCAGAAGCCTAAAGCACACCTTCAGGCCCTCCTCAGATCCACCGGCAGTCAGGATGTTCTTCATCAGAACCGTCTCGAACCGAGACGACGGTTCGCCGCGCGCGCGGGGGACCCACGCGTTGATCTCGATCTCATGAATCATGCGGGTCACCTGCACCAGGAATCGGTCCTCAAGACCCTCCTTCTGGATCAACACCTCGATCGTGGCGCGTCGGGCGTCTCGCTTGAGCTCAGCCTCAGGCAGATCGTAGAGGATCACACCCTCGGGCATGTCCTCGCGCTCATGAAACTCGAAGACAGCATTAGGATGCAAGTAGCGGCTGATGACCCAGGCTGTGGCGCATCGGTCCGGCTCTAGCTTTGGCGTGGTGGCGTAGCGAGGGGGAGGCGCCGCCTCATCTGCGAGCGCTCCCATTGACAAGCAGATGGCAAGAACCGCAGGTCCCAGCCCCGTAGCTGCGATTCTATTCACGGTCCTTGAGACTCCCAGTCCGCGTATCTCATGGCCAGCCCTTGAACTCGGCGTCCGAGAGGTTGTGTTCGATTCGTCCATTGAGCAGAACAGCCACGCTCTCTCCAACGAAATATACCTCATCGGGACGGTGGGTGACCCATAGTGTTGTCACTTGCCGTTCTCGGATGACGCTTATTGAATAGAGCATAAATAACGCCGTGCCTATCCGGCTTGCTCAGCAGTGTGACCGTCTCTGACACAGAGCGAAAGCAAGCTGTCCTCGAAATCCCGAGGGAGGACGAGGACATGAAGACTCCGAAGACGTTGCTCGAGCTTCAGGGGATGTTCCCGGACGAGGAGGCCTGCTGGAAGCATCTCCGGCGCATGCGCTGGCCGCGGGGCTTCGTGTGCCCGCGCTGCGGTCATCGCAGGAGCTACCCGATCGAGGGGCGGCGTGTGGATCAATGCCAGGCCTGCCGCTACCAGGTTTCGCTCACGGCCGGGACCGTCTTCCACAAGACCCGGCTTCCCCTGCAGATCTGGTTCCTCGGGATTTTCTTCGTAGCCCGCCACAAGAAGGTCATCTCGGCTCTGCAATTCCAGCGGGATACGGGCTTGGGCAGCTACCAGACCGCCTGGATGCTGCTGCACAAACTGCGTTCGAACCTGAAGCCCCGGGCGGGGTTTCCCCTGCTGGGCCTCGTCGAAGCGGACGAGGCGTCTGTGGGAGCTTCGCGGGAGCGGGGGGTCGTCGGACGGCGCGTGGCGGGCAAGTCGATCGTCGGGATCGCCGTGGAGCAGCGGGAGCATACGGCGGGCAAGGCCCGCCTGGCCGTCCCGGAGGGAGTGTCCTTCGACGATCTGGGTTCCTCTGTCCGCGGAGTGATCGATGGCCATGACGCCACCATCCGAACCGATGGCTGGAAGGGCTACCTTTCTCTCCAGGCTGCGGGTGTGCCGCACGATCCCCACACGCAGGGGAAGGATTTCGCTCGATCGGCCAAGATCATGCCCTGGAGCCACACGGTCTTCTCCAATCTCAAGGCCTGGATCCGTGGCACCTTCCACGGAGTCAGCCGGAGGCACCTCCAGCGCTATTTGGATGAGTTCGTCTATCGCTTCGATCGCCGTTGGAAGGAGGAGGAGCTCTTCCCTTCCGCATGCGCTTCTGCCTCAACAACCGCACCTGCTCGCCTGTCACCATCCACGCCACCCCCTCCCCAAGGGGTGAGGCAGCAGGCACTACAGCGACAAACCGGCAGTTCTAGTTGTCGTTGATCACACATTGTCGGATTAGGGTTAGATCAATAGCTCAAATGGTCCCAATCACTCAGACGGGTCACATCTACAACGAGTTTGTCTGGTTTTCTTGCTGTCCCATGTACTTTATGGTGCAGTTCTGGGATTTTCCTGCCAGGATGCGCTGCGAGAACGTGAAGGGGCGAAGTGAATGACCACGGGAGCTCATCCGGAAGAGGCCGTAGCTCGCAAACAAGCAGGGGGATCCTTTCCCGCGACGCCCGCCGAGTTCGTTCAGCTATGGGTGGTTCGGATCCCCAACCGCCTGGCACCATGGGCACCGCGGCTGGCAGACGCGTGGGCTGAGGGCGTCTGGCTCGCACCATGGAAGCGTGTGGCAGCATACGCACCGCTGGTGGGGCTGGCAGTCGGATTCCTGTCGCTGCTGCTCTGGCCTGGAGTTACGTACTGCTACGCGCAATCAAGATCGTTGATGGCCCTGATCATTGCGGGGGCCATTCTGAGCGGCCCGATCGGCGTGATGTACGTGGCCGGCTATATGGCTGGTTATCTCCTCACTGACCTGCCACGCATTGTGCTCATCGCTTTCACCGAACCAAGCGCCTTAGCAGCCCGGCTTGGCGGTACCCTGATCGGATTCTTGCTGCTTGGGATCTTGATGACCCGAGTTCCGCTCTTGGCACGACGCTTGGCGGAAGGAGTTGCAGAACGTCTAGGGCAACCAATACGTGCCGCAGCAGCGCGCATCCTTCTTTTTCCGGCGACTTGCGCACTCCTAGTGTTTCTTTGGTGTCAAGGAATGATCGTGTTGGTCCGCCCTGTCTTCGACTGGACGGGCGGCGGAACGAGTGATCGACTGGACGCAGTCCTGACCGTTCAACTCCACTGGACGGAGCTCGCATATGTCGCAGCGGTGGTCGCCTTGGCACGCATCGTGTTGGAGACACTCGTGGTTCCCCGCTTGGCAAGTGCACCAGTGGTTACAGACCTGCAACGCAAGTGGGTGGACCCGCATGTCCATGGGCAGTTCTGGAGGCGATTCCCGCTAGCCAGGGTCGCGCTAGTAACCGGTGTGGTCACCCTTCTGTTTTCAGGAATGTATGACTATTCACGGGGTTTTGCAGAGCTTTGGAAGGACGCGGCGATTGTCGCAACCGCAACAGCAGTCGCTTGTCTGTCGCGTGTCGTGCCGATCATCCCACGCAATTGGGCCGCAGCTTTGATTCGAACTCCCGCTCTGCTCCGCTTCGTTGCCGCAGCACTGCTGGGCTATCTTCTGGCGTACATCATCGCCGTACTCTTTTGGAGCACCGGGAGTTTCCGCATTGTGCTCGCAGGTGCGTTACTGACCATGGCGGTGTTCCAGGTCCTCTTTCCCACTCGTCGGTTGGACCATCAACATGAAGGGAGAGAGGTCTTATGACTCGCTTGATGACGTGCGCTTGGGTAGTCGGTTTGACCCTCTTGGTTCTCCTGCTGCCGGATGTCGCCTTGGCCCACGACTGCAGTAGCCTTGCCGATTGCTGGTCGACCGCGGCCGGAGCGGCCGGCGCTGCGGCCGGCGCTGCCGCTGCCGCAGGTGGCTCGGCAGCCGATGGGGGAGGCGCCGATGGAGGCGCCCCCGGCGATCTTCCGCCCGGCGACACGGACAATTCCTGCTAGCGGCAACGCCGCCATTCCGGAGTGGAGGTGCCTCCATGTGGGACCTGGGATTCTCCGATCATTCCGCTCCTCTCGTTGAGATCCAGAACCAGATTCTCGGATACGCCGTGAATCTTACGGGCACTACGTTCGCCCTGCACTATCGCAGCGATCGCTGCCCAGGACGTCGTGCTGCGTACAGTGTCGAAGTCCCCTTCAGTGAGGAAACCCTTCGTTCCGGAGTGAAACGCGTCGATCTGCGTGTCGATGTCGTAGGCCGTCATTTCGAGGAGAGTTTCTCGCCTGATCCCGAAAAGGCCCACGTTTTTACCTGGGACGGGAGGGACGCCGACAACCAGATCATGCAAGGGAGACAGCTGGCGGAGATTCAAATCGGCTACGTCCGCAGCGGCCTTTATCCGCGCCGGGAGCACATACGATGGCGGAAGTGGGACAAGGCACTGGGTATTTGGGACAGCCGCTCGGTCGGTCTCGGTGGTTGGACCTTGAGCGTTCATCACCACCTGGACCGGAGCGGAAACCTCCTTTGGCTTGGTGATGGTTGGCGGCGGACTAACCCGAATACGGGCCGGATGATTCCGAAGCCGCCAACGCTACGCCCAAATCAAGCGACGAATGGGCAAGGTAAGAGCGGCAGAACTGCTGGCGCCGAGTTCCTTGTTGCCTCGGAGGACGGCCAGGAACTCTATGTCTTTGATGGAGCGGGCCGGCATCTATGCACTGTCGATGCATCTTCTAAGAGACTCGTGTACTGCTTCGGATACGATCGATCCGGCTTTCTTGCAGACGTTACCGACCGGCATGGAAACACAACTCACATCGAGCGCGACGCTGAGGCAATTGCCCGGGCGATCATTTCTGCGGATGGGCATCGCAACATACTCACTCTAGATTCCGCCTCCTATCTTTGCAGCATCACGAACCCGGCTGGCGAGAACGTTCACTTCGACTATTCGAGCGACGGACTCCTAGTTGCCGTCACGGACGCCGAAGGTCAATCCTATAGCGCCTCTTACGACGAGCTCGGACGCCTGACGGAGATCGAAGAACCGGAGGGCGGCGGGGCGGCTTTCTCCTCTATCCGCGATGGCACGGGCTCCCTGGTTGCCCGCTTGAGCCCATCGGGGCAAGAATCGACCTATCGAACGGAATATCTGCCTACGGGCGAGACACGGTTCGTAAATTCTTGTTGTGGTGGGAGCCCAACTGTAACGGTGATCGCCGCCGACGAGAATTTCCAAACAATGACATTTCCCGACGGCGTGATCATTACAGCAGCGAGGCAGCAAACCGACGCAGGACCCCGCTTTGTTTCGCATGCTCCCTTGTTGCAGGAACTGTCTGTTAAGACCCCGGCGGGGCTTGCGATGGCCGTCTCCGCCAGCCGTTCGACAAAGTTGGCTGATCCCCACGATTGTCTAAGCCCAGCCGATCTCGAGGAGAGGATAGAAGTGAACGGGCGCACGTATAGTCGTACGTTCGACTCTGTCCGAAACGAAGTGACCTACCGTACGCCAGCAGGACGGGGCGCTGTGGCTATGCTGGACGAATTCGGCCAAGTGCGAGAGTTCCATGTGGCCGAGCTAGAGCCAGCGCGCTTCTGCTACGATGCTCGTGGGCGACTGCTGCAGCTCACACAGGGTAACCTGACGGCGACTTGCACTTATGACGCCCATGGCCATCTAGCGACGCTCCGATGTGAAGAGGCGGGCGAGTTTCAATACACGCACGACAATGCGGGACGCTGTGTACAGGCCAAGCTGCCGAGCGGGCGCACCTGCCACTTTGCATATGATGCGAATGGCAATCCCACTCAGATCGTGATGCCAAACGGCGGGATCCACACCCTAGGATTCACGGACCGTAACTCAGTGGCCACCTACGCCCCTCCGGGGAGCGATGCCTACTCGGTCAGCTATTCCAAGGAGCGAAAGGTTACCCAGCTCGCCTTGCCGAGCGGTCGAACTGTGGGCACGAGCTACGGCACGGACGGCCTAATCCGTCGCGTGAGCTATCCGGAGGCCGCAGCTGAGGTCGCGTTCGAGACACCGGACCGCAAAGAGATGGTGATAACGCGCACTCCCACGAACGGTCTAGCTGCGCAAACGATCAAGCTCGTGCGGGACGGTGCCCTGGTGACTGAGCTCGAATTCGTCGGCGCTGCGGTCGGAGGATACCGGTACAGCTACGATGACGATTTCTTCCTGACCAGTGTTTCGTTTGACGATCAGGAAAGGACAGAATTGGCACGGGATCAGGACGGGCTGCTGACAAACTTGGGGCCCTTCCTCTTCACCCGGGATGGCCCAGCGGGCGCTCTGACGGAGATCAGCGATGGTCGTTTGAGGGTGAATCTGCAGTTCGACCGACTCGGGCGGCTTGCGGTACGCACCAGCATAGCTGCGGCCAAGGAAATGTACGAGCTGCGGCTCCGGTACGATACCAGCGGCCGAATCGTGGAGAAGACAGAGGCGCTGCAGGGCACTACGGAGGTGCACGCATACGCCTACGATGCAGACTGGCAACTCGTGGAAACCACCTGCAACGGGCTGGCGGTCGAGCGGTACGAGTACGATGACAACGGAAACTGCATCTCGCGACACGGGCGCAATGATGGGACCGAGACGCTGCGCCATGACGCTCAGGACAGACCGATTAGTCGGGGAGATGTGCCCTACCAATGGGATCCGGATGGGTTTCTGAAACAGCGGGGGAATGATTGCTTTTGCTACTCCGCACGCGGCGAGTTGCTCGCCGCGACGCTCGCAGACAGAACGGAAGTCACATATACGCATGATGCGTTCGGTAGGCGCGTGGCGCGGACCGACGAGGCGGGTAGCCTGCAATACTTGTACGGCAATTTGGCAGCTCCGCACCAGATTACAGCAGTGAGGGGTCCGACCGGACGTGTGGCCACATACTATTATGATCCATATGGTCGCCTGTTCGCTCTTTCTTGCGAGGGCGCATGGTACTATGTGGCAACGGATCAGATCGGCACTCCGCGTGTAGTTTTCGACGAGACCGGTAACCCGGTAAAGCTCCTACGTTTCGATAGCTTTGGGAATTGCTTGGAAGACAGTAATCCTGGGTTTGACCTACCCGTGGGCTTTGCGGGTGGGCTACCTGACCCGGGAACGGGATTGGTCCGCTTCTGCTGGCGCGACTATGATCCGGCGGCGCGCTGCTGGACCGCACGCGATCCTCTACTTTTCGCGGGTGGTCAGCTGAACCTCTATGCATACGTCGGCAACAATCCAGTCAATTACACTGATCCGCTCGGGTTGGACTTTTCATACGGCTCATCTGTGAACGTCTCTACGATCACTCCCCCAACCTCACTCCACGGTGGCTCCCATGTGTGGGGCAAGAATTTTCAGGAATTCGAGAATGGGGCTCCAGGGATCGGTACCATGTTTCAAGAGTATAACTACAGCGGCAAGGGTGTAGATTCCATAGGCCTCGATTATGGCGCCGCTGTCGAGGCAAATGTTGCGTGGGGATCCGGATCCGTACCTTGGCATGGGCCTTTTCACTCCGTCAACATCAACATTTCTTCCTTTACTTTTTCGTATTTCTGGTCGGGGGGCGAAGGAGGTTTTTTTTCGAAGGTCGAAGGTGGGTGGTCTGGGATCAGTTTCGGTGTCGGACTTGGGCTTCCTGGGATTGCCTTTGAAAGGACCCTTTATAAACCTTGTCCCTGATGGAGTTCACATCTTCGCAAGAAGCCAGTCGGTTCGCGGACTGATGGAGACCCTTTGAAAGCGAAACAAACAAGGAGAACGAGTTCCAAGGGCGGAGCACGTTTCGGGCCGCTCGTTCGATGCATCTGCGAAAACCGTATCTTCGCCAGCACCGCACTGACTCCGCGTGTTCGTGTGGATCTCAGCGCAATGCAACCGCGCGGTTTCGGCAATCGCGCAAGGAGAATGAAGGGGACGTTTTCGGGACAGTCGCGCAAGTTCAACAAAGCGGGGTCATGGTTCCGCGAGCGTCTCTCCCCGATTCGGGGCGTCCTTTAGGCGTGGGGCGCGGGGGGTGGAGTTAGAAACCTCAGGTGCTCTCGATGGAGAAGGCTTGTCCCTTCCGAAAATCCTGTCGGCCCCGTAGTCGTGGGACTTTTCCGCGCCGTGGGCCAAGCTGATTCCACGATGTCCCCTGCCCCTCTGGCCGTCCTCGCCGCATTCCCGTCGCTCTTCCGGACCGGGGCTTCCCTTCAAGCCGAGGTACCTTACCTTCGCCACCAGCTGCTCATCCTCGATCGCCAGCGCGCTGGGAGGCGAGTTCCTTTTCGGACCTCGGATCGCATCCTCTGGATCTGGCTCGCGCGAGCCTGGCCCGGATGGCGCCAAGCCCTCGTCCTGGTGCAGCCGGAGACCGTCTTCCGCTGGCACCGCCAGGGGTTCCGCCTCTACTGGCGCCGGAAGAGTCGATCGCAACGACAGGGCGGCCGACCATCGATGTCGAGATCCGGCAACTCATCCTAGAGATGCATCGAGGCAACCCCACGTGGGGTGCGCCTCGGATTCATGGCGAGCTCCTCAAGTTGGGATTTGAGCTCGCGCAATCGACCTTCTCCAGCTATCTCCCGCGGCACCGAAAACCACCCTCACAGCGCTGGCGAACCTTTTTGCACAACCATCTTCACGAGGCAGTCGCCGTCGCTTCGCGGTCGTGTCGACGGTCACGTTCCGGGTGTTGTACGTGTTCGTGGCGCTGAGCCTGGAGCGCCGGAAGCTTCTCCATCTGGGCGCCGCCGCTCACCCAACTGCCCCTTGGGCGGCGCAGCAGATGGTCGAGGCATTCCCCTGGGACACGGCCGCACGCTACCTGATCCGGGATCGCCATCAGGTCTACGGGGAAGATTTCAGGCGACGCGTCGCGGGACTGGGGCTCTCCGAGGCCATCACCGCCCCTCGCTCGCCCTGGGAAAACGCCTACGCGGAGCGATTCATCGGATCCCTACGCCGCGAGTGCCTTGATCGCGTGATCGTTCTCAACGAGCGACATCTGCACCGGATCCTCGTGAGCTACAGCCGGTACTACAACCGGTCGCGAACCCATCTCGCTCTCGCGAAGGATGCACCCGAGCCGCGGCGGGTCCATGAACCCGGCCTCGGAGAGGTACTCGCGCTCCCCGAAGTAGGCGGACTCCATCATCGATACGTCCGCCTCGCCGCCTGATGAGGACGGATGGAGTTTTCGGAAGGGACAGCCAGTACCTGCTCTCGTTTCTCTCTGCCCAAGACGTTCGCCATGCCGCCGGGAGACCATGTCTCCCGCCGCCTGTCAACGTCCCGGGCGGCGTCCCCTATAGCCGGTTTTCAGACGTCCACGTATGGCCGGTTTTTGGGTGTCCGCCGAGGGTCAAGCAGGGACGAAGCGAGGGAAACAAGCCCCGCAGGGGCACTATCCGTCCGCACGGGTGTGCTCCCACCCACAACCCGAGAATTCTGATCTTGCAATTTTCCGAGCGGTAGTTCCTAATGCTTGCGGAGCTCGCGCACCGCGAAGTGGTGGGGGGCCCACCCAGGAAAAGGGGCGAACAATATGAGCCCTATGAGTCGCCTGATCGAGTGGGCTTGGGTGGCTGCACCGCTCGTACTCATCCTCTTGCTGCCGGATGTCGCCTTGGCCCACGACTGCAGTAGCCTTGCCGATTGCTGGTCGACCGCGGCTGGAGCGGCCGGAGCCGCTGCCGGTGCGGGTGTGGCTGCCGGCGCGAGCGCAGCCGCTTCTGGTTCAGCTGCGGGCGGTGGTCTTGGTCAAGCTAGTACTGCAACATCGGCGACGTCGCCTGCCGATGGTGTTGGGGATCTCGGGTCGGGCGGCCGTCAGGCGGACGAGGCTACCGGCGGCGAAACTGGTCAGCAGCGGGGTTGGGGTGGCGACCGCGAGGCGGATACCAGGGCGAAAGATGAAAGGAGTCCAGCACAGATCAAGCGGGACGCGGAGTTGACTCGAAGGGCACACCGTCGAGTTTACGGCAAGGAGGAGCCGAAATAGGGGCGCTCCGCAACCGAGCTTGGAGGACTTCCCGATCCTTGTTGGATACGTTCCCATCCGAGCAACAGCGCCAGCGACACGACCCGAAGGGGGTGCCTCGACCACATCCTCGTGATTAACGAAGCTCACCTGCTGCGCGTTCTACGTGAGCACTTCGCGTATTAGCACGACTCGCGGCCCCACCAGTCCTTCGACGGCAACGCTCCCCGGCCACGCGAGATTGAGCCACCGAGCCAGGGGCGGATCGTTGCCGAGCCCCGGGTCGGTGGTCTCCACCACCGATACCGACGCGCCGCCTGAACTCCGACCAGCTTCGAGCCTCTGGATCTGCCAGCCCGCGAGTCGTCGGGCAACGCTCAGAGGAGCGCACCGGCCGCAGCGGCTGTCGAAGGATCGTAAGCGGTGCGTAATCCCCAGGTTTCGTGGAGCGCCCCAACTCGCGACCTTCCTCCCCGAGGAGGAAGGACATGGCAGAAAAGCTGGCGACGCTGACGGATCGAGACCGGTACTGGCTCCGGCAGCAGGAATCGTGGGAGAAGTCGGAGCTATCCGCGAAGGAGTATGCGCGGAAGCACGAGCTGTCGATCCACGCGTTCTACCAGGCACGCAAGCGGCTACGAGCGATAGGGGC